>Ga0207072_1010_pt1 | contig 77375 bp, 71 predicted proteins | sample Alteio_BWMinHeat_68_FD_153570 | JGI IMG/M metagenome (GOLD analysis project Ga0207072, IMG submission 153570) | Enriched cells from forest soil in Barre Woods Harvard Forest LTER site, Petersham, Massachusetts, United States -... | ecosystem: Environmental > Terrestrial > Soil > Temperate forest >... | reverse complement strand
GAGAAAGTGCAAAAATATTATGAGTTAGCAACAGGAACAGAAGAAAGAATAGAAGTTCAGTTAGTGATGAATGCCTTCTTTGTAAATCAGGATAATCAAGTTGCATGTGTTACATATAATCGAGGAGATTCAGTTGCCTTTCTTTCTGAAGACGATAGTGAGGGGAACAATAGTACTCAGGCCCTTTCTCTTCCTGTTTCACCTAATTTAGAGAACATGTCTACTGCAATCTTAAAAGGAGGAAGTAGAGTGCTTTCAGCATCTGACGGTGTTAACGAAGTGATTTCAGTTCAGGAGCTTCAAGAAGCAAATAATAGTTTATCTCTTAGAGATAATAATTCGGAAGAATATGTAACAACATTAATGAAGGGTTCTATTCTTACAGGATCAGGTGATGATAAAACAATAGTCTCTGCCCGATTGCTTGCATAACTATGCTCTGATGCCTTGAGACTACAGATCACATCTCAATACTTGAACCCGAGATCACCACTCAAAAAGTGAATCTCCGGATGTAAGATTCGAACTTACGACCAATGGATTAACAGTCTTGAGGATTGCCGTTCACCACAACTCTCCGCAAACAATAACAGCAAGGCTGTTAAGAAGTTAAGTGAAATCTCAGGTCTTTTTTTTTGCTGAAAGTTGCCGTGATTTGTGGGCTAGTGTGCCAAGAGTGTGCCAAAAAGTAATGAGTTTATATTGACGAATCGATATCGATTACGATATCATGAAATTATGAGTAAATTTGAAAAGATCAAACTGAAAATCAAGAACGGCTAGAGTATATCCTACGAAGATGCGGAAAGTTTCTTACTCAAATTAGGCTTTAAGATAAGGTCACCGGGTAGCTCTCACTTCATTTTTTGGAAAGATGGATACGAGAAGAACATATCCCTAAAAAAGCGATCCCAGCTTCTGCCCTATCAAATTCGAATGTTGGAGGAGGTAGTAAAAAATTATGAGCAAGATGAAAAAAACGAAGGACAATAAAGGGTTAGATTACTATTTGAATCTTCCTTGGACCTACACTATTGAAACAGAAATCCATGAAGGATCAAGTTACTACGTAATTCGTGTAAATGAGTTACCTGGTATCTGCACAGATTCAGAAAGCCTTGATGAAGGAATGAGCGAAATAAAGGGTCTTATTGCATGTGCTATAGAGATCTATCATGAAAAGGGGGAGCCTGTGCCTGAACCGGTCGATCGAGATCATTTTAAGGGCAAAATCTTATATCGAACTGATAGCGAACGTCATTACCTTATAGCTAAAACAGCACAAAGGATGCACAAATCGATCAGTAAGACCTTGGATACTCTAATCGATAAAGGATTGGACCAGTTAAGAGCTATCTAAAAGTTAGATTAGAGAGGGAGTTGCAAAACTCATAAAAGGCGGTCTTTTGGATCTTTGTGAAGCCTGACCCCTCTATGTTGTTATTGAATATTGCCACGCACATAGTTTAAGATAGTCTTTACGCTTTAAAAATGGAATTTGTGATGTCTAGATCAAAAAAGAAAAACCCTATTATAGGAATTTGTTGCTGCGATCCTCGTAGCTTGAAAAAAGCCAAAAATGAAATGACTAAATGGACTCGACGGGAACTAAATGCTGGTCTAGAACTATCTAATGGGTCGTCTTTTAAGAAAATATCACATTCTTGGCAATGGAGACCCGATGATGGAAAGCAATACTGGAATAATCCGAAAGCTTACCGGAAGTAAAACTATATTAGTTACGCAGGCCCGGCCCTTTTCACTTACGCAGTTACGCAGGCCCGGCCCTTTTCACATACGCAGTTACGCAGGCCCGGCCCTTTTCACAAAAATGAATTAAATCGGTTCCGGCACAATCCGCATCCACTCTAATTCTTTGGAATCACACTCATTGTCGGTTAGAGCAGCTTCCCAATAATCTCTACTTCGATAAGCATCCAATGCAACCACAAATTCGTCATGGATTGGAAGTTCACACCATGCATTAAAAGTTGCTTCATCTTTGAATATCAAGACAATATCTATGCGATCATTTTCAAGTGGGTTCATTGTATAAGTAAGCGAGATGAAACCGAGTTGTTGTTTAATCACAGTGCTCAGACGTGGGAACCATGTATTTTGGAAATATTTAATTCCTTCACCCGTCAAATAATGCCGCACGTATGCTATCATAACGATTTGCTCCTTTTGTTCATGATTTCGAGCACTTAAACCAGATATGTTTACAGCGCTTGCTATGTGAAGCAGCAGAAGCACTCTTATGAAAAGAATTCTAAACATTGAGATTTCGACTTTACAAAAGTAAAAAGTAACAGATTTTCTTGAAAAAAAGCAATCGTTTTTGTGCAAACTAAGACTGATCGCGAATGCCAGAAAGGAATCTCCGGATGTAAGATTCGAACTTACGACCAATGGATTAACAGTCCACTGCTCTACCGCTGAGCTAATCCGGAACAATGAAAACAACGCTATCCTACATATTTTGCGGGTTTTGAGCAAATAAAATTTATTTCTCTCTAGGGCAATATTCTTAACATGTTGTTTATAAGTGGTTTGTGGTGCATTTTTTGTGTCTCGGGGTTTGTCTCTAGCCGGGAATCTAGCCTTATGCTAAAATTCCTCTTAGTATGATCTGTTGTTTCGAATTAGGCAATTATGGCTGTGATCCTAATGCCGTATAAAATCAAAGCCTGTGGGCGAAGCCACAAGGGATTAGTGCGGCAAAATAACGAAGATGCGTGGGAAGAGGTCTCTCATGCGCGTTTTTTTGCCCTAGCTGATGGTATGGGTGGTCACCAAGCGGGTGAAGTTGCCGCTCGTGAGGCTGTGAGCGTTTTGTGTCGTATCATCGAGGAAAAGGCGCATCAAGCAGGCCATCCGACATCTCTGTCTGGAGCTCGTCGTGAGCTGCGTCATGCGATCGAGCTGGCCAACTTCCATGTCTACAAAATGGGCCGCAACAACTCAGATTTGCGTGGGATGGGCACAACGATCTGTTCGTTATACTTCCATGATCAAGGTGTTGTCTACGCGCACGTAGGGGATAGTCGCATCTATAGGTTGCGTAACGGAGCTTTTGATCAGTTGACTCGGGATGACTCTCTTTTACGGGAGCTCATCGATCAGGGGCAGCTGGATGAGGGGCAGTCATCAGAATTCTTATACAAAAATATTATTACCAAAGCGGTGGGGGCAGAGCCGAGCATAGAGCCTTGTGTGCATTGTGTGGATTTGGTTGATGGGGATGTATTCTTGATGTGCACTGATGGGCTGACGGACATGCTTTCGGATGAGGAGATTGCACAGGTGCTTGCTAAGGCCGAGACGGTGGAAGAGGGTGCTGATAAGCTAGTGGAAGAGGCGATTGCTAAGGGAGGATTTGACAATATCACAACCGTGGTATTGAAAGTTGTTAGGGATGATGAGTGAGCGGATCTATCTGGATAATAATGCGACAACATTCTGTGATGCTCGTGTGGTTGAGGAAATGTGTAAAGTACTTTCTTCAAACATGGGAAATTCTTCGAGTGTGCATGCTATGGGTCAAGAGGCCAAAGCCTGTCTTCTAGAGGCGCAGCGCACTGCTGGGGCTGTTTTGGATGTTTCTCCTAATTCTCTGATATTTACTTCTGGTGGTACTGAGGGGATCAATTACTGTTTGCGTGGTTTGCCGCGTGGACATGTGGTGACGAGTTGTGTGGAGCACTCTGCGGTAGATGCGACTTTATCTGTGTTAGAGGGGCAGGGTGTAGCTGTAACGCGTGTGGCTGTGGGTGAGGTGGGAGCGCCGCATCTGGATGAGATTGCGAGGGCGATACGTCCTGAGACGGCTTTTTTGGTGCTAATTGCTGCGAACAATGAAACGGGTGTGTTGAGTGATCTGGAGCCAATCGCCAAGCTGGCAGCGGAGCGTGGAATTCCTCTGGTGCTGGATGGAGTTTCTTGGCTAGGTAAGGAGCCTATTCCTAAGCTACCTGGAAAGGTGTTTTGGTGCTTTAGTGCGCATAAGATTCATGGTCCTACTGGTGTGGGCATTGTGGTGGTTCCTGCTGGAGTAAAAGTAGAGCCACTCATGACTGGCGGGCCGCAACAGCAGGGGCGTCGTGGTGGTACGGAAAATGTCGCTGGAATAGTGGGTTTTGCTACTGCGCTTAGTGTCATGCAACAGGACTTTGAGTCGGAGAGAGAGCGGGTAAGGGCTTTAAGGGATCGTTTTGAATCACACATTTGTGGATCGCTTGATGGCATTCGGGTCAATGGTTCTGGCAAGAGACTGGGCAATACGTCAAATTTAGCTTTCGATGGTGTGGATGGGGAGACGTTGCTCTATGTGCTGGATCGTGAGGGTATTGCGGCTAGTATGGGCTCTGCCTGTAATTCTGGAGCGGTTGAACCTTCTCGGGTGCTGATGCAAATGGGGTATTCTCGCGAACGCGTGCTTTCTTCGCTGCGGTTTTCGCTTTCGCGCCTAACGACGCAGTCTGAGATAGATAGGGCTTCAGAAATTATTGTGGAACAGGTGATTCGCTTTCGTGCTAAACAAGGCTTGAAATCGTAACGGCTTTGATATCTAAAAGTGTGGTGGCTTTGGCGGTAATCTTATGTTGTCCTAAGATAATGCTTTCGCCGTTGCTAGGGTGGTGTCCGATCTCTTTAATCATGAGCTCGGCTAGTGTGAGTGTCTCGTCTGGATCTAATAAAGCTCCATAATGTGTTTTAAATTCTCCTACTGTCATAGTTCCTGGAAGTGTTTTTTCATGCAACAGCGATGCTGTGGATAAAATACTTTTTTTACTTTCTTGAAGGCCGAATAGCTGGTTTAAGATAGCTGCAAAGGTAATGAATCCGATAGCTTTGCCTGAAGAATCTAGGACAAAGGCCATGCGCTGGTTATTTCGACGAAACTGATGAATGATTTCGGTCATCGATGTTTGAGTGGTGATAAACCAGGGCGGGATGGAGTATTCGCTGACGCGATGATGGTCTTGCGCGCGGATCACATTGCGTGGATGGATTATCCCTACAATGTCGGTAAGGCGTCGATGATAGATGGGTGTATAACTTTGTGGATTCTTTCTGAGCAGGTTGCGTAACTGTGTGATGGTTGCATCCGACGGGAGCATATCGAGTAGGTGTAGAGGTAACTTTAGATCGTCAACCTTTTGAGAATGGAGTGTGAAGAGTGAGGCGGCGATGTTTGTGAACTCTTGCGCCTCTGTGCTTTCTTGGGCGCTGGTGTCTTGCTCTTCCACCATCTTGAGCAGCTCGTCCTTACTGAGGAAGATCTCGTCAGCGAGGGCTTTTCCTCCTAATATCCTATCGATGCTCCTGTTTAAAAGACCTATTAACCAGGTAATGGGAAAGAGGATTTTGGAGGAGAGATAGAGTAGGGGAGTGCCTAAAAGGGCGACGTGCTCTGAGTATTTGCGAGCAGCAAACATGGGGGCTAATTCGCCAAAGATAATGACAAGGATGACTTGTGAAAGAGGTGATAGGTCGGGATCAAGTCCGATGCTGGCATGGAATTCGCGAGAACATTCTGAACCTATGACTGTGGCAATGGTGACGGCGATGAGTGTGGTACAGAAGAGCCGTGAGGGGTCATTGAGCAGCTTTTGAAGAAGTTGTGCGCGCCAGCTGCCCTCCATGGCATAGAAATGGAGACGTGATTTGTTGAGTGAGACGCAGGCCATTTCGACCATAGAGTAAAAGGCTAGGCACAAGATCGAGACTAGGTTACAGATGAGCCACCAGAGTGCGAGTTGCATTAAGATTTTTCCTGCTTTTTAGTCGTTGTTCTCTTGTGTATATAAATGCGCTCAATGCGTCGTGGAGAGACTGTGAGAATATGAAAGAGAAGACCTTCGCGCTCTAGCTTTGTTCCGTTTTTGGGGATTCCATCGAATTGTTCTGCTAACCAACCACCGACTGTAACGACGTTTTCGCTGCTGAGGTTGGTTCCAAACAGGTCGTTGAGTTCATCTAGTTCCATTTTTCCGTTGGCGATGATCTCATTTTTTCCGGCAGATGTGTAAGAAATTTTTTGATCACGTGAATCGGTCACACTGCCTATTACTACTTCGGCAATATCCTCAAGGGTAATTAATCCTGTCAAAAGCCCATATTCGTCAACAACTAAAGCAAAATTTTGACGCTCGCGATAAAAATGTTTTAACAAAATCTTTGCCGGAGTTACTTCTGGAACGTAGTAGGGCTTATGGAGGATACGCAAGATGTCACCGCTGTTAGTAAGCCGATGCTGGTTAACGAAAAAATCGGTGGCGCTCAAAATTCCTTGGACATTGTCGAGATGCTTATCACATATAGGAAGGCGCGTGCACTTCTCTTCTGTGAAAAGGTTCGTCAGTTTTGTTAAGGGCTCATTGTAGTCATAGTAGAGGATGTCTTCTTTGGGACGCATGATCTCTTTTACTGTCTCTTCGAGTAGGTCTAGATAGCCATGGATAAATTCGGTCTCTTCGGATGAGAGAATAGAGTGCTTTTTGGCAGTATTTAAAGCGTGAATGACCTCTTTTTTACTGATCGCAGGGTCTTTACGAAGGAAAAAGAACATGATGCGTGAAATAGGCGCAGTGATCTTGATGGTTAAATTTGAAATAGGTGCTAATAATTTTTGCAAAAAAGCTACGGAGGGTACTGTCCACGTAGCTACAGTGACATTGTTGCGCATGGCTAAATATTTGGGAATAATTTCTCCAAAGAGCAAGATTAAAACGAAGGGGACGCCTACCCTCAGCCCCCAGCCAGAGGTATTCCAGAAGAGGTGAGAAGCCACGTTTTGGAGGAGGATGCTGGACACTGTATTGAGGATGAAAATGGTCACTAAAAGGTTTCTGGGAAAGCGGAGCAGCTCGGCAATCTTTTTTTTGCGCTTATCAGACGACTCTTCAAACGCGTCGACCTTGTAGGGTGAAAGCGAGAAAAGAGCAATTTCTGAGCCTGAACAATAGGCACAACCTAACGTTAATAAAATGAGCCAGAAGACGAGAAAAGTCTCCATTAATAGAAGTCCTTTTCGTCTTTAACAAGAACTTTTGTAGATCCTTCAGGAATAAGCCCTAGATGGTACATCAAATGCCATTCAATCCATTGCGGTTCTTCTCGGTTTTTTAAATGACGCTTCAATTTTACCTGTTCTAGTAAAACGGTCGCATGCTCACGTTCCAGCTGTGTAAATTTATCAGCATACTGCTGTTTTTCGGTGATAAGAGCCTGATGAGCATGCCAATAAATAGAGCCTACAATTAGACATGCTGCAAATAACCAAGCATTAGAACGTAAAAAGTTAAGTAGTCGCATAGAGTTTTATATTGTCAAATTCTCAATTTTTATTCTATTTTTCCGGAAAATACAAATTAACCAGGAGTTGGAAATGAGACGATTTATCTTCACGGCTACTGCATGCTTCCTATTAAGCGGCGCATCTTTATTTGCTCACTGTCAAATGCCATGTGGAATTTACCACGATGATATGGTTTATGACCAGATCGACCAATATGTCGAAACGATGGTGAAGGGTGTCGCTAAGATAAAAGATAATAAATTCTCTACCCCTGCAGAAAGAAATGAGGGTGTGCGCTGGATCATGACAAAGGATCGTATCTCTGATGATACCGCACAATTAATTACTGGCTACTTCTTGCAACAGAAAATTAAGCCTGGTGAACCCGACTCAATAAAGAGAATCGAAAGTGCACATAAAATGCTGTTTCTTATCGTCGGTATTAAGCAATCTGTCGATTTCAAATCCGTCAGCGATTTTGCCGAGGAGTGGGAAAAATTCAAGCTGATGTTCCATTTCGAAGGTTACGAATGCGCGATGGAGCAAAAGGAAGCAAAAGCTCTGTTAGAGAAACAAAAAGCTGCTGAAGAGAAAGAAAAGGCTGCTAACGGGAATTCCAAGGAAGCCCCAGACGCGAAAGCAAATACCGCCCCACAATCCAGGGGTGCGAAATCAGGTACTTGAAAAAGTTCCAATAGGTGACCTCCTCTAGCCGTTTCTCTAGCGGCAGAGGATGGTTTGCTAAGGCGTCTTCAATCCATCCACGATGGATAAAAAAGAGTGGCGATGGCAAATCCGAAAGAAGAAAGTAGGCTGCGTATAAAGACTCCTCTGTAGGAATAGGCACACCGGCAATAGGCGTACAAACAAAAACATATGTGAGTCTTCCAAGACGATTTATAGGTAAGTAGCGTCCGACCAACCGCTGCGAAGTGACCTGAACTCCTGTCTCTTCAAGCACTTCCCTAGCAGCTGCCGCTCCTGGCGCTTCGCCCTCATCAATTCCTCCTCCAGGTAAAACCCATATAGGAGCATCGCGACGCTTAACCAACAATAGTTGGTTACTGTCGTGGGAAAGGACAATGGCTATCGCCGCAGCTTGCTTCTGATTCATGGGGTAAGTATAAACGCAAAGTCGCAAAGGCGCAAAGAGAAAATTTTTGTTATTTTCTTTGCGCCTTTGCGACTTTGCGTTTAATTTTATCTAGAAAATGTGTACTCTTGATTCCATATTAAATGTAAAGAAAGGGGCAACATTGTGAAAAAAGTCCTAGAGTGGCTATTGATGTCTACTTTACGTACTATACTATGGTTCCGCTATAAGATAGAGATCGAGGGAGCTGACAAGCTAACAAAAGAATTTCTTACTCGGCCAGGCGGTGTTCTCTTTTTACCTAACCACCCCTCCTACTTTGTCGATCCCATGCTAGTTCCACTCTCCGTTTGGAAGAGCTATCCTATCCGCCCCATGATCGTTGAGTATATGTACTATCTTCCCGTCGTCAATTGGGTCATGCGCTTTTTGAATGCACTGCCTGTACCGAACTTTAGTAGTAGTAGTAATAGCTTGAAAAAAAAGCGGACTGATCAAGTTTTTGAGTCAGTCATTACAGGTCTGCGCAAAGGTGAGAACTTTCTCATCTACCCAGCTGGGAGAGTCAAATATACTGCTAAAGAAAGTGTAGGTGGCGCCTCGGGTGTGCATCGTGTATTGCAAGAAGCTCCAGAAGCTAATGTCGTTTTAGTCAGAATCAAGGGCTTATGGGGTAGCAGCTTCTCGCGTGCTATTGTGTCTAGTCCTCCCTCATTAGCAAAGCAGGTGTTGTGGGGCTTAAAAACTATTTTAAAAAATTTGATTTTCTTCACTCCTCGTCGAAAAATCATCCTCTCTTTTGAGGTAGCTCCTGATGATCTTCCTCGTCAAAGCTCTCGCCTTGAACTCAACAAATATCTAGAAAGTTGGTACAATCAGCCAGATGGTTTAAGCCAATCTAGAGAAACTCTTCCCGGTGACTCTCTGGTACTAGTTTCTTATAGTATGTGGGGCGAGCAGTACTTACCTTTACACACCCAAACTCCTGAAGAACTCTCCTTAGAAAATATTCAGATCTCTTATGAAGATCGTCAAAAAATTCTTAAAAAAATCGCTCAGCTAGCAGAAGTCGATCCCATCAGCATCGAACCGGGAATGTCCCTCTCCACGGACCTTGGATTAGATTCTATCGACCTTGCCGAACTAGCCGCTTTTGTCCAAGATGAATTTGATGTTGAGACAGTTCCTGTCGCTGAGCTAACGTCGGTCAATAAACTACTTGCTATAGCTTCTAAAAAAATGACTATAAAAGAAGAGATTGAGGGTGCTGGCATCGCCACTTCCCGATGGAAACGTGCATTTTCGCACGAGCTTGCTATTATGCCTCCTGGAGACACTATTCATGAGGTATTTCTGAATATTTGCGATAAGATGGGCAAAAGCCCCGCATGCGCTGATGAAATGAGTGGTATTCTAACCTACCAGCAGCTGAAAATGCGCGTCTTACTCATTGCTGATCATCTTCGTAGTCTACCAGCTAAAAATATTGGAATCCTCTTACCTGCTAGTGTTGGAGCCAGCATTCTTATTCTAGGCTGTCTCTTAGCCGGTAAAGTGCCCATCATGATTAACTGGACGATAGGTCCTCGTCACCTTGAAGCGGTTGTCAAGTTTTCGGGAATCGAAAAAGTCTTAACTTCATGGGCTTTTTTAGACCGTTTAGACAATGTCAATTTAACTGGCGTTGAAGACCTTTTAGTCATGATGGAAGACTTACGTCGCGAGATCTCGTGGCGTGAAAAGCTAAAGGCTCTCTATCGTAGCCGCCTCCCTGCCAGTCAAATCATGAAGATATTCCAAGCACCACGTTCAGGATCTGAACTTGCTGTTATTCTGTTCACTAGCGGCACCGAAAGTTTACCTAAAGGCGTACCTCTCACGCACAGTAATATTTTGAATAACCAGCGTGGCGCCTTACAAGTTGTCAAAGTCTATAAAGACGACGTTCTTTTTGGAATTCTGCCACCTTTCCATGCCTTTGGATTCGCTATCAGCAGCCTCATGGGCCTGTTAGTCGGTATCCGCGTTGCCTTTTCGCCCAATCCCACCGATGGTAAACGACTCATCAAAGGCATTCAAAAGTGGGGAATCACACTCCTCTGCGGTGCGCCGACTTTCTTAAAAGCGATTGTCAGAACTGCGCAAAAAGAGCAGATCGCCACTCTGCGTCTCTGTGTCACGGGTGCTGAAAAAGCGCCGCCAGAACTCTTCGAGCTCTTTGCACAACTGGGTAAACGCGATGCCCTTATCGAAGGCTATGGCATCACAGAATGTTCTCCCGTACTAACCTTCAATATTCCAGGAGAGCCTCACAGAGGCGTTGGAAAGCCTTTGCCCAATGTGCAATTGTGTGTCGTTCATCCTGAAACTCACGAACTACTACCACAAGGCGAACAAGGTCTTATCTTAGCCAGAGGACCCAATATCTTTAGTGGCTATCTCAATCCTGGACTCTCTTCGCCTTTTATCACTATTCAAGGGCAAGAATGGTATAAGACAGGGGATTTAGGCTATCTGGACGAAGAGAACTGTCTCATCATCGCCGGAAGACAAAAACGGTTTATCAAAGTGGGTGGCGAGATGGTGAGTCTCTCTGCTATCGAAGAGACTATCCTACACGCTGTCCTCAAAGCACACTCTATCGTTCAGCAAGAAGGGCCTCTTGTAGCTGTTTGTGCGCGTGAAATCCCCGGCGAAAAACCCAAAATTTTCCTTTTCACAAAAGTTAAGTTAACTCCCGAAGAGGTCAATCAAAGTCTCCGCGAAGCAGGCTTCAGCAACCTCGTCAAAGTTTCACAGACATTTCTATTACCCGAAATCCCCATCATGGGTTCAGGTAAAGTCAACTACCGTTTATTGGAAAGCGACTATCTACCAAAATCTGAAAAAGCTGAGTCGACAGTTTAAATGGACAGCCTCAAAATCCAACTCTTCAACACAGAAACGCGCAAAAAAGAACTTCTACAACCAATCCATGAAGGGCGCGTCCGCATGTATACTTGCGGACCCACAGTATACAATTTTGCGCATATTGGAAATTTCCGCGCCTATATCTTTGAGGATCTTCTTAGAAGAACACTCAAGTACTTTGGCTATAAGGTTGATCAGGTCATGAACCTGACCGATGTCGACGATAAGACCATTCGTGGAGCCAATGCCCAAGGCATTACCCTAGATGAATATACCAGCACTTATATCAAAGCTTTTTTTGAAGATCTCGCCACTCTCAACATCGAAAAAGTAGAGCACAATCCCGCTGCAACGGCATACATCCCTTCTATGATCGCCATGATTCAAAAACTCATGGATAAAGGGATGGCCTATCGAGGACATGACGAAAGTATCTACTTTCCCATCAAACAATTTCCGCGTTATGGCTGCTTGTCGCACCTAAAACTAGACGAGCTGCAAGTGGGAGCTTCTCAACGCGTATCTGCAGATGAGTATGACAAAGAAAATATCGCCGACTTTGTGCTCTGGAAACATTACGATCCTGAACGCGATGGGACTATCTTTTGGGAAAGTCCCTTTGGTCCAGGCCGTCCAGGATGGCATATAGAATGCTCCGCCATGGCCATGGAACTGCTAGGCGAAACGATTGACATCCACTGCGGCGGTGTTGACAATATGTTTCCGCATCACGAAAACGAAATCGCACAATCAGAGTCCTTCTCAGGCCACCGCTTTGTCAACCTATGGCTTCACTGCGAACATCTGCTTGTCGAAAATAAAAAAATGTCAAAAAGCGCCGGGAACTTCTATACCCTCCGTGACCTTCTTGCCAAAGGCTTTAGTGGAAAAGAGGTGCGCTATATGCTCCTCCAAACACACTACAAAACACAACTCAACTTTACTTTTCCAGGACTAGAAGGAACACGCTCCTCTATCCATCGTCTCAACGCCTTTATTCGCCGTCTGCAAGAGGTAGCTCAGTCACCTGATCACGCCAAATCCAAAGGTGCCTTCTCAGAATGGCTAGAGCTTATGCAGAGCAAATTTGACGAATCACTCGCAGACGATCTCAACATCTCAGCAGCCTTAGGAGCCATTTTTGACTTTGTACGCGAAGGCAATACAGCCTGTGATGCCGGCTCAGTCCATCCAGACGAAGCCAAAGAAGGTCTAGAGGCCTTCCGCAAAATCAACACAGTTTTAGGAGCCCTAGAAGGCCTTGAAGAACAATCCACCGTTCCTCCAGAACTCCTAAAACTACTCGACGAAAGAAAAGCTGCCCGCGCAAATAAAGAGTGGGCCCGTGCCGATCAGATCCGCGACCAAATTACCAGCCAAGGATATGTCATTGAAGATACACCACTCGGAGCTCGATTGGTAAAAAAGGATTAGATTAAATGAGCAAAGGAGGCATCACCAAAGAAGAAAGGTATCTTCTAGCACTTTACGAGATGGTAAAAGACCTAGAAGATCCCGAAGAACCTGTCGATAGCTACACTGTCGGCTTATCAGTAGGCATTACAATACGCCAAGTCGATGCCATCACTACCCAACTCATTCGCACAAATTTTATCAGACGTTCCGACAAACATTGGATCTCTCTCACACCCAATGGATTAGACCTTATTAACTCACTTTTAAATTCCTAAATTGGAGATAGAAAAATGCCTTTTGACGCACTACTTACAGACACATTTCTACAAGCTTATAGTAATCCCTTAGGACCAGTATCAGAAACTTTTTTGTCAGATTGCTTTAAATTTGTACCGGAAGATCAAAGGCCTAAAGTTATCAGAGCTAATGAAATCTCTAAACTCGCTCATGGAATAGCAGGATTTTTTTCCACTTTTGATAAACCCTACGATCGATACGGAAATTATGTTAACGTTCTCAGTCATATTGTTTTATCTAATATACTAAGCGAGATGAATAATGAGAATGAAGATATCCAAAATTATATCAAACGAGTGTATGCTGCTGCAGATAAGGTCTTTGAATGCCTTAATGACAATACAGCTACCCCACTCAGACAGTTAAATTTTTCTAATGCTCTACAAGAAATTGATGTTCCAGGAGATATATGGGCAGAGAACATTGTTTTGTCTATGGAAGGTCATGAACAAGATGAAGAACGACTAAAAGAAATATTTAAAAAAGCTTTTAAAACTGCAACTCATGTTACCGGGGAATCAATTAACGAAACGGCTTTTAGAGCTGTACCCGGACCTGAAGAACATCAGGAAATCATTACAATAGTCACCAGAATTATTGTAGAAAGCGAGATCTTTACCGATACTAGTGCTTTAATTGCGACACCAAATGTAGGCTGCGTGATTTTAGAAGGTAGAGATGTAAGTTCATGGGTAAATAAGAATGTAAAATCAAGAGAACTTACTACTGAAGAAAAAGCACAATTTACAACTTTAGAGACCCTTGAAAAGCATAAAATTGAGACTCTATTTCAAGAAGCAGTAGATCGCATGAACAAATATAAAGAGATGAATCCTGTTCTCCCATTAGTTCCAACAAGTTTAGCTGTTTTTCCTAATCAAACAGTTTATACCGCTGCAGCTGGAGTAAAACACAATGTTGAAGGGCCTGTGGACGAAGCTAGAGAGTTTATCCTTCCAGGAATAGAAAAGAAAAAGTACATAACAGTATTACACCTACGTCTACCATTACAGCCTGTAGACCCACTGAAAGTACATTCCAAAAATATTAGCTTTATTAGCTATCTTCAACAAATTCAAAACTTTTTTCATAATACTTACTTAGATTTAGCAATACGTCATTTAAAAAGAGATGACGCCAACCGCGAATGCAATGAATCTTTCAAAGCTCTTCGCTCAAGAAAAATAGCCCAAAACTAAATCATATTTGGAGTGTGGTGGCTTGCTACCATACTCCAAATTATAGGTAGTCTTTTGTTAAAACCCAGTAGGGATTCCAGATCGTATCGCTATTAGTAACGAATGTTTTACAGTGAAGCTCTTGTCTTTTTAGAAGAGCTGCGTCTTCAGCCTCTTGTTTTTCTAGTTCCTCTTTTGATAATTGACTTACTGGCCTTCTTGGCGTTGGATCTTCTTTATCGTTTAAGAATTCTTCTCGAAACCTAGTTTCTGCATCTTTACAAGCCTTTTCAGTCACTTTAAATTGAGAGAGTTTTTCCATTTCAGCTTTCCAAAGATAATGGTCTGAAAGAATTTTTAATTGATTTTCTTTACCTTCGGTCTTCTCTCGAATCCTTTGTTCTGCATCTTTAATATCGGGATCTTTGACCTTTGACTCATTTACAAATTGCATGTCATCTATGGGCAGTTGTAAATCAAAAGTTTTATTTAAGTTAACCTGATAGCCAAGATGGACTTCTACAGCATCGTAGGCCTGTAACGTCATTATTTTTTCTTTTGCAATTTTATCAATTAAATCCATTATATAAAAAGTAATGATTAATTTTTTTAGTTCATCAAAATTTTTATATTCTCGTCTTAGCAGAGAAAGATCATTAAAAGTAATGGAATACAAATCACAACACTTCTTAACAGCATTATCAAGGTACACAAAAGCCTGTCTGATTTTTGTTTCATCGGTTTCCTCGGATAACCAGTCCAAAAATTCTTTAACTTTTAAATCAAATTTACCCGGATTATTTCTATAATCTTTTGCTATAACTCTTTTGCTTAACCATATCCTAAGAGTCTTTGTGTCATTTTCATCAAATTGAAGCAGTCGCTGAGCATAGGTTGATGATTTATAGACAGCTTCAAGGTAGGCATTAAGAGGCTTCAAAGGCTCATCAACTAAAGAGGTATGATGGTCCGCCATATCAAATTCAACTATTGGTCCTTGTCTACCTGGCTGATTTAGAGCGTTAAGAGTTTCATCTGAGAGGGGATTACCACCCAAATAGACTGTTAATGATGAGGGTAAATCATAAAAGTTAGGAGGTAAGCTTGTGAGTAGAAGATTTCTGAGATATAAATAATTGATCGAGGGAAGACATCGTAGGTTTGTGAGCAATGGAGAAATGTCAATTGGCCGAATCGAGCCTGAAAATAGTTCGAAGTAATTCAAATTTACCAAGCTACTTATACAATCACAATTAACTGGATTGTTAAAAGTTAGAGCAGCTGAAAAATATAATTGGCTAACCTGAGCTTGTCTTGTACTATACATTCCTCGAAACAAAAATCTAACAAGTACATTTAGACTATCAATCTCTTTGAATAATCCACCGTTAATTAAACTACATGCAAGAGATTCAGTAGAACGAGCGCAGCTTCTAATTTTTTCTGTTGTAAAATTAGGCTTGTCAAGTGGACTAAAGCAAATAATCTCCTTTTTTCCATACCAAGCTTGTCGAAGGTGAGAAAGAGTGTCCCACGTAGTTTCTTCCAACAGAATTTTTTTGAATATACTAAAACAAGTCTTAAAATAGTTTTTACACTCCTTCTTCGCGGATTTTAAGTAGTATTTTACAAATTCTGTAAAGGAAATATATCCTATGTACTCTGCTGCAAAGTTGTATATTCGAAATACTATTGGCATTATAAGTCTTTCGCTAAATATTAAACCATGAGGAGCAGATCTTATAACAAAATTCGTTGGAAGCCAAAATATACGGAAAGCAATCTCACAAACAGTTTGAATCAATAAGCCAGCGCGACACTTATAATTCAATTGTAGATTAGATTGATAATAATACTTATTAATTCTCTTTTTAAAAGGATAAACAGTTAATGGGAAAAAAGCACCAGGATCCTCTAAATTTTCAAGATATCCTTTGTCAATGTAAGTATAAGTAGTCGTATCTTGAGAATAAGCAATATTTGTTCTATATTGGGTATCTAATACTAAACAACCAGGTGATATCATATAATAAATTTTACTCGGATAATAAGGTTATTAACCACTATAAGAATACGAATGTTAATTTCAATAAAAATACCTGCTCCAAGGAACTCGCTGCGCACGCTTAAAGAAGATTCCGATAATATTCCAATAGATGAGTCAATAAGGGTTGGTTGTGGTGGGCTAAATTTAGATAATCAGCACAAAGAAATGTCTCATCCCGACTCAATGGATACGCATAATACCTAACGTAATTATCACAATTACCATAAATTTTCTCTTCATTTCTAATAAAATTTTCCAAAGTATTGAATGTCATATACTCTTGGCAAAATACTTTTACTTTGAATGCTAACTCATTAAGATCTGCCTGACTTTCAACTATTTTTAAGGAAGCTAAAAATTTTGTTGTGCGTAAAAAAGTGCGATTTTGGTTTGTTTCATCAATCCTAGTCAACACTTCTCTCAAAGAGCATGGCAGGCATGGAAATATTCTATCAATAAACATAAAAAAACTCCTCATTTGAAGATAAAGTGAGTATCATTTTACAAAAAAATAGGTAAATTCAAAGAAAAATAGAGTCAATATAACCTAAAATATAGTTTATAAAACATCAAAAATAGATTGATAAATTCACTCGCATATGTCAAAATTTGCTTAAGAGAGAACCAATCATCTCTAAACAAGGTTAATCATTTATGCTCGACCCCCTTTTTGGAAACAAAAGCGTACAGAGAATCTTGGTATTTCTCTTCGTAAATAAGAAATGCTACGGTACACAACTCCATCGACACCTAAAAATCCCACTCACACCTATTCAAAAAGCCTTAGAACGGTTAGAAAAGGGTAATATTATAGTAAGCTATTACGAAGGCAAAACACGCCTTTACCAATTCAATCCAGCGTACCCACTCCATACTGAGCTAGAGCAACTCCTAAAGAAGGCCTTTACACTACTTTCTCCAGAACAAAAAAAAGACTACTTTGTAGAGAAAGACGAAAAAATGACTCTCCTCGCAAATCATCAAAATAAAATACACATACTTTTAGCCTTTTGGGATAAGCTCGAGACCATTGAAAAACTCCATTTTCATGCCAAAACAAAAGAAGAGAGTGGCTGGAACGGCAGAGGCAAAGGCGAAGTCTCAGTCACAAAAGAGGGCAGCACCACTTTAATCTTTAGAGAAAAAGGTAGTTGGCGAGGAAAGCAGGTCAAAGATGTTAATTTTAGCAATGTTTTCCGTTGGACACTCGATCGCGATGCCCTTATGATATCTCTGGAGCATCTCCGACGAGGTATGGACGCACCTGTATTTCTCTTTCATCTCACACCTACAGGAAATCATTCACTCACATCTATCGATTCTCACCTTTGCGAAGACGACGCCTATTTTGGCCAGATCCATTTCGATACCCACGGAATACGCCTCATTTGGCGCGTCATCGGCCCCAAGAAGAATGAGCAAATAGAATATTATTACTCTTAACAAATTTAAAATTAATTATTTATATTAACTTAATATCTTTTGTTTAAAATTATACTATACAAACAGTAGGATTAGTATAAATGCAAATAGGCACACTTACAGTAGATGTCAATTTATTACAAAGAATTGATCTATGGTCAAATTCAAAAATTAATCACGCTCGAATGGCAAATAAATTTGGACCAGAAATTCAGTTTTCTCCTAATGATAAAAAATTAATGGATAAGATTTTAAATACAAATAATTCAGATGAAAAAATTGAAAAATTAAAGACTAAAATTACGATAATTAACAAATTAGAAGAAGAATATAGAAATAGGTCTGTAGTACAACTAGCCTTTTGGCATTGTGAAAAGAAAGGGTTAAGTTTATGCGGAGCTATTGGATATATTGTCACTCAGTGTATCCATTATTTCTTTAATTATAATTCTTGTCATATTGAAATGAATATCAAACCGCCTCTTCAAAAAGATCAAATAACGATTGGCTGGGGCTGGAGTGGTCGTTATTATGGAAGAGAAGGAGCTAAAAACTCGCGGGTGGTAGAATTATATGATTTAGATGTTGATAATCTATTTGGTGGAAAAGTAAACGCAGCTGCAAAAGATATTTTTTTTCACGAACTACATAAATATGTTAGAACCGATTATACAATTATTCCAGGCAGGTTTACTCAATACTGCCATGCTTTTACTCATTTAAGTGCTGAAAAAGTTAATCTTCAAAGTTATTTTGAGAACGAGTTTAAAACGATTAACGAGCCCTATTGGAAACGCAATGCCAATTATTGCTCATCTGTGCCAACCCAGTTAATTATTTTGGCACATCTTAAAACATGCCAAGAATTAGGTTTGGAAATGCCAAAGGACTTAAGTCATTATGGTTTGAATCCCAACGAAGTCTTAGCTAATATTACTCCAGAGAGATTACAGGAAACTTTAATAGCGAAAGAGATCTTTAAAACGCACTTTAGTCCTTTTAGATACGTTGAGTAAGACATCGAAAAAAGTGCGAAGAGTTCGAATATTATTCATAACAAATCCTTAAATAATCTTTATTATTCATTAATATATATTGGTTAAAATTAAGTTTAATAAAATAAGTAGTAAGGGTACTATGCAGTTTGGAAATATTTCAGTAGATCATAATTTGATTGAGAAAATTAATTTTTGGTCCAATCCAAATATTAATCATTCCAAAATGGCTCAAATTCTAGGACCAGAAATCCGAATTACTCCTTCTGAAAAGAAGGTAATGAAATTAATTAAAAAATATAATATCATTAGTGATGAAAATAACAATCACATTCCATTAACTCAACTCAAAAATAAAGTTACCATTTTATTAAAGTCAGAGGCTAGTAATTATTCAAACGTGCAGATAGCTTTTTGGCATCAAGAAAAAATAGCTCCTACAGCAAAAAAAATATCTATATACTTTGAATCTCTGTTTAATAAAATAATACATTATTTTAGCGGGTACAATTCCTGCCATGTTGATATGAATGTTTTAAAGAAAGAAAACAGATATCTTGTTGGATGGGGTTTTAATGGACGTGTTATAGACGATGATTATGCAAAAACATCTCGCTGTGTTGAACTATTTGATTTGAACATTACAAAACTATTTGGTTTCGAGACTAATAAGGAAGCAAAAGACAAATTTTCTAATAATTTAAATAGGTTTATTAGATCTGTAAAGTCAATGAATACAGTAATCCCAGATAGCCCTATTACTCGGATTCGTAATTATTTTAATCCTATAGGTAAGCAAAAAGTAGAGTTAAATAAATTGTTAGAAGATGAGTATAAAATTAACGAATATGATGCTAATTTCTGTTCTGCTGTTCCAGTAACATTAATTGTTTTGGCACATCTCAAAACTTGTAAAGAATTAGAATTGAAAATACCTGAAGATTTAAGTCATTATGGACTACATCCTAATGAGAATATGGCTAATATCACTCCAGAAAGACTAAATCAGACCTTGATTGCCAAAGGCATCTTTGAAGCTCATTTCGGACCATTCAGATACATCGACTAAAAATCCCTTAAAGTGTAAAAAGATTTATAACTTTTAGGGGGTCATATGAGTTTAGAAGCTCTGAGAGCGATGGTTATTTCCAATGAGTATGAGTACCATCCGAGAAAACCTGGTGCATTAGTGGCGTTTCTTCCTGGAGTATCTCTTCCCTGCCAAATCACGTATGAATCGCACTTCAATATGGTTTTAGACATTAAATACCCACTAAATACTCATCATGCTGAGCGGCTAGCTAGCCATGAGTTTAATAAGCTCTCGAATATGTACACATGGCATGTCTTAGGAAGTCTTACACAATCTATTGTTTTTGTATGGCTAAAGAAGAGGCATAAAGCATTTCTTATTCCTGCTAGTGTTTCTCTATTCGAATATTTCTGGAGCTTTAAAGGTCTATCCACATCCTATATCATTAAAAATAAACACAAGCTTTTACCATGATATAGATTTAACGAGCCTAAGTAATTGCTCAATGAGGTATAGCGGGACTGTAAGCACTTTACCATCAATCTCAAGATGATTTTGAGAGATGCGAATACCTAAGTTTGAACTTTTCTCTTCCATGAAAATTTTTAATGAACGCAGTTTACCGATTTTTCCTGCTTTGACTTCAATCGGAAATAATGTTTGACCTTTTGAAATGACAAAATCGATCTTAGCAGAGCTGCTTGGTTTATCTCGTGACCACCAATACAAGTCAGAAGCTTGGTAAGGATCTGCGTAGGCAATGAGTTCTTGTGCGACAAATTGTTCTGCAATAGCTCCACGATTCACCAGAGCGAGCGCAGCGAGCTCCTTGGAGTGCGGTGCTCTGCACCGCCTTAAAATAGTAAAATGATTGAGGTTGTTCAATATTGTGATTGATCTAAGGCGGTGCAGAGCACCGCACTCCAAGGAACTCGCTTCGCTCGTTCAAAAAGGGCTTAAAGAGGTGTATCTAAATTGGAGTTTAAAATCTTTGCTGTTAAGACGTAGTAGGGATTCCAGATGGTGTCTGAATTAGTATTGAATTCATCTTCGTGAGCTATTTGCTTTTCTAGTATAGCTTCATATTCCACATCGGTTAGATCTTTATCGTCATCGTCATCTTTTTCACCTATAACATCTCTACGGTAGGTTTTTTCTTGTTCTTTACACGTTTTTTTGGTCTGGGCAAAGTTAGGTTGTTTTTCAATGTAAGCCTTCCAACGATCATCTTTGGAAAGGATTAAGGCCTGCTTTTCTTCTCCATATGTTTTTTCTTGGATGTCTTTTTTTGCCTTTTTGATATCCTTTTTCGTTACAGATGAATATTTTTCAAATTGCATGTCATCTATGGGCAGATCTAATTTGAAAATTTTGTTTAAGTGCGTTTCATAGGCTAGATGCACTTCGACAGGATCACAAGTACCTAGCTCCACTATTTTTGCTTTAGCAATTTCATCGATTAAGTCTGATCTATAACAGATGATAATGTGGTCTTTCAATTCGGCTAGGGTAGTTATATTTTTTCTCAGTAGAGAGAATTTATTAAACATACTAGCATATTGATCACAACAATCTTGATTAGCAAATGCAAAGAGTGCAAAGGCTTGTCTGATTTTTGTTTCATCAGTTTCCTCAGCAAGCCAATCTAAGACCTCTTTAACTTTTTCATCAAATTTACCGGGATTATCTCTATAGTCTTTTGCAGTGACTCTTTTGCTTAACCAAATTCTAAGAGTTTTTGTGTCTTTTTCATCAAATTGAAGAAGTCGTTGTGGATAGGTTGGTGATTTATAGACTGCCTGAAGATAATTTTCGAGGGTATTCAAATCCGCGGGTATTGTAAACAAAGAGCTCTCAAGCCCAGTTAATGAATATATTATTCTCGGTCCTCTTCCGTGTGATCTTATCTCATTAATAGTTTCTGGTGTAAGTGGATTACCAGTTAAATCAACTGTTAAATTGCTAGGCAAATCATAGAGGTTAGGGTGTAATGTAGTGAGCTGACAATCTGAAAGATCTAATTCTCGAAGTAATGTTAAGCTTCGAAGCTGTATAAACAGTTGAGAGAGATTTAAAGGAATTGGGCTATGGGGTTTCTTCACTTTTAATTCAGTAAGATTTACAAAACTACCGATACATGCCCAATTTCTCAGAGAATAAACACTATTAATTCGCAGATCATAATATAAGTTCATAATTTGACTTTGTTTTGTATAGTAAAAACCAAGAGTCATCAATAAAATAGTTCCGACTATAGTCTTTTTCCAACTACAATTATTAAATTCGCAGTAATAGTTATTTTCTTCGAATAGTTGAAAGGAAGATTGAGCGCAATCATGAATATTTTGTGGTGTCAGATTAGTTCCATCAGAGGAGGTAAAGCAAATAATCTCTTTTTTGCCATACAAAGCTTGTCGAAAATGAGAAAGGGTGTCCCAAGCGTATTCTTCTTGAATAATTTTTATAAATACATTTGCTAGAGATTTGAAAATGTATAAAATAAGGTCTAATTGTTTCATCAAAAATTCTTTTGGTAGAGTAGCCAATCTTTGAAGTATTCTTGATGGCCTATCTGGAAAAAATACTAGGGTTTTTAACAAATCAAAGAATTTTTTAGTTATTATTTTTTTTTCTATTATATCCGCTACTAAAGTACCAAAAGTTCTAAGTAAAAAATTAAAAGGTAACCATATAATTCTGAAGGCGATTTCGCTGATAGTTCGAATGAGTAACTTAGTGCGAGAAGTGTAATCTAATTGGTTCACGTTAATCTGATAATAGTATTTATCTATTTTATATGGTTTATCTTGTGTATTCAGATGAAAATCAGATAAATGTCCTTTACCGACATAGCTATATGTATTATCTGAATAATTAGATAATGGATTGTAACTTGTATCTAAAACTAAAAAACTTGACATGATCTTAAATATTTTTTTGTATTAAAAATACATGAAATTAAAATTAATTACAAGGCTTTGTTAAAGAGGGGTATCTAAATTGGAGTTTAAAATTTCTTTGGTTAGAATCCAGTAGGGGTCCCAGATGGTGTCTGATTTAATATTGTATTCATCTTGGTGAGCTATTTGCTTTGCTAGTATAGCTTCATATTCTTCATCGTCTAGCTCTTCATCGTCATAGTCAACTTTTTCACCTAAAACATCTTTACGGTAGGTTTTTTTGTCATCTTCACAATTTTTTTTTGTCTGGGCGAAGTTAGGCTGCCTTTCAATATAGGCCCTCCAACGATCGTCTTTGGAAAGGATTAAGGCCTGTTTTTCTTCTCCATCTGTCTTTTTTTGGATGTCTTTTTTTGCCCTTTTGATATCTTTGGGTGTTATACTTGAATAATTTTCAAATTGCATATTCTCTATGGGCAGATCTAATTTGAAAATTTTGTTTAAGTGGGTTTCATAAGCTAGATGCACTTCGACAGGATCACAAGTGCCCAGCGCTACTATCTTTGCATTAGCAATCTCATCGATTAAGTCTGATCTATAACAGATGATAATGTGGTCTTTCAATTCGGCTAGTGTAGTTACTATTTTTCTCAGTAGGGAGAATTTATTAAACATACTAGCATATTGATCACAACAATCTTGATTAGCAAATGCAAAGAGTGCAAAGGCTTGTCTGATTTTTGTTTCATCAGTTTCCTCAGCAAGCCAATCCAAATTTTCTTTAACTTTTAAATCAAATTTTGCGGGGTTATCTCTATAATCTTTTGCAGTGACTCTTTTGCTTAACCAAATTCTAAGAGTTTTTGTATCTTTTTCATCAAATTGAAGAAGTCGTTGTGGATAGGTTGGTGATTTATAGACTGACTGAAGATAATTTTCGAGGGTATTCAAATCCACGGGTATTGTAAACAAAGAGCGCTCTAACCCAGTTAATGAATATATTATTCTCGGTCCTCTTCCGTGTGATCTTATCTCATTAATAGTTCCTGGTGTAAGTGGATTACCAGTTAAATCAACTGTTAAATTGCTAGGCAAATCATAGAGGTTAGGGGGTAATGTAGTGAGGTGGCGGCGATCTGAAAGATCTAATTCACGAAGTAATGGTAAGCCGCGAATGTGTATAAACAGTTGAGAGAGATCTAAAGTATATCTATTAGTAAGTCTCATCACTTTTAATTTAGTAATATTTACAAAACTACCGATACATGCCCAATTACTCAAAGACTCAACTTCTAATTTATCGGGAGTATTACTCATATTATAATATAAGTGCCTAATTTGAGATTGTTTTGTATAGTAATAACCAAAAGCCGGCAAGAAAAGAGTTCCGAAAATAGTTATTTTCCAATCAAGATTATTATAGTCTCTGTAATATCTGTTTGTATCTATTAGTTGAAAGGAAGATTGAGCGCAATCATGAATATTTTGTGTTGTCAGATTAGTTCCGTCATCACGGGTAAAACAAATAATCTCTTTTTTGCCATACAAAGCTTGTCGAAAATAAGAAAGGGTGTCCCAAGCGAATTCTTCTTGAATAATTTTTATAAATACATTTGCTAGAGATTTGAAAATGTATAAAATAAGGTCTAATTGTTTCATCAAAAATTCTTTTGGTAGAGTTGCCAATCTTTGAAGTATTCTTGATGGTCTATCTGGAAAAATTATTAGAGTTTTTAATAAATCGAAGAATTTTTTAACTATTATTTTTTTTTCTATTATATCCGCTACTAAAGTACCAAAAGTTCTAAGTGAAAAATTAAAAGGTAACCATATAATTCTGAAGGCGATTTCGCTGATAGTTCGAATGAGTAACTTAGTGCGAGAAGTGTAATCTAATTGGTTCTCGTTAATCTGATAATAGTATTTATCTATTTTATGTGGTTCATCTTGTATTTTCTGATGAAAATCAGATAAATGTCCTTTACCGACATAGCTATATGTATTATCTGAATAATTAGATAATGGATTGTAATTTGTATCTAAAACTAAAAAACTTGACATAAGTAAATATTTATTTTTATTAAAATTACATGAAATTAAAATTAATTACAAGAAGTCTTTCAATTTAGGACTAATGATTGATCGGTGTATCTAAATTGGAGTTTAAAATTTCTTTGGTTAGAATCCAGTAGGGGTTCCAGATGGTGTCTGAATTAGTATTGAATTCATCTTGGTGAGCTACTTGCTCTGCTAGTATAGCTTGATATTCTACATCTGTTAGCTCTTCATCGTCATCGTCAACTTTTTCACCTATAACATCTCTGCGGAAGGCTTTCTCTTGTTCTTCACACGATTTTTTGGTCTGGGCAAAGTTAGGTTGTTTTTCAATGTGGGCCTTCCAACGATCATCTTTGGAAAGTATGAGGGTCTGTTTTTCTTCTCCATCTGTCTTTTTTTGGATGTCTTTTTTTGCCTTTTTGATATCCTTGGGCGTTATACTTGAATAATTTTCAAATTGCATATTCTCTATGGGCAGATCTAATTTGAAAATTTTGTTTAAGTGGGTTTCATAAGCTAGATGCACTTCAACAGGATCACAAGTACCTAGCTCCTCTATCTTTTTTTTAGTAATCTTTTCGATTAAGTTCAGTCTATAACAAATGATAAGATGGTCTTTCAACTCAGCTAGTGTATTTATTTTTTTTCTCAATAGTGAGAGCTTATTAAAAATACTCGCATATTCATCACAACAATCTTGATTAGCAAATTCAAAGAGTGCAAAGGCTTGTCTGATTTTTGTTTCATCAGTTTCCTCCGTAAGCCAGTCCAAATTCTCTTTAACTTTTAAATCAAATTTTGCGGGGTTATCTCTATAATCTTTTGCATTGACTCTTTTGCTTAACCAAATTCTAAGAGTTTTTGTATCTTTTTCATCAAATTGAAGAAGTCGTTGTGGATAGGTTGGTGATTTATAGACTGCCTGAAGATAATTTTCGAGGGTATCCAAATCCACGGGTATTGTAAACAAAGAGCGCTCTAATCCAGTTGCTCCGAAATGTACGTTTCTTGGTCCTCTTCTGCCTGGTCTCCTTAGTTCATCAATAGTTCCTTGCGTGAGTTGATTACCCCCTAAATAAACTGTTAAATTGCTAGGCAAGTCGTAAAAGTTTGCGGGTAAGGTTGTGATGTCGCAATTCGAAAGATCTAATTCACGAAGTAAAGGTAAGGCGCGAATGTGTATAAACAGTTGAGAGAGATCTAAAGTATACCTATAAGGATCTAAAATATACCTAGAAGTAATAATTCGCTTCACTATTAATGCAGTAAGATTTACAAAACTACCGATACACACCCAATTTCTCTGAGATTCAATTGATAATCCATTTGAACGATTAACTATATGACTGTAATATAGTTCTCTAGTTCGATTTTGTTTAGTAAAGTAATAACCATAAGCCATTATGATAAGAGAGGCGTTAATAGTTGACTTCCAATCAAGAATAAATTCGCTGTAATAGTTATTTGTATCTATTAGTTGAAAGGAAGATTTAGCACAATCATGAATATTTTGTGTTGTCAGATTAGTTCCGTCATCACGGGTAAAGCAAATGATCTCTTTTTTGCCATACAAAGCTTGTCGAAAATGAGAAAGCGTGTCCCAAGCGAATTCTTCTTCAATAGTTTTTATAAATATTTTTGCTACAGATCTGTAAATGTAAATATTAAGCTCTAATTGTTTCATCAAAAATTCATTTGATATTGTTACACATCTATTGATAATTTTTGAGAGACTACCTTCCAAATTTATTCTGCATAAAGCTTGAAGTGATTCATGGTATTTTCTCATTATTACTGGGTCATTAAATATAACAATAAAAGTTCTGAGATTTAAATTAAGAGGAAGCCATAAAATTCTGAAGGCGATTTCGCTGATAGTTCGAGTGAGTAACTTAGCGCGAGAAGTGTAATCTAAATGGCTTTCGTTAATCTGATAATAGTATTTATCTATTTTATGCGGTTCTGGTTCTTTATGATGAAGATCAGCTAGGTGTCCTTTACCGATATAGCTATATGTATTATCTGAATAATTAGATAATGGATTGTAATTCGTATCTAAAACTAAAAAACTTGGCATGATCTTAAATAATTTTTTATTAACGATACATGAAATTAAAATTAATTACAAGACTTTGTTAAAGAGGTGTATCTAAATTGGAGTTTAAAATTTCTTTGGTTAGAATCCAGTAGGGGTTCCAGATGGTGTCTGAATTAGTATTGAATTCATCTTTGTGAGCTATTTGTTTTGCTAGTATAGCTTGATATTCTTCATCAGTTAGCTCCTCATCGTCATCGTTAACTTTTTCGCCTAAAACATCTTTACGGTAGGTTTTTTCTTGCTCTTCACACGATTTTTTGGTCTGGGCAAAGTTAGGTTGTTTTTCAATGTAGGCCTTCCAACGGTAGTCTTTGGAAAGGATTAAGGCCTGTTTTTCTTGCCCATCTGTCTTTTTTTGGATATCGGTTACTGCCTTTTTGATATCATCGGGCGTTAGACGTGACAAAAATTGCATGTTCTTTATAGGCAAATCTAAATTGAAAATTTTGTTTAAGTGTGTTTCATAGCCTAGATGTACTTCGACAGGATCACAAGTGCCCAGCGCCGCTATCTTTGCATTAGCAATCTCATCGATTAAGTCTAATCTATAACAGATAATAATGTGGTCTTTCAATTCGGCTAGTGTAGTTATTTTTTTTCTCAATAGGGAGAATTTATTAAACATACTAGCATATTGATCACAACAATTTTGATTAGCAAATGTAAAGAGTGCAAAGGCTTGTCTGATTTTTGTTTTATCAGTTTCCTCAGCAAGCCAATCTAAAACCTCTTTAACTTTTTTATCGAATTCTTGGGGATTATCTCCATAATCTTTTGCAGTAACTCTTTTGCTTAACCATATCCTGAGTGTAAGCGCGTCTTTTTCATCAAATTGAAGAAGTCGTTGTGGATAGGCATGAGGGCCATAGACTTTCTGAAGATAATTTTCGAGAGAATCTAAGGGTTCACCAGTAACAGTAACTCTTGGTCCTCTTCTACCTGGTACGTGGAGTTCTCTTAGAGTTGCTTCCAAGAGTGAATCGCTTGATAAATTAACTACTAAGGTGTTAGGTAAATCGTAAAAGCTAGATGGTAATGTAGTAAGATTAGGGGTAGAAATAAACAATGAACTAAGTGAGGGTAGATTAGCAATATTTTCAAAGAAGGAAGAAATACTAGCTGTATCCAATTCAGTATCATGAAACCATATATATCTAAGATTTACAAAGCTATTTATACATTTAAAATTAGTTGTTAGATTTCTTGCGGTAAGATTTCTATGAAGAAGTAAATTTTTGGTATAATACAAGTCACTAATTTTAGATTGTTTTGTAAAAGTATTCGATAACATGTTCTGAAGGAAAAAATCAGTGTACTCTCTAAATTGAAAAGAAGATTGAGCACAATCATGAATTCTCTGTGCGGATAGTTGAGATATGTCTTCAGAGCTAAAGCAGATTATTTCTTTTTTACCATACAACCCTTGCCTAAAATGTGAAAGTGTATCCCAAGCGAGCTCTTCTGCACATACTTTTTTGAAGATTTTTGGAAGATAGAATTTAGAGATTTTGCAGAATTTTTGCAAAAATATCACAGTATGATCTTTAATTTTTTTAAATCTATTGGCGGATAATGAAGATTCTCTTTTGGGTGTCATTAAAACATCATAAAATAGTGCAGTGCCAATAGTATTTAATGTTCTTTGTGAAAGGTTTATTGGAAACCATATGATTCTAAAGGCAATCTCGCAGATTGCTCGGATGAGTAAAGCTGTGCGTGATAGGTAAGGTAATTGGTTTTCGTTAATTTGATAGTAGTATTTATTTATTTTTATCAGAGGTTCATTAATTTCATATTCATGATCATTTGGCTCTAAAGATCCCTTGCCTACATAAGTATAAGTTCTATTGGGATTACATAAAGCTGAATTATAATTGGTATCTAAAACCAAACAATTAGACATAAAAACCTTTTTTAAAAATATTACTTAGAACTAAGTTTAATTACAAGGAATTAGTAAGGCTTTTGATAGATTTACTTCTTGCCATATTCTAAATGGGTGACTTTGCCTGCATCATAGATAAGGAGTCGGTCGAGCTTTCCATCTGGAAAAAAGAGGCGGGTAGTTCCATGGAGTTTACCCTCTTTGTAGGCTAGCTCAGATTTGAGGGTTCCATCGATGTAATAGAAGAGCTGAATGCCGTGCCACTGTCCTTTATGGTAGAACTGGTGGCTATGAAGACGGCTATTGGCATAGTACCAATTGGTGCGGCCTTCTTGCTGGCCGTTGATAAACCAGCTTTCAGAGAGGAGTTTTCCTTTAGGGGAATAGAAGTTGGAAGGTCCATGCAGGAGCCCATCTTTATAGTATTGGCGCCCTTTAGTTTTTTGGCTGGGGTAGACGTGGAGATATTCGCCATCGAGCTTTTGGTTTTTAAGCCAACCGAAGGCGTAGGGGGTGCCTTCATGGGTATAGACTTCGAGGTGGGCTTTGCCGTGGGTGATTCCGCGTTTGCGCTCTTCAGGAATGCGTAAGGGGCTGAAAGTTTCGTGGAAGGAGAGGTTAAGCTCCGGATCTTCAATACTTATTTTGTCATTTTCAAAGGTATAGAGGGGCTTTTTCATGTGAGTCCGGCCTCTTTTGCGAGCTGCTCCATGGGAGGCATATCACCGAGGGCTTTGGCACGCCAGGCTAGGTCGATGACGCCTATGTTAACCCGTGAGACGTCTTTGAGGAATTGGAGCCGTTTGATATTGAGCTCCATGCGGTAGAGGGTGCGTTTGACATCGGAGAGGCGTGACATGCGGATATGGCGCAGTTCGAGGTTATGGACTCGGCTGTAGATATGGTTAAAGAGGTCAAGGAGGTGTTCATAGGCGACTTCGTCGCTGAGTTCGGTCTCGGCAAGGGCTGCGAGGCCTGTCTGGAGGATGTCGGGTACTTTTTGCTCTTTTTGAATTTTGTCGTGGATGAATTGTGTCTCTTCGATGAGGGTATTAAATTGGTCAATGCAGCGTTTCAGGCTGTCGTAAAGTTCATGGACTAGATCTTCAACTTTTTTTTCGGTGACCTGCGGCATGGCGCATTGTTCGATTTCGGCATGGATGCGATTGTCAATATCGTGCTGCTGCTGAAGGTATTTTTTGCATGCGTCTTGAAGGGTCATGTTGGGCACTCTTGGAAATCCTAGCCCTGCCTCTGTGCAGTTAATGAGGGTAGTTTCTGGGTTTTGGTCGGCGAATTCGCCGATCCAATCTGCTTCTGCAATCCATTTCCAGAGAGTGTAGAGGGGCTTTCCATTGATATCGCGGCGGAGGAGTGCGTCTTTATCAAAATCTCCTGATCCCATGAGCTGTTTTTTGGTGACTTTGACATGCTCTTCAATGCCAGAGGCGTAGGTTTTCATGCCGGTAAAGCCGAGATCCATTCCGACAAAGATAATGGGGTTGCAGCCTAGGCGTGCGGCAATTTGTAGACAGAAGTTGACGATGTTGTGGCCTTCATCCATGTACTCGTGTTGTGGGATGTCAAGACGGTTTTCAAACCAATCGGCGATGTCGTAGCCTCCTGATCCGGTGACATAGAGTTTGGGTCCGTGGATCTTTCTGAAGGCTTGATGGAGGAGTCTATTGCGGTAGAAGAAGGGGACTTCAAATCCACTGCTGGTGGAGAGTCGGTCGAGCTGTGTAGGATTGGGGTCGATGCCTCCACCGAAATGGGGGAGGATCTGTGAGCTGCTGAGGGCGTTGAGGGCGGATCCTCCGGCGAAGATAACGGCTCTATCGCGTAGGTGTGGGAGAGTGGATAAGGCATTCTGTAGAGAAGGACCGGCTCCGCAGAGGATTGCAGGTATTCCTCGCATAGAGCCGAACATGCTGTTTCCTAGGTAGGAATCGGCTAGATAGAGTAGATTGGGGTAATAGTTTTTGAAGAAGGCGGCTCCATAGCGTAGGTATTCTTCAACTAGGGCATTCTTGATAGCAGCGTCGTAGATGATTTTGTGATGGATCTCTTGAGCGAGCTGTGGTTGAGTTTTTTTGTAGAGCGGTAAGGTGGAGACTTCCATCTGGGTGAGAATATAGTTCCAGTACATGGCGTCAAAGGTCTCGGCGCTGTTTTGGAGGTCTTTGAAGTAGTAGAGGGCAGCTTGAGGATCTTTGAGAATTTTTGTGGCTTCGGGTGTTTGAAATAGGTGGCGTATGACGCTGAGGTCATTTTCGAGGAAGATGATGGACCGTTTACGGTTTTTTTTGAGCCAGGGCTTTAGGGCTTGGTAGTAGTAGCCGAGACCTATGCCAAAGACGTAGACGACATCTTTGCCTTTGAGATCAAGCCTGGAGACCCATCGATGCGCTTCTTCGAGAGCATTGGTGTTGGAGTGGTAGTAGTAGTTTTGTCCTGCGACGTGCCGTACAAGGTTGAGTTCGCCGGCTTTAGTGCGGCAAAATTCGATAGCGGGGTCTTCACCATAAGGGAGGAGCAGGGCTTCTTTCGGGTGAGTAGAAGACCATAGTTGCGAATTGATGTGAAAGCGTTTTTCGTCATGCATGATTTCATTTTACTAAATCGAGACATTTTTTAATTTGATTAATTGCTCGAGTTACGTAAAACTTTTAAACGAGAATTAAACGCAAAGGCGCAAAGCCGCAAAGAAATTTATTTATTTTTTTCTTTGCGGCTTTGCGCCTTTGGGTTTAATTCTCCTACAAGGTTTGAGTAAAGTGAGTTAATTACGTAGCGAAGTAAGTTTTCTAAAGATTTGGCTAGCAGAGGTTTTTGTTGTTTGACTTTGTAGACGACGACGAGATAGGCCATCCAGAAATGCAGAGAATAGAGCAGATTGTGTTCGGGGGGGATGGGGAGTGGGTAGGATTTGGTAAAGGTGTTGTCGATAGAGGTTAAAATTTCTTTTGAAAGTCCATAGTAGGTGCCATATAGTTGTAGGGAGCAGCGCGTGTTGGCAAATTCTTGAGCGATATTGCCGGTGGGTTCGCCTTTGAGGCTGATGCTGCGGAATATGGTCATGCTGTCGACAAGGCTAGTGAGATTGGTTTCGGCATCGTAGAAGATGTTTGTGATGCTGCTGTCACCATGGATGAAGCCGATTTGAAAGGGGATTTTGTAGGCGGCATGGTAGAGGGTAGCAAATTTTTCTTTGAAAAATTTGCTGTCGAAGGAAAACCATTCTGGATGTTCTTGCAGATAGAGTAGAAAGACTTCAACAACTTTATCATCAATTTTTTGCAGTTCTGGAGTGAGTGTAGGCGATTCTTTTAGGAGTAGTGTATTGAATTCGGCTAGGGCTTGAGAGACATTTTGGAGTGTTTTTATGAAACTTTCTAGAGGGATTTCGTTACGAGATAGAGCTGCCAGATCGGTGACAATCCCTTTTCCTTGAGCGGCCGGAGTAGCGATAAACCGCTGCAGAATGCCATTGACGTTGGTGATTTGGGCAGAGATAGGGAGGATGAGTTGCAGATCAATGAGAGGCAGTTGACGTAGTAGGTTGCTGGCTGGGACGAGCAGATCAATAAATTTTTTGGCTTCTTCATCGACATCTTCTACTTTGACGACGCAGAGGAGTTTCCCTTCGTTAGAGATGACTTGATAGACCGATCCGCCGCCAAATCCCCCTTTTCCGAAGTCGTCTTGGTTAACAAATTGTTGGATGGAGTAGTTATGGGCAGCGTCAGGATAGTGATCTTGGATAGTTTTGGCAACAAAGGAGTCTAGTACATTTTTTGACACTATTTTACCTTTTGCATGCGTTGTTGGATTTTAATGATGAACTCTGCTACGGCATCTTTAAGCACACCGATATCCCAGGTGATGTCCTCGATGTTGAGAGGTGTCTGCCAGAGTGGTTCATGGGTATCTTTTGAGTAGAAAGCTTGTTTGGGTAGTGTTTTTTCTTCTAGAAGATTAAGCCTCTCGAAATGGCTTTTCAATTCGCTTTCTAAATCAGGTGCATAGAGTAGGTGCTGTTTCAGCAGCGATTCAATATTTTTGAGTGAATATTTAAGTAGGGTCATTTGTGTTTGGACATCGCTGATAAAGGTGTCGATGGTGTCTCTCTCTTCTTGAACAGGAATTCCTAAATGGTTCCAATATTGGGTTGAAAGGAGGTTTCCGTCGTCATCATAGGTCGTTTCGGATGAAAGGACTCCATTAGGATGCCATTCTCGCGCTGTTCCGATCGGCTTTCCGCGTTTATAGGTAGCCTTGATCAATTGTTGTCCGCTGCGGTCCCAGATCTCTTCGATGCCATCTTTGATGCCTTGTGTATAGGTTAAACGACGGCTGAGACTTCCATCATGATAGTAGAGAAGGACTTCACCATGAGGGAGACCATAGAGAGAAGGAATGACAGACTTTAGGACACCGTTGGCATAGTAGGTTCTAAGGACATTGTTCTCAAAGCTTGTAGGTGGTATTTTACTTTTTTCTAAAGGAATCAATGGTGGAAGGTGTGGCGTTTCAATAGATTGTTTGATAGCTGCACGGTTGTTTGAGAGGGCTTTTAACATCTGCTGGTAGCGCTTTTTATGCATGGCTACTTTTTCAGATTGATAAGTCTCTAGGTGATCTTTAAGGGCACTGACCCGGTTAAAGTGTAGAAGGAATTGCTCTTGGAGATATTGGTTATAGACAGAAAGGATCGTTTTAAAGGCAGTCTCATCTTTGAGAAGTTCAAGACAGGGAAGTTCGATTTTTTCCCAAGCATCGCCTTCCTCAATAGTCTTTTCAGCCTCTTCGATAATTGTCGCGCATCTCTCTAAACTGGAATCCATTTTTTTGAGGATTTCTGTGAGTTGTTCTGGAGTAGCGTTAGAGCAGAAAGGTGAATCCGCTAATTGGGTTTTCATGCGTTGAGTCAGATCTAAAGATCCTTGACAGTATCTCTGAAGGACAGTGTCTAAGTTTTCATTTGTTATTCCTTGAAATCCCAAACCACCTTCAGTGCAGTTAATAAACTGGATATCTTTATGATCTGTCTGTAGCTTGCTGTACCAGATCGATTCAATGATCCATTTCCAGAGCGTTTTGATGGGATTTCCATGAATATCGTGGCGGATATGGATCTCTTCTGAAGCATGTTTAGAACGTAGAGCGCTCCATGTCTTTTGGCTGGCTAGGCTTTGTAGTCCTGAGGCATAGGAGGAGTCATCTGTATAAGCGAGATCTAGCCCTACAAAGAGGATGGGATTGCATCCCATCACAATGGCAAGCAGTGTGGCGAGATTAATGACATTAAAGAATTCTTGCTGGATAGGACAAGGAAATGAGATGCCAAGTTCGTCATGGATCCATTTTGGAACGGCCATTCCGGGAGAGAGGTTTAGAAAGAGCTTGTCTCCATGGACGAGAGAAATAGCTCTACGGTACATCCGATAGTAGTAGACGAAGGGGACCTCCCAGGCTGTATTAGAGAGAATCCTGTTGTAGAATTGATGATTGGGATCTACCCCCACAGCTAGGTCAGGTTGTATATGACCTGCATTAAGGGCATTGATGGCGGTTCCTCCGGCGATGATGAGAGCTTTGTCTTTCAAATCATGAAGTAGATGACGATTCTTAGAGAGTGACGGGCCAGCGCCGACGATGATGGCAGGAACGTTTTTAAAGGAGTTGTGGAAGGGGGTAAAGTCGCGCGATTCGGGAAGTAAATAAATATTTGAATAGACATTATGTGTGAAAGCGATCGAAGCCTCGATATACTCATAGGCGCTATCTCGATTGCGCAGCCAGATAAAACGACCGATGGTACGTAGCCCTTCTACTATTTTAGGGTCTCTTTTGGGTAGGGCGTCAAAGTAGATAGTATAGAGGGGATAGGTTGAGGAGAACTGGTAAATTGCCCTGTCCATGTCTTCAGGAGTATTTCCATAGTAAAGCCAAACTTGCCTATCTTTAAGGAATGGCAGCGCTTCGGGCGATGAAAGGAAATTTTTTAAGGAGTGTGGGTTATTTTCCAAAAAAATGATAATGCGATGGGGGTTATCTTGAAGCCAAGGCTTCAGCAAGGTGTAGGCGTAACCCTGATCAAATCCGTGGATAACAAGGGCATTATAGTGTGGAAGAGGTAAATGCTTGACCCACTCTTCCAGCTCAGCTGGAGTATAGTCGTATTTTACTGGCTGAGCCGACTCATCCGTTTTTTGGTAGAGCTCTGCTGATCGAGGAAGGAGTGTACTCCAGATCTGGTAGTTGTCTTTGTAGGTGTCAGGCATTTGAATATTTACCTTTTTGATAAATTTCAACGCAAAGCCGCAAAGGCGCAAAGATTTTTTTCTCCTTTGCGGCTTTGCGGCTTTGCGTTTAATAATTACATGGGCTTCCAGTGTTTGCGTCCGCCCATTCTTCCATATTTTTTTCGATGGTCGAGTGTGGCGCGAAGCTCTTGATCCTCGTCTAAAACGGGTTGATCTTTCTTCAGCAATTCCATAGGAGAATCATCGGATTTCTTTTTTACATCTGTTGGTTTATCTGCTTTTGGAGAAGAAGGGAGAGTGGGGGCAGGTGCAGGTTCATTAAACTCGCGTTTTAAAATTTCAATGCGCTGGACGAGAAGGCGAGCGCGTTCTAGTACGTCGAACTCTTTTGGTCTTTGTTCTTCTGGGATTGAACGCAGGAATTTGCGGACTTCTTTATCGTCGGTTTTGGGGGCGCCAAAGGTTTGTGAAACAACTTTTTGAAAGCGTTGAAACTCTTTTTCAACGCGATTGAATTCTTCAACAATCCACATAGGCATTTCTTGAATAGGCTTGCCTTTATTTTTCTCCATTTTGTTGAGGATTTCTTCAATTTGATCGAATACCTTTTCAATAGGGTGATTTTCTCCGTAAAAAGGCAATGGCTCGTGTTTCTGTTCCATGAATTTCCTCTCTTTGATGAAAGAATCTCTCCTTTATTTTATAATTAGTTATATATAATACGCAAAAGAGAGATACAATGCGCAGCTATTATGCCCATTTGCAATCGATGGTTCCCTCGGTAGCAATTCCAACAAAGCCTATATTACGCACTTCGGCAATATTTCCCGTTTTTCAGGAAATGGGTATATCTACCCGTATTTTATACATGGGATACTGGTTCGTTAAGCGTAATATCACAGCATTGACACAGGTGATTACTCTGCGCAAGCAGGATGGAGAGATCCTCTGGCGATCGGTGTCAAATTTAACGGAAACCAAGGCCTATCGGGTTGAATTAAGTGATCTTCTTAAACAGGCTGGTTTTGATCCTCAGATTGCATTTGAGGGATCTATTGAGCTAGAATTTTTCTCTCTTCAAAATTTAGTATTCCCCTTTCCTGCATTAGTTGTGAACTATTACGGCGAAGGATTTACCACTGTTGTGCATACTGCTCAACGTGTTTATAGCAATTTTGAGGATAAGGAGGCAAATAGCGAGACAAAGGTCCCTGAAGCGGGATTTAATGTCTATGCCAACGATAAGACTTCGCCTTTTATAACATTGATCAATGGCCCCGAAAAGTGCCCTGGAAGTCAGTTGCACGTAGAGTGCTTTAATCGGCGCGGAGATGTGCTAAAAGAGAGCATTCTATTAGGAGATTTAGCGCCCTATAGCATGCACCATATCGATTTGGCAAGTAAGCTGCCTTTAAAGGAATTTCTTAACAATCAAGTGGGCACTATGCGCATCATTTTCGATGTGCGCTGGGTCTTTCCGCGTCTTTTAGTGGGTAATTGGCAGGAAAATCCTACATCTATTGTTGTAACGCACACCTACTACGACTGTACACGTGCCTGCTCGCCCTCTGACTATTGGTATACAAATGAAAACGACTGGCACACAGCAGCTTTAATGCTCCCCTTATGCGCTCAGGGAAGTGCACAAACTAAATTTTATTTTTACCCTATCTACTCTCCTAGCAGCTTTAGCATCGATTTAGAAATCTATGATGGCGAAGGAAAATGCATTGGAACGGTCCCAGATGCTCTGCATATACGCTCTCCTTCAAATGAATTTGAAATCATCGATGCAGCAGCACATGTGAAGGAGTTGGGATTAGAGGGTAGCTTCCCCTTAGGCGCAAGATTGATTGCACGCCCAGATCCAGGGACAAATCTTCCGTCAAGAGTAAAGCTAGGTGTAGATATTGGTTCGAGTCCGCAAGACCTTCCCTGCAATATTTGTACAAATTTAAACCCCTATATCCCTACCTGGGAGGGGAAAAAACAGTCGTTCAAATGGGCGCCTATCTTATCCGACAATGAAAATGCTGAAGTCTGGATTATGAATTCTAGTCCCCAGATTAAATATGAACGTACTGCAAAAATCGATCTGCATTTCTATCGAGAGAGTGATACGAATGTCCTAGAACGAACGTATACGATACTTCCTCATGGATCGATCGTCATATCTCCAAAAAATGATCCTGAGTTAAAAGAATTTTTACAGGGAAAAATAGGCTGGGTTACGGTTTTGAGTACAAACCCTTATACAACTACATACTATTTTTCTCGTCCACAAAAGGGTGTTGTAGGTGGTGATCATGGTTTCTAAAGAAGGTATTATGGCTAGAAAGATTGCTCGTTGCGCAGATATTCCTGAAGGAGGGAACATCGTAGTTTCTCTCGAAGATGGTAGAGAAGTAGCTATTTTTCATATCGGTGAGGAGTATTACGCTTTAGATAACCGCTGTCCTCACATGGAGGGCCCCCTAGGTGAAGGAGAACTGGATGGCTGCGTAGTTACCTGCCCTTGGCATGGCTGGCAGTTTGACGTGCGCAATGGTGAATGTCAAAATATGCCTGGCGAACAGGCAAAGAAGATTCCACTGACAGTCGAAGATGGGTTTATTTGGATTTAACTTAAGTAAATTTAAAATAAAAATTAAACGCTTTGCGTTTAATTTTTATTTTAATTGTAAAGTAGTATAATCCTTATTAGGTTATTATTGTGGTGTTAATATGCAAATTAACGATCCAGTGTATAATAGTGATTTAAATCAGCTATCTGAAATTGTAAATAATATGAAGGTAGTTGGAAATAGCTATTCCAGAGAATTTACTTATGTAGATGAAAAAACTAACACAGTAACAAAAATTTATGCAAAGGCCCTTGTGCAAAGATTAGATCTATTAACTAGGGACGAGATGTCTCCCGCTCAATTGAAAAAAGCTGAAGAGATATTAAATAAAATAAAAGACTCTATCAATGAATCCAAAGATCTAACTAAACAAGCGATTGAAGGCGATAAATCATCATTCTACTTTGGTAAAAAACTATTATCAAAATTAGCTGACAAATCACGTTTAACTGGAGGAATGGGTTTTGGCTTCGTTCATTCAAGAGAAAAAGCGCTTAGCACCATAGAGGATAGGATTAATCGTTTAAAAGACATTCATGAAGATTCCTTTTTGATAGTGGAGCCCGAAAAAACTAAGCCGCCTGAAGAAGTTCCAGAGAAGGCCAAAGAAGAAGAGCAAGATATTGACGATGTTTATGATTATTCGGACTATGAAGATGCTTTAAGTGAAGAAGTACCTCAAACATCCTCTGCACCAACAATTCCCGAAAGCGCTAATACTACACATTTAAACGATATCTTGGGCTATTTTCCACAAGAAGATAAGATTTTACCCGAATTCTTAAATAAATTATTAACTCCCATTTCTGCAGACATTCAAAGTATTACAAAAAATGGGAACCATTTCGAAATTACATTCACAAAGGATTTGGCAATTAAAAGAGTTACCCCTGAAACTACTTTACAATATACAGGAGGTAAAAAAATTGAATTCGATTATCTGCCAGATCAACACAAAATCGAATTTAGATCTAATATCGATGTTAACGTTGTAGATTACTTAAGTTTTCGTGCTTTTATTTTAAAAGCAATTGAGAAACGTGAAGATGATTCATTTGCACTTGTCTCTCAATATGCCTTTAAACCGATTACTTGGGGATCTAGCGGTGTTAAGGGAATTTATGAAGGTAAATTAGCAGAAAAAGTAAATACTGGAATTCTCACTCCGGGTCCTGACAATACCTACATCTCTCAAGCAAAATTAAGCGACTTTGATCAGCTTTCCTAAGCTATACACAGAAGCAATCCAAATAAGAAGCACTATAAGCACAATTCCAGCGACATAGGGAGCGCTGGCGCCAATTGAAGCTAAGAGTATCAGTAGGCTTTGATGTATAAAAGAGCCTCCTGACTTACCAAGACGTGAACCTACTCCATCAATCGCGATTTTGCCTTTATGCTTTGTTTCAGGGCTAAATGGAATAAAGGCCATCTCTTTTGTACAATCAAAAAGGGTATATTTACTGGCTTTACTCATAAAATTATGGATGGCGCCCATTATAACAACAAGCGTTAGAGGGAACTGAAGGAAGAGCGTTCCAAAAAAAGAGAGGCATAGTAGCAGCATCAGTATAGGTGTTATTAATGCTGTTTTTGTCCAGCCGTGTTGAGTGATCAGTTTTGACAGAATCAATGAAATAAATAAAGCAACCACGCCTTGAGCTATCTGTAGGTAACTTATATAGTTATTATAATCTAAAGTATGTGGATATAAGTTCTTTAACTGGTCTTTCCATACGATTTCAGTGAGATTAATGACTAAATTATATCCCAAAACTATGCCTGCAATGCAAATCAACGCTTTTGATTTGGTAATGCATTTGAAGCTTTCAGTGAGTGAGATCTTTTTATCAAACGTAATTCTGGTAAAGGGAACATTTTTGTGCATCCAGCGAAATGTGACCATTGTGAGTAGTCCGCTGACAATGATGACAATCATCAACAAGTTAAAGGTTGGCTCCCAAGTCTCTTCTGCAATGGCTAGGGATATTCCTCCAGCGGCTATCGGTGTAATATTATAGGCTATGCTAAGCAAGCTATAAGAGCGCTTGGCTTCATTAATCTGTGTTATCTGGTTAGCAAATCCCCAAAAGAGAAGATAGATGAGAATAGTGCTCCAAAGTTCTGACATGACATAGAAAAGTGTGAACGTCCAGTAGTGGTAAACTGAAATTAATCCTTTAAAGCCAGTGGGTAATAAATTTTCAAGATAGATTGCAGAATCCTCTGGATGGAGCTGATCGCGATAGGGGTAGAGTAGGGTAATAAATAGGGCATAGAAAATCAAAAAGAAACTGGTTAGAAGATAAAAGACTTTTTCTTGACTGAGGCGATTAGATAGAAAAGTGTAAAGAAAAGTCAAAATGAGTGTAGCAGGCAGCAGTACCCATACTTTGATGAAGGGAATGATTTCTGCACCTGCAGTCGTGATGATCAAAGAATCTTTTAAGTTCCATAAAAGAGACATGTTGAAGCTGAGCAGAAAAAAAATGATCAGCATCGAAATGAGTTTTTTACGATTTTCGTTAACTTGCATGGGTTTATGATATTGTGTAAGCGACAATAAGTCAAGAAAAAGAGAGGATTTGACAAAAAAAGCGGGTAAATGCTATCTTATTGTCGTATTAACAATAACTATCACAAAATCGGAGAAGTATGAAAATTCATAAATTAATATTTACCTTACTATGCGTAGTGTTATTTCAAGTATGCTATGCAGCTGAACCCACTACAGTTTATTTAACGCGCCATGGCCAAACCCATTGGAATGCTAAAAAATTATGGCAAGGAACTACCGACACAACTTTAAATATCGACGGTGTGCAACAAGCTGCTGAAAAAGCTAAATTTTTTAAAGACATGAAAGTAGAGGCCATTTACACCAGCCCTTTACAACGTGCCTATCTGACTGCGCAAATCATTGCTGCTGCTCATGAAAAATTAGCTATTCCTCGGATGGGCTTGATTGAGCACCACCTCGGTCCCTTAGAAGGTATGCATGCTGATAACGTGCACGCCTTGATCGATTCACGCTTGAATGCCTTGTCGCAAGAAGAGAGACGCAAAGTAGGGGATTATGAGGGATTAATGAGTCTTGAAAGAATCACTGCTAATGCCGAAAAAGAGTTATCTACGCTAGCAAAAAAGCATGCCGGCGGCACGATCGTAGCTGTAAGCCATAGCGGCATTTTAAAGGCGATTATTGCGATGCACACAGACGCGATTCATGAATCTATTGCGATGAGTAATATGGCCTATGTAAAGTATATTTTTGATGGTGAAAATCTGACTCTTGTTGAGACTTCACCTGATATCGTATACGATACTTACAACTAAAAAATAATAGGGAGAAAAAGTGCATTGTTTATACCAAATTTTTATTTGTTCACTATGTTTCATTGGTTTTTCGTTGCATGCAGATGCGCACGACTTAAAACAGATCTCTAAAGTGAAAGAGTTAGAACGACATGTTACTCAGCCTGGTTGGATGGTTACGGGCCCAAATGGTTATCACTCTGGCTGGAGTTCAGGGGATGGGAAAGCGGTGTATCGTTTGGAGACTACAGATAAGCAAACAATTATTATATCAGGTTCATTTACGTTTACAAATTGGATGGGTTATCCTAGCAAACTTTCACAGTATGTTGCCTTTGTTTTTTTTCCTGGTGATATTATTTATTTTGAAAATAATACTACTACTATCAACATGTATAACCAATTTTACCTGGTTTATATTATGCGTGGAGAAGATGTTTTAGGGCCTTTTGAAGTAAATTATTGGTATGAATAAGTATTTTTATTTTACAACTAAAAGAAGTTTTCTTTGGAAAACTCTTTGTAAAGTGCTGGATCATAGTGATAAAGCATCGCCGGGCGATGCTTTTCACCCTCTTGCTTTTTCCCACTAGCGCGGATAAATTCCATCTTACCAACCTTGCGGCGAAAATTTCTGGTATCAATCTTTATATTGTACACTTGTTCATAGAGTTGTTGTAGTTGAGTAAGTGTAAACTCTTTTGGAAGCAATTCGAATGCAAGGGGCCTTGTTTTCATTGCAAGACGGAGAGCGCTGAGTGCTTTGGAATAAATGATCTCTTGTTGAAAGGCTAGAGGGGGTATCTGATACGTTGGCCACCACTTAGCTGCTGCTGCATCGGATGAGGCGACTAAATGGTAATTGTCTGAATTGATTAAGGCAAAAAACGCTACTGTGATAGTGCGTCCTCTAGGATCTCTCCCTAACTCGCTAAAGACATGAAACTGTTCTAGAAATATGTTTTCTAAGCCGGTCTCTTCCTGAAGTTCGCGTAGGGCTGTCTCTTCTGCAGTCTCATCGTCCTCCATAAATCCGCCTGGAATAGCCCACATGCCCTTAAAGGGGTCTATTTTCCGTTCAATGAGTGCGACGTAGAGCTTTCCTTCAGCATAACCAAAAATGACGCTGTCTACGGTAATGGGATAGTGTGATTTATCTTTTAATGGGTTCATGCTTGATTGAGGAGTGTGAGTAATTGTGGGTATGTTGGAAATCCTGGCTGGAAGGCATAGGATTTTTTTGAATGATCAAACCAGCCCCAAAAGCTCTCTTGGGGGCAGGCGAGTGCTATAAAGGGGGCTTCTAAATAGTAATTATAACCTCCTGCCTGCAGAATGGCCTGTGGAGTGAGTTTCTCGGCTTTACACTCTACAACGATGAGCGGCGCTATACTTCCGGTCGAATTTTTCCAGTAGCTAACGATATCTGCTCGTCTTAGGGGCGATGTTTTGCTGGGAAGCATCTCAAGGGCAACAAGTCCATTGGGATAACTCCCTTTATCGAACATAAAATGGAGGACAGCCTGGCGCAGTTTTTCCTCGGGAGTTGCCTTAATCCAGCTGCGCCTTACAAGGCAAAAAAGTTTATCGGCCTGAGACATTTTCTGGTTCTATGATTCCATAATTGCCATCGGTGCGGCGATAAATGACTTTGAGCTCATTTTCCATAGTTTTAAAAATGAGGAAGGCGTCTCCTGAGAGATCCATATGGAGGATGGCTTCGTCGTAGCTAAACATTTTTAGAGAGTGTACCTCACGCGCGACAATGCGGTGTGGGCTGTATTTCTCTACGAGTTCGCGGCTGTTTTCATATTCAATATCTTCGTTAATCTCAACGAGATCATTATCTCTAGCAGGTTTTAGGACGTTGACATTCATGTCTACTACACCTAGGGATCTACCACGCTGTCTTTCGTCAAGCATTTTGTCTTTATAGCGTAGGAGCTGCTTCTCTAACTTATCGACTGCCATGTCAATAGAGACATACATGTCGTTGCTGCTGGCGCTGCTTCTAATTTTAAAGTGGTCTACTTTAAGAAGGATATCGACATGTTGTTCGATTTTCTGGATATCCATGGTAACAATGACTTCTAAGATGCGGTCGGTAAGGCGGTCTATGCGTGAGATTTTTTCTATGGCGTAATTTTTCATGGCGTCAGTAATCAACACGTGGCGCCCTGTGACAGTAATGTCATAACTTTCGTTTACAAACTCTGCAGCTTTTGCTTTGCGGCTCATAGATTCCTCATAAGATTAAAAGAGTTTTTATACTGGAACACACATTTATTATCTGCTGAGTAAGAAATAAATGGCAAGGAGAGTGAAGAAATATCGCACCGAAGAGGGCTCGAACCTCTAACCACCCGGTTCGAAGCCGGGTACTCTATCCTATTGAGCTATCGGTGCAGAGAATTAGTTAAACGAGTAAGATAATGGATTCGGGAGATTTTTCTCAATGAGCTTTAATAGTATTCATGGAATTTTTGTAAAAACGCTTCCATACTCGGATAACGCGCAGATAGCGACACTCTTTACGGATGAACGGGGAATTGTGGATGTCTTTGTAAAGCGCTCAAACGCTAAATCGGCAGGGGGAGATGCGGTGATTACTCCCTTAAACGAAGTGGAGATGACTCTACGTGAGGGTAGAGGCGAGCTTTGGTACTGTCAGGAGTGTCGTTTAATGGAGGGATTTTTAGGTCTGCGGTCGAGTTTGAGTGCTCTCCAGGGAGGAATAGAGCTGTTGCGTGCAGTTCACCTGTCGCAATTGAAGGAGAGGCCTGCTCCGTTAATTTACGCACTGTTAAAAAATTATTTGGGTAGACTGGAGCAAGGTGAAGTCTCCTGGAAAATAACTACCAGCTTCTACCTAAAATTACTTCGCCATGAAGGGCTTTGGATCGACGAAAAAACGGATGAAGTGGTGTTCGAAAAGGAAGAATGGGATACGTGCTTCCTATTGGCGCATTGCACGCGTAGAAGTGATCTAGAGGCTGTTTTTTGCAGCCAGCCAGATCAACTTTTATGCAAAATACGTCAACTATTTGAAGTACGTCTTGCATAAGAATCTCAAGAGTGCTATATTTCCGCACGTGATTGTGCGAAAGTGGCGGAATTGGTATACGCGCTACCTTGAGGTGGTAGTGAGGGAAACCTTGTGGGGGTTCAAGTCCCCCCTTTCGCAAACTACTCTAAGACTCTTCCCGATACACCACCCAGATTAAAAAACAAAATATGTGTGAACAACATGCAGTGTATCGCTTACTGTGCTGCAACTTCTTTTAAGTTGAAGCCGCTTTTTGAATTTTTACGCTCACGCTATCCAGCCACGTTTTATAAAGATGCGATCCATATAGATTTTCCTGGAAAAAAGGGGCGCGCTGACTGCTTTTTCTTTTCGTACGGAGCGTGTGTCCAATGGTGTCTCGACCCTGCGGAAGGGGCTGAACTACTCTTAATAGTCAAACCTTTTGAAGAGGATAGTCTGGCTACTCCTGAAATCGACGAGTCAGAATTTTGCTACGGAGATGTTGGAAAGGTGCGCGATGGGCAGATTATTCTTCCTGATACAGAAGTTTTAACTAAACTATCCATATCGCACGGATTGGCGCAGTCCGTAAAGCTAGCGACCTTCGAAACTGCTATCCAGAATACGTATAACATGACGAGGCAGATTCCTGATGAGCTGTCGCGCTATGGGCGCATCAGTCTGTCACGGCGTGTGATACGTCAAAGGATGGGTGAGCTCTTTAATGTGCGCAGCTCTATCAACCTGCGCTTAGATGTGCTAGAGTCGCCTGACTTCTTTTGGGATTATCCTGAGCTGGAACCTCTCTATCTGCAGGTAGCTGCGGACGAGGAGCTACAAAAGCGGGTTGAAGTACTAAATAAGCGTCTTAGTCTAGTCCACGAACTATTCGAGATGTTAGGCAATGAGCTCAATCACCAACACTCGAGCAGGCTAGAGTGGACAATCATCTGGCTAATTATCATTGAAGTAGTGCTCACTCTATCAAGGGACGTGTTCGGATGGTTGTAGAATGGTTGTAAAGCGGATTTTGCTCTGGATGCTAGCTTTCTACCAAGCGACAATCAGTCCGCTGCTAGGAAACTGCTGTCGCTTTTATCCTAGCTGCTCTGACTACTCTAAAGAGGCTATTTCGAAGCATGGGGCTCTCTACGGGCTGTGGCTGACCTGCAAGCGTTTGCTAAAGTGTGGCCCATGGCATCCCGGGGGTATTGATAGCGTACCTTAGAATAAAGAAAATTAAACGCAAAGCCGCAAAGAAAACATAAAAAATAAAATTTATCATCTTTGCGTCTTTGCGGCTTTGCGTTTAATTTTTCTATTTAGTTTGTACTTCTAAGCTTATTGTAGAAGGGATTCAATTTTTGTACTTGCGAAAAATCTGAGGGAAGCCTATTGTAATCTTTCAAATTGCGCAGTTGTACTGCTGCAGTGCGGGTGTAGCTCAGTTGGTAGAGCGTTACCTTCCCAAGGTAAATGTCGTGAGTTCGAGACTCATCGCCCGCTTAATACAGTTTTTTTCTTGCGGGCGTAGCTCAGTGGTAGAGCATCACGTTGCCAACGTGAGGGTCGTGAGTTCAAGCCTCATCGCCCGCTTTCATATTAATCATCTCCAAAGAGTGAGGATTCCCTTGACGGACCAAGCCCAAGAATCTAAAGAATTCCGATCGGATAATATTGTTGTAAAAATGCGTCGTGAGCCTGGATGCACAGTTATTATGGAAATTACTGTAACTCCCATAGCTACTCAAGCTGCGTATCAAAAAGCGCTGAAAAATGTAAATAAAGAATTTTCTTATCCAGGATTCCGCAAGGGGCATGCTCCACCGCAGATTATCGAACAGAAGTTTGGCAACCATGTGAATGATGAGTGGCGCAACATATTAGCTAAAACGACTTTTTCGGAAGCGCTAGACTTGGCTAAAGTATTTCCCCGCACCGAAAAAAGTGTTTGGAATGTCGATATTCGCCAGATTTCGAAAGATGGAGCCGAACTGTATCTAGAGTTTGAGTCACATCCTGATGTTCCTGAAATTGACCTAAAAGAGTTCTCCTTTGCTACAGGTCAAGCGATTGAGGTGACCGATAAAGAGATCGAAGATGCAATTTATGAGCTGCGTTTTGAGAAGGCTACCTACCAGCCTGTAGATGATCGCGAAGCACAAGAGGGCGACTTTGTGATGATCGATGCCGAAATGCTGCACGAGAATAAAACCTATCCGATGTTTAAAGGCAGGGTATTTCAAGTAGGCGCATCCCAAACACCACCATGGATTGACCGTTTGATTAAAGGTCTAAAAGCAGGGGATTCTGCCGAAGGTGAAATCGGCGATTGTACTGCAGAAGACCATACAGGCCATGTCCATGATATAGCTCGCCTAAAAGTGCTAGAAGTTAGTACTGGTGAGTTAGCACCCATGAATGAGGAGCTATTCAAGCAGGTAGGTGCCGAAAACGAGGAGACTCTACGCGCTCAAATTAAAAATAGACTTTTTCGCCAAAAAGAGGAGTGGGAATTTAGGCAGAAAATGACGCAAATGGAGAATTTTCTCCTCGACCGTCTCCATTTTGATGTTCCTAAGTCGATGTATGAAAGCAGCTCCAAAAAAATGGCTCAAAAACAGATCGACGCTTTGAAGCGTGAACAGGGTTGGGAAGAGACCTTTGTGGAAAAATCTGCCGAGATTAAGAATTCTGTCGAAGATGAGATGAAGCGTGCCCTACGTCGCTTTTTAATCGCTCAGAAGGTAGCGCATGATAATAATCTGCATGTGAACGAGCAGGAGCTGCACCTAGAGCATATTAGAGAAGTCGTCCTTGAAGGCCGCCCTGAGAAGATGGATGAAAATGACATTCCTCGGCTGTATAGTAAAATTCTTCAGAATAAAGCGATGGCTTTTTTGACAGAAAACACGCTGAGAATGAAGGGTTAATCCTTGCCCGTGCCCGTGCCCTTGCCCTTGCCCATTTTTATTTTTTCGGGCAAGGGCATGGGCAAGGGCACGGGTAATATTTATGGTCACTAGCCTAAAATTGACAAATTCGCTATAGTCCACCTAAAAAGTCCTTTTCACTATAGAGCTTAATTACCAGCAGAGGAAAGAATGGAACAGTTTAAGCGGCCCCATGGTTCATTGACCCCTTACGTGATTGAAGACACTGGACGTGGCGAGCGTTCAATGGATATCTATTCTCGCTTACTTAAAGACCGCATTATCTTCATTGGAACAGATATTTCGGATCAAGTAGCCAATGTAGTGGTTGCGCAACTGCTGTTTTTGAAGATGGAAGATCCTAAAAAAGATGTACATATCTACATTAACTCTGTAGGGGGATATGTCTCAGCTGGATTGGCAATTTATGACACGATGCAATGGCTTGGTTGCGATGTACGCACCTATTGCATCGGTCAGGCTTCTTCTATGGGAGCGCTACTATTAGCCGCAGGGACAAAAGGTAAGCGTTACGCTTTGCCGCATAGTAGAATTATGATCCATCAACCGATTGGTGGGGTAGGTGGAACTCAAGCAGATATTGCTCTGCAAGCGAAAGAGATCCTCTATCTTAAAAGGATTATGCTTAAGATTTTGGCGAACCACACAGGTCAGACTGAGGCGAAAATCGCTGCTGATTCTGAGAGAGATTTTTACATGAGTGCCGAAGAGGCAAAGACTTATGGGCTTTTGGACGAAGTAGTCGAGAAACCAACAAAAGCCTAAATTTTTAACTGGGTAGATTTATGACTAAGAAACCATTTGCGCAAAAAGATGTTCCTGCATGCTCATTCTGTGGAAGAACAGAAGAAGCGGTGGAGAAGCTAATTTCGGGACCGAATGTCTATATTTGCGACAAATGCGTCCAGTTGTGTTCTGGGATTTTGGACAAGAAGACCTCTCCTGTAAACTATGATTTTAAAGTCCTGAAGCCTAAAGAGATAAAAGAGCGTTTGGACGAATACATTATTGGTCAAGAAGGAGCCAAAAGGACAATTTCTGTAGCGGTTTATAACCACTATAAACGCATTCGCAACATGAATAAAGATACCGAAGGCGTAGAGTTTAGCAAGTCAAACGTGCTCTTATTTGGACCAACGGGATCGGGGAAAACTTTAATTGCTAAGACCTTGGCACATATCCTTGATGTCCCCTTTGCGATTGCCGATGCAACAACGCTGACTGAGGCTGGTTATGTGGGAGAGGACGTTGAAAATATTATTTTACGTCTTCTGCAAGCGGCCGATTACGATGTTGCAAAAGCTGAAATGGGGATTATCTATATCGATGAAATCGATAAAATTAACCGCACCACTGCTAATGTCTCCATCACACGTGACGTATCTGGCGAAGGCGTCCAACAAGCGCTTTTAAAGATTGTGGAAGGAACAGTCGCAAATGTGCCTCCAAAAGGTGGTAGAAAGCATCCTAACCAAGAGTATATCAAAGTCAATACCGACAATATTCTCTTTATCGTCGGCGGTGCTTTTGTCAGTCTAGATAAGATTATTGCAAAGCGTCTAGGTAAGGGAACAATCGGCTTTAGCGCCTCTGACCGTGAAGTAATCGATCCTACTCAAAAAACTCTCTTGTTAAGTAGAGCCGAAACAGAAGACTTTATTCAATTTGGAATGATTCCTGAATTTGTAGGCCGCTTTAATAGCATCGCAAACTGTAATGAACTGTCGCATCAAGATCTGGTGGACATTTTGGTAAAACCGAAAAATGCGATTGTGAAACAATACAACGCTATGTTCCAAATTGAAGGCGTTAAGTTAGAATTCACGGACAGTGCTCTGGAAGCCATTGCTAAAAAAGCCATTGCGGCGGGTACGGGCGCTCGTGCACTACGTATGATCATCGAGGGACTTATGCGCGATCTGATGTATGAAGTGCCTTCAGACGACTCTATCCACGAGATTGTAATCGACAAAGAGATTGTCGATGGTAAGAAAGAACCCCTTGTCCATCGCAACCGCAAGAGCAAAAAGATAGCTTAGAAAATTAAACGCAAAGGTGCAAAGGCGCAAAGAAAATTTCTTGATTATCCTGCTATTGTAGGCGATCCCGCAGATCTTGTTTTTCTTTCTTTGCGCCTTTGCGCCTTTGCGTTTAATTTTTAACAAGCATGCTATGCCTTCAATTAAGCTACAGAAGCCTGAGGAATTAAGCGCTGCAGAAAGGCGATCGTATAGCACTATCTTGAATGTGAAGGCTGTCGCACATGTGCTACAAGGACGTAATCCTTTAGGCATCCAAGATTCTGATCTTTTTTTGTTAGGCGCTTTTGAGGGTGAAGAGCTTTGTGGCTGTGCTGTTTTTAGCACTCAAGCGGTGATTTATTGTGCAGATCTGCACTATTTTGTTGTGACTGATCCTTGGAGAGGAAAGGGGATTGCAGGTCAGCTTCTGGATGAGCTTAAGGGGATTTTACAAAAAACAAATATTCATGTTTGTTGGGCAAAGTATACTCTTGAAGACCCCTTAAGGAATGTTATAGAGCACCTTTTACAGAAAAGAGACTGGTCTTCTCCTTATCAAGAATTTATTCGTTTTATCTTTGATGGTCCTCTTTTTGATCCTCCTTGGCTACAGAAGAAATTTTCTCTTCCTCAAGGATGTGAACTGTTTCGATGGAATGAGCTTACTAATAGTGAACGTGAAGCTCTTAAGAAACAGGAAACTGAACTCACTTTTCATTCTAATGTCTCACCATTCTCAACTCGCTACGCGATTGAGCCATCTAATAGCTTAGGGATTCGTAGCAAGAGTGGGGTTATTGGATGGTTAATCACTCACCGTCCCAATAAGGAGACTATTCGCTACTCGGCTATCTACGTCTCCTCAGAGATGCGGTTTACTTCTTGCGCTCTTGCTCTCCTGACGGAATCTATCCGCATTCAAAAAAATTTGCCTATTCGATGGGCAATATTTGATGTCAATATGCATCAAGTCTCTGCCAACTGGCGGCGATTTGTGCTTCAAAAGCTACAACCTTACGCTCAAACTATAGAAACTCATGTAGTTTGTACCCTAAAAGTTAAGAATATTTAACTATTTAATAAAAATAGTTTAATTATTAACTATAAAATTAAAAAATTAAATATAATAATAATTGTAAGGTATTTAAGCATGGAGTGTTTTAACTCAAAGACCACGGAAGCGCCAATCGCACGCTATGAGTTGGCATGAGAAATGCAATTTCTCAAGCATATAATTTAGTGATGCGATGGGGCGTTTCCCAGCTACACCTGGGAAACGCCTACTAAAAGAACTATGTCAGTCTTAGGTTAACGTCTGGCAAGTACCGATAGACGAAAGGATTTCGTCTAATAAACTAGTCTCAGGGAGGCTAAGTATGTCTTCAGTTCCATCAATTGATCCTGCTCAGTTAAATGGGCATAGTGAGCAGTCCGCTATCGAATTAATCTACACCAAGGCTGCTAACGATGTGTTAGGCGCACATATGGCATCGCTTGAGCAGGCTCTAACCACTACTCAACAGATCTTAACGACTTTAACTAACTTACAAAACGCCAAAAACCAACTTAAAATCAGTGGTAGATCTGTTCCGAGTTTCACAAACTCGGCGACTTATGGATCTATGGCAAGTAAGGTATTTGGTAGTCCAATCAGACCTTCGTTAAGTCCGTCATTTAACTATGCGGTAATCACCAGCTATAGAAGTGCTTTGTCCCAAGAAATTGGAGCACTCTTAGCTGAATTACCTCCAAGCCAGGCTGCTCAAATTCAGGCTGACCCTCAATCGATCTATAACCTTTCATTAAAGGTTATTAACGACATTTCTGCTGCTGGTAGCAACCAGAATTGGGTGCTGGATAATTACCAGTCTTCGGGACCTACCTTCTCGAATGCGGGTGCTTATCAGTCTGACTTAACCAATGCTATTACTTCTGGTGAAACGTTAAACGATACCAAGAAAGAAGAGGTACAACGTTATTTGTACATCTTTGAAGAATATTATAAATCGGCCGCTGCAATGCTTAACTCGATTACGCAAATCATCCAGGAAATAGGCCGTAATATTGCGCGTTCATAAATAGCGCGCTGCAAGGAGGCTTTAATTATGAGTATAGTGTTACCCCCACTTCCACCACCTAGTGGAAGTTCTGTATCAAGTGCAGATTTTGAACAAACCTTTCGTTTGGACCAAGTGCTTGTCCTGTTAATCGGTATGATTCAGGTCCTACAAGGTGTTGCGGTTGTTCAGGCTCAACGTTTGCAATTATTGACAAACTGGCAACAAGCCTACACGGCTTTATTGAATAAAGTACCGGTATTTACCTCACAATCGACAATTTTCGGTGGTACAAGCACCGCGCAGAACAACTCTCGTGACGACGAAAACCGTGTTAACAGTACTTATTCACAACAATTGCAATCTGAAAGTTCGCAGTTGAGTGATACGGCAAAAGCTTTGCAAGCTAACTTGAGCCAGACAAACGATGCTGTTACGCAGCAATCAAACATGGCGACAGCTATCTTGCAAGAGTTAAGTACGATTTTGTCGACGATCTATCGTTAATGCAAATGGGTTAAGCGTACGCATGATGATTAACGGAGTCTACGGGCTCCGCTATGTATAAAAACGACTCGGGACTGATGTTGAAAAGCTATTGAATGTGTGAAGGAGGGGAACCATGAAAGGTGATCCACAACGCGTTAAACGTGCCGCAGAAGAAGTCGGCGAAGAGCTGGAGGCGCAAGCTTCCGCTAAAATGAAAGGAGTAGCAGACGAGCTGTTACAAAAGGGGCAGGTGCCTAAAGACCTTCTAGGAATTAATGATGCAATGATGGAGGGGATTTATGGGCAGGCGTACCGTTTGTATAATACTGGAAAGTATCGCGACGCCTGTCAACTTTTTCGTTTATTGATAATGCTGAACGCCTCAGAAGCAAAATACACGATGGGCTTAGCAGCCTGTTTTCATATGCTTAAGGAGTATCGCAGCGCTGTAGAGACCTATGCAATATGTGGAATATTGGATCCGAACGATCCTGTGCCGCATTTTCATTCCTCTGACTGTTACATCCAAATGGGTAATCCCATGGCAGCTCTAATTTCGTTAGAGATGGCTGTAAAGAGAGCAGGAAACAAGCCTCAATTTGCTACGCTGAAAGATAGGGCGCTCTTGACAATCCAGAGCTTGAAAAAGGAAATAGCGGAGAAACAGAATGGATAGAGCTAAAGATAAGTTAAAAAGAGGAGGAGTGTATGCCAAACGAACACAAAAGTTATGAAAAGTTTCGTGAGACATTAACTCCAGAACAGAAATCTGAGTCTGTAGAAAAGGTCATTAAAGCCTTAGACCGCTTTATTAATGAAGGAATGGCACCTTATCAGGCGATAGATATGCCTCCGAGTATTCTAGAGGTTGGTTATGGTGAAGCATATCGTTTATATAAGACAGGGTTATACGAAAAAGCACAGAAATATTTTGAATTTTTAATGTTACTGAACCCAGTCGAAACAAAATACATCTTAGGCGCTGCAGCATGCTTGCAAATGCGCAAGTACTACCGAGCAGCCATTGTAGGTTATGAGACGCTAGCTGGTTTTATGCCGAACAGTCCATTGCCCTACTTCTACATCTATGAATGCTGCATGCAGCTCAATATGTTTGACGAAGCGAGAGAAGCGCTTGAAAAGGTGATTACTCTGGCAGATAGCGATCCAACTGAGTATGCGCACATGAAAGAAAAAGCGCAGGTTATGTTGGAGGGCCATCAATCTCTCTATACTAAGGGAGAGAGCAAGGAATAACTTAGGAGAACTAAGATGACAATCTTAGGAACAGATGGAAGCTCTCGGACAGGAGGCCCTCAAGTTCCGCTCCCAGAAGATACGCAAAAGAATTCTGCTACTCTTACCGCAAATCAGCAGCTTCTCATCGGTGATACGATGAATAACCCGATCGCTCTAGCGCTAATGATTAATACGGATGACACAAAGCGTGGACACTTTCAATCTCAATCGAATAGCCCCTCATTGTCAGCTCCGAGAACACATACACGTGTTGATATATCACCAGATGCACCCCCTGATGAGTCTTGGATGCAGCGTTATCAGCAACTGATACAGACACTTCCTGACGATGCAAAAGGACGACTGCTGGCGGAAAATGACCGCCCCTTTGATCAAAGAAGCTTTCTATATACCGGCCTAGATAACTTACTGCGTTTAGCAGCAAAAGTATTAGTGACATTAGATACTATTTCACAACCTATTGCCCCTGGATCTGCCGCAGCTGACCGTTACAACCTTTATACACTGCTACCCTATATCGGTATGGTGGGAGCTAGCCAAAATGGACAAGAGATGGTGAATAACTTAAATAATTTATTAGGAACCGTAGGGCCGAATAATCCTAATTATGATGCTTTAACCGCTGCTTTAAACCAATTTGTTGCACTTTTGCAACCTTTTACAACGATTACGGATAAGGCAACAACAGGTCAGGCATCTACTCAGGATACCGTGCAGATAGCCGCTCTATCTTCACAACTAAATGCGACAACATCTGCTATGCAACAAAGTGATGTAGGTGGCTCTTCAACACTATTTTTACCTTATCTGTCAACCTTATCGTTAGTAGCAAATGCGTTTTCAGATCCTCTAGGAACCCCACCCTCACTACAGTTTAGTTTAGGGACGGCTTTTATAGGCCTGCAAGGATCAACGGATGGATCTGCTATGGTAGGTAATGAGCAAGGCAAACTCATCGCACAAACCTCGACAAACAACAATGCTGCCAACAATGTGTGGACTGCCATACTTTTAGCTGTGAGTATCCTATCAAACTACCTCAGCACTAATGGTCTAGGATCGACACCTGTCAAGGCAGAAAAAGAGGTGGAAGCAAGCCGCTTTTTTGATTTCCAAATTGCCTTGCATACGGTCTTATCGACCAAACTTGTGGATACTCTAATTCAATCGATCACCGATACTGCAAAAACGGTAGAGGCTCTTAAAGCTCAACAAACTGCAGTCGCAACCCTCAACATGATTTTCGCAGCCGTACTTGTAGGCTCTCAAGGAAACGTGGATAAACAAAGTGCCCTGTTAAGCACTCTCGAAAAATTCATTGGCCCACCACTACAGACCGTTGTAGCAGGCAGTGAAGATGCAGCCGGCAACGTCACACAAGATGACCAGGCTATAGCCAAAGCCGTTTTATTACAGCAAGCATTGATCGCCTTCGAAGAGGGCCAGTTTAGACAACTCGCTCAAGTAGGACAGTCAACCATCGAAGCCAACGGAGTCAATGCTCAAACTTTAGAAGAAGAACTCTCTGCCTTTAACTTGACATCGAATCGTTTAGCCGAAGGAGTTCAAGGCGGAAGCAAAGATACGCGCGCTTCCACAACAATGGAAGTTTCAGCGTGATAAAGAAGGAGGAATATTATGTCTAGTGTAGGAGGAGGAAATTACGCTCCAAAAGGAGAATCAGCTCCACCACAATCTAACGCTTCTCCAGTCGCAGACGGGGGTGTACAACAAGGCGGAAAAATTAAAGGATCTGGACAGGTAGAAAAGAAATCGAACGTTGTATTTGCAGATGAAATACAAGCTTCTGAGCATCTTAAAGGCGGTGGTGATTCACCCAATTCAGATTCTACATTAAATTCTGCAGTACCTACTTTAGGAGGTCCAGGCCACATACCTTCCAACCCCGAGGATCAGTCCTGGTTTGATGGAGTAAACACTGACGCCGTTACAATTCTGATGGAAGCCATCACTGATGCGATGAAAGTCATGAGTGAAATGAGAACTGTGATGACTAAACAAATAAATTTGGACAACCTTCAATCACGTAAGGACGCTCATGAGGCCTATGATACTACTGTAAGAGCAGTAAATGCCAATTTAGCCAAAGTTGAGGCAGCTACAGCCCTACAAATCACTGCAGGCGCTGTGATGATGTTCGGTGGTGTAATGCAGGCAGGTAGCTATATGAAGGCATCTTCTGACGCAGCAGAAAGCGAAACAGCTTTAAGTGAAGCTCAAATGGCCAAAAACACTCAAACTATTGCATCTAAGACCACGGCTGCTACAGATAAGGCAGAAGAGGACCTAATATTGGAAAAAGGTGGATCTAAGGCTATCGAAGATCAACAAGCAGCTGTTAAAACAAAATTTAAGAACCAGAATCTTTCAGATGAAGAAATGGAAGCAGACCAAACTTATCAAACGGAAATGAAAGACGCTTCAAAACTAAGCCCTACTGAAAGAGCTAGAATTAAAGGTGAAATAGAGACAGCTGATCCAGATGCTATAAAGAATGCTAGAGCTACCGCTGCAGAGGGAGATTTCAGCGTTACTGCAGCAGATCGTGCGAAATGGACACAAAGTCCACAAGAACAAGAAGATGCTCGAGTTGTAGAAGGGACCTGGAGAAAGAACTCTTCAAGAGAACAGATCATCACTTCATTGACTCAAGCATTGAACCAATTTTCAACAGCTATTGCTGATCAATTAAGAGCTGAAGGTCAAGCAATCCAAACAATTGGGCAAGCACAAGCCGATTTGGATAAGAATGGCTCACAAGGATATGAGCAAGCTGCTTCAAGCCTGCAAGATACCTTAAAGAACGAACGAGATAGCAAATATGGCTTTGTTGACGGTCTGATGCAATCAATGCAAAAGGTTAATGCAGCAATGTCTCAATTTTTGGGAGTATAATAAAAATTTTAAATGGCAAGGCCGTGTGGCCTTGCCTTTCATTTATTAAGGGGGACCTATGCTGGAGAGCTTTTGCGATAAATTAGCTAAGGAATGGTCCATCGAATCGGGTTTCGCCACCAACGTGCCGAATGTGTTTGCAATCCCTTTAGAAGAAGATCTAGAGATCGTTCTTACTGCAATTAAGGGCGGTTTTACTCTAATGTCTACTCTCTCTCCAGTGATTCAAGATAATAAAGAAGAGCTCTATATCCAGCTATTATCCGCGACAATGTTAGGGCAGGGTACCAAAGGTGCGGCCTTAGCACTTGACGAAAAGGAGAATATAGTCCTTTCTCAAACGGTCACACATATAAGTCAATACCGCGAATTTTACGAGATTTTAGAAGATTTTATTGATACAGTAGACACCTGGCGCGCTGTTGTGAGTGCGGAAAAATAATCATTTCGGGCACGGGCACAGGCACGCACACGGGCACGGGCTGGGGGTTGGCATAAAACATGCTGTAACAATTTCTGATAACCATTCGGAGCTGTTATAATGTCTGCCAAACTTGTTGCTGAAGAAGGACTACTTAAAGGATCAGTACTCTCTTTTAACGGAGGGGATGAGTGGACTATTGGCCGCGACCCAGACAATTGCCAGATAGTCATTGAAGATCCAGAAGCCTCGCGGGTTCATGCAAAATGCACGCGTAAAACAGAAGGTTTGCTACTCGAAAATCTAAGTGCTACAAACTCTGTCGAAGTCAACAATGATCCTGTCACTCAACCGCGAATTCTACAGCATGGCGATATGGTAAAAATCGGCGGCAGCCTCTTTCGATTTTATGCGGAAGATGCCGCACAGCTCTTTGGCATGGAAGCTGAAAATGAAGAGCATAAACCCCATCAGGATGAGGGAGCTATGACAGATACCGAACAATCTCATCAAGAAGAAGCGCATGCCCAAAGTGGGCCTGCTGAAGAGGTTCTACAAGAAGAAATTGAGAAGCGTGAAGATCAAGATGACATTATTCCGCCAGAAGAGCATGCTAATGGAGAGGAAAAAAATGCCGTTATTGCGCCAACCCCTAAACCCGAAGCACAAAAATCCATGACCGAGGATGAAGAAATGGATAGCATCTTCCAAGACGACAGTACCGCTCACAAAGAGTCCCAAGATATGCTTGCAGAAGTTAGTTTTGACCTTCTCGAAACAGGAAGATGGCTCCTAAAAGTTGTTGGAGGACCCAACACTGGCGCCGAATTCTCTATGCAGGCTTCATCTAGCTACCTTATCGGAACAGATCCTAATACCTGTGACATCGTCTTTCACGATACAAGCGTTTCACGCCAACATGCACGTATTACCGTATCAGATGAAGACACTCTTATCCTCGAAGACTTAAAAAGTCGTAACGGAACCTTCTTAGACGGCAAAAAAGTCGAAGGGCGCAATGTTCTTGAGCCTAACTCCGTCGTCACCGTTGGAACTACCTCATTCGTAGTTTATGACAGAGAAGGCGAAATGCAGACGATTATCTCTCCCATGTTGCCCTCTATCGTTAAAGTTTTACAGCAAGAAGAGCCTAAAGATGAAAAACCAGGTGATGGTACTCCCTCTGGTTCAAGTGCTATCCCAGCGGCTGTAGCGAAGGAATTAGAGCATAAGCCAATGACACGCACAACGCTACTTGCCTCTGTAGCTCTTATCGCTCTCGTCACAGGACTCTTCCTTGTCGTTGGATTAGGTACTCTAGCTCTATTCCGCAGTGAACCTGTTTCTATTGAAGAACCTGTTAATTTCAATGCCGTACTACACGAAGCCACCTCTCCTTTCCCAGGCGTAACCTACTCGTATAACAAAACCACCGGAAGACTCTTACTTGTCGGGCATGTCCTGACCGCCACAGACAAGAGTCAGCTCATCTACAACCTCCAAGGCCTTCCCTTCATTAAAAACATCGATGATAAGGGAATTGTGGTTGACGAGTATACCACCCGCGAAATTAACCCTATCCTCGCTAATAAGAAATCCTGGGCCGGCGTAACCGTTCAGACTCCTAAACCAGGACAATTCGTCCTATCAGGTTACCTAAAAACCCGCGATCAGGCCGACCGCTTATCCGAATACATCAGCACCAACTTCCCCAATTTAGACAATATTGAACGACGCATCATCATCGAAGAAGAGGTGATCAACTCTGTCAATATTATGTTCCAAAAGGTTGGCATCCGCGATGTCCAGGTCAAACTGGATAATGGCGAACTGACCTTAGCAGGGGGTATTCCCACAGGAAAAGAGGCTGAATTTAACCATATCGTCGAAGAAGCCAAAGCTATCCCAGGCGTCCATAACGTCCGTAGCTTTGTCAGCGAACTTCCTCCAGAAGCATCCTTAGTCAATATTTCAGACCGCTATAAAGTATCTGGAGCCTCCAACCAAGGCGGAGTCAACCTAAGTGTTGTCATTAATGGACGCATCCTAACCAGAGGCGATACGCTAGACGGAATGACTATTACTAGTATTAAACCCAATGTGATCTTTTTAGAAAAAGAAGGGGTTAAATACAGAATTGATTACTAAAATATAAAAAATTAATTAAAAATGTTAGTATTTTCTTGATAAGGTACGAAGAATTTGATAAAATAAAAATAGAAAAGTAAGTAGATTGAGAAAAATACTAACGACAACGCGATGAGGTAGATGATGTTTGGACTCGAAGACCAGAAAAAAAAGAAGGGTAAAAACGACGAATTTGTCTACGAACTTGAAAAAGAGCTGAAAAATCGCACCTACTTGAACGAAGTTAAAACAAAAATTGAACAGCGCATACAGCTAATTAAAGTCACCTTGCGCAGTGGAGAAAGTAAAGAAGAATTTGACCGCTTCGGAGTCCTACTACATGGTTATGCCGCGGTCTTAAAAGTATTAGGTCGCCTCAAAACAGTGAAATAAATGAGGCAAAAAAGTACGAGCGCTATGTAGGGGCGCGCCTTCTCTTAACCAAAAGGCGCCGCTTACAAAGAGCAAAAGCTCGATTAGTTTGAGTGTAAAAGTATAGGTGCTTGATTAGGTTCTGATGTCAGGCAGACACAAGGTTCAGGAATGCGCCATGTGCTTCTGAAGACAATAGGTCCGGAGGAGAGCGAAAAACCTTAACGACTGAATGCACTTGCTGATTTGAAGCTTAGCCTCAATGAAGTGTTGTGCGTCTTCCAAATCAAGCGAAGGCGCCCCTGCAAAGCGTTCGTCAAAGAGGAACGTATTAAGTTTTTCGAGTGTGAATGGATTCAGAATGAGGTATTAACACACAAGCCTCAAGGAAATGTAATTTCCAGTACGGATCATTCACCATAACCAAGGAATGTTAGGAGGGCAAAATGCCTCAAAATTTACAGTTTTTTACTGGTAACAACATACAATCTGGATTTAGTGTTAACGTACTATTCCACGTTATCCATGATGCTACGATCAGTGCTAAAGCAAAGCTGTTGGAAATCAAAGGCCGCAGAAGTGCTATTAGTATTGGTGACATGTTCGAAATGCAAATGTTAATGAACCACTTGTCACAATTGTCTGAAATGTCAACTGCAGTTGTTGCTGCAGCTAACTCAGCAATTACTACAATGGCTCGTAACGTCAAAGGATAATAATAGACTATTTAGGAGCGCTTTTACGAGCGCTCCTATATTTGTTAATCATTGGAGGGGAAAATGCCTCAGAACTTACAGTTCTTTACTGGTGACAACATACAGTCTGGATTTAGTGTTAATGTACTTTTCCACGTTATCCACGACGCCACAATAAGCGCAAAAGCAAAGCTATTAGAAATTAAAGGCCGCAGAAGCGCAATCAGTATCGGTGACATGTTCGAGATGCAAATGTTGATGAACCATTTATCACAATTGTCCGAAATGTCAACTGCTGTTGTTGCTGCAGCCAACTCAGCGATAACTACAATGGCTCGTAACGTCAAAGGTTAATAGCCGTTTAAGAACCCTTCTCGAAGAGTTCTTAAAGTTGTTACAAAGGCTATGCTTCTGGACAGGATGTTTACCAGAACATAGCCTTTGACTTAAACACTTAAACTTCTACCTCAATAAGGAATGCATATGGATCCCGAGAAAGAAAAACTGTTTAAAGAAGACTTTGGGATGCTAATCGAAGCAGGCTTCATCGCTGTCAAACAACTCGATGAAACCAGCGCAAGCCGCATTTTCAACGCAGCTCAAGTTATCAGCCCAAAAAGCATAGCTCCACAGATAGGACTCGGTTACATTGCTCTAAATAAATTAGAAGTTAAAGAAGCGACAAAAATATTTGAAAGAATTGCCAAAGAAGAACCCGATAACCATCTTGTACAGGTTTTTCTCGGCATATGTTATCTGCTCACTAAGCCTAAGCGCAACAAAGGCGAAGAATTAATTAACGAAGTCCTCAGCAAAACTACTGAGCCCGCCGTCATTAATCTCGCCAAAGTATCGCTAGAATGGGCAGATAAAGACCTTAAAACCGGCAAAACACGTTTCCGCTTTGATGATGGCTCAAAAGCCCAAGAAAGTGGACTCGTCGGCGCCGCTGCCAAAGCTGAAAAGAAGGCAAAGAAATAATCCCTTTCCTTCTATTTCTAGCAAGGGGGAAATTTAGTCATGGCAGAATATGATAAAGTTGAAAAAGTTGAGAGCGTCAGAAGTAAGCGCAAAGCGCAAGAAGTAGCTAAGCCCGAGGATTATGCAGCTCGTGCACAGCCAAATAAAGAGCACTTTGAGTCGCTCCTCAACGCCCAAAAAACTACCGTACAACGCAATGAAGTTACTGAGAAAGAGCTTAAAAAGACTCAACTCATGGAACAAGTACGCGAAGTCGGTGGACGCGTTGACACGCTTAAACGCCTAACACCAGAAGAGATCGTTGCCCAAACCAAGGACGTGATTTCCGAGGTCGATAAAATCAAGAAAAAACTTCAAACGCCTGATCTCAGAATAAGTCCTGCAGACCAAGCGTTAATGGAGAGCAAGCTATCGCATATAGACGATAAGCTAAGAGTTGCCGTTGAAAAAACAGGCGGCGAATACACTACTTTAGAAGTACGCGAAGCACGTTCTAGTTTTCAAAACCCAATAGAACGGTTCCTAGGCTTCTTGGAAAATGGTGAATCACAGCTTCAGAATATCGGTAATCAAGTCTACAAGATATCTCAGAATAGAGGAACTCTCTCACCCGCTGACTTACTATTAGTCCAAGTTAAAGTAGGATTTGTCCAGCAACAACTAGAGTTTTTTACCAGCTTGCTCAATAAGTCACTTGAATCGACCAAAACGTTACTGAACGTCCAAGTTTAACCGCTACGCGAACTTTATACGAATGGATGGGCACTTATGGGAATGGATGACCATTTTGATAGGCTATTAGGTGGTTTGGATGATATCCAACTTACCACCGTAAATGGCCGCATCACCGAAATTGTCGGAATGCTTATCAAGGCAATCGTACCCAATGTCAAAATTGGTGAAGTGTGCCTTGTCAAGAGAGAGGGAGAACCCTTACGCACCGAAGTCGTCGGCTTCACACGCGAAGAGGTAATCTTATCGCCACTAGGCGAGATGAAAGGTGTCGGACCCTCCTCCGAAGTAATTCCCACACACTTACCCCTACACATAAAAGTAGGCCCAAACCTACTCGGCCGCATCCTTAATGGCCTCGGCGAACCCCTTGACGTCGAGACTAAAGGACCTCTCGAATGTGACGAAATCTATCCAGTCATCCAAGACCCACCCGACCCAACAAAACGTAAACGCATCAGCGAGCCCATATCAGTCGGTGTCCGCGCCATCGATGGCGTCCTAACCACTGGACTCGGACAGCGTATGGGGATTTTCGCCGCAGCTGGCGGTGGAAAGTCCACCCTACTCGGCATGATAGCCCGAAACGCTGTCGCCGATGTCAACGTGATCAGTCTCATAGGTGAACGTGGAAGGGAGTTACGAGACTTTATTGAAAAAGATCTCGGCCCAGAAGGACTCAAACGCTCCGTCCTCATAGTCTCCACCTCTGATCAGGCCTCGCAGCTGCGTTTAAATGCCGCTTATGTCGGCACAGCCATTGCCGAATACTTCCGCGACCAAGGCAAGTCCGTCATCCTCATGATGGACTCCGTAACCCGTTTTGCACGTGCATTGCGCGAAGTAGGACTTGCAGCAGGCGAACCCCCCGCCCGTGCAGGATATACACCATCCGTCTTTGCAACACTGCCAAAACTGCTAGAGCGCTCAGGAAATAGCGACAAAGGGTCAATAACCGCTTTCTATACTATCCTCGTTGCAGGGGATGATATGAATGAGCCCGTAGCAGATGAAGTACGTTCCATCCTCGATGGACATATTATCCTCTCCAGCGATCTCGCCAAGAAGTTCCATTACCCCGCCATTGACGTGATGAGCTCCGCCAGCCGTGTCATGAACTCCATCGTGCCGAAAGAGCATTTACAGCTAGTAGGTAAATTGCGCGAAGTGCTTGCAAATTATGCTAAGAACGAATTGTTAATAAAGATTGGAGAATATAAGCGAGGAGCTGATAAGATGGGCGACTTTGCGATAGACTACATTGAGAAAGTCCAGAAGTTCCTCAAACAAGCTATAGATGAAAAATGTACTTACCAGGAGTCACTACAGCTACTTAGAAGCATTTTTAAATAAGGCTTGAACCATGGTAGACAGCAAGCTAGCTTATCCTCTTGAACAAGTCATTACCGTAAAAGAAAATCGGGTCAAAGAGGCAGAGAGAGTCGTAGCAGAAAAACGCCAAGCCTTGGAAAAAGAGCAAGAGAAGTTGCGCCAAGCCGAAGAGCAACGAGATAAAGCCAAAAAACACTATGCAGATAAGCTGGCACAACTGCGTGAAAAATTAGATACAGGAACGAACAGTACTGAAGCACAACAGATGAAGGTATACCTCAAAGTGACTCAGGAAAAAATGGTAGCAGAAGAGAAAAAAGTTAAAGACCAGCAAGTTCAAGTCGAACAAGCTGAAAAAAATTTAGAAGTAGCTAAAGAGCAATTACGGCTAAAGAGACAAGAAGTTGACAAACTACTCAATCATAAAGCCGACTGGACTAAACAGATGCTCTTTGAGCTAGGTAGAATAGAAGCCGCTGAGCAAGATGAAATGGGTTCAATTATCTTTTCCGGCAAGCGGCTTCGCAAATAATGTTTAAGGAGGTATCCCATGCAGGTACCAGATAGATTTTTATATAAGTCTACTCCGGCGACGGATGAAACAAAAAGGAAGGAACTTGGAAAAAAGGTCCTACCAGATGATGAATCTTTTCGAAAAACTTTAGCTCGCGATGCTAGAAAAACAAAACAAGAAACGGATACGAAAGGACAAGGAAAAGCCTTTAAAGAAAAAACTAAGGACGAGGAAGTAGTCGTTTCCAAACAACCGGTTGAAGAGGAGACAGAAGAATTTTCTCTCTTCAATAAACCTAAAACCCCCACGAAGAAAGCCTCTACCCCGTTTGTTTCAACCCCTAAACAACAGCCGCAATCTAAGAGCTTAAGTCCTCTAAAGGCTTTTATCTCGCAGCAAACGCACGAGACGAAAGTCCCAGAAGATCAACATGTTGCTGATAATGATGAGACCTCACCACCTCTACCTCTCGAATCCCACGAAGAAGAGGGTGTTCCCACCGCTGTTAAAGAATCTCTCGTCCCCATACCCGAGAAACCCATCAAAGCTGAAGCTCCTGTCGTTAAAGAATTAGCTCCGAAAATTCTCCAAAAAGAGGTCAAAGAAGAACCTAAACTGCAAAAACCAGAAAAAGGGATTTTCACTTCTCCAGTCCATGAAGAAAAAGTAGAAGAGAAAGCCGAAGAGCCTGAAGCCCCCGCACCTGAAGTCGATGTTCCTACCCAAGACCTTGTAAAAGGAAAAGTTGAAATCAAAGAAAAGATTGTACAACCTCAAAAAACAATCGCCCTACCAGGATCAAAAGAGGGGACTGCCAAATTCCACAACGTAGTCGAACACCAACAAGCCGAAATCCGTCAATCCACCGCCCCTGTCGTCAAAGGCACTGAAGCTCAACCACCTCCCAAAACAACAATCCCTACAAAAGTCGACAACAAAGCTCCTGAAAGACAATTCAAAGAAGAAGAACATCCTTCTAAAGACACAGGACCCATCGACGCTCGCACCGTCGCCATGGTCGTTCCCGATGCCGCTCAATCCTTTGGAAAATTCGACGATCATGCTCTAGCCGTCAAGCAGCAACCCGCTGATCGACCCAACTTAGCGCAAAAGCTGCAGGAAATTGTTGACCAAATTATCAAAGAGATATACATCTTAGCTGATGAGGGGAAAACCGACACAACGATCATCCTGCAACATCCGCCCCTTTTAGCGGGAGTAAATGTGACAATTCAAACCTATACACACGCCCCTAATGAGTTGAATATCACGTTTACCAATCTAACCGGCCCAGGAAAAAGGCTGTTAGATGAAAACATAGCCTCTTTGAGAACTGCTCTGGAACGCAACGATCGAGGATTTGTCGTTCACCAGATTATCACATCCACAGTAGATGCGGTACCGCAGTATGTTGCTGAACAACCTCAGAGAGACCGTGATAATAGCGGCCAAGGTCAGCAGCAGCAGCAAGACTCTGATGATACACAGGATGAAAGATCACAAAAGCGCCGTAAACGATAGACATTAACATTAATTTTGAATCGAGATCTACAGAGTGAGTACAGCATCGCAAACACCTTATGACTGGGTAAAGACTTTACCTTCAAGCCTTTTGTCAATTGACGAAATCCCCCTGATAGGGCATGCAGCCCCATTTCCATGGGAAAAATTTGCCGCAAACATCAAAAAATTCTTTGAGATTGATCAGTTCACCTTCAAAGCCTCAGACCCCACCTGGCGATCTGCAGAGCAGCTACTTGACGGAGTCAGTCCTGATCATGACATCATGAATATCTCTTTGACTGGAATAGAGGGAAAAATTGCCCTTGCTATTGACAAACGCGACCTCCTCGCACTAGCCACATTTTTATTGACACATCATCCCCAAGAAACCCCTCTACTCGACCCTGAAGATGAAAAAGCCTTTGTCCATTTCCTAACCGTCACACTTTGTGACCAATTTGTTAACCTAGGATGGATGAAAGGGCTCCAACCCTCCCTTCTACCTGACGAAAGCCTACCTCCTGAACCTCATCTCTGCATCGACATCCAGGTCGAAACCAGCTTCCGCACCTTCATCGTACGTCTTTTTATCGATAAAACATTCCAACAGTTCTGGAAAGAAAAAAATACAATACCCTTCAGCTCTGCTTTAAACCCCTCTCTAGCCCAAAAACTTGAACTACCTGTCAGCATCGAAGCAGGCCATGTCCAAATGCCTTTTTATCAATGGAAAACCGTCCAACCTGGCGACTTCCTCTTTCTCGACGGTTGCACCATCGACGAAACCTTTAATAGCGGTTCCCTACTACTACGCATTTACCACCTACCCTATTATAAAGCCCAATTAACCGAGGGTAACATCTCCCTAACAGAACAACCCTCCTACCATGAAATAGAGAGCGCCATGCCTACAAATAACAACAATGATGACGATGATCTAAACTTCGATGACGAAGAGCACGAAGAACACGAAGAACCCGAAGAAGACACCGATTTTGACTTCGGTGACGATTCGGACTTCGATTTTTCCGAAGAGTCTGACACCGAAGAGACATCCACCGAAGAAAAAACCAGCACAGCCACTGCAACGCCTACTAAAACAGCTCCACAACCCCCCTCGCAAACTCAAAAATCCCCTCCAGCTGGCAAACAAGTGGACGTCTCTAAAAAAGCGCCTGAAAAATCCATCGCCCCGCAAGACATCCCTCTTTATATCGCTGTAGAAGTAGGTCGCTTCCAGATGACCCTCGACAAAATGATGGAACTACAGGCTGGAAATACCCTAAACCTACATGTCAAACCAGAAGATGGTGTCGACCTAGTCGTCAATGGTAAGCGCATTGGAAGGGGAGAACTACTGCGCTTTGGTGATACTCTAGGCGTTCGTATTACGGAGATTAGCTAAATGCAAAATTTTCCCCACCCTTGCCCCTGCCCTTACCCCTGCCCTTGCCCAATTTCTGTTTTTCGGGCACGGGCACGGGCAAGGGCAAGGGCATGAAAATTGGTTAGAGGTTAAGAGTGGCGCCGCAGGATTTTCACAAACAAACCACCCAACCCAATCTTACCCCTACTGAAAAGCCATTAGAACCTATCAAAATCCCTGATTACATCGGCCCCTACAAGATCGAAAGCCTCCTTGAAAAAGGAGGCATGAGCATCCTCTACCTAGGCACCCACCCAGAGACCAAAGAACCAACCACAATTAAAGTACTCTCTCCCAAATACCTCTCCAATCCAGATATAGTCCGCCGCTTTCTCAATGAAGCCGAAATCATCGCCATGGCTGACCATCCCAATATCGTCAAACTCTATGGACATGGTGAATGGGAAGGTGGTCTCTACATTGCCATGGAATTTATTCAAGGAATATCCCTGCGTCAGCACATCCTCCAGACACCTATGTCTCTCAGGCGCGCTCTAGAGATGATCATCGACATCGCCTATGCCCTCTGCCATCTCCACACGCACGGAGTAATACACAGAGACCTAAAGCCGGAAAATATCCTCGTCTCCGACGCAGGCATCCTCAAAGTCATCGACTTCGGCATCGCACAACTGCTCACAGAAACCAGTGAAGAGGCCTTGAAAGTGCGGCAAGGGCTAATTGGGACACCCATCTACATGAGTCCTGAGCAACGCGACAACCCCGAATCTGTCGGCTACCCCTCTGACATCTATTCCCTAGGAATCATATCCTTCGAACTCATTCAAGGAAAACTCAGCCTAGGACAAATCCACCTCTCCCTATTACCAAAAGGCATCCAAAAAATCCTAGCCAAATCGCTGCAACCCAAACCAGAAGACCGCTACCAAGACATCGTCGACTTTATCACCGACATCTCCTCCTACCTACACTCCAGCAACCTACAAAAAGAAAAACTCGCTGGAGACTACCTCAGCGAAATAGCCGAAAACGTAAAAGAAGCCTACAAAAGCCTACTTCCTCCTCCTCCCCTATGGCCAGAAGTCGAATGCGGCATCCTTACGCACAAAGTGCGTAACCTCTCAGGAGGATTCTACGAATTTTTTACATTAGCTGATGGAAGCTTTGTCATCATCAATGGCGAAGCGATCGCCGAAGGAGTTAAAGGAATTCTTTACACTTCCGTCATGCGCGGAATGGCCAAAGGCTTGCAAAGCTCCAAAGTATCTACCCCTAAAAGCTTCATCCTCGACTATCAACAACTCCTCATTAAAGATTCCATGGATTCACTCTTCGCCTTCTCTTGTCTAGTCCTACAGCCCAGCCTAAACCAGCTCATGTACTACTCTTGCGGTTACGGTGACCTACTTCTACTCAAAAAAGAGAACGAATCTTTTGAAGTGCTAACTCCCAAAGCTTCTCCCATTAGCATTGAAGTCAACCACGATATTCACTTCGAAAAAAGACCCTGGATTATCGGCGACACCCTCCTACTCTTTTCCCACACCTACGGACTCGATCCACCATTCAATCAACCCGAATTCTTTAAAGAACCCTGGTGGGTCCAGCCCTTCCTCGACCGCTTCCACACCCCCATGCAAAAACAGCTCGAAAATGCCTACCGTCGAGCAAAAACCCAAAACCTCGACCTTTGGCAACGGCAAGCCATCAATCTCATCGGCATCCATCGACTTACATAAAACTCATTAGTTGCATAAAATATATTAATTCTGTAAAATATTTTTATTTATATATTATGAGGTAATAAAATGGGAATTGAAAGTGTAACTATATCACAGTGGCATAACATCCTAGAAGGAACTAAACCTGTTACAGACTCAGAACCCCACTCATGGATATGCAAAGAAGACAATAACATCACTGTGCATACTCAAGCTGAAATTGATGCTTCCAACGGCAAAATCTCCAAAATCTCACTTTCCAATATCATCTCTATTTCTAACCAATTAGTAGATGAAGTGAGTATTTCTCCATTCGAATTTAATAAATTGAATATTATAGTCCACCCATTTTCAGCTTTTAAAAAGAATTATGAAGTTTCTTTATTATCCAAAAAAATTCCAGCGATAGTTGAATCGACAGTTACAATGGCCAATCTTTTCTCCAAATCAGAGGACTTACTTGTAACCGAATTAAAAGATCAATTAAGGCCTTTGAGAGATGAAGGAACACACCTACAATCCATATTCATGAATGTTAAGAAAATGGTTGAACGCAGTGAAGAAAAGAAAAAAGACAGAGTTTTAACTGTTTGGGAAAGATTAAAGAACTGGTTCTGCAGCAATATTTGCTCAACACCTTTAGAAAAAATAAACACAAAACTTATTCAACTTGAAGGTCCAAATATACCAACTGATATTGCAATCTTGGGTCTTCAAACAATGACCTTCCAAGTGATAAAGCAATTTGACGCCTCACTAACATTAGAGGAGTTTACCAAACGCTTTATTGATGGTAAGGAATCTTTACTTCTTTGGGGTTGTAGTAAAAATAATCTAGGTATTCAAGGTCTCGCAAAAATCCAAAATATTTGGGAGAAATTAAAAAAGACCCTAACTTCCAAGCCTAACTCCTAACACACCTTATTTAACCTTTGCGCCTTTGCGTTTAATAAAGGTTAAGTAAGTTTTGCGTAAGGTGACTAACATAATCCTTTTTCTTTTTGTCCGATTTTGCTATTATCCATGCCATCTTAGATCAATATAAACGAGGGGAATGCTATATGAGGCGCAGGCTTACTATCCTATGTACTTTCTTTAGTATAATAATCAGTCACTTAGGAGCAGAAATCCACCACTGTGCAAATACCAGCGAAGTTTTGCCTTTTTTCGACAAGATCACACCCAACACTCTTGTCATCTTTGATATCGATGACACTCTTATCACAAAATCAGACAAGATCCTACGCCCGATCGGAAACGACCACCGCACTTTCTACTACTTTCGCTTGGTCCAAAAGTTTCAATTTGACCACATTCTCTACCTTGTCAGCCTTGTTGAACTCAATGCCCGCACTCAATTAGTCGAATATACATGGCCTTCTATCATCGCCGACCTGCAAGCTAAAACTCCCTTCGTCATGGGGCATACTGCCGCTCCTCCGGGAAGAATGGGCGTGTTCAAATCCTTTCCAAGAGCGCGCCATACAACGCTCAAAAGCTTTGGAATCGACTTTTCTCCCATCAAGCAATACTATCCAAACATACATCTCACAGAGCTTAACCACATTCCTGACTCATCTCCCATGTTCTATGCAGGAACGCTCTACAGCCACGACTACTCTAAAGGAGAAGCTCTCGCCACTCTTTTAAAACACTATGATTGGCAGCCAGACCTGGTCATCTTCGTCGATGATCTTCTAAATAATCTACGTTCTGTAGAAAAAGAACTCAACAAACTAAAGATCCCTGTTCTTGGAATTCACTACGAAGAATCTCAACTCTATAATGATACTATCGACCTTAATATCGCTGAAATTCAATACGAATATCTTGTTGATCAGCAGCAGTGGCTCAATGACCAAGAAGCCACTCAACTGCTTGAATCAAAAAAATCTCTTGATGAAGCTATTTAATATATACTAAGGAGTCCTAATGTCTCGTTTATTTAAATCTTGGCTATGTACTTTTATTGCTCTTTTGCCCTTATGTAATGCCTTCGCTTGGGAACTTCCCGATGTCCCTACCATTGGAAAAATTGACGCCGCTCCTATCTATATCCATATGGATGTACTCGAAAATGGACGCACTGTACACAAGGTCAATATGGGTGGCGCTCGCTTAGATGGCACCTATGTTTTCTGCGGGGGTTGGACACTCAAATCAACACTCATGGGTTCTTTCGGAAACGGTACTTTCGGTAGTGCCAGCGCTGGATTTGGATACACCCTACCTGTCTCTAAAGAACTGATATTTACTCCTTTCGGCGGAATCTCCTATACCTACTTACGCACCTCCTTTGATTTTTTCCACCCAGAATTTGGCCTTCTTCTTGAAGAGGGCTCCAGGCATACATATAAATCTTACAGTCCTTTAGTCGGACTTGATGTTTCCTATACTCTATGTGAAAGCTGGCGCATCCTCGGCACTATTCAATACGGCTGGGCCCATACGCGCACAACAATCGGCAATTTTGTCGATAATAACCGCAGCAAATCGGAAGGTTTCGCCTACGGCCTCACATTGGAAAAAGATATTACAAAAACAATGTCAATCAATGCAGGTTTAGGGTATAACAACACCTTAAGCAAAGAAAAACATGGCCTTCGCGGTTATGGTGCTAAAGTTGGATTTGTCTACTGGTTTTAATAGTTTCTAAGGGGTGGCATTTATGAAGACTCTTGAAGATGGTAAAACTCGCATCCAGAGAATTTGTGATGCCATCCGTAAAGATACCTTAGAACCTGCTAAGCAAGAAGCTCAACGTCTACGTGAAGAGGGCGAAAAGCAAAAGCAAGATCTCATTAACGAGGGGCGCAAAGAAAAAGAGCGCCTCATCGAAGAGGGCCGTGCTCAAATTGAGCAAGAACACAATGTGTTCGAATCCTCTCTGCTTCAAGCTACAAAGCAAGCTGTTGAGAACTTTAAGCAACAGCTTGAAACAAAAATTTTTAATGATGAGCTCTATCAGCTTCTGCAAGGTCCTATGTCAGACCCCATGATGATCGTACATATCATTGAAGCACTGATTAAAGCCATTGATAAAGACGGTCTTGCCGTTGACCTTCGTGCTGAAGCAGCAAAAAATATTAACCCTGAAGAGGTCAACAAACTGATTGCCTCTCGCATTCTTGATAGACTTAAAAAACATTCGATAGAGGTAGGCAGTTTTGCTGGAGGAGCTAAAGTAAGCTTAAAGGACAAAAATATGAGCGTCTCTTTAACTCTAGACGACGCTAAAAACATCCTTGCCGAATTCCTCCAAAAAGAGTTCCGTTCGTTAATTTTTGCTAACTAGGTTAGTATAGCCCATGGCTCGCTACTACTTTGTCGCTACAGCGCTGCCCCCTTTGCAAATGGGGACACCGCCCGAGATCTCTTTTGATGAGCTCATGTTTTTGCTCGAGGTCAACCTGTCCTCAAAAGATTTGGAAAAAGTCAAAATCTTACGCCGCTTCTACGATGTGCTTAACATCCGCTGCATGCTCAAAGGCGATCCTTTTCAATCTCATGGAAATATGACTCAGCAGCAGCTGGATGAAGCCCTGCATGGCTTTAATGGCGTTCCTCAATATATTTTTGATTTTCTTCACAAATATGACTCTGCCCAAGAACGTCTTCAAAACTTCTCCGAACTTTTTTCTGCATACTTCAAACATGAAAGCGCTAATGCAAAAGGATTTTTACACGAATTTCTAGAATTTAACCACCATTGGCGCCTCATCCTCGCTGCGCTCAGAGCTAAAGATCTCGGACGCGACCTTCTGAAAGAGCTTCAATTCGAAGACCCCAACGACCCTATCGTTGCACAACTCATTGTTCAGAAAGATGCCTCTTCCATCGAACCACCAGATGGCTTTGAAGACTTAAAAACACTCTACGAAGAACATAAAGATAACCCTCTAGGGCTTATGCAAGCACTCTTAAACTGGAATTTCTATAGGATTGAGGATATTCTAGGCGTCGACCTATTTTCCATCGATCGCATTCTCGGCTACATGGCACAGCTCAGTGCCCTAGAAAAATGGTTTGAGCTTGATAAACAAAAAGGCCTAGAATTTGTCGACACACTTGTGAAGGAACCTCTATGAAACAAGCCATTGAAGAACACTCAGATATAGAGAAACACTCCCATGCTAAAGGCAGGGTAGTCACTGCATTCGGAAACCTTCTTTTGGTTGAATTTGAAGACAATATCCGCCAAGGCGAAGTCGCTATGGTCGAGGTTGACGGCCTCCAACTCAAAGCGGAAGTCATTGAAATCACAGGTAATTTCGCTAAGATACAAGTGTTCGAAGACACCCGTGGAGTAGGTTTTGGCACGCCTGTTCACTTCACTGGAGAACTTCTCGAGGCTGAACTAGGCCCAGGACTTCTTAGCTCCATTCTCGACGGCCTGCAAAACCCTCTTGAAGAGGTTGCTGAAAAAGCCGGGTTTTTCCTGCCACGAGGCATCTACCTTCCTCCCTTAGACCGCACTCATCGTTGGGACTATCTGCCCACAGCAAAGGTGGATGAAGAACTAAGACGTGGAGATACCATTGGAACAACCCTAGAAGGGCGTTTTCACCATCGCATCATGATTCCCTTCAGCCTCTACGGAACCTACAAACTTACATGGGTTGTCGCGCCAGGCTCCTATACCATCGACACTGTTGTAGCCAAAGCCACCGACGAAGCCGGCCATGAACACTCCTTTACCATGGTCCAGCGCTGGCCGATCAAAAACAGCATGCAAGAGGGCGAAAAGACAAAGCCCATCAAGATGATGGACACAGGCCTTCGCATCCTCGACACTCAATTCCCGATCATGAAAGGAGGAACATTCTGTACTCCAGGACCCTTTGGAGCGGGTAAAACAGTTCTCCAGCATCACCTCTCCAAATACTCCGATGTAGATATCGTCGTCGTTGTTGCCTGTGGTGAGCGTGCTGGTGAAGTTGTTGAAGTACTGCGCGAGTTTCCGCACCTGATCGACCCACACACCAACAAATCACTCATGGCGCGCACCGTCATCATTTGCAATACCTCCTCCATGCCTGTGGCAGCGCGAGACTCTTCGGTCTATATGGGTATTACCATCGCCGAATACTATCGACAAATGGGTCTAGACGTCCTTTTACTGGCAGACTCTACCTCTAGATGGGCGCAGGCTATGCGCGAAATGTCGGGCCGGCTTGAAGAAATTCCTGGCGAAGAGGCCTTTCCAGCCTATTTAGCATCGCGCATCGCCGAGTTCTACGAACGGTCTGGAGTGATCTCCCTACGCGATGGCCGAACAGGTTCTATCACCATCGGTGGAGCTGTCTCGCCAGCTGGAGGTAACTTTGAAGAGCCCGTCACACAGGCCACATTATCAGTCGTAGGGGCCTTCTTGGGACTATCGAGAGAACGTTCAGACTCTCGACGCTATCCCTCCATTGACCCACTTATCTCCTGGTCTTCCTATACTCTGAGAGTAGGCCACGAACTCGATCATCTCTTTAAGGGATGGGGTCAAAAAGTCCAGCGTGCTGCAGATATCCTCCGAAAAGGAAACGAGATCGCCAAACGCATGGAGGTTGTAGGGGAGGAGGGTACCGCCCTTTCAGACTTTATTGTCTACCTCAAAGCAGAGCTCTACGACTTCAGCTACCTCCAGCAGAACGCTTTCGATAAAGAAGACGCCTACTGCCCATTACAGAGACAGATAGAACTCTTTAAAATCATTGACCGTATTTTTGAACATACATTCCAATTTGAAACGCACGATCAGGCGCGAGAATACTTCCTAAAGTTGCAAAATGCGATCAAAAATATGAACTTTATCGCTTGGAAGAGTGACACTTACCGTGAACAGTACCAACACATCACGGCAATGCTAGAATAAAAAATTAAACGCAAAGGCGCAAAGACGCAAAGAAAAATTTTACTTACTAAATAAATTTCTTTGCGCCTTTGCGACTTTGCGTTGAATTAATTACGAGACCACTATGAAAATAGTCTATGACAGAATCTTAAAAATGCGTGGAAACCTCATCACTCTCATGGCCAAAGGAGTGACTTTAGGTGAACTAGCTCGCATTACCCTACGTAATGGCCGCGAGGTCTTCGCCTCCGTTTTGCGGATCGATGGTGAAGAGGTCACACTTCAAGTTTTCCAAAGCACACGCGGCATCTCGACTAATGACCAAGTAACTTTTCTTAACCGTCAGATGCAAGCCACCTATGGTGATGCACTGCTTGGAAGAAGAATGGGTGGGACAGGCCGTCCCATTGATGGTGGTCCCAAAATTATCGGCGAACAGATCAACATCGCCGGAGCCTCCTTTAATCCGATCAACAGAATTATTCCTCGCGAAATGGTTGCAACCAACATCCCCATGATCGATATGTTCAACTGCCTGGTTAAATCTCAAAAAATTCCTATTTTTTCTGTTCCAGGAGAACCCTACAACGAACTCCTCATGAGGATCGCCAACCAGACCGATGCCGATGTGGTTATCATTGCCGGAATGGGCCTCACCTTCGCAGATTACCAAGCCTTTATCGACAACGCTGAACAGTCTGGCTCCATGAACAAAACGGTCATGTTCATCCACCGCGCCACAGACCCAGTCGTAGAGTGCTTACTCGTGCCTGATATGGCCCTAGCCTGCGCTGAACACTTTGCCATCAACGACAAAAACGTCCTTGTGCTACTAACCGATATGACCGCCTTTGCAGATGCGATCAAAGAGATCAGCATCACCATGGACCAAGTACCCTCCAATCGTGGCTACCCTGGCTCTCTTTACTCCGACCTGGCTTCTCGCTACGAAAAGGCTGTCATGATCGAAGGGAGCGGCTCTATCACCATCATCGCCGTCACAACAATGCCTGGAGATGACGTCACTCATCCCGTTCCAGACAACACAGGATATATCACCGAAGGGCAGTTTTACCTCCATAACGGCAAAATCGACCCATTCGGCTCTCTATCTCGTTTAAAGCAGCTTGTTATCGGAAAGGTCACTCGCGAAGACCATGGAGACCTCGCCAATGCCATGATACGTCTCTACGCTGAATCCAAAAAGGCACGCGAACGGCAAAGCATGGGATTCAAGCTTTACAAGTGGGACGAAAAACTTCTCCGCTATGGCAAACTCTTTGAAGATAAAATGATGAATCTCGAAGTAAACTACACTCTCGACGAAGCGCTCGACCTAGGCTGGAAGATACTCTCCGAATGCTTTGAGCCCAACGAAGTCGGAATTAAACAAATTATGGTAGAACGCTACTGGCCTACTGCAGCCGCCACAAGGTAGTTATGGCAGAAATAAAACTGACAAAAAATGAGCTAAGAGTACAGCAACTGCGCCTAGCACAGCTTGACAAGTACCTGCCTACCCTTCAGCTCAAAAAAGCCATGCTGCAAGCACAAGTCCAAGAAGCACGCCTAGAACTAGAAAAACTCCAAGAGCAATACCGCGTCCAGCACCGGCAAGTCGAAGAGTATGCCGCACTCTTCTCATCTCACGGCACCATCGAATTTCCTGAAGCGGTCAAAATTGAAAAAATCAACAAACGTTTTGAAAATATCGCCGGTGTCGAAGTACCCTACTTCGATGGAATCACCTTCGCACCCTATAACTACACGCTATTTGATACACCCGCCTGGGCTGACAGCTCCATCCGTGGACTACGCAAGCTAGCCGAAGCCAGCGCTGCGGTCGAAGTCGGTCGCGAAAAAAAAGCCGCTCTGGAGCGAGAGCTGCGTGAAGTCTCGATCCGGGTCAACCTCTTCGAAAAAATCCTCATTCCCAGAGCAAAACGCAACATCAAAAAAATCAAAGTATTTTTAGGCGATCTACAGCTCACGGCTGTCTCTCAAGCCAAAATTGCCAAATCAAAAATTGTAGCCAAACACGCAAGGAGCCTCTCCTATGCGTAAAGACGTCAAAAAATTTCTTTTTATCGGCCACACCAAAGAAAAAGAACCCTTCTTCAAAGAAGCACAAGAACTCGGCCTCATCCACTTCATTGACATTGCCAAAACACAAACAAGCGAACTACCTGCCGACCTTGAGCACCTAAGTAATGCTTTACGCATACTACGCCGTCTCCCTGTTCTAGAACAAGAAGAGATCGACTCCTTCGACCGTGCAGACTCCCTTGTCGACGCTATCAATACCAAAAACCACACACTCGATAAACTGCACGAAGAACTGCGCATTTTGCGGCTCGAAATCGCCCGCGTCGAACCCTTCGGCCCATTTTCTAAAGAAGATATCGACTACATCCAAAAAGAGGGTAATCGCTCCGTCCAGTTCTTCTGGGCCAAACAAGGCAGCTTTGAACAAGAACCCCTACCCAAAGATGTCTTCTTCATTAAATCCGACCACGGCATCGATTATTTCGTTGGTGTTTCCCCAGAACCTATCCATGGCACTAAACTCGTCGAAATGACTATCGAAAAGCCTCTTCAGGAGCTGCGCAAACAATACGAAAAATCTGAACACGAAAAAATCTACCTTGAAGAAAACCTTAAAACCTACCAAAAATACTCTACCTATCTACACCATGCCATCGTTGATAAACTCAACCGCTACCATCTCAATTCCACCCAAAACTACGTCCAACTCACCATGGACGGCGAAATTTTCGCCATCGAAGGCTGGGTACCGGTCGATAAAATTGAATTAGTCAAAGGACTAACTGGTCGCTTTGGAGTCCATCAAGAAGAGATTGCCATCGAACCCACAGACGTCATTCCTACCTATCTCGAAAACGAAGGCACTGCACGCGTTGGCGAAGACCTAGTCCGCATTTACGATGTCCCTTCCCATACCGATAAAGACCCATCCATTTGGGTGCTGATCTTTTTCTCACTCTTTTTTGCCTTCATTATCGGCGATGGTGGATATGGACTCATCTTCGCTGGCATTGCTCTCTACATCCGCTATCGCTACCAAAAAATGACCCTTGTTGGCCACCGTGTTTGGAAACTTCTGGTCATCCTCGCAGGTGCTTGTATCCTTTGGGGTGTCATTACCAACAGCTTTTTTGGCTACTCACCCGCTCCCAATAGTCCTGTGATGAAGGTCTCTTTTCTTAACTACCTTGTTAAGAGAAAAATTGAATACCACTGGTCCAAACACGACTCCACCTACAAAGAATGGGTCAAAAAATTTCCCGCCACCGCCGACATGCATGACCCCGAAAAAATCGCCTTAGCCGCCTCCGAAACCCATAACGGAAAAATATCCTACGATCTGCAAGCCAAATTCGCCGATAACATCCTCATGGAGCTCGCCCTCGTCATCGGCATGGTCCACATCATCCTCTCCATGCTACGCTATGGCAGACGCAACCTAGTCAACCTAGGATGGGTCCTCTTTATCATTGGCGCCTACCTCTATTTACCCGAATATCTCGGCGCCACGACCATGACACAATACATTCTCGGCATTGACACTCACGAAGTCGCCACTCAAGGCCTCTACCTCATTGCCGGAGGCGTCGGACTCGCCATCTTCTTCTCCGTGCTCAAACATAAAGCCAACGGCCTCATGGAATTCATGGGCGCCATCCAGGTCTTCAGCGATGTACTCTCTTACCTCCGTCTCTATGCCCTCGGTATGGCCGGCCTCATCATGAGCGAAACCGTCAACGAAGGCGCCTTAGCCTTTGGAGGAGTCATCGGCCTGCTAATTATTATTTTCGGACACTTCTTTAACATTGTCTTAAGCATCATGAGTGGCGTCATCCACGGCCTCCGTCTTAATTTCCTCGAGTGGTATCACTACTCCTTTGAGGGCGGCGGCAAGCTCTTTCGACCACTTAAAAAAATTAAAATTGAATAGGAGTCATCTATGGACTTTGATATGATTGGACCCGTTTTAACACTTGCCCTCAGCTCTATGGGAAGTTGCGTAGGCTGTGGTATTGCCGGTATGGCCTCACATGCCGTTATGAGCCGTGTCGAAGAAGGACATGGAAAGTTTATCGGGATGGCAGCAGCCCCCTCCTCGCAAAGTATTTACGGATTCCTGCTGATGCTCCTC
>Ga0207072_1009_pt1 | contig 84929 bp, 53 predicted proteins | sample Alteio_BWMinHeat_68_FD_153570 | JGI IMG/M metagenome (GOLD analysis project Ga0207072, IMG submission 153570) | Enriched cells from forest soil in Barre Woods Harvard Forest LTER site, Petersham, Massachusetts, United States -... | ecosystem: Environmental > Terrestrial > Soil > Temperate forest >... | reverse complement strand
ACCCTCTAATGTATCCCCACCCAAAAGCAATCGTCGTGTGACACAATTTATCGAAGTATTCATGCCTTTAACTACTTCATCTACAGCTTGCCACGCTTTATTTAGAGCATTTGAGTCGGGACTACCAAAGGAATTAACTGGTCCTGAAAACTCGATATAACGTACCAAGCCGCTAAGGTGTAGAGCTGAATAATAATGGCCTTCAGCGTAGGCATCGTTAATTTGTATAGCAGTGTCTGCTTTAGCTTTTCCTATCATTAGGCACTGGTGTCCAGCATCAGACATAGGCTTAAAGCCATTTAAAGCATCTAGAATGTACTTGGCCTTCCAGTAGAGGGCTTTCGACTCGAAAATATAAACATCGAAATTAAGATCACTATCGTCAGCTTGATCTTCAACTAGGCTGAGTTTTTCAAGAATGGCATCGATAAGCTGAGGATTAGATATAGATCTCTGTTCAAATAACTTTTCGACTTCTTGAAGAACAGATTTTACCTTGATATCAGCTGAAGATTCTTCATCTGCATCAATAGCCGAACAGGAAAAGATTAAAATCCAGAGGATGTTTTTAAGAATCTTTGCCATGATACCTCCATAAAAAATTTTCAAGATGAAGTTAAAATATTATTAGCCTTAAAAGCAACACAATCATTGAGGTTTTTTGGCTGAAAAGCAAAACCTGTTATACCCAACAACGTCTGATAATATACCTAGCAAAATGTCGAGAAATAGTGTATTTTTTCAAATAAATAGTGTCATATTATAGCTGGCGGAATCCACTCTTTAAACACAGATTCCGCCAAATATGTGCTTTTAAAATGCTCGCCAATACATTCAAAATACATTGAACTGTCCCTGCTGTAATCGTTATTCCTTGAATAAATCATCTAATTTCACCTGATCTGAAATTAGACGTTTTGAGTGTTCATTTTCACAAATACCGTACGGCGTAACCATAGTAATAAAGACTGTTTTTGGAATGTTCATTATTGTTTTGTAGACAAACTGTTTTTTTTCAAGATTCTCAGCAATATTTTTTGTTATTGTGAAAGCTCCTTCACAATATTTCATTTCGCAAAGATTAATAATTCCATCTGCACGGTTAATGAGAAGATCTATTTGAACCCCAACCTCATTCTCATTTTGAGCAACATATTTCCAGCTGCTTATTTCAGAAGCGATAGCATGAATCCCAAGAGCCTTCTTAATTTGTTCAACGTGTTTATAGCAAATTGCTTCAAATGCATAACCAGACCATATTTTCCATCTTGGTAACTGCATTCTACTTTCCCAATAATTCGAGCTATTCAAAGACAACCTCAATTGATTTGAGACTGGCTCCATCCAATTAAGATAAAAAAGAGTGAACTCATCAATCACACGATAGAAAGTACCCTTTTTTTTATGACTTTGCGGAGTGAAACTTGCTATGAATCCTGCTTCTTCTAATTCATTCAATCGGGCTGTGAATCTCCCCCCTGAAGATGTGTGTTTAGTTTTCTTTAACAGCTCAATTTTATCGATCCCATTTCTGGATCCGGCAATAATGCGAATAAGTTCGATGTGTGCAGGCGAATCGTCAAATAAGGAAGCAAACAAAGTATGAAATTCTTCGAAAAGCATTCCATCCTTTGTGAAACACATTTGGTTGATGTTTTGAGAGGGGGATAAATTTTTTCTTACGTTGTTAAGGTAATGAGGAATACCGCCGATGACCATATATAGATCCAGAATAAGGCGTCGATTTAATTGAACTCCATGCTTTTTTAAATATTCCTCAGTCTCAAATAGTGTAAAGGGGCTTAACGGGATAATTGCAGTTAGACGGTTATGCAAGCCACCTTTGGCCCGAATCAGTTTATTAATCATCCATGAAGCGGCAGAGCCACACACGACCAGCTTTAACTTTTTACGAGAAGACCAATTGGTATTCCAATAGTAGTCGAGCGCCCGGAGGAACCCTGATTTATTGCCTGATAACCATGGCAATTCATCAAAAAAAAGAATGATTTTCTCTTTTTTGTGTCTCTTTTCTATACATTCGGTCAGAAGATGTAATGCTTTCAACCAGCTTTTAGGGGGATTTTTGGAATGGTGCGTTAGGAATATCTTATCCAATTTTTCTGTAAATAATTGGATTTGCTCTTTGAGAGAGCCATCTTTTAATCCTGTAATTTCAAAGTAGGTGCAAGGTACACCCTTGAAAAAATTTCGAATCAAATATGTTTTTCCAACTCTTCGACGCCCGTACAATGCTAAAAAATCAGGATCGTCCCTTTCATAAAGGCGCTGAAGAAGCTTTATTTCCTTTTTTCTGCCAGTGATTTCAAGTTTCATCGATTGAATTTCCTGTATATCTTTATGTTTCGGATTTCAGTATAGCTGGCGGAATCTGATTTGTAAACATAGATTCCGCCAAGTATAGATAATGGTGGATTGGGCGGACAGAGGCGGGGACACGATTAAACGACTATAAACTCAATATATTTCACGAGCTCATTCTCAAGAAGTGGTCCTATAGAATAGGTTAGGGGAGAAGACATAGCTCATAGTACAAATCCAAATTTACCATTTGCTCATATCTATATCGAGCTCCATGAGAAGGTCTAATTCGTCTCTTTCTAGCGCTTCCAGGGGTTTTGCCATTTTAGCTTCAAGGGTATTTGCTAACTCTATTCTTCGAGACCAGGTCCCAAGTTTGTGCAATAATTCCCTTTTTTGTTTTTTAATATCTTTCTGCAGCTTTTGAATCTCATGCCGATGAATTTTAATGGGCACCTTGCTAAGGATATCCTTGGCATAGTCAGGTAGCTTAAAGTGGACTTGGCTGGAGATATGTTTAGCAAAGTTGTTGTACTGCAATAGATTTTGGCGCATGGTTGGGGATCCTTCTCCAGAGCTTGATTGATTTGCGAGCAGCATTTTCAAGGCATTCTCTTGTTTGGTCAGAGTATCCCATTGATGTTTGATAATCTTACAACGTGTTTTTGCTTCGTCTATCTCGTAAACATATTTATGGGATGACTTATCTTTTATTTTTTCTCTCCACATTTCCATAACTTCTTTGATTTTAGTTCGATACGAATAATTTTCGGGCATGGAGCCAATTTCATAAAGAGCAACTGCAGCAAAACACCTGGTATCGGCATACCGATCAGGCCTGTCTAATACTTTGTCGACAACTTGGTCTAGGTGTTTAATTGCACCGTGAATACCATATTCAGGTTTTTTTGCTACTAGTTTGATCAGTTCATCGATAACGATTGTGTTAACTTCTTCCTTCCTTTCAGAATTCTCTGCGATTGTCTTCAAAAGAGTCACAAAATCGAGCGTGTAGTTACCACCGTTTTCAGTGATGACTTTAATGTGAGGTGCAATGTTTACCTTGAATTGGTTGGTGGTAGTGATATTAGTTGCTTGCCACTGTAGTGGGAGCAAATCAATATACCAGCTGGAAATCCATTCCTGTTTCCTTAAATGCGCAATTGAATACACAGAAAGGATAAGGCTGCCTAAAGCTAAGGAACTGGCGGCAGCAACCCCATTCGCTGCCGGTGCGAGAAATTGGCTCCAAACCCCGCTTGCAGGTTCCAAACAAGCAGCGGCTTGTTGAAGACGCTTCACTTCATAACGCAAGCCAGCTTCTCTTGGTTTATGTTGCTTGTCATTTTTCAGCGTTTCAGTGATAACAAAAATCGATTTTCGGGTAGCGTCACGAGTCGATTCATCTTCCCTCCACAGTTTCATCCACATGAGCTCCGTCATAATATGATGAGCTCTTACCATAGCAAATAATACCCCTTTTTCATGTTCAAGCTTGTCTGCACCACTTACTTTGTTTAACTCGCACACTACAGGAGTTAAATCGCAGGGGACTTTTTCAACGCCGCTAACATCTCTTCTGATTATATCCAAGCCATCTCTATAAATTTCTTTTGCATTATCAAGGATTATCTGTGGATTAAATTTTTTTACGCATTTGTGCATTATCCGTGCGCGTTCTTCATTTCTGGTCACATAGTTTTGTTCGCCTTCAGATAGATTTCTGCTGACTCCAGCTTTCGAGGCCTGGTTTGGCGGTATTCCAGATGTCATGTTTTTTCCTATGTTATTTTCGGGTGGGTTGTGTGCCCAGAAAAGGGCATTTGCAGGAATTTTTGTCCGATGTGTTCGAATTGTTTTTGGACGATTCCTCTCTTGAAAAATAAGATCGTAACCACGTTCTCCATTTATGTAAACTAATTTTTACCCCAAAAAACTGTACTGTTTATTTTTAAGTAATAGGTGAGTGGCCTCGTTGGCGAATTTTTGTTGGAGCTGGGTAGAGGTTTTGCTTTTGTTGTCAGACAAAAACGGCTGACATTGGATGGTGATCATTTTTACGCTGATCTGGTTTTTTATCATGTAATTTTAAAATGTTATGTGATAATCGATATTAAAACGAAAAAGCTGACACATGGTGATTTGGGTCAAATGCAGCTGTATGTCAATTATTTTGACGAGGAAGTTGCTGCTCCCAACGATAACCCAACGATCGGCCTGATATTATGCACCAAGAAAAGTGATGCCATGGTGAAATATACGTTAGGCGACAAGGTAAAGCAAATTTTTGCAAGCAAATACCAATTCCACCTGCCTACAGAAAAAGAGCTAGAAGTTGAATTGAAGCGCGAGATTGAGGCGATTCGGAGTTTAGAAAATGAAAAATCAGAGGCATAAAAAGATTTGCCACGCACTGCGTGGTAATTTCAAACCACTTCATTCAGGACCAGTCATAAAAAATGTAAGCTATAGAAATTTAACGTCTGATAATATAGATTCCTATCAAAATACCTCAAAGGTTCTCCAAAAATTCACAGTGAGAAAGCCTTCATAGGGAAGACCCCTACTAGCTTGAATTTCCTATCAGTCAGTTTTACGGCCAATTCTGACATATTACGGCCAAAATACTTGATTTTTTGGCCGTAATATGTCAGAATTGGCCGTAAAGCAGGAATAAGGACAATATATGGGTAGTAAAGATAAAAAATTGATTGTATTACATCAGCTGAGTCAGGAATCTGATCCCATCAGCCTTCCTGATCTTCTTAAAAAACTAGATAGGCAGTATGTTGAACGAAGCTTACGAAGGTGGCTGTCTGACCTAGTAGAAGAAGGCATTGTAGAACGACTCGGACAAAAAAAAGGAACGAGATATCGGATCAAAGATCGGGCCAATCGAGAACTTGTAAAAGTAGGAAGTTGCTTTGGGTTGCAAAGCTCGAAAATCATCGAAAAGGTGCGGCGTCCAATTTATGAACGGCAACCCATTTCATACAACGACAAATGGTTCGATGCTTATCGGCCAAATATAACTTTCTATATTCCCTCAGAAAGCAGAGCAAAATTAGAAAAAGCAGGGCAACGCTCTAGAAAAGAAGATCCTGCCGGCACCTATGCCCATCAAATATTTAATCGCCTGCTTATTGACCTTTCGTATAACTCATCCCGCTTGGAAGGCAATACCTATTCCTTGATCGACACACAGCGTCTTCTTCTTGAAGGGGCTAGCGCTGAAGGTAAGCTCGAAGAAGAGAAAATTATGATCCTTAACCATAAAGAAGCTATACGTTATATGGTGGACAATGCATCGAAGCTTGGTGTGTCGGAACAAACTATTTGTACCCTGCACTATCTGCTTTCAGATGGATTGATTGAGGCTAGATATTCCGGGAAAATCAGAGACCATGGGGTTCGCATTGGTGGGTCTACTTATATGCCTTTTGAAGATAAAAAACAGCTGCAAATACGCTTTGAACGCATTATTGAAAAAGGCGCATTGATCGAAAACGCCTATGAACAAAGCTTCTTCTTACTTGTACATATCACTTATTTGCAAGCATTCACCGATGTCAACAAAAGAACTGCTCGACTAGGCGCAAATATACCCCTGATCAAAGGAAATCTTGTCCCACTTTCTTTCAATGATGTTGAAAGAGACGATTACACATCATCAATTATTGCTATCTATGAATTTCAGGATATTCAACCGCTACTCGATTTATACGTATTCTCGTACATGAGAACATGTGCCGTATATGATTCTACAGTAAAAGCGATGGGTTTCGATGAAGTTCGAGTCCGTTATCGGTACCATCGGCGCGCCATCATACGCGAAATTATCCTCAACTTATTGTCGGGAAACGCCATGAAAGCATATATCACTGAACAAGCTTTATCATTGATCAAAGAAGAAGATAGGTCTTCCTTTTTAGAAGATGTGATGGAAGATCTGAAAGAAATAGATCTTAGCCGCATTGTCGGCTTGGGGATTACTCCCGATCAATTATTTGCATGGAAGGCATGCCAATAATAGGGCGTTTTTTCTATAAAAAACTCTGAAAGAGTCTGGTGTCTCAAGATTTCGAAAAGCATTCTATTCACTTCTGATAATATAGGTTAATTTTATTTGAATAGAAGCAGGCCCCTGAAAGGCTAGCTTGGGTTGTTTTATGCTCCAGCCCCCGTCATCGAAAAAGCAATTTTCGGTGTTCTAAAATTTCAACAAAATGCTATAACCTGACCAATGAAGGCAACTACGGGGCGGATAATCTCAAATCCAGCTAGATTTTGCGATCATAGTAAATATTCGCATGTTTTTTTAATTTGTTAACGTTGTCTAAAAAAGGTGAAATGAACGTAACCGTCAACCAATATCAACAACTACATGATTACGTAACACAGATCATTTCGCTTTCTGGCAAAGATGGTCTTCCAACGATCAACCAAACCGTAGTCGCAAAATACCTCCATGTAGACAGCTCAGGAATTTCACGTTTTCTCCGCAATGAAACCAAAAAACCCAGTAAACTCCTCTCCAATCTCAAAGCAACATACCCTCTAGAGTTTCAACAGTGGCCTGAAGGCGGCACAACAATTGGACGCATTTTACAAAAAATTGATGCCTTATATTTTTTTGGCCAAGCCACAAGACCTTCGCAACTGCAAGCACCAACTCCATCCCCACGACGAACAGATGTGCAACAATTGATACTTCCAAGTGCTCTACCTGCGACGACAGAGGTAACTACAAAGTTAGCTCCACGTATCCTATTCCCAACAGAAACCACTTTAGTTATAGAACCTGCACCTGCTGTATTCGCTCTGCCAAACATAGAGGCTCCTCGAGCACCTGAGCCGGCCCAAAGAGAGGAGCCAATTGCAGTCGCTGACCAAGCCCCGCAACCACCACGTCGAAGAGATCCTGTTATTGTTCAAATAGATCTTCCCAAAGCCCCTATGGCTATATCGTATCGGGGTCATAAAACCACCAAGGACGCTCAGGGAATGTTATTCGACCACATGCGTTTTCAAACTGTCACGCAATTTTCTTCATATACATTAGTACCGGAAGACGAGGTTGCAAGGACAAACGCTGTGGCCAACTTTAAAGTGATTTTAAGAAGTCATGTTGCTCCATTGCCATTTGGAGTGGCGGGGGAGGATTTAGTCAAAGTACCCCAAACCGTTCAAAATTGCGCTGATCTTGGATTATTAATTATTCCTGGGAGGGCACGTGCAAATGAAGACGAACCTATACGATTGAATCATGAGTATAAAGTAATCCGTTCTGCCTTAAATAGGGGACAACCCATTTTGGCCATTTGCGCCGGCTCTTGGCGTCTGTGGGAACAACTCCTCATATGGACCAGTGATGCAAGTGCATTGGCCGATACTCCAAATACGCTTTTTGCTAGGCATCAGAAAAATTTATCCGTCATTCCAGTATCGGGTCACACATATAGTAGAATGCCAAATCTTGATAGGTTGGGTGTTCAAGCAGTGTATAACATACAAATCCACGATATCGTGATCGAAGACAACACTTTGCTAAAAAATGCTTTGGGAAACAACTCCAACAGGCTGGAAACAAATAGTGTTCACTCAAAAGCAGTGAATCCTCAAAGATCTCCCTTAAATATAAGAATAAGCGCAATCGCAGCAGAGAGCCCTACTCTTAACACAAGTAATAGACAGGGGGAAATGGAGCCAGATGAGGGCGTAGTCGAGGGATTTGAAAGTATTTCAGGGGTTCCATTGATGGGCATACAGTGGCATCCGGAAGCTTATTTCGGGAACACACCTCATTCAAAGTTGTTAAAATACATGGCATTAACGGGAAGTGCCTACGCTGCAAAGAGAAGAATGCTCAACCAGATGAATGAAAGACATACGCATGACGCAAGGGTTAACGTATAAAGATAAGCGGAGAACCGTGATCTTGGCGACTTTATCAAAGTCTGATAGGATTGAGCAAATTCTCATAAATCATTGAATATCAATGAATTTCAAACATAATTTATATTATCAGACGTTAAAAATCCTTTAGGGATATGTTTTATATTGGGCTGAATGGCAAGATGCCTTAAATCTCATGACTCCAATATGGCGTCAATGTGGGTGGTTAGAATGTCATCCATGTGACTTGGTCGGACCAGCTTTCGGCCAGTTCTTTAGCTTCTTTCAAACTCATAAAGCAGTGTTGATTGAGAAATTCATCTCTAACCTTTCCATTAAAACTCTCCACTGTGCCATTTTGCATCGGTTTGCCAGGCTCAATGTAATGTGCCATTCCACTGACATACTCTCAGACCACTTTAAGACAGCCATACTCGTAAACTCCGTTCCATTATCACTAATGATTTGTTTTGGTTTACCTCTGTTTCTAATAAGCTCATCCAATTCCCTGACTACCCTGCCTCCTGAAAGGGATGTGTCAACCACCATCTTTAAGCTTTCCCTGGAAAACTGATCTATTGTATTCAGCAACCTTATCTTCCTGCCATCAGCAAGCCTATCTGACATGAAATCTAAGCCCCAATTTTATCCTCAACTGCCGTCTCTCGGATTATGCATGATTTCTGACACGCCAGTGTCATCACCAATATTCAGCATAAAAGCGGGAACTATTAAATGCTCTCCGTAATAGATCTGGAATTTTTACAAAAACCATTACCCCCTTCCTTTCAAATTCATATCCTAACTGCTTGATAACATGCCTTGAATTTCCTCTTCAGTTTTTCCCAGGGAGGGCGTAGGTAGACCTTCAAATGACAAAAAAAAGACATGACAAACTTTTTTTGTATTGTGTTTTTTCTCAAACAAAAACCAAACAAAAGAGTTTATCATGTCTGTCTAAGATCTCACTTTGTATAACATTAAGAACAAGATTATTTGCGATTTTTGGATTCCTCTCCACTCAACCATTGTCCAGGGGTTCTATGATTTCCCTGTTGTATCCATTCAGATGGAGTTCTATGTTCTCCTTGAGCGGCGTATGTACCCATAGTTCTGTGACCTGTCCCGCCAAGTGCTACATTTGCCACGGTCACAGTAGCAGCAACTACTGGAGCCCCAACTGCTGCTATACCTATAGCGGCAGACTCGTCAACAACTGCACCCACAAATTTTTGATTGTTAACTTTACCAATATCCATAATTTACTCCTTAAGTAAAATTTGTTTATTTCCATGATCAATAAACCCATATAGGTCATTGACGATCGAGATTTTTCGTCGATCAAAAGGAGTGTCGCCTGAATTACTATTAAGTGGCAATGGATTTTTTTATGGATGGGGAATAAAGCCACGCTCTTGGACTTTTCCATGGGCTCTTGTGTACTCCTGAGGGGTGTTTTTTCGATTTAATGGAAAACTACCGCGACCTTGACCTTCTCTCTAACTACTGTCGCTATCAACTTCCTGAGAGGCGAAGTGAAAATGCGTTTATCGTCGAATTTCATCCCGCATTGGGGATTCTGTACATGATCCTTGCACAAAAGATCCGTGGCGGACGCCTTCACGAAGGGGCTGAGTGGCTCATGGAAGTGGGAGAGGCGTATGTCGAAAATCTCGATCTTGAAGGAATCTTGCTGATACTCCGATGGGAAAGCGAGATGGGTATGGAGTTTTGCACTACAATAGTGCGCAAGCGAGCAAATGTACGCTCCTGAACGTCACTGTCAAAAATGCAGGAGCAGATTTTAGCGATGTGTCCTGAATTCTTGGGGAAATTATGGCTGGTATCTCGATACATACATGTCAGACCATATGGATCCTTTTTCATAGCTATAATTGTAACTATGAAAATTGAAATTTTTGATGAAATCTAGAGATATCATTCTGCATTTTAATTGGTTACAGAAACCTAGCGGCAATTTTTTCGAGAATTTAGGATGTATCAGCCTGCTACGAACGGACGTACGAGCGAAAGGAGTCTCTCCGAATTGTGATTTATGGAAACAGGGAGTTTTTGGCCGAAAATGTCACGCTTGGAGGTTACATGGAGTTTGAGGACCCGAAAACCATCGTTTCGTTGTCTATGAACGGAATGAAGAGATCATCTGGCACCACGAGTCGCTCTCCAAACTCACCTGGCAATGGAACTACAGCTTCGACTCCGAAAGAGTATCCGAGGGCGTAACTCTGATGCAATCGATTGTCAATGGCCGCAACAATTACATGCTCACGGCTTGCTTTCTGCAGCATTTCACCCCGAAGACAAAATTGTAGAATTGAGAAGTTTATTAGACAACGTACTGCGCTTATTGAAGCCGCTGCAGTGCAGGTCAATCGCATAAAAATTTTAAGAAGAATATTGTCTACGAATAACGCAATCAAACAACAGGACTGATCTGTGGGATCCTAAAACTAATTTTTTCCCCCAAGACGTATTACTTGATTTTGTATCTATAAGCGTATATTTATTTATTTTTATGTGATTTTTATGATATTCTTTTGTGATAATGTTTTTGATATATTTTTCGTCTACAGTTGGTAAATCTAGCTTTTTGCAAAGAAGTAAGTCTCGTAAAACTTCATTGTTAAGTTGTATTGAAAGCTCGCTGTTGTTTTTTCCTAAATTCGATATCTTACGAAGTTTTTCGGTTTCCGGCAATACTACTGCTCGTAAAAGACCTGCCCAAGGAAAATTAATTGAAATGCTATCAGCAATGTTATTTAATTCATTAGGTAAACATTCTGCATGCGCATGGATAAACGCAACATTGGATATGCCTCCACCCTTTGATGGTTTTTTTTTGACTTTGATAGATATTGCGCACATGCCTTCAGGACTTGTGTCAACCCCAATATATAGAGTAGTGGGGTTAGCTTTGGCTTGTTGATATACAAATTTAGCATCACCAGTGCCTAAATCGAGATGAATTTTTGAAAAAGACTTAACCGAGGCAATAAATTTTTGAGGATCAAGAATACATGACATTCCATTTTCTATGAGGTGGACGCAACTTTTTTTATAGGCTGTATTGACAGCAGGTTTTTCTCCATCTTTTATTAAAAAGGAGCTATCCTGGGATAAAATTCTTTTTGAGCTATAATTTCTTATGACAAAAATTCTAGCCTGAAAAACGGTAGAAACAATACAAGCAATGAATGGTGATACTTTTAAACCATTCACTCTTGGTTGTCTTTTTCCATAACTCATACCAAACGAACATAATCCAAAAATATTATTCATTTAATATTACAGCAAATTTTTTTTCTAAAAAAACCAAAAAATTCCTCATCAACATATAAATGATCGATAAGTCAATTTCTCGACATTCTAAATCAGCGAAATACACGTGACCATCACTTCACAAATTTTGAGTTATGTACACAAAATGATAGATAAAGACCTGATAAAAATCAAGTTGAAATTGCATGACCTTATGATATTAAGATCAAAATCGAAATGACCTTAGCTTGACCTTGCCTCCTTTTTAGGTCCAACTTAGATTAGAAAAATCATGCCACCCAAGTCTTTGTTATCTGCCCCTCACGAGCCCTTTTAAATTCATTTGGTGACAAACCACTTCAAGCACTGTGTGGTCGTCTTTCATTATAATCTTCTCTCCAGCTTTCGGCCAGTTCTTTAGCTTCTTTCAAACTCATAAACCAGTGTTGATTGAGAAATTCATCTCTAACCTTTCCATTAAAACTCTCCACAGTGCCATTTTGCATCGGTTTGCCAGGTTCAATGTAATGCCATCCCACTGACATACTTTCAGACCACTTTAAGACGGCCATACTCGTAAACTCCGTTCCATTATCACTAATGATTTGTTTTGGTTTACCACTGTTTTTAATAAGCTCGTTCAATTCCCTGACTACCCTGCCTCCTGAAAGGGATGTGTCAATCACCATCTTTAAGCTTTCCCTGGAAAACTGATCCATTATATTCAGCAACCTTATCTTCCTGCCATCAGCAAGCCTATCTGACATGAAATCTAAGCCCCAAATTTGATTGATTTCTGTAGCTTTCATCTTCGTCAGTCTAAGTCCAACTGCCCGCTTACGTGAGCCTCTTTTTCTCACTTTAAGCCCCATTTCTCTATAAAGTCTGAAAAGCTTTTTATGGTTTATTTTAAGGCCAATTTTGCGCATTTCTATCTGTATGCGTCTATAACCAAATCTTGGCCTTTCCAAAGCCGTAGCTTTAATTTTATCTCTTACCATTTCTTCGCTTGCCTTATTTAGTGGTATAACGCCCTACAGACCTATGCAAATCCACTAATTTGAAAGCACGCCTTTGGCTTAAACTATGATCTTTGATCAGGCCCTCAACCAAAACGCGCTTTATCTGTGGGCCTACCACTTTTTTGAAAGAATATCCTTCAAAATACAATATCAAGAGCTTGATCAGCCACAAGACGCTTGAGTTTGTTGTTTTCAGCCTCCAAACTTCTCAGTCGCCGTGCCTCAGATACCTCCATCCCCCCAAACTTGGTTTTCCAATTATAGTAAGAAGCTGTACTGATACCATACTTACGGCATACTTCCTTAAGCGGTATGCCCGAATCAACTTCTTTAAGAATTAGGATGATTTGTTCTTCTGTAAATCTTGTCTTCATGCTGTTTTCCTTTTTGTTAAAGGATAGCATGTTTTTCTAATTCAAAATGGACCTGTTTTTTGGGGCAAGGTCAGTTTTGAGTGACAAAAAAATTAAATTATGTCATTTTCTTGGCTGCGGTGCAATCAGGGTGTGAATGAGGCAAGTTATTACATCCTCGAGTTGTAAGTTGACATAGTTGTCAGATGGCTAAAAAAGGAGATGTTCTTATGATGAAAACAATGGATCTTTCTCAAACCACCCCACAAACCGTTTATACGGGACTTGAGCAACTTTCAAGCAAAAACTTTTCACAATTCTCACAAGAAAAATTGCTGCGATATAAAGAAAACATCGGATTTCTATTTCAAGTGGCTCAAAAGCATGAAAAGGAAATAAAAGATGCTTCAAATGTTTTTGAACGTCTTCGAAACGTAGATTCCAAGATTGTCGAAGCCTTAGCACAAAAAACTAATACACATGTTAATCAAGAAACGGGTTTTTTCGCCCTGTTGTTTAATGAAGAATCGTTAAGAAGACGTTTTCAAAACTTCCTTAGGTGGCATGGTCGTGGCTTCTAAGAAACGTTGGAGCCTCCTAACTTCCTACGGATTTGAATTGAGTAGAACTATAATCCATTAACCTGCCAGCATGACCTTGACCTAAACTGGAAGTGTTATTGTTAATCCAATAAGTGAATATTTCAGCAAAACCACTGTTGAATGTGAGGAAAAATCTTTCGTTTGGAGAGAACTGTGAACATTATCATTCTTTTGATTATTGGCTTTGTTGATTACTTGGGAATAGGTCTGGTTTACCCAATTTTTGCTGTTCTTTTGTTTGACACTGATCAACCCTTATTTTCCACAGAAGCTACTCTCGAACTGAAAGGAGCAATTTTAGGATGCTTAATTGCAACAACTCCCCTAGCTCAATTTTTCTCTTCCCCAGCACTTGGTGCTTTATCGGATGCAAAAGGGAGAAAGTATGCTTTAACAATTGGAAGTAGTATTGGATGTATCGGGTATGCTATTAGCATTCTTGGGCTATATATCAGTTCACTATGGTTACTTTTTCTATATCGCCTTCTTGTGGGAGTATCTGATGCTACCTCAGCGGTAGCACAAGCCTCTTTATCCGATCTTAGCTCCGAAAACAACAAACCAAAATTATTTGCATATTATAATTCTGTTATAGGTGTAGGACTCACGTTAGGTCCTTTTATCGGAGGAATGATAGTAGATAACGAGCTGCTAAGCTGGTTTACGTATTCTTTTCCTCTTATTCTTGCTTGGATTTTGTCATCAATCAATTTCTTCTTGATAGTTTGTTTATTTAAGGAAACAAAAAATGAAAGATGCAAAAATAAAACAAACATATTTGATTATTTTAACATAACGTACGAAATATTATTATTTAAAAAATTAAAATGGCTGTTTTGTGGAGGGTTTGTTTTATCTTTTGGATGGGCAATATTCAACGAATTCATTCCCGTTTTTTTACAAGCACGTTTTGATTTGTCTATTAGACATATTGGTGTGTATTATGGGTTTGCAGGCGCTTGTTATGCTATCGGATCACTAGTATCCCCTTTTTTTTCGCAAAGAAATTCATCAGAACTTATCGTTATCCCTTTTTTGGTCATAGCAGCAGGATGCATGTTGGGCGTAATTGTTGTATCGAGTGTGTACTTACTGTTTCCCTTTGTGTTTGCCATGATGATTTCATTAGCATTTGTTGCAACCATGGCTACAACCATCATCTCCAACCGAACGACGAATGATTCACAAGGCCAAGTTCTAGGTATTTTTCAATCTCTGGGCGCAGCAGCAATGGGATGTAGTCCATTGGTTGTTGGCTCAGCAATAGGAGCATATCCTGAATTAACGGGTTTATGGGGAGCGTTTTCTTTGAGCTTATCGAGTTTATGTTTTTGGAAAGGAATTAAACAGACTCAAACTGAACTTCACGCCAATCAGACGAACATCATGAAACCCTAAAAAAGTAGGAATTTACATATCGAATACTTCGTATTGATACCCAATGTCCAAAATGTAATCCTTTATTCTTTGAACGCAATAATCGAGATCCGAACGCTTCTTGTCGACCAAAAAACCCAAATATGTACCACTATGTGCTACAATCACTCCGGGAATATTAAGATGATTAGCAATTTTTAAGAATCTGTCTAACAATTTCTTAGGATTAAACCGTTGATTCAAAATGCCACTTTGCGACGAAATCTGGCCTACTGCATGAATATCATTCGATATGATTGCTTTTTCTATTTTCGTATATAATTCATCGTAATTTTCTTTATCTTTTTCTGTATAAACCCTTTTGACATTGTTATATTCAACCGTATCAATTTCACCACCTTCATCGACACCAATAACCATAGCACCATTTAGTTTCCCTAAGGTTTTTCTCAGCTTCACTTCTTTGTGGTAATACGACACGATCTCTTGATACATGACCCCATCTGTTGGTTCAATTCCTCTAATTAAATCCTCAATATCGCATTCTGTGAGCTGCAGTGTATAGGCAATCGCAAGTGCTCGAGATAGTGCCACAAGGTCGGCCGAAGAACTGCCCAGTCCTTTACCTATTGGAAAGCCTGTATTGATCGAAATAGTGCCTCCCGTTTTTAAACAATATTTTTCATATATTTTATCTGCCAATGTCTGCGACTTCGTTTTTTCCTTATTCGTTACCACGATCTTTTGCATAGTGGGATCGTGAACAAAAAAGGCCTTGACATGTATGTCAACGGGTGCGGTCACTAAAAAGGACCTATTATTTCCTGAAACTCCCTGCAAAAGCTCACCAAAAACTCCATTAGCAGATGCTGTTGCCGATTCTTGCATGCAAATTGAATTCATAGCCAGTTCCTCGTATGTAAAAAATGCCGAGAAAAATAACTCTTTACAATACAGCCGTTTAACTCCAGAATACCAGCCGAATTTTCATTTATTTTTTTGGTTCCATAGAAACTTGCTGAAGTCTCTTTGTTTCCTGCTGTCATTTAAAAATCTAGTTTGATCGCTTCTTATAGCATAACCAGAAATTTATTCAAAGCAAAAATGCACGGAAACTTACAGAGTATGGTCGCCTATCAGAATGGAAAATTGGTAAATTCACTTTCTGCATCTTTCTAAGTTTAATCGCGATGTAGCCTAAAGCAGCCTTTCCTACATTTATTCTTGCTTTTTTTCTCATACATAGTAAAAATTCAAGAGATGTTTTTATGTAAAATTTTGGCGATACACGCTTATGATACTTTGAAACCTCATTGAGGCATTTTATGCGAGAGACAATTGATGCAATTTTAAGAAAACGAGCCCAAAAGCAGCCTGAAAATGTGGCCTACATCCACCGCTTAAATGAAAAAAGAGACGAAATCAAAATTACGTATGCTGAGTTGGATCTGCAAGCCAAAAGAATAGCACATGCTTTAAGACATTGCGCTCAAAAGCCTCCATCTATTACTTTGCTTCTTTTTCCACCAGGGCTTGACTTTATCTGTGCATTTTTTGGCTGTCTATGTGCTGGAGTGATTGCGGTACCACTGCCGCTTCCAACAAAACGCACATTTGACCGAGTCCAAAAAGTACTGGATGACACTAGAGCTGAAGTTATTTTAACAACTAGCCAATGCCAAACGCTTTTGTCCAAAGATAACCTTTTGAGTGCTACTACATCTCTGCAATGGATTGCGATAGATACGATTCAAAAGGAAGGTGACTATACTAGATACTCATTCAATAAAAATGATATTGCCTTCTTGCAATATACATCTGGTTCTACAAGTAGACCAAAAGGGGTTATGGTTACGCATGAAAATATAATGGCAAACCAAGAAATGATAAAACGTGGCTTTGGGCATGATGAAAACACGATTTTTGCTGGTTGGTTGCCTCATTTTCATGATATGGGATTGATCGGGAATATTCTACAACCCATGTATTTAGGGATTCCTTCTATTTTACTGGCACCAGTTGCGTTTATGCAAAAACCATTTATGTGGCTGCAAACAATTTCCGATCACAGAGCCACAACGAGTGGGGGACCAAACTTTTCCTACGAACTATGCGTAGAGAAAATTACAGACGAACAAATGCAAAATTTCGATTTGAGCTCTTGGAAAATCGCATTTAATGGGGCAGAACCTGTCAATGAAAACACATTATGCAAATTCGCAAAAAAATTTGGAGGATGTGGCTTTCGATATGAATCATTTTATCCGTGTTATGGTCTTGCTGAAGCAACGTTATTTGTATCTGGAAATTTTCCAAAAACTCCCCCTAAAACACATCAGATCAATGATAAAAAGACACTGATAGGGCTAGGACAGGAACATGGCGAAGAGAAAATTATCATCGTTAATCCAGAGAGTTGTATACCATGTGCAACGAATGAAGAAGGAGAAATTTGGATATCCGGCCCAAATATAGCAACAGGATACTGGAATCAAGTTGAAGCCACTCAAGAGACATTTCACGCAAAAATTAATGGAGATGAACGAGAATTTATGCGAACTGGTGATTTAGGATTTTTTAATGCCGACAAACAACTTTTTGTCACGGGTCGTATAAAGGACTTGATCATTATTAGGGGAAAAAATGTATACCCTCAAGATCTGGAAGCAAGCATAGTCAATTGTGATGTTGCGCTGCGCTCGAATGGGTGTGCGGCATTCTCTTTACAAATCGACGATCAAGAACAGCTCGTCATCGTTGCTGAAGTTGGACGAGAGTATGTACGCGATATAAACTATGAAGCACTTTTTGGAAAGATCAAACATATTCTCAGTCAAGACCATCAGTTGGCTGCTTATGAAATCATTTTAATCAAGCCAAGTACACTACCAAAAACTTCTAGTGGGAAAATTCAAAGAAGTGTATGCCGACAATTTTACAAAGAAAATCATCTCGAGATCATAGCGAGAAGTGAAACCAAACAAGTCATAGAATCACAAAATAATGTCATAGATATCCAAAACGAGCTCAAGAAAATCCTTAAAGCCGTTTTGAAAATCCAAACGGAAAAATTAGATCATGATTTACCCTTGACTTATCTTGGAGTAGACTCATTAGACGCCCTTTCTCTACAATCAGCCATCGAAACCCGCTGGAATATCTGTTTTCCTTACGAAGAATTGCTCGAATGCAATTCGATCGGTGAGATTGTAAGAAGCATTGAAACTAAAAAATCAGCTCTTCCATCACCGTTAAATGCAAATCCGAGCCATTTCGAAGAAACCCCTTTAGCATTCCCTCTTAGTTATCAGCAACAGGGAATCTGGACAGATCTTCAAATCAATGATAATTCTACCAGATATAATCTAGGAAAAATTGTTGAGATTGTGTCTTCGATCAATATTGACATTTTTGAACAGGCGATAAAGCTTGTACAAGAAAAAAATGACCTTTTGCGAACGGTTTTTCGGTCAGAAAACGAACAACCCATTCAAAATGTTCTCAAAACCATTAAAATAGATTTTCAAGAAAAGCAAATTGCAAACACACAGCTTACCGATTTTTTGAACCAAGAAATATTAAGACCTTTTTGTTTGGATCATTTGCCATTATTTAAAATTTGGCTGTTGAAAACGGACAACGGAAAACAATATCTTTTTTTGATAGCCCACCACATTATTTGTGATCTTTGGTCTCTAGGACTCTTTCTCGAGGCACTGTTTACCAATTATCATTCTTTGATTACTGGTCAAGAACCAACAAAGGAAATTCAGCATATCCCTTATGCAAAATATGTCAATTGGCAACAAGAATATCTTAAGAGCGAAGAAACAAAAGCAGCCGTAACCTACTGGAAATCTCAGCTACAAGACTGTCACAACGACATTAAATTACCTTTTGATAGACCAAGGCCTCAGATAAGGACTTTTTCTGGGGAAATTTTTCCAATCGAAATTAACAATGGACTTTCTAAAAAAATCAAAGAATTCGCGCGTCAACAAAATACAACGCCTTACATTGTCATGCTCTCTGCTTATGCTGTACTGTTATCCCTTTATTCAGGAGAAAGGAAAATATGTGTTGGTACAACCTCGTCGGGCAGACAGCATAGTAATTGGTACCAGACATTCGGTCTTTTTGCGAATCTGATGCCCTGTCCCCTTTCATTATCTCTGGAAAGCACATTTGAACAGCAGGTAGAAGCAACAAATGCCCTTATCTTAAAATCAATGGGACAACACCAACTACCCTTTCTTAAATTACTTCAAGAATCAAATGTTAAGAGATCTTCAAGCGCTGCTCCATTTTTTCAAACGATGTTTGTCTACCAGCACGTTCCCACCATTTCAAAAGAGATGAATGGGCTTCTTTTTCCAAGCCCATCAAAAATAAACGAAGTTTCGTTCAATCATATCCAACTCAAACCCTACATATGGCAACCACCCATTTCCCTTTTCGACATTACCCTATTTGTATGTGAGAACTCTTTTTCTAACTTCACGGGATACGTCGAATTTGATGCAAATCTTTTCGATCAAGATACGATCGAGTTATTTGGAGACCAATTCGTCCAAATGTTAACCAAGTGTATTAGTGAATCATCCTTTCCCCTGGCAGAGCTTAACTTTTCTTCCAACGATTCAAAATCTTTTTCCCATTCCTCACAAAATTTATCTATACATAATCAAACCGTTATGGACTTTTTTGCCGATTCTGTTCGTGAAAGACCTGATCATACCGTCTTAATGTCTAATAATGCTGCTTTCTCTTACCAATATCTAGATTCACTTTCAAATCAGCTAGCTAGGCTCCTGATTTTAAATGGAATTGAACCTCATGACGTTGTTGCTCTTTACGTCGATCACTCTGTTGAACTGGTGGCCTCTCTCTTAGCTATATTTAAAATCGGCGCAATTTTTCTTCCCTTAGACATTAAGCACCCATCACATCGGATACTTACAACGATTGAAGAAAGCCAAGCGAAAATGGTTATAACTAAAAAGAATCAAATCTCAAGTTTGAAAATACCCGTTCTCGACCTATCTTCAAAAGCAATAATAGATCAAATACAACATATTTCCTACGCCCCATTACCATCCATCATCATGCCGGAAAATGTGGCTTATTTAATCTATACTTCTGGGTCTACAGGAAAACCTAAAGGCATTGCTATCTCGCATCGTGCAATTTTGCATTACTTGAAAACAATTCCAGTAGACTATAACCTCAACGAGGATCTTCACTTCCCTTTGTATTCCTCTCTTGCATTCGATTTAACGCTTACTTCTCTACTTTATCCCCTATTTTTTTCCCATACAATCCATCTTTACCCACAAGATAATGATCTTATAGAACAATTTCATAAAATTATTCATAACCCCAAAATCACTCACCTAAAACTGACACCCGCACACCTGCATTTCCTGAAGGAATTACCTCTCCAAACTAGCAACATCGTGCAATTGATTGTGGGTGGAGAACAATTAACGACCGCTTTGATGGGGGAAGTTTCCAAATTGTTTTCCCACTCTGTTTCCATAATCAACGAGTATGGTCCTACTGAAACAACGATAGGATGCATTTTTTTCAATTCTCTCACCGATAAATTGGCACCCCTATCTGTGGTACCAATCGGGCAACCCCTTACAGGAACTGAAGCGTATGTCTGCAATGATTATCTACAAGAGCTACCCATCAACTGTCCTGGAGAACTCTATTTAGGTGGACCTAATTTGGGTTATGGCTATTGGAATCAACCATCCCTAACAGCGGAACGCTTCTTGCCACACTTCTATAATCCTAGCGATCGGCTTTACAAAACGAGTGATGGGGCCATAAGATTGAAAAATAACCATCTTCTCTGTTTGGGTCGTTTAGATCGCCAAATTAAGGTTCGTGGTTATCGAATAGAACTCGAAGAAATTGAAGCTACCATTTTGAAACATCCAAAAATTGAGAAGGTCGTCGTAACTGCCGTCAAGAAACAAACACAAGACACAGAGCAATATCTTTGTGGGTATTTTGTCTCAAAATCAAATCAACTAATGGATATTGGAGAAATAAAAGAATATCTTCATCATCATCTTCCAGATTACATGATTCCCAAATTTCTTATTCAATCTTCACAGATTCCGCTCACGGCTAACGGAAAAATTGATCTCAAAGCACTTCCAACCCCATTCGAAAATCAAAACGAGGATGAATTAAAACTCCCCTCTTCCGAAAAGGAAAGTGTACTCTTTTCCATATGGGCTGAAGTATTACAAATAGCTCCTCACGGGCTCAGCATAAACAAAAACTTTTTTGAGCTTGGCGGTGATTCTATAAAGGCGATGCAAATCACGGCACGAAGTCGCAAGCTCGGACTTCATTTCTCTGTGCGAGAGCTGTTCTCTCATCCCACAATAGAAGACCTTGCTAAAAATGTAACGGGACAAATACAAAGCACTAGTGATAAAGTAGAATTAATAAGAGAAAAGCCGATGCTATCGCCTATTCAAGAATGGTTTTTCAAACATTTCGCACCTGAGTTCCGTAACCATTACAATCAAGCCGTTCTTCTCAAAACCAAGGAAGGACATTTTAATCAAGATGCGCTTAAGGCTGCCCTAGAAGCAATAATTGCACATCATGATGGTTTAAGAACAGTTTTTTCAAAACAAAGGAATCCTGTATCGTTAGAACATCCAACTTATTCTTTTACAACACAAAAACTCTCTTCGTTAGAAGATATTAACTACAGAGTAGCAAGCCTACAAACACAGCTAAACATTAAAACCACTCCCTTGATTAACATCACCCTATTTCAAAGCAAAGAAGTAGATCTTTTGGCTATCATTATACACCATTTGTTGATTGATGCTGTATCTTGGAGAATCTTATTAGAAGATTTAGACAATGCTTATCAAGCTTTTATTGAGAAATCCTCAGTCGCTCTTCCAAATAAAACCACGTCTTACTTTCATTGGGTTTTAAAGCTACTCAGCCATTATACAAACCAAATTGATAGCAAAGAACTTACTTATTGGAAAAATTTAGAAGAATCTGCATCGTCTCACGCTACCAAGTATTTTCCTATAAAAAAACAATGTTCCGTTAATCTTAGTCTTTCGGAAGATCTTACAAACGCCTTAAAATATAAGCTCTACTCGAGCCGCGAAATTCAAATACACGAAGCCCTTCTTATTGCTTTGGCCTTAACCTACAAAAAAATATTTGCAAAAGAGGCATTATTGCTACATTTGGAAGGACATGGCCGAGAAGAATTCACCAAAGACATTGATCTTACAAGGACCGTTGGTTGGTTTACGCAACTCACTCCATTATACATTAACCTTCACCACATATCTGACCTACCCACTACAGTACAGATGATTAAAAAAACGCTTGAAGAGTTACCCAATTTCGGAATTGGGTACTCCTTATTGAGGATGTTACCAAATTTTAGTGATAATTGGAAAATTAGAGGGGATCTCCAACCACACATAGTTCTTAACTATTTAGGAGAAATACAATCTGACAATTATACAAACTTTACATTTAAACCAGTTTTGGATCATTTGTGTTCTGAAAATAGCACATCTCCTTATAATCTCCAAATTAATGCGTATATCCTTAACAAAACCCTTCACTGTAGATTCACATTCGACCAAGACTCATTTTCACAAGAAGAAATAGAAAAACTCCCTTTCATATTCGAAAGTTATTTACAAAATCTCGTGAACAGTTTTCAAACCGTTCTTCCACTAACTTCAACACAGCAAGGATTACTATTTCATGCAATGCAGGATCCAAAATCCAAAGCTTATTTTGAGCAAGGAATTCTTAAATTTAGTGGTGATATCCGCCCAGAGGACTTTCATTATAGTTTTCAGAAATTAATTGAAGAACATGAAACACTGAGAGCTACTTTTCATTACGATGCCATACGCGAGCCTTACCAATACATTCATCCTTATATGCCATCTGCATTTTTCTACGAAAAAACAGATATGATCGATTTAGAAAAGATTCTATCTATAGATCGTGAAGACCCATTTATATTAAATAAAGGACCTTTAATACGTCTTCGTTTGATTAATAATGCAAATGATCAATATTACTTGATTTTCAGCTTTCATCATATTATTTTAGATGGCTGGAGTTTCATGATACTATTTACGCGCTTTCTTGACAATTTAGAAGCTATTATCAAAAAAAATCATCAAATACTACCTCATTCAACAATCTCTTTGAAACGTTACACCAATTGGCTATCAACACAAGATAAGGAAAAATCCCTCAACTATTGGAGTAAACTCGTCAAAAATTTCAGTGAACCGACTACGATCCCCAGACAACAAGCGATTATTCATCATGCGCAAAGTGTCATCAAAACGCGTAAAATTCTTCTCGATGATTCTCAAATCCTGAAAATTGAAAAATTTGCCAAAACTCATTACATCACATTAAATACCTTTTTCCAGGCTCTTTGGAGCATCGTACTATTTAATTATACGCAACAAGAGGACCTCATATTTGGTTCCGTCTTTTCAGGAAGGCCTTCTCATCTTAACAACAGTGAATTCCTAGTCGGAAATTTTATAACAACACTGCCTATGTGCATACACGTCGATGATAAAAAAGGATTCCTCCACCTCGCACAATCCATTCAACAACAAATAATCAATCATGAAGAATACGCCACAACACCTCTATATGAAATTCAAGCTCTTTCTCTGCTAAAGCACAAGCTCATCGAACATCTTTTCGTTTTCGAGAATTATCCTTTCGCAGGTGCAGTTGAAAGAACAATTAAGGAAAAGGGGCTACCCTTCTATGTATTTGAAGCTGAAATGCGTGAAGAAACGCATTACCCATTTTCGATTAGTGTCATTCCAGGTCGTAAGACAAACATCGAAATTCAATATGATTCTAGTCAATTTCATGGCGAATTTATTGAATACCTATTAAATTATTACAACAAATTGATCGATGCAACCATACAAAATCCTGAAATCGCCATAGCTGAACTTAAATCAGATCCAATGCTACCTATATATAGCATTCCACAAGGAGAATTACATTCTTACCCCGCCAAGACACTTGCACAATTATTTGAAGATCAAGTAATTAAAAATCCTGATAAAGTGGCGTTGGTGATGGATGATTCTCAACTAACCTATCAGCAATTAGATCAGCAAGCAAACCTTTTTTCCCATTTTTTACGAAACAACGGAATCAAAGCCGAAGACTGTGTTGCAATTTATCTCCAACGTTCCATCGATCTTTTTATAGCCTGGTTGGCAGTTTTAAAAGCCGGAGCGGCCTATGTACCGATTGAAGCCTCTCTTCCGATAGAGAAAATTGAAATGATAATTGCCGAAGCCAAGTGCAAATTCATTATAAGCAACTCCATTTTCTCTCAACAACTTCCCCCCGCTCTAATGTCTATTGTTATTGATCTGAATGGCAATTGGACAACGAGCGCAAGCATATTGGATAGGACTGAGAAAGAAAATACTCAATCGAGTCCAGATAATTTGGCTTACATTCTTTACACATCTGGTTCTACTGGAAAACCAAAGGGTATTGCCATGACACATGCCTCAGTATGTAACCATTTTAACTGGATCAAACGAAAATTTGGACTGTGTTCAAACGACCGGATGTTACAGTTAACCGCGTTTTCGTTTGATGTCTCTTTATGTGAATTTTATGTTCTATTCGTTGGCGGCACATTAGTTCTAGCTCCTTTATCAGCGAGCAAGGATGCTGAAATATTTATAGAAACAATTGAGAATCAGAAAATTACGTTTTTACAATTAGTTCCCAGCTTTTTAGAAACCTTGCTAAACCCATCACTCAAACAACGATTATCGTCTATAAGGCAAGTGCTTTGCGGTGCTGATGTACTCAAACGAGAACATATCATAAAATGGTTCACAAGCCACAATATTCCTTTGACAAATTTATATGGTTTAACAGAAACATGTATCGATGCTACCTATTATGATTGCCAACCAAATGAAAATAACACAGACATCCCGATAGGAAAACCACTTGATAACTTTGAGATTTTCATATTAGATGCCCAATTGAATCCCGTACCATTTGGGGCAATTGGGGAACTATATCTTGGTGGGCCAGGACTTGCGCGCAGTTATCAGTTACAAGCTGATTTGACGGCTGAACGATTTATTCCTCATCCATATAAATCGGGACAAAGAATATTCCAGACACGTGATTCGGTCGTTATGCGAGATCAAGAAAATCTCAATTTTTTAGGTAGAAAAGACAAGCAGGTTAAATTAAGAGGTGTTAGAATTGAGCTTGGAGAAATAGAAGCCGTCCTCTCAAAACACTCCGACATCGCTCAGTTATTGGTAACTTTAATAGATTCGAATGGTGCAAATCCCTTTTTGTGTGCCTACTTTGTAGGCAAAAAGCAAATCGAGCCAAATATGCTCAAATCTTTTGCAGTACAACACCTGCCTCTCCATCTTGTCCCTCTACACTATGTTCAACTGTCCAGCTTCCCTTTGACAACAAGTGGCAAAGTAGATTCTAAATCACTCCCAATTCCCTCATTTCAAGTGGAAATAAGTTATATAGCGCCAGAAACGGATTTTCAGAAAAAATTAATAGACATCTGGCATGAACTTCTTAAAATCGACCGCGATAAAATTTCGATTGATCACAATTTTTTCGATTTAGGAGGAAATTCGATTAAGCTAATGCAGATGCAACACAAATTCAATGAAACTTTCGATAAAAAAATCACAGTCGACCTATTGTTTTTACATCACACCATTCGATCTCAAGCCATATTTTTGTCAGATACTCCAGAAAAAGTACAAAATACGACATCCATTACAGAAAGAATTGCCCAAGGAAAAAAATATCGTAGAGAAAGGTTTACATCAAAGCAGTCTGGAAATACTTAACCGGTTAAAGCCATCGATTCAAGTTTGGCTTACCACACAAGCGGTGCCCTCAAGCTTATTTGATTTTTCGCTCTGTAGACAGAATATATTTTCTACATCCTGTGCATTAGTTAAACTATTCACTAACCATTTGAGATCTAAATAAGTTGTTATTTCCGGGATGCAAGAGTCATGGATCGCCTTTCTTCTAATAGGATCAGATTTCAGTTGGCAATTTAATTGAATAATACACATGAATTTTTGTTTTTTTATTGAATCGAGTATTTCTGCGTTAACTTCCGTATGAGTAATATTAACGACTTCAAAACCAAAATTTTCCAACTGTGTTTTAATTTCTGATAATATGGGATCTCCAGTATGGATAATAAGTATGCTTGTTTGACTTCCTTGTTGTAAATTGTATCCATACCGATGTATTTTCAAACTCACATCTTTAAAACTATTTCCTTGAAACATCACTTCACCCGTTGATTTCATTTCTGGACCTAAGGACGGATCAACTGAAGGAAAACGATTGAATGAAAAAATGGGTTTTTTAACCACAACCGTGGGCATTTCATAACATTCTTTGAGACAAAATTGAGCCAAAGGAATTTTTAACATGACCTGAGTCCCAATAAATGCAAGAGGAGTTTTTGTTGCTTTTGCGATGAATGGGAGAGACCTGCTTGCTCGTGGATTAACTTCTAAAATGTATATCAGCCCTTTCTGAATCGCAAATTGAATATTTATGAATCCAACAATTCTCAACTTTTGAGCAAGAAGACGTGTTTGTTCACACAATTTTTCAATAAGAGCTTCCGATAATGTCTGCGGAGGAATAACGGCTGTTGAATCTCCCGAATGAATGCCCGCTTTCTCAAAATGTTCTGTAATTCCCGCAATATAGATTTTTTCTTGGTCAACAATAGCATCCACCTCAACTTCAATAGCATTGTCTAAAAACTGTTCTACAAGCACTGGTTTGAAATGATCTATTTTTTTCAAAAGAGTAGACTCTTCTAATTCCTGGGGATTGTAAACAATTTCCATAAACTTACCCCCAATAACGTATGAGGGTCTTAAGATAAGAGGAAAACCCACTTGTTCTCCACATGAAACCAAGTCATTTTTTGTGTACGCAATTCGGTTTACAGGCTGAAGAAATGCAAGCTCTTCAATAACTTGTCGGAAGCGTTTTCTGTCTTCAGCAAGATCAATCGAATCAAAAGGAGTTCCAAGAATTGAAATACCGTGAGCATGCAAAATTTGCGCTAGCTTAAGAGCGGTCTGTCCACCCAATTGAATAATGACACCAAGAAGTTCACCTTGAGAAGATTCTCGGTTGATAATCTGCAGGACTTCTTCCGAAGTCAACGGAGAAAAATATAAACGATCAGAAATCAAGTAATCAGTGGAAACGGTTTCAGGGTTACAGTTGATCATAATGGCTTCATAACCCATCGCTCGTATAGCTAAAGCACCTTGTACGCAACAATAATCAAACTCTATCCCCTGGCCAATGTGATTTGGACCACTTCCAATAATGATTACCTTTTTTGCCGAGGAAGGCCTGCACTCCTCTGTTTCTGATGATGATCCATAAGGGAGATAAGTTGAGTATAAAAATGTAGTAGATGCATCAAATTCAGCTGCACAACTATCGACACATCTATAAACTGGTTTTATATTGAATTTGTCTAATTTTTCTGAAATTTGTTGCTCAGAAATCCCGGCAATTTTTGAAATTCTATGGTTGCTATAACCTATAGATTTGGCAAATAAAAGTGTTGATTTAGATAAATTCTCTCTTTTAAAATAAATCTCTTTTTCGAAATTCACAATATCTTCTATCTGCCGCAAAAACCAAGGATCCCATTTACAAAGATTTCGTATTTCTTCTTCCTCAAACTCTAAACGATAAGCTTCTCCAATATACAGATAGCAATCAGGATGAGATGCTTTTAAATATTCCCTCACAATCTGTTTCTTTTGTTCAAGATCTGTGGTTTGGAAAGAAATTTCTTCTACACCATATAACTCTTTTTCCAAAGAACAAATTGCTTTCTGAAAAGCCTCCTTAAATGTTCGTCCAATAGCCATGACTTCACCAACCGATTTCATTGAAGTTCCAAGAATTGGTGCGATGTCTGGAAACTTCTCAAAATCGAAACGAGGCATTTTCACAACAACGTAATCAAGACTTGGTTCGAAAGCTGCGCTTGTTTTTTTTGTGATCTCATTAGGAATTTCATCTAACGTGAAGCCCACAGCCAATTTAGCTGCAATTTTAGCGATTGGAAATCCTGTTGCTTTTGAAGCTAATGCAGATGACCGCGACACTCTTGGATTCATTTCTATGACTAACATTCGGCCAGTGAATGGATTAACTGCAAACTGAACATTTGCACCCCCACTTTCAATACCCACAACCCTCATGATTTTCAAAGCAGCGTCTCTCATCAGTTGATATTCTTTATCGGTCAAAGTCAGGGCCGGTGCAACCGCAATACTGTCTCCCGTGTGAATTCCCATTGGATCGATGTTTTCGATTGAGCAAACTATCACACAGTTGTCGTGAGAGTCTCTCATCACCTCCAGTTCAAATTCTTTCCAACCAAACACTGATTCTTCGATGAAGGCTTTATTGATAGGTGATGCCTTCAGTGCTTTATTAACAACAGATTCAAATTCACTTACATGTAAGATAAATCCACTCCCCTCTCCCCCAAGAGTAAATGAAGAACGCACAATCAATGGAAAATTGAGTTGACCGATGAATGTTTTTGCTTCTTCAAGAGAGGAAATTTCCATTCCGTGAGGGGCCTCTAAACCATGTTTTCGGATCAGTTGATGAAATTCAGATCGATTTTCAGCTTTCTCAATCATATCTGGGGTTGCACCAATTAGTATCACGCCAGATCTTTGTAAAAAAGACGAACGATACAGCTTCATCGCTAAATTCAATGCTGTTTGTCCCCCCATCGTTGGCAGTACAGCATCCACCTTTTCTTCAATGATGATTTTTTTGATAATTTCTTCGTGCAAAGGTTCAATGTAAGTTGCATCTGCAAATTGTGGATCGGTCATAATTGAGGCTGGATTGGAATTTACCAAAACGACTCGATACCCTTCTTCTTTTAACGCTTGACAAGCTTGTACGCCAGAATAATCAAATTCACATGCCTGACCTATCACAATAGGACCAGAACCAATAATCAATATTGTATTAATATCATTTCTTTTTGGCATACGCTTCCACGCGATCGATAAATTGATCGAAAATAATTTTTGTGTCATTAGGACCAGGAGCTGCTTCAGGATGAAATTGAACAGCAACAATACGGCCATCCGGCGATTTGAATCCTTCCAGCGTTCCATCAAATAGTGATTTATGGGTAATGAGAATATGATCGGGTAACGTCATTTCCTCAACATAAAATTCATGATTTTGCGATGTAATCGAAATTTGTTCAGTCAGGAGATTCTTCACTGGATGATTAATGCCATGATGGCCAGATTTTAACTGTTTCACTTTTGCTTCAAAAGATAGCGCGATCAGCTGAAAGCCAAGACAAATCCCCAACAAAGGAATTCTCGCGGAAAGAAATCGACGAATATTTGTTAAGACGGCTGGATCAATGGCCCGCGGATCTCCAGGCCCATTTGACAACACGATACCATCAATGTTGTCCTCAAGCAATTGTTCAACTGTTGTGCCTTGAGGGTATAGTTTAGGGGTAATCCCTCTTTGCGATAGACAACGTAAAATATTTGCCTTTACTCCAAAATCTAGAATTGCAACTTTAGGTTTAGAACGAGCGATAGCTTCTTTACTCCATTCATTCTCTACACTCGTAAAAGAGAAAATTCCTCCCGCGACTCTAGAAAGATCATTTCCCGAAAGAGATTGTGAATCAGCCGCTTTGTTAGCTAATGTGACAATTTCGTCTTTTTGGAGAGGCTGCCGAACAGATGAAACAATGGCTTTAATTGGATCTTGAGAAGCAACAATTCTCTTTATCAAAGCCCTTGTATCAACACCAAAAAGAGCTGGGATCTCATTTTTCTTTAAATAGTCAAAAAAAGATGCAGTAGACCTAAAATTCGATGGCTGCGTTGGCGCGTCACCTAAAACTACAGCTTTTAACCGTATTCTACCAGACTCCTCGTCTTGCAGATTCGTTCCGACATTTCCAATGTGCGGAAATGAAAATACCACAATTTGTCCATCATAAGAAGGATCAGAGACTACTTCTTGATACCCTGACATGGCCGTGTTAAAACAAACTTCACCACAAGCATAAGCCGTTTCCAAGAGTATTTTACCATAAAAATGCAGCCCATCCTCCAGCACTAAAACACCGGTTGGGCCTGACATGAAATCAATCTGCACAATCGTTAGTCCAGCGTGAATGAATGTTTATAATCTTTTTTTAACATTGCGTTCTGTTCATGTTTCCACAAAAGCGCATTCTCTATAACCAATAAATCCAATTCTGTTCCCATGAAACAATGAAAAGCATCTTTTGGTGTGCAAACAATCGGTTCTCCCCTCACATTAAAAGAGGTATTCACAAGAACGGGACACCCTGTTATTTTCTTGAACGCCTGCAAAAGAGAATAATATACTGGATTTGTTTCAAATGTTACCGTTTGGATCCTTGCTGAATAATCCACATGAGTCACTGCAGGGATTTTAGAGCGTACAGCATTTAATTTATCAATTCCAAATAACGCTTCTTGTTCTGAGCTTATTTTGTATCGATGTTTTGATAGCACATCAGCAACGAGCAACATATATGGACTGTCACAGTCAAGATCAAACCATTCTTGTACATCCTCTTTTAGCACTGAAGGAGCAAATGGTCTGAAGCTTTCACGGTATTTAACTTTGAGATTTAGGATACGTTGCATTGATGGAGATCTTGGATCAGCAAGTATGGACCGTCCTCCCAATGATCTTGGTCCGAATTCCATCCTTCCCTGTAACCAACCAATTGCTTTACCTGCAGCCAGCTCTTCTGCTGTTTTTTGAATCATTGTTTCATATTCATACGTATGATACTTTGCGCCCATGGCATCTAGAACATTTCCAACTTCACTTGGAACAAATGAGGGACCTAAAAAAGCTCCCTGCATAGCATCGTTTGCAATTGCTAGAGACCTCGGTTGTTCCTTAAAAAGGTGATGAACGGCAAAAGCAGCACCTAATGCTCCTCCTGCATCTCCCGATGCTGGTTGAATCCATAAGCTCTTGAATTTCCCTCTTTTTAATATTTTTCCATTTGCAACACAGTTAAGTGCAACACCACCAGCCAAGCAAAGGTTCGACAACTGACTTTCTTTTGCCAAATGATCCGTAATTCTACACAGGATATCTTCAGTTACATATTGGATAGAGGCTGCAATATCCATATGGAACTGCTCAAGGGGCTCATCAGGGGTTCTTGTTTTCTTTTTGAATAAATTTTCAAATTGTTGGCTAATCATAACAAGACCTGTGCAATAGGCAAAATAGTCTTGATGGAGCTGGAAGCTACCATCACCCTTGACATCCAACATATTTTGATAGATAAGGTTGACATATTTCGGACTTCCATATGGGGCCAAACCCATCATTTTATACTCACCGGAGTTAACCTTAAATCCCAAATAATACGTGAACGCGGAGTAGAGAAGGCCAAGAGAATCTGGAAAATGCATTTCATGAGTCAATCGAATTTTATCTTTTTGACCAATACCCATCGAAGCTGTTGCCCATTCTCCGACTCCGTCCATCGTCAAAATTGCCGCTTCGTCGTAAGGAGAAGGATAATATGCACTCGCTGCGTGACTAAGATGGTGATTCGAAAAAAGAAGTTTCAAAGGGTCAAAAGCTGCATCAATAGATATTAATTCCTTAATAATCAATTGTTTTTGAAATATCTTTTCCTTAATCCAAAGCGGCATTGCTTTGTTAAAAGAAGACAATCCGTTTGGAACATAGTTCAAGTATGTTTCTAACAAACGTTCAAATTTTAAAAATGGTTTTTCATAAAAAGCGACAGAATCAACTTCTCTTAAATTAACTCCAGCAGCCTTCAAACAATATTGAACTGCATTTTTGGGAAACTTTGCATCGTGTTTAATTCTAGTAAAGCGCTCTTCTTGCGCTGCTGCGATAATTTTTCCGTCTATAAGAATTGCTGCAGCACTATCATGAAAAAATGCTGAAATCCCAAGAATGCGCATGTAGCTCTCCCTCTTCTCAGAATTGTCGATTAAATGATTCTCTCGAATCTTCTTCTTTATTCCTTTCGATCCAATACGAATTCTTTGGGGCTTCCTTTTTTAAAAATGATCTCAAAAATCTAAAAAAAATTAATAACATTCCAATAGGACAAAAAACGATAAAATAGATCGCCATAATAATGATTGGTGTAAATATTTTACCAAGCATTGAACCGAAAGCCATCCAAGCGTTATTGAAAGGTTTAACAATTTGAGGGACAAAAAAATAAAAAGCCAACAGTAGAAATCCTATAAAAATAGCCCACCACCGCACAGTCTCGTGTTGAAAAAGTGGCCAACACCCGTAAACTGTGAATACAAATGAAAAAATAATACAAAATGATTTTTCACTCCCCCGATTGAGCGCCCGAAAGCTTTCTAAATTTTCTGCTGCAGCCATTATCAACTCCTCAAAAAATATTCTTTGATTTTTTGTTTCATACATAAAACATGAATCACCAGTACTTGTTTAAGGCAAAAGAAAAACAAATGCATCCGATTCGTCGACTTAAGAACGCCTTTTAGAGACTGACAAAGTTCCTCCATCTGTTTTATGGTTAAAGTGAGCGGTGGAGTCAATCGGGAATTTAGGAAAAGAACCTTGCCTCTTTTTAAGTAGAGACTTGACATAAGAAACTCAATATACTCTTCACCTAATATGCTCATAGGGAAAGCCTTTTTATTTAGCTTCATGTAAAGCAACAACCCTTTACCCTTTATATCTGTATGCAAAGGAGATTTCATAACTTCTGCTTTCAAAGAAGAGATGAACATTGTTTCTAATTTTTTCACATGTTCTGCTGTGTTGTTTTCTATTGCTTTTCGAAGGCCGTGCAAAGCAATATGCGAACCAATTTGAGTAATAAAATGATTTTCTAGCCATGTCACAAAAGTAGAATTTTTCTGCTTTGCTAATAAATATGCTTGTTCAGACACAAGCACACAACCAATCGGAAATGTCATATCGCTCATCCCTTTTGCTAGTGCAATCAGATCTGGTTTTAATATGAGCCCATCCGAACACAAAAAATTTCCTGTGCGATAAAAGCCAGTTAAAATTTCATCGATACCAATTAAATATCCCCCCTCAATTTTACGCTTATTGATTAGATCAATCACATCCGCAGGTATCATCTCTAAATTTTGCCCTTGCAAAATTTCAAACCAGATTAATCCAACTTTTCCTGAGATTAGCTCTTTATCTAAAACGGCTATAGCATTTGGATCGAATGGATCAATTTCCACTAAATCAAAATAGAACGGATGAAACGGCTCTTGAAAATGGGGATACCTTGAAAGATTCAAGGAAATAAGTGACTTTCCTGAATAGTTGTTCTTAAAAGTGATGATTCTGGTACGTTTTGGGTTCGCAAGAAGAGCTATTATTACTGCAATATCAGTGGAAGACGATCCACTAGCAGCAGGAAAACAGTATGGCATTTTAGTGAGTGTTCGTAACTCAGCACATAGATCATTCCAGTAGTCATGATTGCGATTATGCTTGTCAAGAACTTCATTGACAATTCCTTCAGGGTTATGTCCGCGAAGACAACACCCACTGCCCGCAGCACCATCTAAAATTCTTTCTTCTTTTCCAGATGCATCTATGAATAGCTCAGAACCTTTAGCTCTCTTTATCTCTGGAGACAATCCAGAAGCAAAAAAAATCCAGGCAATTTGAGGATTCACATACGTAGCATACATCTGGTATTTTTTATCTCTAGACAATTCATTGGATAGATCGAGAACATTTCCAAGCCGATACTTTGAAAAAAGAGCTAACACCATAGCCAAACTTAGCGTATTGCCAGTGTAGCTTGACGAATGAGTCAAACAGCTTGGTATTGTATTCCAAGGCTCATAGATTGCTGCTGTTGCTGTAAATGCACCAAATGGAACTTGCCAATCTGTCAAATTCTCACCAAACACTGTGATGTCAGGAGCTGTTTTCAATCGCACGTCTAAATTCTCCACGTACCAATCTTCCAGCTGAGATTCGTCTAGAGCAGTCAATATGGCCTTTCTTTTGCATAGCGCAAACAAATCTTCGATTTCTTTTATAGTTTCTGTCCCGTCATAGCAAAGTATAAACCCAATCCAAGAACTCTCATCCAAGAGTTGACTTGCTTGTTTTACTGACTGTGTAAACGTCAAGCCTCTTACAAAAAGTTTTTCCTCATGGGTTTTTAAAGGCTGAAAAAAGGAGGATAATTGCTGTTTTTTATCATAAATCAAAACGTTCCCCTGCCCTCCATCAGTTTTCAACCAGTGATTATGTCTTATCAATTTAATAACACCACTAACAGCATCTAGATGAGAACCAGCAAAAAAAGAGCGATGGATGGTTTTTATTTCTCTCCGTTGATTAACGTGATGACTTAATCCATACCCTATCTTTGCGGCTTCCAGAGAAATATACTTCGTAGGAAATACAAAGGTTGGTTCTGAAGATTTCTGTTTTTGCCTTAATATATCAAGAAACAAGTGGGATGCGGGGCGAAAAATACCGCCACCTATCGATTTTACTTCATTTTTGAAACACAGTTCCACTTCTTCACTAATTGTCTCCATAAACTCTCCTTTCAAAAACTAAAATCCACATTGAAATAGCGTATGATTAAACAGAAAAAAATAACGATCGAACTTACAAAATCGATGCCCATACCAGCATGAAGGCTTGATTTGACACTATAAGTTGGATCTCGTTGACGCTTTCTAATCGTTAACAATCCTTTCAGCTCTGATAGAAACCAATAACAAGAAACCCCAAAAAGAGTGGCGGTCCAAAATTCTCCCGCAAACCAATTACACAATATTCCTAACAAACCAAAAGCGGCATCTGCTGATGCAATTTCCCTTTGAAAAGAACTTCCCAACGGCCATCCGTATGCTTCTGCAATTTGATCAGAAAATGGTGGTACCCAATTGGCAGCAAACGCAACCAAACACCTAACACCTACACCCCATGTTAGAAAAGAAAGCAAAAATGCATTAAGCGCAGGCTTGTTCAAGAAGAAAAACATATAGGCAAAAGAAATGAACGTAGCTATCAAAGATATCAGGCTATAGTGTTCGATAGCTATGCTTAAGAGTTTTTTCATATACCCTCCGAAAAAATTCAAGCAAATTTTATTGGATATGTCAGAAAAATTCAATCAAAATATTCATAATGTAAGACCAAAGTTGTAATGTCACCTTAAACTGCAGAAGGAGGTGGCAACTTTGGAGAGTAAAGTGAGCCTTAAAGAAGCGAATCGGCAAAGCATTATGCAGCAAATCGATAAGAAAATATTAGCTTTAAACAAGGCCGGTGAAGAGCTTGGCATATGTGAAAGGCAGATCAAAAAAATCAGAAAGTGTATCGCCACCATTTCTTTGGACACAAATTTCAACAGAGCTATCTTTTGCCTTCTTGATAACCTCGAGCGGCTTTCTGTATCCAAGAGACTGTGCGGGCTGTCTTTATCATAACATTTAATGTATCAAAGCGCCTTTTAGACCCACTCACAACTTTTTGAACGCATTGTTTTATACTTCATCGATCACTATACTTTTCGATACACATATTGTTTAATACAACTGATTTTTCATCCAAACTCATGCTTATTCATAAATCATCAAAATATCTTTGAACGTATCTTCAGCAAATGAGGGTACTATAACACAAACACAAAAAAAATTCTCTCTGAAACAGAGAGAATTTGCTTCAAAAATTAGTCAAAGAATTAAGGTTTCTTGTAAAACTCAGGCTAGAGTAGAAATCCCTTCTTTACGCCTCCCAAATGCTTCATGTATTAAAATCCTTTGCTTCCATGGGATCGGCCTTGTTCACCTTATTGAGTCTTAATAAATACCCTTGCCTCCCAAAATTATCGACTTTAATGTCATTGTGCACTTTGCTATCATCATGCCGAATTAAATTGCCTGATTCAGCAGGTCTTTCCTCACAGACGTAATGACCATGTTCTGTAGAACTTCCTCCAATATGACAAATGGCTGCTCCAATTCGATAGCGACATCTTTCTTTTAGTTTCATTTCTTGCATAGAAACTCCACCGATAATTTTGCTCTCGATTTCATATCTATTCAAAGTAATAAACTCATTTTCTTCAAGTTCAATGGGGGCGTCGATTCTTCTCTCTACGTTGCCATCCTGATGAAAACGCTTAAGATGAATCATTACGACATCTGGTAGACAAGTAAAGTGAGCAATTACTTCAAATGGAAAGGAGACATTATCTACCTTGTCACTTGCTGGCTCAATATCGGTAAGCCTGTCAAGCTGAACAGATACTAGCTCCGGTTTCTCTAACTGCTGAGAAATATCTAGCGCTGTGCTTTGTAAAGAAATATTTACCTCTATTACCCAACGGGAGTTCTCATGAAAGACCTTTTTTCCCCATCCACTTGGAAGGGCATCTTCCGACTCGTGTCCAACCCTCGGTGCATGCACATATTCACTGGCGGTTCTAGGATACTTTTTTGAGTCGTTGAGTAGTCGCATAGCCTCTTCATCTAATATAACAGTGGGTGCCCACTTCAGTTGCTCACACAAGATCTCCAGGAATTCTACGGCGTCGTGCTGCTGCCCTTTTTCAAACTTTTGAGTAGCTTTTCGAAGCTCTCTCATAAATGCTAAGTAACTTGTTTCTGGAACTTGCTCCCCAGTGCGAAGATGAAAAATCATATCTTTTAAGAAACCATGCAATCTCTCCACTCCCTTGGGAGGATCTCCTCCTAACATTTCATCGTAATATGTTGTGGATGCAATGAACTTAAGGGTCGCATTCAACCAACAACTATTCCCGAAATTTTTTAATCCCACCTGTATCCCTTTTATAGGGACTGGAGGTAAAAAAGTTTCTTTCGAATGAACTGGTGTAACGGAATCGAGTGATAAATCTTTCTTATCTTCTTCTAAATACTTCCCCATTTTTGTATTAGCAATTTTCGGCCGTGAAACCAGATTTAGTAACTGGTGTTTACGAATAAAGTCAGCGTCGACAACGTTTATTAAGTCAAATATCGAGGCATAATTTCTCACAAAACGCACCATGTTAGAAAGTTCGAAATAACGAAGAAATACCATTCTTTTAAGCGGGTCGTTGTACATGTTGGCAAAATTGGTATCCTTTAATGCATTTATTTTAGCAGTTTCCTTAGCGTCCTTTCCCACATACTGAATGACAAATCCATAGATTTGTTTGGAGATCAGGTTAAGCTCTTTCGAAGACGCAATAAGGTATTTCTTCATTTCGATAAATTTACTCCTCATTTTTTCCTGATCACTGCATTTTGCCTCAATTTTTTCGAGCTCCTGATTCGCCTTTGATATCTGATCAGAAAACAGGTTCAAATCTATTAGGGAGTAGTTTGGATCGCGACGCAAAGACTTATATTTCTCAATTTCAGCCTTCTTTAAATCTCGTTGGTCATAGCAAGGATGCGTGGTATTGACAGCATCTGCGGCTTTTATAACTTCCCGCAATAACAGCTTCGATTCATTCTGCTTACCCTGCGCTTGTTCATAGATCAGTTCCATTGCCTCAGGGCTTATAGTAAGAAAAGGAGAGATATCCTTAGCATCCATATGCAACATATTGAGCATATGATCTCGTCTTAATGGATTGACAATAATAACCTTCACTCTTCTCCCTAGAGACTCATCCTTTTTTATATGTTCATTATAGTCTTCCAACGTTGTAGCAAAGAGGCAATAGGGTAGGCTTCTTTGAGAACCATCCAAGATAGATCTCGCAAGCGTTATAATCGTCCTATCGGTTGCTTGGAACAAGGCGTGAAACTCATCAAGCGCTAAAACCACGTTGTCTTTGTAAGGCTGAATGGCCCTTACTACTCTTTGGAAATGAGGAGTTCCCATCGTATTAGGCGCTGTTAACTCAGCTGCAGAACCCATAAATACAACTTTACCGGAAAATTCGGGAATAGCTCCTGAAGCAATCTTGCGGGAGATTGCCTCCATGATTGTCGTTTTTCCCACTCCTGGAACCCCTACTAAAAGAGGATGTTTTTTTTCCTTCCAAATAGCTTCAATCTCTTTGATAATATCATCTCTTCCAAAGAAAAATTTTGAGGAAGCAAGGTCTAGCTTCCTTGAATCAGACAAAGGTTCCACACAAAGCGGAGCGTCTAAAGATGCTACATAAATTTTTTTAGCTAACTCAACTAATGGTGCTAGAGCAAAACACAAAAGAGCATATGGACCTGCACCTGAAAGCGCCAGCGCCACGGCAAATGCCATCGTACTAGGAATTTGCACATATTTCATTAATATTGACTCATTAACAGATTGGGCCTCAAAAATCGAGTTGGGAGTCTCTTGACTCAGGATCGCGTCACTTACCATCCAATTGCGCACTTCTCTAAATGAATCAAATCTTCCGCTATTTCGTGGTCTGCATTCTAATGCATCCATTCTCTCCTCTTCTAGCTCAAGGAAACTCCACAGATGGGGCAAAAAACTGTTGTCGTGTTCCCCTTCCGCCCATTTTGCTGCATTCATTAAGGTTGAAGTGGACAAAAAAGAGATCTGAGCAGCAATAATTTTAACGCGATTGATCTGTGTTCCGTACAGATCTATTGGTAACTTAAATACATCATTGCAACCGAATAAATATAAAAAAGTGAGTAAATTACCTAAATGTCTACTTACTTGTTTGTCTGAAAGACGTTTATTAAAAATAGCTCCAAGAAACTCACTACAATCGTGAAGCTCATCAGATTGTAGTAGATTTTTAATAAATGAAAAACTATATTTATCAAACTCAACTAAAGACATGTGAGAATGACTATCTTCCTTAAAAAAATTTGCGTTTGAAAAAATCTGTTGTAATTGATACTGACTTAGTGGCTTGGAGCTCGAAAAACGTTGTTGATAATTATGAAGTACTAGTCGTCCATCGTAACTTGCTGATGGTATTGTAGTTGAACTGCTAGCACTACTAGTATTCATCTTAAATCCACAGTTAATTAAATTGATTTAAAAAATGTTGAAGTTTTTATTTATCACTCAAATTTAGAGTCTGTTGGTTGATCGGCAGATGAGCTGCTAATGGTAGTTCTTTTTCCACTTCTTAAAGAAACAGCAATACTAATTGCAAGTTTTGTTGCAAAACCAGAGTCTTCTGGTGCTTCAATATATGCAGCTAATTGTCTTCTTTCAACAGGGTCATAAAGTTCAACAGGAATTTTAATGGTAATTGACTTAGATTTGGCATAAGCAATTTCAAGTTGAATTCTCCCTTGGGCAAGATATTTTTCATAAAGACTTCTAAATCTTTGCAGAAAGAGAGCAAGCTGGCTATTGAACTCGCGTGAATGACTTTCTAGTTCTTCTGGAGTAACAGTAAATTCAGAATCATCATGATATTTTTTCATAATAAATCCCCTAATTGCAGCAATATGTATTGGGTTAGTTGTGACCTCAACTTCAGTATTTCTAAAAATGAGATCTATATCACTTTCAGTGGGTTTAGCGTTTTCAAGTTGAGTTCTCTTTTGGGCACGAAATCCTTCGTAAAGACTTCTAAACTTTTGCAGAAAAAGAGCATACTGGCTATTGAACTCGCGTGAATGACTTTCTAGTTCTTCTGGAGTAACAGTAAATTCAGAATCATCATGATATTTTTTCATAATAAATTCCCTAATTGCAACACGATGTTTTGGGTTAGTTGCGACCTCAGCTTCAGTATTTCTAAAAATGGGATCTATATCACTTTCAGTGGGTTTAGCGTTAAGTAAATAATCTCCTAATAGAGAAGTCTCTAGCGTTTTCCTGTAAATACTATTTGTGTTAACTAAAGTAGGCAAAAATACTCCAAGCGGAACAAGATCATAAAAACACCAAGTCCTTATTATTTTTATCTCTCTCGCTAGCACACTTCTCGCTCTATTAGTCATAGGATCAATTGTACCACCAAGAGACATATAAACATCATTAACCGTCACCGAATCTACAGAGTACACTCCCTCAACCCTCTTTTTAATTTCATTCGTCAACTCTGCGCAACTTAAAATTTCTCCCCTCAGATTAAAGCGACTCACTGAGTTATGTCCTTGAGAAACTTCAACAGTTGGGGAACTGCTTTGTCGTAATAGTGGGGTTATCGAAGACGTCATATTTGATTACCTCATTTGTTTTTCTTTGTAAAATAATAATATAAAAATTTCATATTCAGAATTAGGGTCATATTCTTTGACATTTCCTATATGCTCGAGTTCAAAACCCCATTTATGAAGTGTAGGTGATATTAGCTTTCGAAGGCAGTCTTTAACATCTCCATCTACATGACCATTAGCAAAATAACTCAAAGTTTTCAAAGCTCTTTCTAGGAGTTGAAACCCTTTGTGTGTATGGTTTTTTTTGAAAAATAACGCCGTAAATAAGTGTCCGTCGACCGGCATAGAATAAAACTTATCCATTCTTTCAGCTATATAAATACCACTACTAAAGCCCAATTCCTCAAGATAAGGGGAAAAGTGGTTATATAATTGAGAGATCGTAACGTTAGGATTATAAAATTCCCTTCCATTCTCAGTTTTATAGATAGGATGTTTGGGCAGTGTTGTCAAACTCGTTAATCGATGGTTATCCTCTTGGGTCATTTGATTTTGTAAGGAAATAGGTTGTTGATGTGAGACCGTGTCTATCTGTGCATCAATCTCGCTTTGCGCAATCCCTACATTCGCTTGTGAAAGGGTTAATGCCTGACTTGCATCTTCGACTCTAGAATTTGTGGATAAATGGCTTGTTCGATCAAAAGATACAGAAACGGCTATTGTTTTTAAATCGCCCAATTTATCTTTTTCATTGGACAATATTCCCCTGTTCATTGATCGAGGGACGCATTCTTGAGTCATTTGATCTTGTAAGAAATAAGGAATGCCTACTTGTGTCCAGGAGTAACGTAGCATATTCAGGACATGCTTTGGTTCGTTTCTGCCCCGTGCATTTGTAAGGATTCCACACGCAAAGCCCTGAAACGTTGCATCCGCAGGCAAACGCAGAGCAACAGCCAGCCATATATGTATGATACGCTCCCGGTCTTCCCACGCAGACAGACTATCAATAGTTATATAAAAAGCATGGCTAGGGATGCGACTGTTATCGTGGACATGACCATTGTCGGGCTCGTGAGGATCGGTCCTTAGTAAATTCTGCATTGTCACGCGTTCACCCAAGTCACGTAGATTTCCAATTTTCCAATCTTTTTTTCTCAGAATAGTGTGCTTAAAAACGATCGCCATAACATCCGCTATAGATTCGTGTAGGGCTCCTGCCTCTCCCGTATTTTTAAGACGTGTAAAATGATCCAAGATGGCGTGTGTGTATTCATGAGCCACAACCTCTTTTTGGAAAGCATAACAATCATGAAATCTTAAAGAACAGCTCGGCTTATGTATAGATGTACAGGTCCAAGTCGCATTCTGTTGATCCCATTCAGTACGAAAAAGAGGGTATTTGCCTTGACCATCGATACCGTTAATACCAAAGTGTTTAAAGAAGAATTCATAGACTTCTTTAACTGTTTCTGCGAATCTTTTAGCAACAACGTCAGAAGACGTTGCACACTGCTGATCAGAGCAAATGGGCTCGTGAGGGTTAATATAGATCTGAACTTTCGGCCTTATAGATGCTGTCATAACCCCCCATTTTTTAGGTTAAGGTGAAATTCAGAATATATAGATCTCCTTCAATTTTTGCAAGATTTATTTAAGTTCGTTCTTTAGCAAAGGGAAGAGGGCTTTTCATGGCTAGAAAAAGCCCTCTTCCCTTTGCCTATGTTTTGAAACTCCTATCCTTTAGAAAGGCATTTCATCCTAATTTGAGTACGAGCTTTCTATTGCAGCAGGCGATACTTCTGCAAAGCCTGTTGGGCTTGTTTGTGCTTGCTGATTCTCTTGTTGAGCGGGACGCTCTTGCCCTCCACCAAATGGACTGAATCTGACGATTTCGGCTGTCAGCTCTAGAGAAACTTACTGCTCCCGTTCTTTGTCTGTATAAATTTCTGGAGGACGGCCCATTTCACCAATTACGATGAGGGCTGAACCCTTTTTCAAATGCGGTAACAGCTTATCAAAACGGTCGCCCCATGGGGTGATGCGCCACTACACGGTCTCCTCTTTTCCGCTTCTCTTAATGGTTGTGGCCAATGACAACGAGGTCACTTTTTGGCCAGATGCTGTAAAACGCGACTCAGGACCCTTCCTAGCCTGCCGGCAACTTGAATAACGATCATCTGTATCCTCTTGACTGGCTTTGAAACCCGTAATTGATTCAACGTTAGCCGCTGCACGGGTACAACGGCTGACATACTTAACTAAGGAGGCTAAGAATAGGGGGCAAAAGCCCTAGTATCTCAGACAAAGAACTTCTCGAGGCGATAGAGAAGGACATAAAAGCAAACCATTTTCAAGGAAAAGGTCACAGGAAAATACATGCAAGACTTAGGAAGTCTAGAACTCAACCCGTTAGTCGACGTGTTCTAGAAGTAATGAGGGTGAATAACCTTCTCTCACCATATCGCTTCAAAAAGGGCTTGGAAAATCCCCATAATGGTCGAACCACAACAGAGGCTCCAAATATCATGTGGGGGACAGATGCCGCTAAAGTTTTCACACTTGAAGATGGGTGGGTCTGGTTCTTTGGAGTGATTGAGCATCGGAACGCGGAATGTTTGGGTTGGCATGTGACCAAGAGAAGTAACCGTTTTGCAGCCATAGAGGCATTGAATCAATCTGTTGAAAATACGTTTAAGAGTACTTGTCATTGAGTTGCAAGAGGTGTCTTGGTAAGAGTTGACATGGCTCTCAGTTCCTCTCAGATGGGTTTGTAAATCAGGCTCGTTACTGTGGCCTAGGGATAAGCAAAGGGTTCGTGCGAGAGCCAGAAACAAATGGAGTTATAGAAAGGTTCCACAGGACATTTAAGGAGCAGATTGTGCATGGAAGACAGTACCACAGTGTTCTTGACTTCCGTGCAGCAGTCTCATCCTTCGTCTCAAAATATAACGAATACTGGCTGCTTGAAAAATTGGACTATCATTCACCTTATCAGGCTCGAAGACTATTCGAGGAAGGGAAAAACGTACAGAAGTTACCTAAAATTTCAACGGCGTCTCCTGAGTTAGGAAAGGAGCACGGCTACTTTGTTCTGGCAAGAGAAGAGAGGCATATTTTGCAATTTGAGGGAACATGCAGGAGCTAGAGGGGTCGGGTATAAGGGTGGTTTAGACGTGGCCTGCCCCCCCGCGAGTGCGCGTATACGTGCGTATGTGTATAAAGAGAAAGGAAGAATCTAAAAGGAATGTAAAGAAATTAATTTAAGCAAATTTGTGTCCACAAAAATGGTGGCGATACAAAAATAATAGTGCTATATACCTGATTCTGGAGACGTAGTTCTACCAACCCGTAGTGTTTTTGAAGTGAAAAAGCAGACATTATCTCGATTTGAGAAAATCTATGATTCGAGCCAGGCTAAATAATATTTGTGCATACAGCCTATCTTTCCTATTTTTTCAGATGTTCATCAATTTTTCACTCCATGCTGTATATATTCTCGTATTCGAGAATGAGTATCAGCAAATAGGTGCTGTTAAGAACTTCCTTTCTATCGATCTTCAGGAGCGAGCGTATCATGATGTTCTTATGAAGTACGATTATCCTCAGTGTTTAGCTCTACCAAAAGAAAAAATATATGACGATTTGTTTGGCTCTGACTCCGACTTAGTCGATAAACTAATCAACAAGGAACTGAAAGAAATTCACCCTAACTTGAGATGCCTATGGATTCCCACGACATTATGGGAATTGTTTGTATTATACAATTATTTTTCGAACGACGAGTTTAGGGAATATGTTAATCAAATCGGAAACTCTTGCGGAATGTATGATAAAACAGCAGACAAGCTCGGTGAACATAAGCCAACCGCATCAAACAATTCTGACAGCATTTTCTTTCCTGATATCGACGATAAAATTCTCGCAATCTTAGAAAACCCTCAAAAAACAAAAGAAGACCTTTACGCTGAATACAATAAATACAATCACAATCCAGATATCTGTAAATATTTTTTAAAATTAAGCAATGATTTTGTCAATTTTATTAAAAAAAACAGTAAAATACTAGATTCGAATTGTCTTAATGAATTTCTGTTGTTAGATTACTTACCCTGGATAGAAATGTTTCCGCGAAGTGTCGACGAATGGAGAACGTTAGGATTTCCTTTCTCATTTCATAGTAAGGACCATCCAGAATTTGAATTTCATATGGTTGGGATTGTGGAAGTTTTCAATCAAGAATTGATGAGGGCTAAACTCTCAGAACGATTGATTAGTCGAATCATTGAAGAAGAAGTAGCTGCAAGGAAAATGAATAGGGCCTTGATTTTTCGCGGCGCACCAATAGAATCTATTTCTTTTATTGACGACAATCGTATAGATTTACTGTTTTTGCCGTTTTTGATAGAGAAGGATAAATCTGAAAAAATTTTAAGATTACATGAAAATTGTGAATCATTTTCTTTATCATATGGAAATTCATTTTTAGGAGGTATTTTTTTCTCAGTTTACACATGCGCTGCACGATATTCTTATTCCGATATTGAACCTTATGCTTTTCATGTTTTAAGTCTAGATAAAATCAATCTAAGGGATGAAGAAACACTATTTCTGGTTCCACCGTTGAGCCCATTAGCTGATATGGTAGCGGACGGAGAATGGCATCATGCTCACAGTCGTTTGGGAATCTCAATACCACCTTTCGACAATCCAGAAACAACATATAAACTCCACGGACAATTTTTTAAAGATCATCATGGATTTATTTTGAATCCATTTAAAAAATCTATTGAAATTGTTATTGATTTATATTCTTTGTCTTGTAAAAACGCTAAAATATTAAAATATAACAAAAATGTTATTGGTTTTAAAAACGATCAAATTGACCGAAACTTTATAAACGATCATCAATATGTCTTAAAACACATGGGTAAAATATGAAAATAGCAATTATTTTGTGCTGCATTAGGTTAGGGAATGTTCCCATAGAACTTAATGCAAAATTATGTGATCAAGACAATTTTCCAGTCGAACTTTCTTCTATTCTAGAAAGTGATGTACTACCTCACTATCGGCAATATTTTCCCAGCAACCCTTCCTACGTAGATATATCTACAGGTCAACAAAAAACTCATGATAATCCGTTTTGGGGTTATGGAATTCATTCATATCATGATTATTTAGACAGGATAAGCAGAAAAGAAATTTCGCAGCGAAATATTCATGGGGTATTACATGCGACACGTACGGCAATATGGACACAGCTTTTCATAGAATTGCATGAACTAGCAAATAAGGAGTGGACATATCATCGTTTATTCCTAGCGTTAGCAGGAGCAGCTCATGATATTGCTAGACAAGATGAAGGAGAAGATTTTTGGGATTTTGATAGCGCGCTTTGGGTAAAAAATTACTTATCACAACAAAACCTAGAAAAAAAACAGGTAGATCTCTACTTTAATGCAATATCTCAAAAAGATCCCGAAAACAGGAATTTTGTTTCACCTGAGCAGCAAGCCATTCACGATGCTGATGTTCTAGAATTCCACCGTGAATTGGACAACCCAATGGATTTTATCAAAGAAGAGCTCTGTTTTTATCACTTCGATCAATTAGATGTAAAATTCAAAGAAGAATTGATCGATGAAATTCAATTATTTATTTATTTATCAGAAACTAAAGAAATTAAAAATTATCTAAATGAATATTCTAGAGATTCTTTGGGTGATTTGCTGTGCTTAATGCAGACTTTACACGACAATTTTAATTGTTTTCCTCATTTAACCGAGTTGCTCAAATGCTTGATTAAACCATTTAAAACACAGGTATCAATTTTATTTCCATTAATTCGAAATATTTCACATAAAATATGAAAGACTTACTATAAGAAGTGAAGATATGGAAATTCGCCCTGATATCTCTGAAGGCATCATCACCAATACTGTAAGCTCTGGCGAGTGTCATAGTTTTTTCACCATCAGATAGTGCTTGATTTGCTCTTTATCCCCAATATTGCGAAAAAAAGTAGCTACAGTAGAAAAGCCGCTTTTTTCATAAACATGTTTTGCCTTTGGGTTGTATTCAGCTGGATCAATGAGAAATGTATCTATTAAGGAGTCGTTATCGTGGATAAATTTGATAAAAAATTCGAGAGTAAAAGCCGCTAAACCACGACCTAAGTAGTTTTTATTGCCAATCATAAAGTCAATGCTATAAGTTTTACCTGTTCTAGATAAATGCATTTTCCAGGTTTCTGATAAATCTGACTGTGTGGGTAAAATTTCGGATGTCATCAATAAACAGTAAGGATCACCATTCATAAAACCAATCCAGTAATCAAATATCCCATTCCAGTAGGGGGAAGGCTCCTTTCTTCCATTCATAAAAATGAAAATATCCTTCCTATGCTCTAAACTATTATCCCAAAACTCTCGTACGTGAGGTTCTTCAAGCCATTCCAAAATTTTGTTGTAATAATCTTTAGAAGCTCTTCGAAATTCAATTTTTAACGATGCATTCAACATATTTGTTCCTAATGATATTTTTTGCCTGAAGCTAACAAAACAACAACGAATTCCATTGTTTTTAACAAATTTCTCAAAAAATTACTTCACATAAAAATACTTTCTTAAGCAAATCTCTTTATCAAGTTTTGGAGACAACCGAATACTGCATGACCGAAATATATTGGATCTTTTTTTTTATTCATAGTATTTTTTAGATCATTACTAGGAGCTGTTTGCTAAAACCTCTTTCGTAATCTTGCAGACAGCTATGCCTGTAAGCATTCAAACAACCACGTCTTGTGCAGGTACAAAAACAATCACCGATCCATAATCTGGTATTGATCGGGAAGTAGTTGCAGCCTGCTGCACAAAATTAAGCTCAAAGCTAAGATAATCACGATCATTTATGCTCAACATTCCAAGAAAAAAGCATACTCTAGAATTCTCATGATCTCATAAGATTTTTCATATTTTCTGTTGAAATAAATAATGTACTTTCTTATACGTGTAGTGAGTCTCATCGAACAGCCAACTGAAGGAAGGAGTCTATGAAAAAGGGTTTCATTTTTTTACTCGTACTTAAGACCTGTCTTTGTATCGCAAATGAACATGAACCATGTCTATTACCTGGAAGGTTGGGTTCCGAAGGGTACCATATGGTTCAAATTGGCGACTGCGAATTGTATTTTTACATGACACCTGAAAAAGATGCTATTGCTCGACAAGTTGCCGAAGATGCGGGCCATTATCTTTCATATGGCATGTCAGTTGCAGATTCTCCTTCAAAAACCTTTGAGCTAACAACTCAGGTAGCTAAGGATGCAAGTAAAGACCCTAATGGAGCATTAATATTCCACAAGTACTTTGACCATGTACATAGAATTCTGGAAAAATATTTCCACATCCACGTGATTGGCCTATGGCGAGATATTAACGCAAACCTAAACTGGGAAGCCCTTAGATTTCACCATGATCGATTCATTCCTGAATATGCGTATTTGAGCAAACTTACACCTCCAATAGCAGAATATACATTGATTCAAGATTTGACATTAGTAGATTGGCAGATGGCGAAGAATACTTTGTCAGCTACTGTAGTTCAAGATGGAGATTTCGGGGATCGTTACTTGATTTGTTTCTTTCCTGGTGAGGTAGTGGGAACATTTTACACCGAAACAGCAAAGTATGCAGAACCGAACATTCCACCAAAATATCCTGGACATATCACTTTGCCTTACCATACAGGCATCCCACCAATGGATTTTAGTGGTACGCTAACTTCCGGTTCTCCAAAAGGGAAAAGAATAAGCACAAATTTTAGAGGCGTTGTTTTAAAAGCCGAGATGGATCAGGTCCGTGCAAACGCCCAAGAACTTTCTTTGAATAGAAGAAAAACTCAAACCATTAACCATACACTAACTCGGATTTATGACAATGGCATTTTACTTAAATCGCTACCTGATCATTTTCCAGAGACAACCCCTTTTTGGGTTTATAAATATCAAGACCGAGAAAATGTGGATATTTGTGGAATCCCTCAAGAGTTTTGTCAAGAAGAAATTCAAATCCTATCAAATTTGTTTGACATTACCAAGTATAATCACGTGACTGTGACCCGTTTGACAAAAAAAGACGGTGGATTTAGTAGATTGGATCTCATGAATTTGAATATTAATTCAACAGCAACAACCGTTTTGGTTAATCGATCGCAAATTCCTGAAGGCTATCGCTATTTTACATTAGCTCAAGATTTTACAAAAAAGGGTCTACCGTGGATTCAGCTTTACCTATTTGAGCCATCATTTGCGATGTGCATTCCCTTTAAAGAACTCAAGTCTTTAGCTATGACACCTGTTGAGGAGTTATTATTCTCAAACGAACGGTTTTCAAAAAATTATTTTGAACAAGAGCATGAAATAAATAAACTAGTATCAATTTTAGATATATATGTATTTGAATAGGAAACTTCTGTGAATTTTCAGTTATTAACAATCGTTTGTTGTTTTATATCGTGTACGAATATTTTATATGGTGTCGAGGAAAAGGATCTCTTATTAAGAGCCGAATTCGATGTTCAAGAAGCTATTTGGGTAAGTTGGTCTTCTGATCAAGCGAAAATTGGGTGTCCATACAGTCACCCCCAAACTGACATTATTCAAGCACTCGTCCGCTATATTCCGGTCAAAGTGTTTGTCTCTAACCTCGATGAACTCGTAAAAGCAAAAGCCATGTTAGAAACAAATAACACACATATAGATAGGTTATCCTATTATGTTATGTCTAGTGAAAATATCTGGTTACGAGATATTTGTACTGCTTTGCTCAGTAATCAATATGACATGAAAGCCATTCCTGATTTTGCATTTAATGGTTACGGCTCTGAACCATTTTTGAACACCTCACAATTGGCAGGTAACAAATCCGATGCTGAATTTCGTAAATTTCTGGGACGTTTGCTTCAACTACCTGTTTTTTCGTCCGATCTAGTCAGTGAGGGTGGAAATAGAGAAACAAATGGGCGAGGAACCCTACTCGTCACCGATGCTGTAGACCGTCAAAGAAATCCAAAAATGACTGATATTGAGAGAATTGAAAAATACAAAAATACACTCAATGTACGAAAAGTCATTTGTTTAAATAAAGGACTTGTCCAAGATGACCAGCTTTTTATGGGACCCGTATATGGACCGGATGGCGGTAAAACTGCTTATACAACACTTGGTAATGGAGGTCATGTAGATGCATTTTGTCGTTTTGTAGGACCCCATACGATTGTGCTTGCCGAAGTAGACAAGGAGGAAGCAAAAACGGATCCAATCGCCGCAGAAAATAGACGAAGATTGGAAGAAAATTATGTGATTTTGAAAAATTCAACAGATCAAGATGAACATCCATTTGAAATTTTAAGAATGCCAGCGGCTAGTACATTTTATGTAAAAATGGGACCAGGAGATCCCATATTCGATTTTCTGGTATCTCTAAACTTTAATGGCATCCCAACACTGCCAATCAATCAGCATCCTTTAGAGAAAGAGGCACTATTTTTGATTTCAATGAGCTATCTAAATTTCCTAATCAGCAATGAGGTGGTGTTAGTCGCCAAATATTGGAAAGACGGATATCCCGATATAATCAAAAGAAAAGACGAGCAAGCCCTAAGGATATTGCGCGACATTTTTCCAGATAAAGACATCATCCAAATCGATGTCTTTAATCTCAATCTTTGCGGAGGGGGCATTCATTGTTTAACACAATATGAATCAATTTAACACTGATGAATCGTTAACAGCCAATGTTCACGTCTGGATCGCCAAATTTGACCATTCTGACAATCTTTGCAATGACTACGAAAAAATTCTAACACTGCCTGAAAAGCAGCGCGCATTACGATTTCGCACGCCGGAATTACAACTGCGATTCAAAATGAGTCGAGCTATTTTACGCAAAATATTAACTTTATACCTAGATTATCCAGTTCCACAAGAAATCGAATTTTCAATCAACAAGTATGGTAAGCCATATTTATCTCATAACCCGAAGAACATAAAATTTAATCTCTCCCATTCCGGAGATTTGATAATTTACGGCATATCCAAGGATTTCGAAATAGGTGTTGACATAGAGCACATACGCCAAGAATCCATAAAAGAGCCGTTAGAAACTTATGTGCTTTCCCATTCAGAAAAAACAATTTTCGATACTTTAGAGAGTAATCAGAAAACTACGGCTTTTTATCGGATTTGGACAAGCAAAGAAGCCTTCGTAAAAGCTCTTGGAGTAGGTTTATCCAAAAATTTAACTGAATTTGAAGTATCTTTTGCAGAATTTGAGAAACCAAAAATACTCAGTATCGATGGCGCAATAACTCAAACAAATGAATGGAGTTTGCAAAGAATACATCCTGCACCACATTATGTGGGTGCCGTTGTAGTACACAATCCTTCTTTTAATTTGCACTTTTTTGATTATGACTCGGAAAACACAAGGCACATACCAAATCTATAAGCAGAAATATTTATGAATATCTTGTTCGAAAAACTTTCAGATGCGATGTGTTTTCCAACACTTATACAGATTGAAAAAAATCTGATCGTAGCATCATTTACCTTGATGAAATTATTACCGGCAAAGTTTGTAATTGAAAAAGCAATACGAGAAAAACATCTGACCAAAGAAAGTTCCGTTGTCGAAACATCTAGTGGAACCTATGCGTTAGGATTAGGAATAGTTTGTAGAGAACAAGGAATACCTTATCACATTGTCAGTGATCCAGTTATCGACCAAAATCTCAGGCAACAACTTGAATATCTTGGAGGATCTGTACAAATAGTAGAAGACCCTATTAATGGACATCAGGTTGCTCGACTTAACGCACTGAAAGGATATCTAAAAGCAAATCCAACTGCTTTTTGGCCAAGACAATACGACAATCCAGATCATTTGTTAGCGTATCATCCATTTGCCAATCAGCTAATTGCTGAAATAGGCAAAGAATTTACTTTCATCGCATCGGTTGGATCTGGCAGTTCTTCTTCTGGAACTATCATGAAGCTTAGATCTCACAATCCAAACATTGATTTGATAGGTGTCGACACATTTGGGAGTATTTTATTTGGACTACCGAATGGAAAAAGACTATTACGTGGTTTGGGAAATTCGATTCTGCCAGCAAACTTAAATCATTCGTACTTTGACCAAATTCATTGGTTGTCAGCTGCACAGGCCTTTCGATCGACACGAGAGCTTTATTCAAAAACTGCTTTATACAGTGGAGCAACTACAGGGGCTTGCTATCAAGTAGCAAAGTGGTTGGCTGAAAACAACCCAAGAAGAAAATTTGTGTTTATTTCCGCAGATCTCGGTCATCGCTATTCAACTGAACTCTACAATGATAAGTGGATGTGCGAAAAAGGATGCTTAAATGAACCTATTGTAAAAGAACCAATAAAAATCATAGATCAACGTGAACTCGATGGTCAAAATGTCACATGGGCATGTATGAATTGGAATAGAAGGCATTTATGAAAACAAAACAATTCGCATTTCTTGAAAGCAATACCACGGGTAGTGGGCATGTATTTATTAAAAAAGCCCTCGAGTTAGGCTTCGAAGTATTATTTCTCACACAAAACCCTGATCGCTATCCTTTTTTGAAAAAGTTAGATATCAACATCATCGTTGCTGATACGCTCGATCAAAACTTACTAATCTCGAAGCTAAAAAGTTATGACCAATTGGCGGGACTGATGTCTACTTCCGAGTACTACATTGAAATGGCGGCAATGGTTGCCATTGCTTTGGGTCTACCTGGGAATAATGTAAATGCAATAAAATCCTGTAGAAATAAGCATGTCTTTTATAGAAAGCTCGAAAATAGCCGATTCAACATCCCATTGACTTGGTTCTTCGGACAATTGGATTCCATATTCACTCACAAAAACCAATTTATCTACCCAGTTATCGTTAAACCCATTCTCGGTACTGGAAGTATTGGTGTGAAAAAATGCAATAATCTAGCTGAATTACTCGATCATGCTGCTCAGTTATTTAATGAAACTCAAAACGAGCGAGGACAGCAAACAGAAAAAGGTATTTTAATACAAAATTTTATCGTGGGACGTGAATTTTCAGCCGAATTACTTATTAATCATGATAAATTTTTCCCTCTAGGAATTACTGCAAAACACACAACCAATAATAACTATTTCATCGAAACGGGTCACGATTTTCCAGCTGTTTTAGACATTAAAATGACCAAAAAAATCTGGGATACATTAAAAAACCTCTTGAGTTTTTTAGGCTACACTTTTGGTCCTGTACACATTGAATTCAAAATCCAAAACAATGAAGTGATCTTAATCGAGGTTAACCCACGCCTAGCTGGAGGCATGATTCCTGAACTTATTTGCCGGGCTTGTGAAATCGATCTTTATACGATCATTATTCTTTTGTATTCAAATCAGGAAGTGAATTTCACGGAACTATCATATAATGGAGCTTCAATACGATTTTTTGTCCCTAAACAGTCCGGTCTTATCGTACAACTCAGCAATCTCGGAAAAATTAAGGAATTACCAAATATCATCGCAGTGCATCTAACTAAAAACGTAGGCGATCGCATCACCATTCATCATGATTATCGTGATCGCATCGGATATTTAATTTCTAGCGGTCAGAATTCTGTACTCTCTGGAAAAATTGCTGATGAAGCTTTCCAACAGTTTTCTGTTGAAATTGCTTGTGATCAAAAAGGAAGGTTATCGGAAAAACCTAACCCAACAATTATGAGAATCTTACAAAAAACACCGAATGATGAAAAAACAAGAAAAGAACTTCTCCTCATCAGTGAAATTGATCTTGCCCATCTTTTAATGTTATATAAAGAAAATATCCTGCCCCTGGAAAAAACATCTCAAATCATAAGGGAAATCTATTTTTTAAGAGAGAATCTAGAAAAGTGCCTTCCAACACTGGATTTCTCAAGAGGTAATTATTATGCTTATGAAAATTATCTGACACAAAAACTAGGGATAGAGATTTCTGGAAATAACCACATTGCTCGCTCGAGAAACGATATTAATGCGACACTGTTTTATTTAACTTCGAGGGCTCTTTTTATCAAAATATACAAAAAAATTGTTAGCCTTTGCAGATTGTTAATCGAAAAAGCCATCCTTTCAACCCATGTACCTTTGCCTGTTTATAGTCAACATCAGCCTGCCACACCAGGAAACTATAGTTTTTATCTATTAGCTGTACATCATCCGGTATTACGAATTCTTGAAGATCTACAACATATTTCCCGCCACATGAATCAATCTCCACTAGGATGTGGAACTGGCTCCGGAACAGAAATCCCTATCAATGCATTATATGTTGCTCAATTGCTAGGATTTGAATCAACGTACTCAAATGCGTTAGATGCAATTGCCAACCGTGACTTTGCTTTGCGATATAAAAGCATCCTCGCCAATCTCTCTGTGATTATTAGTCGAATAGCCCAAGATTACCAATTGTGGACAACGGTAGAATTTGACTTTTTTGAACTTCCCGACTCAATTTGTGGCTCTTCTTCAATGATGCCCCAAAAAAAGAATCCATATATTTTAGAGATCATCAAGAGTAAGACTATGGACTTAATTGCGCATCTCTTTGGAACTTTCGGCAAAATGCACAAAGTCCCCATAGGGAATTCAATAGAAGTAACGTCTGCTGCATATGACAACATCGAAACAATTTCAAACGAAAGCCTCGATATTTTAGATTTGTTGATTTTAGTCATTGGCCATGCTAAACCAAAAGCTGAAAATATGATAGTTTCGCATCAAAAGGGCATCACATATGCAACTCACATTGCTAACCAAATCATGAAAAATGAAGGCTGTTCGTTTAGAGAAGCTCATTTAAAAGTGGGGAATATCATCAAAATGGTCAAAGAGAATCAAACTGATCCTTTTGAATCATTCCTTAAGTATTTAGATCCCACCTATACTTTGTCAAAAGATATGTTAATCTATGACATCATCGACCAACTCAAATTTGGAAGCGGCCCGGCTTCTTCATGTATATCGGATCAAATTAAGCAGGCAAATAACCATCTAAATACGATGTCTGATTGGCTTACCGACAAAGAAAACACATGGAATAAGGCAAAAATACGTTTATTCGAAACCTCAAACACACTCCTAAAATCTGCTGTTACAAAGTACTGCATTACGGAAAAACATGCCGTGATAGACGACGTAGTTACAACGCAGTAAACTCTGCTACAGATTGGATATGTTGTAACAGGCTCTGGCAAAGCATCTTTTCACTTATTTGATGATAAAAATGCCCCCCCTGAAATTCGTGGAAATAAAAATTTGATGTTGTTTCTGCCGCCCAAGCTTTGATTTTTTCTGGAGCAACAATTTCATCTTGTAGTCCACAGCAGCCCACAATTGATGATTTTAATGGAGCTGTAGCTCGGTAAATGTATGTTTCGAATATTGAAAAATCCGCTCGAATTCTTGGTAACAACAAGTCTAATGCTTCTTTATTTTTTAATATTTGTGTGTGCATAGCACCATACCCTTTTAACGTTTCGATAAATTGCTCATCTGATTCGAGATGAATATTTGTCACGTTTTTCATAAATAACTTAGGCGCTGAACAAGCAGAAACAAAAAGGAATTTAAGCTGATTTGAAAACGATTCAATCTTTTTTGCAATTTCATACGCGATCACAGCTCCTAAACTATGTCCGAACAGTATACAAGGACGATCCAATAAACTGTGAATCTCTGGCCATAAGGAATCTACCAAATGATCCATTGTAAAGATTAATTCGTCAGAAATTCTCGTTTCTCTACCCGGGAGTTGAATTGGGCATAATTCGATAGATAAAGGAAAATGATTCAACCAGGTCCTAAAATTTGAAGCCGTACCACCAGAATACGTAAAACAAAACATTCTTATTTTTGACTGTTGTGAGAATGTGTTGTATGGAAAAAAAGAAAGTCTATTCATGAATATTTTATCTTTCTATTCATTAATATTATCAATCTACCAACAATATTTAAAAACCCGAAAAACATGATTAGGATAGTTATATTTGATAAATTACTTGGTAGAAACGTTGCTAGAACAATTCCCGGAAAAAATGAGTAAGGCGTATATAAAACCATCAACCAACATGATATGAGCACCACCCAAGCCGCAATTTTACTTATTTCTATGGTAATTCTTGTAGCCATCGATGAATCTAATAATTTTTTAGTTGTTCGAAGAGTAAGATAAAATAAAAAAATTGCAAAAGCGCAAAAAAAGACATTGATCCATTTTTTTAATTCACTCATTTCTTTATAAAAACTCAAAGACTCCCCTTCTGTCCTAGACTCTAACCAAATATTCCCTATTTCTTCGACCAACTCTAATCCAGCATCACTGTTTATCAAAACAGCACACCCATCCATTTGAGATGGCAATAAAAACATACCAGTTCGAGTGCCAAAATTATCTCCCGTATGAAATGCTAGCAAACGATTTTTCTTCAACATCTCCGTCTCAAAGCCTAAAGCATAATTATTTTCATTGATTTCCATCATCGATTTTAAAGAATTTGAGCTAATTACCTGCCCAATCTTTGAATCTACCTGTAAATGATAAAGTCTCGTAAGATACAACATCATTTTACTTAGATCCGAAATGGTTGAATAAAGTCCTGCAGCAGCTTGCTCCGTGTAAAAATGATGCGGAATTGCACGTCCAAAAAAATCATATGGAACTGCTAGGTCTTTATTATTTAGTGTGCTCAAATCAAACGTTGTATGGGTCAATCCAAGCGGCTCAAAAATTTCCGTTTTCATATACTCTTGGAAAGAAATTCCTGTCACTTCTTCTATAATTAACTGTAAAAGTGTATAGCCTGCACCGCTATATTGAAAATAGCTGCCCGGATCATATGCAATTTCAAGCTGCTCGTCTGGACTTCCTACACCGTTTAACGAGTCAACAAGATCAAACGAAAAGTCAGGTGAAATTGTTCCCCTGTAAAAGACAGGCGCGAGCCCTGCTGTATGATTGAGAAGCCTTCTAATAGTTATTTTTTTATGATCAAAATTTGACGGAGGTAGTGACCACGTCTTTAAGTATACAGAAGCGGCCTCATCCAAATGAAGTTTCCCTAACTCCACCAAGTGGAGAACGCCTATCGCTGAAATGGTTTTGGATATGGACGCAAGTTCAAAAACTGTGTTCTCCGTTATTGGAAGATGCTGGTTAATGTTGGCAAAGCCATATCCTTTTGATAATACGACTTTGCCATTTTCAATGATCGCTATCGCTACACCCTGAACAGAACCCCTCTCAATTTGGTCAAACACCCTCTTTTCGATTTGATCAATATAGGAGCCGTTCTCACTAGCCCCACAAAAGACAATCTGCAAAAGGAAAGGGATAAGAAAAGCTATTTTCATGGTCATCATACGTATGATTGCAAACCACCTCTTCTTCTCACATCAACCGTAGCACAATGAAAACCGCCTCCAAATGAATAGAAATTGCGAAAATCACAGAGAATTGGCTCAAATCCATTCTTTTTAAAAAGGTCGATTAATGGTTGTTCTTGACGTTCCACAACGACTCTTTTCTCGTCTAACATAAGAATATTCATATTAACCCAGGATGAGCTCATATACATTGGATGCGACTTAGGCAGTGTCGATTTTGGTGAATACATGATATTCCAAGACTTGAAAAGAGAAGGTATTTCTGTGGCCCGCTCTGGATTGAGTAATAGGTGCCCAGGAGCAAGCGGCATAAACGTTGCATCAACATGCATCGGATGAGAATCCGTAAATTTTAACTTATGCACACGGAACTTATCACCTATTTGACGAGCCAGCCAATCAATCCCAAAATCATTAGTCACATTACTCTTTTGCACAAATATATCTCGACCACAGCGAATAAAATCCGCAGCATCAAAGGTTGGTTCAAATTCATTAATCGCATACTCATCATCGTTTCCAGTTGAAACATACTCTGGACGATAAAAGTGATCTGGCAATTCTGGCTTCGGTGCTGCCACCCACTTTCCACCTTTTTTAAAATAATCCTTCAGCATTTCTCGAAATGAAAATATTTCAAAATATCTCGAACGCCATGCTAAGGGAGATTCTATGATTTGGTCACCAATAACAATCAAAAGATCTCTTGGCATTGCTTGATACAATCCCCCCTTACTTTGCCACTCTTGAGTTCCGTATGAACGCGCTTGGTTGATTTTATCTGGGCGACGCACAGTGATCCCTTCACCTTCTAAAATATTAACAAACTCTTCCAATTCTTTTGCAGCCGCATTAATCGCCTCTTGAGGAAACTTTTTACCAGCATTTTTCTGAAAATACTCAATCTGATCTTCCGGTATCGTTGCCTTAACCGCTACTTCCAAATCAGGTATTGTTGCCCCCTCAACAACCCCTACAATCACTTCCTCAAGTGGATCCCACTCATTATAAGAGTTGACTATAGGATAATTAGTGCCCTGCGTGTTTGCATATGTTTTAATTTCCTCTAATAGATTTACATCTTGTACTATGGTCATGCTTACCTCATTGTGTTGATAGTGCCTCAAAAGGCGATAGTTTTTGGACAATTTCTAATTGAGCTGTACCAGACAGATCTTGTAAATCGATTTCTGCGCAACACTTCAATTTTACAAAATCTAAGATAAAGTTCCCTTCAACCTTTACAAGCCCTACCCCCTTTTCGAAATCCACGTTTTTAAACTCAGTTTTTTGAGGATCTATTTTTATTCCAATGCAGGTTTGCCCACGTGTTCCTGTAAAGGTCAAATGGATGTATTCTCTCACCAAAGAATTATGAAAAGAAGCAACACCATGACCAGCCAGCTTTGCGGAAATACTCTGAACGCCTTTTGTCAGGAACTCGACTGTGGAGCTGGCCTCTGGACATATAGTTGGTTGTGTGGAAATTGCTTGTTTTCTTCTCTCATTCCAACTGTTTTTCTGCTCCTCCATTTTTTTTCTCAAGCTTAAAGGTCGCATGTCTTTCCAGATTTCCTTAATGTGTGATAGGCAATCTTGCTTTTTACCCGTAAAACCAACTTCGCTCCATCCCTCTGGAACTTTTTTAAACGAAGGCCAAATTGAATACTGCTCTTCAACATTTACTACAACCGTATAAGCGAGTTCTTCACTGTTCTCCATAAACTCCCCCAACTTTTTCACATTATCGATTTCGTTATACTCGTTCAAAACTTGCAGGCTGTCATATCAAAAAAAAATCTTTTTATCAAGAATTTTCTGTGCATGTAGCCCAAAAATTGTGAATGTCACTGAAGCAAATCGAAAATATTAACATAAGTGTCAACGCTGCAAGACAGTCTGCGTTGAAGCAAGGTCAAACCTTATGCTAGAGTAAGAATTTAAAGATTTTTCAAGGGAGACAGATCAGAAATTTAAAAAATTGTCCAAAAAATTAAAAGTACCATCTAAGGCCGCGGACTAGGGCTATGGCTCAACCTCGAAAATTCATAACTTATTTCCCGATATTCCCACTGTTAGTTTTCTTTCCTCCATGGCTATCTCTAATGTTTTGACCAACTGATTGAGAGAAGGATTTGCTAGAAAATGCCGCAATGGGATCTCAATATTAAAAATCAGACGGAATTGACTTAACATCTCTATCGCAGAAAGAGAATCCCCTCCAAGTTCAAAAAAATTGGCATCCATTTCGATTTTATTTAAACGAAGAAGCTCTCTCCATAACGTGCTTATAAGAGTTTGATATAATGAAAAATTTGAATCATGTAAAGAATGAAGCAAAGACCTAGAATGTTCATAGCTTATCTCTTTGCAAAATTTATCCTTACTAAAAACATATGTAGGCAGAGGAACTCTCCTATTAACCTCTCCAACCTCGTATAGCCTTAACCATGGAATACGCTCCCCTCTTTGCCATAGGCCTCCAATTCCTTCCAGAACAGATTTTCTTGCTTCAGACTCAACTGGCAATTTCGTTAATTCTGCCAATAGAAATTCAAAATCCTGGGTTTTAAAGAGCGTGTCGACCTTGTTCGCTTTCTTTTCTGTCCTGAACGATTCCAATTGGTTTATGAGATCTTCAACACAAGAAGAAACAAACACCAAACGATATGGCAGGACCGTTCTTCCAACTTGCAAGGTATAAGCAATATCTGATAACCGTATTGGATCGTCCTTCAAATAAATTACAAATTTCTTGATTAGGCGAGCCATTGCCTCGTCATTTTTTGCAGAAAATGGAAAAACACAATATTTGTTCGAAGGAAAAGACGGTGTCTCAAGAGGGAATTCTTCCAAAATTACATGTGCATTGGTTCCTCCAATTCCAAACGAGCTCACACCAGCTCTTAAAGGCGTGTAACACTTCCAATCTGTTAATCGCGTATTTACAAAAAATGGAGTTTGCTCAAAATCAATTTGAGCATTTGGTTCTTTGAAATGTAAGCTTGCCGGAATTTTTTTATGTTTAATCATAAGAAGCGTCTTGATAAATCCTGCTATACCTGCAGCAGTTGTCAGATGTCCTACATTTGTTTTGACAGACCCGATAGCACAATATTGCCTTTTCTGAGTATGAGTTTGATAAGCCTGTGTAAGAGCGGATATTTCTATCGGGTCTCCTAGTGAAGTAGCAGTGCCATGTGTTTCCACATATGTAATCGATTCAGATGTTACATCAGCTGCGGCCAATGCACCTGCAATTACCTCTGCTTGTCCCTGCACACTAGGAGCTAGATAGCCTACCTTGTTGGAACCGTCGTTATTCACCGCTGATCCCTTTATTACAGCAATGATGGTATCGTTATCTGCTAATGCATCCTCTAATCGTTTTAAGACAACAAGACCAAGTCCGTCTCCAAAAACTGTACCAGCAGCTTTCGAATCAAAAGCTCGGCAATGTCCATCTGGTGAATGAATACTATCGGGGGTATAAAAATAACCTGCTTTCTGCGGAAACGAAAGAGCAACCCCACCTGCGAGAGCGATATCACATTGATAGGTCATTAGACTCTGACAAGCATCGTGAATTGTTACTAACGAAGTTGAACAAGCTGTTTGGATCGTTTTACTTGGACCTTTTAAATTTAATTTGTAGGAAATGCGTGTTGCCAAATAATCCGGACCATTAGCTAACAATACAGACAAGTCTTCATGGTGATCTGAAGGATCTTTTCCAAGGTTCGGATAAATATGAGACAAAAAATAACTGCTTGGATTGCCACCTACAAATACGCCTATCAACCCATCATACTGATCTGGGGCATATCCCGCTTTCTCAAGCGCTGTCCAAGCACATTCTAACAATCGACGCTGTTGGGGATCCATATTCTCTGCTTCTTTTGGCAAATAACCGAACAATTCAGCATCAAAACAGTACACATCATCTATTACCCCCTTTGCTTTGACGTAGTGCGGATCTTTCAAGAGAGAAGGATCTATCCCTTGAGCTTGAAGCTCTTTATCAGAAAAAAAACTTACAGTTTCTTTACCTTCGGCCAGGTTGTGCCAAAATTGTGCCTCATCCTCTGCGCCTGGAAACTGACAGGCAAGTCCAATGACCGCAACTTCGGATTGTGCATGCTCTGGTAACTTATTCATGAGTTTTCCCTCCGTGACGTTTCTTTTTCAGTGCGGCTGCTTGTTTGGATGCACGAAGATTAACTTTTTCCATATTAATAGAATTTGAATCTGCATGTAATAAGTGCGTAGCCAGAGATTGAATCGTAGGATATTGGAATAACTTATCTATTGCAATTTTTGAATTTAGCTGAGAATAAATTGCGTTATATACAGATATCAGAAGTAAAGAATTCCCACCTATTTCAAAAAATACATCGGTTGTGGAAATTTGCTGAGGGTCCATACTAAGGACTTTACTCCAAATATTCAGTAGGGAACTTTCGATTTTATTTCGTGGCTCTTCGTGCCTATTTTGAACTTTCACAAAAGAAATCTTAGGTAAAGCACCTCTGTCAATTTTCCCATTGGACGAAATAGGTAACTTATCTAACAAGATAAACGTTGAAGGCACCATATATTTTGGGAGGTGTTCACCTAGGTATTCCGCAAGCCGTTCATCAAAAGTCGACTGTCTAGGTTGTGAAATTTCTTTGCTTATCATTTGTTCGTCTGAAATTGGACCTCCAAACAAGCCAAGCAACCAACTTTCTGGTAGCAATAGATTCTCAAGCTCAGGAATCAAATCTAAACTTCCAACTTGGCATATACCCATATTTCTGCGAATAGCTCCTGACATCAACATTTGAGTTATCGCACCAACATACAACAAATATTCCTCTCTTGTTTTCCCTTTTCCTTTTCCTGATGGTTCTATAAAGAATATCCCAAAACTTGCGTCTTGAGATAAAGCATAATTTTCTTGAGAAAAAATTGAAATATGAGGAGCAACACTTTCGGAAAGACTTTCAAAACATTGTTTGCTTTGATTCCAGGTATGCCATACGCTTTTGGCTCCTGTGACTTTCGACGGCTTTGTGTATAAGAAGATATCTGGATGATTAATTTCCAAAAAAGAAGGTTCTTTTGGCGACCCCAAAAACTGCATTCCCATTAAAAATACATGATCGTCCACATTCAACCCCAACTGGTCATACAACTCCTTTTGTTGGGGAAAAGCCAAAGTGGAAAGTACCTGCCCTTGTCCAGCATTTCGCAAAAGAGCATACATATGTCCAGATTCAATGAAACAGAAGTCTCTGCCATGTTCTCCATAAATGGGTGTAATCGCTGATAACTGACCAACTAAATATAAATAAACTCCTCGTCGATAAGATGAGCTAGAAGATGACACTTGAATTAGCTGATGAGACAAAGGATCATAATAATATGAACCTCTAGCGAGCCCTTCTAAACTATCCTCGTTTATTTCTATGTACAGCTGCACAGGATAAAGTGAACCTGCTGAAGGATAAAGATACTTAGGTAAGAGCTGGTTGGGCTGCTTCACCGCTCTCAACGGCTCTAGAAGCTGATTAATAACGCCCATGTCAAAAAACGTGTTTGTTTTATTGGACTGGAATTGTGAAAGACCTTCAGCAAACCAATTTTCAAGCACATTCATTTCCAAATATCTATTTTCAAACCTTCGATAACTTTTTCGATTATAATGTTCATAATCAGCCCCAAAGGATCTTTGGAGAGGCATAATTTTATTCTCATCTGAAAATTGTCTTCTTGCTTTTTGCTGTAATTTAAATTCCATAATAGACGTGTGAATATTGTTTTCTACAGATTGCACCTCCGACTGATTTACAACCTTTTCTGGTACTACATACGCAACGAGCTGTTTATTTCCCGCTTCATCAGTAGCTATCGAGACCACAGATTGACGAATATCACTATGAAGATTTAATTTTGCTTCTATTTCTTGTAATTCTATACGATGCCCGTTCAATTTGACTTGAGAATCATTGCGCCCCAAAAACTCGATTACTCCGCTTGGTAATAGCCTCCCTAAATCTCCTGTTTTATATATGCGACCAAATCTTGGATGAATAGTAAAACTGGTAGCGGTTTTTTCTGGATCCGACCAATACCCTCTTGCAAGGCCAATACCTCCGATATATAAATCTCCAACAACCCATTCTGGACAATGTTCAAGACCTTCACCAAGAACATAAAACTGTTGATTCGTCAAAGGTCGTCCATATGGAATGCTTTTTTTAAAGTATTCGTCGCGCTTGATGTCATAATAAATTGACCAAATTGAAGCTTCTGTTGCACCGCCTAGAGAAACGATTTGACAATCCTTTTTTCCAAAAAATTGAATAATTTGGTTAGGGAGGTCAATTGGAATCCAGTCTCCGCTAAGTAATATCAAGCGAAGCCTTATATTAATATCCCGTTCTGTCGTTTTTTGTTGCACAGTCGTTAACATCTGCATAAACATAGGAACAGTATTCCAAACAGTAACCTCATGAGTAGTGAGAAGTTCTAACCAATGATTCGGGTCCTTTATTAAAGAAGACTCAGGAAAAACAATCGAACCTCCTGCAGCTAACATTCCAAAAATATCGTAAACTGACAAATCAAACGTCAGACTTGATAAAGCTAATACCCGATCTGATGATCGAATTTGATATCGTTTATTTAAATCTAAAATAGTATTAGATACCGCACCATGCTCTATCATGACCCCTTTCGGAATTCCTGTGGAACCCGAAGTAAAAATGACGTAAGCCAAGTCGTCAGTTTTTTGAATGTTATCGAGCTTCTGATCTGAATAGTGCCTATATTGAGCGTTTTGATCATCTAAAGAGATAATACGATCGGCTGGTAGTTGATTAACGTATCCAATTGATTTCAACTTATCGACCGCATTTTGTTCTGTCACAATTAAAGAAACGTCACCTATAGACAAAATCTGTTCAATCCGCTTAGTTGGGAGAGACAGGTCTATAGGAAGATATGCGGCACCTGAATTTAGAATCCCCAAGCAACCTACAACCTGCCTACTCCCCTTTTCCATAATTACAGCAATCAACTGATTTGGCTTTGCACCCTTGAATCTAAGAAAATGTCCTAACTGATTTGAAGATCTGTATAGTTCTTCATAGGTATAAGAATCCGTAGGTCCAATGATTGCTAACTGTTTTGGATTGAGTTTAACTTGATCGTAAAATAACCCGTGTAGCAAAGCCGGAGGAGCTATATCATGGGTATTGTTGTAGTTTGAAAATCGCTCTTCTTGTTTTGAAGAAATCAAATCTTGAAATTCTTGCACGTTCCATGCGGATGGTTGATTCACCAGTTTTTTAAGAATAGCAACATAGGCTTCATGCATCTCTTGAATAAAGCCAGGAGCAAACAATTCCTCAACATAATCCCACTCCAAAATCAAATTACCATCTACCTCATACGCCTTATAGTCTAACCAAACTTGAGGGGTTTGAGTAATGCTAAAAACCTCTTTACCCAACATCTCTAGAACATCATCATTGAATTTGTTATCTAGTCCTAAAACCGATGTAAATACGACTGGAAATAATGGCTCATCCCCTTGCTTGGATCGTTTTTTTGCAAGTTCTCGAGAAAATTCTACGCCACTAAAGAAATGATGATCTAAATCTTGCCATAGCTGTTCTTGCACTCTTTTAGCTCGATCTGCAAACGTTGACCCCTTTTTTCTATAATCAATTTCTAGTAAATTTAAAGAAGTGAAATCCCCAGCAATTTGATTGATCTGAGAATGCAAAGGAATTCTATCGAACAAAGTCAAATTGATTGCAAAATGGCTGCTATTAGCATATCGACTAAGCACTTCAGCAAAAATAGCCGCAAGAAAACCTGTCGGAGAAAAATGTTTAGCTAATAGCTGATCTTGAATCAACTGCCATTGTTGTTTGGACAAAATGCTGCTAACTCGATCAAATTTTTGATTTTTAATCTCTTGTGAAGATTTCAATAGAGGTAATTCTGGTTTATTCGGGAAATTTTCTAATCTGCTTAACCAATAGTCCCGATGTTCTACAAATAAAGGGTGCATGCGGCATTTATTCAAAGAAAGAATATAATCCCTAAACGAAAGCTCAAGAAGCTCGAATTTTGTTTGTTCATTTTTATATAGCTGTACCCACTCGCCGAAGATAATATCTACACTCCACCCGTCTAGAAGCAACGCATCAAAACTTAAATATAATCGAGTTTTGTTGTCTTTAAGCTTGACGGCTTTGATCAAAAAAAGCGGCCATGTTTCGGATGAAAACACTTCATGAGAGTGCAGTTGTCGTAATCTATTGAACTCAGTTTCACACTCTTTTTCGGTTCGATTTGAAAAATCTTCAACATGGATTGAATAATAAGGAACCTCTTTTAAAATCCTTTGATTTCCACCCGGAGTAAAAACTAGTCTCAACGCTTCATGGCGTTGAATCATTTGGTTCCATGATTGTTCTAAGCGATTGATATCCAGATTGTCGCATTCATATTCGCAATACATGTGAACACTGACATTGCCTAAAGCAAACAACCCTTTTCTTCCTAACCAATAAGCTTGTTGAATATCCGTGAGAGGAAACTCTTCATAACGGCTTTCAATATCCGATACGATCGAGGGTAATTGTTCTTTTGAAACCACTGCTTGTTTTTTTTGCTTTAATTTATCTATTTCATTCGCTAGAGATTCAAGAGTCGGATAAGAAAACAGGTTTTTAAGCGGGAATTTGATGTCAAAAGTCCTCGAAACCCGCGCACTCAGTTGTGTTGCAAGCAAAGAATGCCCCCCCAAACGAAAAAAATGATCAGAACGGCTAATTTTTGAAAGTTTTAAAAGATCACACCAAATCGTTGCCAATTCAATCTCTGTAGCAGTTCGGGGCGGAAGATATTCATTTTCAGATACAACAAAATTCGGCGGAGGCAGCGCTTTCCTATTTACCTTCCCATTTGACAGAAGAGGCATTTCAGGAAGTACTACAAAGAGGTTAGGAACCATATGCCTTGATAAATACTGGATTAAATACTGATTGAGCCGTTCGATACATTCATTGTCAGGAATATTTATATCTTTTTTAACAATATAAGCAACCAGCTGAAGCTCATTCTGATTATCTTTTTTAACTTCAACCACCCCTTGTAAAACCATATCGGATCGATTTAGAGTTACTTCTATCTCTCCTAACTCAATGCGTTGCCCTCTAATTTTAACCTGACTGTCCCTTCTTCCCAGAAAATCGATGTCCCCACTTGGCAGATAACGAGCAAGATCTCCAGTATAATAAGCTCGCTTGCCAGGTTCATTTTTAGAAGAAAACGGAGAAGGACGAAATGCATTTGCTGTTTTTTCTGGATCATTGATATACCCACGCCCGACACCAATTCCTTCAATATAAACTTCTCCATAACCACCTAAAGTCACCAAAGACATGTAATTGTCGAGAAAATAAATCTTCATATTCGATATGACAGTCCCGATTGGAATACGAGGAGGAAGTGGTGATAATGCCAATGGCACATGATAGTGAATGACATCATCTGAACATTCTGTAGGACCATAGGCGTTAATAATAGGAACGTGAGGGTAAATGCGTTGCCATCTCTCACATAGTGGTCCAAGTAGAGGCTCACCATTCAGGATCAGCCAACGAAAATGACAGAAGGCAAGGGGTTTTCCTTTGAAAAATTTATCATATGGATCAGCTTCACCCTCTTTAAGACTGTTTAAAACAAGGCTATGTTCAAGTTCCTCCATGATCAGGTACATGTGAGATGGTACAGTTTCGAAAACCGTCACTTTTTCGTCTTCCAATGCGTTCAAAAGAAGTTCTGGATCCCAAGCCTTTTCATGAGAAAAAATTGTAACCTTAGCTCCTACTAACAAGGCAATCAGCAATTGAAAAACAGACACGTCAAACGTTTGTGAAGACGTTTGAGCAACAACATCATTTTCGTTCAATTCCAGCTCATGGATCTTACAAAAAAGATGGTTCATCATGCCTTTATGTTCTACCATTGCTCCTTTTGGTTTCCCTGTGGAACCCGAAGTGAAGATCATATATGCAAGATGATCAGAAGAAAATAGCGGTTCTTGGGGGGCAGATGAAGCAGGAGATCCAAATATCTCGTAAAAATTTCGAACATTATTTTTTCCCGGCAAAAATTTTTCGATCCACTCAGCACTATTGTCAGTGATTACTAAAACAGGAGCAGCATCATCAATAAGATTCAAAATCCGATCGACCGGTGCTCCCGGATCTATTGGGGTATAAATCATTTGTGCTTTCAAGGTCGCTATTAGTCCGATCAATAATGGTAACCCTCTTTCCATAAGGAAGGTAATATACTGTTCTTCTGGCCGACGAAGGGCAGCAAAGTGATTAGCTAAATGCGTACTGGCGTTGTCTAGTTCTTTATATGTTAAATGTACACCATTACATGTGGCAGCAACTGCATCAACGCGCAAACTAACTTGCTGATTGAAAATTTCACAAAATGACAGTGTTGGCGCTGCAAAAGGAACGGCCGGAATATTCAATTCCCTAACAAGATAATCCTTCTCTTCATCTGGAATAAAATCAAGATCTCCAATCAATATGTTAGGAGTACCTACAACTTGTGCTGCTATTCGTTCGAATTGTTTTGCCATACGAACGATTGTCCTTTCTTGGAAGATCGCAGAACTATATTCAAAATGACAATTTAGCGATTGTTCTCGGTCAACGATTTCTAACGATAGCTTAAATTTTGAAGCGTGATGAGTGACTTGTAAAGGTTCTATAGTTAAATTTGAAAATTTCTTGAGAATCGATCGATCATAGTGCAATTCAAACCATACATCATAAAGATTATTGTCTTGAATATACTGTTCTTTTTTAAGAAATTGGACTAATTCCTCTAACGAAAAATATTGATGGTCAGAAGCCCTTACAATGCATGACTGAACTTCTTCCAAAAAGTTCTTAAATGATTTTATTCCATTAGGTTTACATCTTAGTGGTAAAGCCGTAACAAACGCACCAATGACTTGTTGAAACTCGGGAAAAGGTCTCCCTTCACCCGAGGAACCCACTATAATATCTTCCTGCTGAGTATATTTTCCCAGCAACACATAATAGATTCCCAACAAAAAGGTATGTAAAGTAACCCCTTCCTTAACTGCGGCAGCCTTTATTTGTTCTGACAAGGACACATCCATAGAAAAATAATGTTGAGATCCCTGATATGCGAGAGCATTTTGGCTCATAATATCACTCGGAAAAGCAATTTGAGGAATTTCCTCTGAAAACTGCGACTTCCAATATTCGTAATTTATGCGAGATATAGGTGTATTTAGAAAACGAGCATTCCAGTCAGCATACTCTTTATACTGAATAGGTAAAACGTTCAAAGTGTGACCTTCGTAAAGACTTGCAAGTTCTTTTAGTAAAAGACTCATTGACTTCCCATCAGAAATTGCATGATGCATGTCTAAAAACAATAAATGGTTTTGATCACTTATTTTGATTAATTTTACTCTGATTAATGGAGGTTTATCCAAATCGAATGGCCTGATAAAACTCTCAAATGTATTTTTGATATCTACGTTAGAATCTTGAACAAATTCTATCTCGAAATTGACATCATCGTAAACAGCCTGGACAACTTCGCCTTCGTGAAAATAGATCCCTGTTCTTAAACTTTCATGCCTTTTTAAAAGGTTATGAAATGCATTTCTCAGGCTTTGGACACAAAGATCACCACCTATGGAAAATGCAACGGGTAAATTGTATGCCGTTGAATGCTTGTCCAATTCTTGTAAGTAAAACATTCGCTTTTGAATAGTAGATGCTGCATAATATTTTTGCTTAGGTAAGACAGTGACAAATGGAACATCCTGTTGGAACATTCTATTTTTTTGTTCTATCTTCCTAGAAAGCATCTGTTCGAATAATTTTTTATGGGATTCGGTCAAATTGTCTAATTGTGACATACATTACCTAAAAATGTTTAATTTATGAGTGAAGTAGCTTCTTCTTCTGACAATGAAGAAATATTTTTTATTATAATTTCTTCAACGACATTTGCTAATTGTTCTACAGTTCTTTTTTCTAGTATTTGACTTAGTGTTAAATCCACCGCAAACCTTTTTCTCAGCTCATCCAGAATTTCCAATGCTAAAAGAGAGTCACCACCTAAAGCAAAAAAATCATCCTGAATATCGATATGTGCAACATTCAAACTTTTTTTCCAAATATCAACGACCTCGGATTGTATTGATTTTGAGGCAGAGCCTAAATTAATTAATAAATCACTTTTTGATTCCTGAGCTTCTTTACTGTCTACTGAAGCACATGATTTTGGAAGTATCCAATGGCGTACCCTTTCAAATGGATAGGTGGGGAGTGGTATACGGCTTCTGCTCTCATCAGAATAATAAGACTTCCACAAACAATCCAAGCCGCTCAACCAATCTCTTCCCATTTTTCTGAGTTTGTCGAGCTCGTCACCTTGAACAGAAACGTCTATGAGTTCTAAATTCGTAAGACCATGGGTAAGGTATTGATTGATTTGATTTATCAGTGTTTCCTTATTATCACTGATAAAACAGACGCGGTATTCTAATCTTTTTCTACCTACTTGCAAGGTGTAAGCAACGTCAGCTAATGAAAAATTCTGCAAAGCAAAATGCTCGAGAAACCGCTGGAGAACCTTTCTAAGCGAAAAAACATTTGTTCCAGAAAATGGAAAAAGATGAAAATGCCGTTTTGAAGGGTGTACCTTATGTTGAGGAGCATTCTCAACAATGACATGAGCATTAGTACCTCCGATACCAAACGAGCTTACACCGGCCAAATTTACTCCATTCTTGCTATCCATGGATGTTAATTTATCATTTACGATAAATGGAGATTCAGAAAATGCGATGGACTCATTAGGTTTTTCAAAGTGCAACGAGGGTGGAACAACGCGATGCTGTACAGTAAGAATGGTTTTAATCAAGCCTGCAATCCCGGCTGCAGCATCCAAATGACCAATGTTCGTTTTCACAGAACCGATTTTACAAAACTGTTTTGCATTCGTTTTTTCTCGAAACGCACGAGTCAGCGCATTGATTTCAACTGGATCCCCAAGAATTGTTCCTGTCCCATGAGCTTCTATATAAGTAATGTCTTCAGGAGTCGCCTCTGCGGCTGCTTGAGCAGCAATAATAACTTGTGCTTGTCCTTCAATACTAGGTGCAGTATATCCAACTTTCCTTGCCCCATCGTTATTTATGGCAGACCCGCGAATTAAAGCATGAATTGTGTCCCGATCAGCCAAAGCTTCATTTAATCTCTTTAAAACCACAATCCCTGTACCATTACCCATGACAGTACCTGCCGCACGATGGTCGAAAGCTCGACAATGTCCATCCGGTGAATTAATACCTTCTTTTGTGTATAGATATCCATGTCGGAGGGGGGAAGTAATCGAGACCCCGCCTGCTAAGGCTATATCACACTCATAATTGAGCAGACTTTGACAAGCATCGTGTACTGCAACCAAAGAAGACGAACAAGCAGTCTGAATGCACTTACTCGGTCCTGTCAGATTGAGTTTATAAGAAATGCGCGTCGCTAGAAAATCCTTTTCAGTCCCCATAACCATTAACATTTCGTCTTGCATCAAATTCTCAGCACCATTCAAATGTGGCAACAAATTGTAGCAGAAATAGCTGCTAAAACTGCACCCAGCAAACACTCCTATCAAGCCCTTGTACTGCTCAGGATCATAACCAGAATGTTCCAAAGCACTCCAAGCACACTCAAGAAGGACTCTTTGCTGCGGATCGATGTATGCAGCTTCACGGGCACTGTATCCAAAAAATGAAGCATCAAAACAATCTGCTTCTGGCAAAATAGCTTTAGCTCTAACATATTGAGGATTGTTTAGAATTTTCGGGTCCAACCCCTCCTGTAACAATTCTTGAACGTCTAAAAAAGAAATAAGCTCCTTTCCTTTACATAAATTGGCCCAAAACTCTTCAATCGACGAAGAAGCTGGAAATGAACCAGCAAGCCCAATCACTGCTACTGCTTCCATAAAATAAAACTCCTAACCTGCTGAAAAGTATCGATCGTTATCTAACATGTTTTCCCTTAATAGTTTTCGAATGCAAAATTTATTTTTCCAGTCAACCGTTGTTAAAAAGGCCAATCGATGACCCATGAACACAACAGTCAAATTTAAAGGCTCATTAAGCACCAAGCCAAGGTTAAAACTAAAAAAAAGCTACCACTAATTTCAATTTTTTGCTACGGTTTTTTTGGAATCCAGTTTTTCCATTAGACCTCTGATGAGAAACAAACGGGTTGAAATAGCTTCAGGACTTGAAATGTCACACTAAACTTTAGGGAGGAACCATCTTGATATCACGTATCTTTACCACGATTTTCTTATTGTTGATTGTAAGTGCCCCCCACAAATTACAATCCTACTCCATCTTGGAACAACACACACCTCTCCCTGGGCGTATTGGCAACAATAGTGTCTATTTCACCCGTTTTGGAAAAACTTACATTTTTTTTTACATGACACCTGAGAAAGACATGTTAGCTCGACAACTAATCCGGGACATCAATGAAAAAACTATCCTTTCATTTGGAAATGCTTCAGCACCCTGTCCTGTTATCGAAATTCTTGCTTGGAATGAAAAATATCCCGACCCTATTGGAGAAGATAAGGATGGTAACAACATCTATCCTGATTCTGAAGGTCACAACTTGTTCTCAACATATAGAAGTAAAGTTGCTGAAATTGTGTATAGCGTATTAGGTACAAAAATGGAGGGATTATCAGGTCATCTTAACTTTAATCCTAACTACGATGCGCTAAAAATTCATCGTGATTCGTTCTCCGACCAATATCAATACCTAAGCTCGCTTCCTCCGCCAGTTAAGACGTATTATTTATTTCAAGATTTAACTCTTATGGATTGGCAAATGGCAAAAGGAACTTTTGCAGGGACATTGGTTCAAGATGGTTCTGATGGCGACCGTTTCATAATGGCTGTTTTTCCTGGAGAAATCGTTGGCACAGTTTACACAGAACCTTGCGTTTCTAAAGACAAAAACTCTGTAATCGTATATCCAGGACGCATTAGTTTTCCATACCATAGTTCCGTGGCTCCTACAGACTTTGATGGAAGTACAACAGTGGGATCTTGGAAAGGCAAAAGAATCAGCACTAGCACTCGAGGAGTTGTACAAGAAGAAGAGATCATTTTAGCAGCGAAGAATGCGACCTTTCTTCCAATCAACCGCCCCACAATAACAATTGAGAAGGATAATTTAAGACTTTTTGAATATCCTGACACAATTAAAATACAAGATATCTCCCAAAAATTAGCCAACGAGAATAATTCCCTTCAACACAAATTGCCTGATCAAGAAAATCTAACAATTTTAGAGTCGTCTCCTCAAGATTTTTCAACCACAATTTCCTATCTAAAAAAAAATTTAGGTGTGCGAGGGTCTAACGTCAAAATATTCCATCTAATTAAAAGAGACGGAGGCTTCAGTCGATTTTCTAAGTTAGATTTAGAGATTCCGGAAAATTCAACAGTCGTCATATTGAATAAATCTAAGCTTCCAGAAAATTATAAATACTATACGATTTCGAAAATATGGACCGATCAAGGGTTACCGTGGATACAACTTTTTAATTTCTCCCCTCATCAAGCAATGATCGTATCTGGAAGAGTTTTCAGACAACTTTCAATGACACCACTAGAAGAGTTATTCTTCAGAAATGCGCAAATCGATGAAGAAAATGCATACGATTCCGTTCTTACAGAGAAATTAGTTTGCGAATTGATTTTATTTGTTATAAATTAACTATTTTTTATGGTGATTAAAATGAAAAACATAACAACATTTGTGTTATTTCTGTTTATATTTAATTATGCTTTATCTTCCGCCGAAACTTTGCCCGTACCTGGACGATTAGGGAGTTCTGAGATAGCAACCGCCCAGTTTGGAAAAAACCGTTTGTTTTTTTACATGACTCCCGAAAAACATGAAATGGCAAAAAATTTCATGATAGACATTCAAGAAAATATGCAGCATGGCATTGTAACAGCTGAGCTTGATTTCCCTATTAACGAAGTAACACCGATATGCACAATAATGACAGATCCAATCGGTTATGATGAAAATAATCAACCAATCTATGCAGATACGAAGGGGATGGCAGTATTTGAAAATCATGCTCAACATGTGAAACGCATGATAGAAAACCATTGGAAAGTCCACTTTTACGGACTATCCAAAGACCTCAGCTTGATAATAAATTTTGATGCTAATAGGTTTCATCAAGATCAATTTGTCACTCAATACAAATTTTTAAAAGAACATACACTTCCTATTCCAGAGTATATTCTTGTCCAAGATTTAACATTGGTTGATTGGGAAATGGCAAAAGGAACATTTACAGGAACAATACTTCAAGATGAAGAGACAGGAGATCGCTTTATTTTCCCAATATTTGATACCCAAATAGCATGTACTGTATATACCGAGCCTGCAATCTATCTTGGACCAAATATAGCACCTGAATACCCAGGAGCAAATACATTACCCCCGCATTGTCCGATAGCACCTATAGATAGATTAGGCGATTTAACACCGGGATCTGCGAAAGGAAAACGCGTAAGTATTTCGATAAGAGGATTAGTTACAAAACAGGAAATGGATGAGTTTGCAAACAAATGTCAACATCTTGATGTCAACTACCCACAAATTACGTTCAATGCTGAAAACCAGCAAACTCGAACTTATCCAAACGGTCTTTTATTTAAGGAGATAAATCTTCAACCTGATTCACAACTTAGTGTTGTCCGTCGATTGCCAGATATGCAAAATGTGGAAGTTTACGAAAGACTATCTCAAAATTCAGTTGAGTTAATCAAATCATTAAAAGACACATTCAGTCTAGACTATCAGCCAGGAGCCGTAAGAATATTGGAACTTACCAAAAAAGACGGCGGATTTAGCAATTTTCTATGCAATGAAGAATCGCTCAATATTCCGGCAGATGCAACTGTTGTCATCGTAAATAGATCTAAAATCCCGCCAGACTATTGCCATTTTCCAATTGCAGAAGACTTCACTAAACAAGGACTACCATGGATTCAACTTTATCCATTTCCTTTGAACATGGCCGTGACACTTACGGGCGATAAACTAAAGGATTTGTCTATTACACCTGTTGAAGAAATTATTTATAGAGACGGTAGAAAAGACATTGAAAATGTAGACCCGAACATTATTCATGACAAATTCGCAATTAAATTAATACTGTTTGTGTTTTATTAAAAAGTAAAAACATTTTTCATAATTAGCTGATAAATACGAATTTGAAAATAGGTGCCATTTGAAGAATATTTTCTTAAATTTACAACACGGATGGAACTCATTAGCCATTGCAATCGGAATGCTCCTCATAACCGAGGCTGTATTATATCCATTTAAACATTTTCACATTTTTGAGAGTCAGAACGAAGAGCCTCTTTCTCTACTGGAGGGTGCACCTACCCCAGAAAGTTATTTAGAAACGAATTGGTATGAGGGTTATGTTAAAGAGTGTCTTGAAGCAATACCAAATATTTCATGGAAACCTTATGTATATTGGAGCACACACGCGTATAAAGGTAAGTACCTTAATATTGATGAACGATCGATTAGGAAAACTTGGAGTCCAAATAGGATAGGAAAAACTCAAAAATTTAAAATATTCGTCTTTGGTGGAAGTACTATGTGGGGATGGGGTGCGCGCGACGATTTCACAATCCCTTCGATAATCAACAAAATTTTATTTAATGAATATGGAGTAGATGCAGAAATTATAAATTTTGGTGAGGTTGGTTACGTCAGTACTCAAGAACTTATCCGTTTTATGATGGAAATTCAAAACAACAATATCCCAGATTTAGTTATCTTTTACGATGGCCTTAATGAAATATTTAGTGCGCTACGAGCCGGTCAAGTAGGTCAAGCCGGGGTATCTTGGGGGGAATTAGACAGGAAAACAGCATTTCACCAAGAAAAATTGAGTGTTTTACAAAGGATAGCGACCTCTTACGCGGCTTACTCCCCTGTATATTACTATATTTCCAAGATTTTAAGAAAAAATGAACCAAACGAAACCAAAAATTTAGATGAAAATCAACAACAAAAAATAGCAACGGATATTTATCAAATATACCTACAAAATCTAAACATAATTCGGTCTATTTCCAAGTTTTACGGATTTAAGACCCTATTCTATTGGCAACCAATTATTCTCACAAAAGACGATTATACGCCTTATGAAAGCCATATCGCATCTGTAGGCGAATCATATTTTCATGGAAAATCAATCTTCGTACAACTCAGAAAACTTATCTCCAATATCAAAGAAAACGATTTTCACGATCTCTCAGAAATTCTCTCCGGATACCAACGCCCATTTTATATCGATTATTTCCATATTGATGAACTAGGTAACGAGATCCTTGGAAGAAAAATTGCGAATGACGTTCTCGAAATTGTGAAAAAAAGCAATCGGAGTAATTTATGATAGAGACTATCTTTGAGCTTTGTGCGTTTATGAGGGCAAGAAAAAAAATTTGGCTTGCTCCTCTAATTATCATTTTGTTACTAATAGGTTGCTTGATATTTCTAGCAGAGGGTTCTGCATTAGCCCCATTTATTTATACATTTTTTTAAAATAAAATTATTATTTATTAGAATTCGCACTATTCCGTTAGGTAATAGTTTGATACAATGATTTCTCATCCGTCGAATAAAAGCTATCGTATCCAAATCTTACTTAACGGGCTATCGCGAATTAGTGAAGGTTCATATTTGAAAGTACATTTTTGTGATTTGCTGTATCGTCTGTACATACATACGCACAGATATACAGATCTATGGTTGCGAAAATGGGCAACCTTTTAGGCTCGTAAAGAGAATTCCTGACCTTGCCCCCTTGTTAGGTCCAACTTAGATGTCCTAAACATAACTTGATCTGACGCACACTACCTACCCGACAACGTTAGAACCTGTCAGATACTGTTTATCTAGCACTTTTTCCTGTGCTAGATGTTTTGCCTCCAAGAACGTTTGTAAACGCGTTCTGCCAAAACAGTACTTTCCTGAATGCGTCCTAGACTCATTATACTCACGAATCCAACTATTCAAATCCTCCTGTAATTCGTCAAGGCCTTTATACACTTTCTTCCTAAACGCCACTTGATAAAACTCAGTCTTCACCGTTAGATGAAATCGCTCGCATATTTCGTTAGTTTGCGGATGCTTTGCTTTTGTTTTGCTGTGATCGATATCTTCGAGCGCTAGGTAGAGTTGATAAGCATGATCTTCTCTAGCTCCACAGTATTCTGTCCCTCTGTCTGTGAGTACTCTAAGAACTCGGATATCTTGGTTTTCAAACCAGGGTATGACTTGATCATTAAGAATGTCCGCTGCTATGAGCACATTCTTTCTGCCATACAGTTTAGTGAATGCCACCTTGGTATATGTGTCGATGACCGTTTGTTGATAAATCCTCCCCACGCCTTTAATCGTTCCTACATAGTACGTATCTTGGGATAAAAGGTATCCAGGGTGCTCTGTTTCAATCTCGCCATGAGATTGTTTTTCCTCTTAAAAGGGAAGGATGGGTTATTAATGAAAAACGCGCCAGGAGACTAATGCAGATTATGGGGATATCGGCAATCTATCCAAAACCAAACCTCAGCAAGATAAAGGAAAGAGGAGTTAAATACCCCTCCTTCTCCGAGGTATGACGATAGATCATTGCAACCATGTGTGGAGTACAGATATCACTTATATACCAATGAAAAGGGGGTTTGTGTATCTCGTTGGGATAATGGACTGGTACAGTCGCTGTGTACTGGCCTGGGAGCTTTCAACGACACTTGATGAAATATTTTGCCTACAAGTATTGGAGAGGGCATTAGTAGCGGGTAGACCAGAAATCTTTAACTCAGATCAAGGATCACAGTTTACTGTAGACAGGTTTACAAGCGCTTTGATGGGCTCTGGAACAAGCATAAGCTGGGATGGAAAAGGAAGAGCATTAGACAATGTGTTTATTGAAAGATTATGGCGATCTTTAAAATATGAAGAAGTGTATCCAAAAAGTTATGAGAGCGTTCAAGAGACATTTGAGGGCATTTCAAGATACATAAGATTCTATAATAAAGAGCGTCCACATCAGTCTATTGGGTACAAGACACCACCTGAGGTGTATCATGAGGGCAAATATAAAATTATTGAAATTAAAACGGTGGGTGAATAAATTGTTGGCGGGGAAAACAAAGAAAATTCGAGGATACTCTCAGGAATTCCTGGGATGCCTTTGAAAAACAAGAAAAAGCGTGGTTTATAACCTTATTCCCTCTTTTTTTCTGTCCAACACTTGGGGAGCACTTCAAAAAAACATATACTCAAAGGAGAATTTTTATGACTTATGTATATACAGCTCATTCACACAAGGGTCAAGTAGAACGTGAACTAAAGGATCTTGACAATAAACTAACATCTTTAGAATCTGAATTAAGCCAAGCAAAAGTTAAGCTTCGTAGACATTTGGAGGTGGCAAAGAGCTTTCCTAATAACCCTGGTTATGATAAAGCTACCGCTGAACTAAAAGATGCCGTAGCTAAACTTGAGACAACAATTCGTGTAGACAAAGTAAGGCAACAAACACTGCAAACGGAATATAATTCATTTTAAAATCTAAAATCAAAGTAACTATTCACGTCTAGGTGCATCAAGGTCCTGGAATGCGCGCTTCGCGCGTATTCCAGGGTAAGCGTCAAATTTAGGGGTATTGCAGAAATTAGGCAGCACTTTTTTTGCGATCATCAACCCATTGATCTGGCAGAAGTTCGTGGAGTTTCAAAGAATTATGTAACACGAGCCGACGCATAACATCTTCAAGTGTAATAGTCTAGACTTAATCTGACACTAGTGTTAAAAATGAGAGAAAAATTTGAGACCGAAATCCAGGCAAGCTGCCAGGAGATCGGCCTCAGTCAACAAACATTGGTGTACATATGAATCGTACAGATCAAAAGAAAATCATCAAGTCAAATTTCCATTTTTGATTACAGATTTTATTCCCTTCCGTGATGTTTTTGAGCCTCATGCCTCGTCAAGGTTTTCCGGAACATCGCCAACGACGTGGGTATTGATCTCTTTTAAACGTCTTTAGGAGCTTCCAGGTTGACCGGTGAATCGTGGTTGCCCAAGGTAATGACGACCGAACAGTTTGTGGAGCGATTGACCTCTGCGAGGAAGTCATAGTAGAGTCGTTGGGCTATGTGAGTGGGATGCGGCGAGTCGAAGATATCCCCGACGATGATGATAGTATCTATCTTCTTGTCCTTGACTGTTTGTAGTAGAAAATTCAGAAAGTGGTTGTGTTCCTCGTCGCGGGCTTGATCGTGAAGGATTTTGCCAAGATGCCAGTCAGCAGTGTGCAATACACAAAATACTTCTGTTGTCTTCTTGCACCCCCTAGATTAGCGGCCGCTATTATACGCGGAAAGGCCGCGAAGGAAACGAAAATATATACTAGTTTTGCATCAAGAATTTGTTCATGTAGTTAATATACAAATATATATGGATAGAAATCAACAAAATAAATTTGTTTTCTAGTTTAAAAATAGCTTTTATATATAAAAAATTGTTGAAGTAATAACTTTTACTTTATTTTCTATTATAGATAATTAGTACATGCACATACTATTTCATGAATAAATTGTATTATTTATTAATCATGGAGTGATTTTATATGTTTTCTGATTCATCATCCAAAGATTTCAACATCATTGAAATAGATTGTGATCCATGAAAATACAACAGACCTTCTTTGTTGACAGTTTTATAGTCTGTCAAATCCTGGGCTATCGCTATACCAACCAACTGAGGTTTCTGATTGACTATCTTCCAAACGCCACCACCACTTGAGCCTTGGAAATTTGGGATGATTTTTTCTCCAAGATTTTTTATTCCGAATGTTTCAGTGCTCACATTACAAACAATGTAATCACTGTCAATTTTATTTTCATAATTTGACATAACTACAGCAAGCGAATAAACCCTACCATTAAATGTATTACCTGTTTTCTCAGACCCTATTCCTCCAAATAAAACTAATGCATCTTTCGATGTTATACTTAAAGGTTCAGTAAATAGAAAAAATTGTTTATAATTTTCTAACATATTAATAATTTGAGGAGAAGGTTCAATAACGGCTAAGTCCTTGGGGACTGAATCCAATACATCTTGAAGCATTTCATCAGCAAAGCTTAAATCCCATTCTTTAACTTCAAAATCTCGCGGATCACGGGTAGGATATTCTCTGCGTCTATCATCAAAATGAGAAATAAGACGAATTCTTTTAGCCTTTTTCAATTGTCGAGCGACATGGGTAGCGGTTAATAAAACTTTTTTGTTCTTGTAGTTGATAAGAACTGCAGTGCCATAAGATTCGTTTTCATCGAAGGCTAGAATGACCGTATGGGGAGCAATTAGACTGCCATATTCATCAAGAATTAGTTTCGCGTTTTGCCATTCTTCCTGTGTAATTGGACTGTAAAAAAAGGACATTTTTTCAAAACTCAATCTCATGTCTTGGGTAATACCACATTCTGCGGCCATCTTTTTAAATTGATTCTCCCACTCCGAAGGAGGTGGATCTAAAAATTTAGGAAGTGGATGAGTATTTCGAGCTTTGAATACCTTCTCCAGTACTTTCTGAAACTCCTCTTTTTCTATTTTTCTCATATTAAGCAACAACACCATATCAACAAGATCTTTTGCCCTAGAATTTATTCTATCGCCACGAGGCATAGAGTAAGCATGAAGCTTTTCTGATAGTTGTTGTTCTATCGATATTGCCGGAATTATGGGGGCTTTTACTCCACAAAATTCTAACCAATCAATGCCCTTAATTTGCTCTATTTCATCCACGACAACATCGGCACCTACATCTAATTGAAAACGAACAAAGAGCTTACCGTCAATCAGTGCGGAAACTGGATATCGGCTTCCTCCATAAGGAGCATTATCTAAATCTAATTGAGCTTTACCAATCATTCAAATTGCGGCTTGCTAATTCCTGAAGCTCATCCAAAATGATTTCATTCCAAAGCTCACTTTCATTAGTCGCTCTTTGAATACATGTAAGATCAATGTCTTTCGTAGCACGAGCTTCAGCCACCCTCAACTCCATTGCATAACCGCCTTTTAAATAGAAGCTAGACTTGTTATCTGAAAAAATCCTTGCTAACAATCGATCAAAAGCAACTTTTCTTCTAAGGCTTTGCAAATCTTGACCTGTTTTGGCCGCAATACCCTGAATTCTCGTTTCCAAGCTCTTACGAAAATCTGTAGCTGTCTTAAATTTCATTCGATTCCTTTATTTTTGTCAGTTTCGGTTCTGAATCCACTTCTCTTCTCGAAATAAGACCTCGTTGAAGAGCTTCTTTAAGAGCTTGGGCAATTTGATTCGGGGCTATTTTACCCTCATTAATAACGTCAATAAGTGTTCTAAGGGTTTTTGTTACCCGATAGCCTTGCCGTGTTTCAGTATCAGATTCGGGGATATCGATATAGTGTAGGTTAAGCACTCGAGGGATGTCTGTTCTTCTTCTAAAGTTTGAAGGGACAGACATATGCATTTTAGAAGGCATTACATCACTAAGCTCATGAATATCCAGAGCAGTGTCGTGTGACCAAATACCTTGAGGTTCCCCTTTGCGGTTACAACTCCAAAGAATCCAAAGAACAAGCTCAGGTCTTTCAGTTATGGGATAGTGGGCTAGACGATAAATGCCTCTCCTCTCTTTAATCCATTCGCCCGATTGAATTTTTAAATGAAAGTTTGAGCGCGAAAAACCACAGGCCTCTGCCTGCCTCGTGATAAAAAAGCCCTGTTGCCTGTTGGCTATTTCGAAAAGTTGATCTTTGTTGCTCATACACCAATGTTATAATATTTATGACTTTTGTGCAAGAATATTATGCACCAAAGTCATAGAAATCATAACTTTCGTTCTTACAACATATCCATAAAATCAATACCACACAGGCAGCTCTAACAGATTTTTATTCGAAAACAGTCTAACAAATAAGACCGTTTCCAAGTACAAGTACATTATAGAGTACTTACTCCCGGCAGGGAAGACATAAATGCCTTCCCTGCACACAACAACTTTTAATCGTTGTAAGGTTTTTCCAAATTCACCGCAACATCAGAATTATGGCGAAGAGATCCTTGAATGATCTTGCCGTCCTCTGTTTCCGCAATAAAATCTACGGCAAATTTGATGACTTGCTTTGAGTCATTTAGCTTTAATTCCCTTATTCTGTATTCTTTCAGATAATAGTAATCATCTGTATAAAACACAGCATCGTCAGACATGGCAAGCACTGAATGACGCCATTCTTTGAGGTATTTCTTTTTTGGAACGGGAAGAGTAAACCATATGTTAGAAGGTTCACTTGCAATTTTGATGTCTATTCCTCTTCCGAAGCCACTCAAATCTTCAATTTGGCTACATTTGATTGTAAAATCGGTTTGGTTACTTGTGATGTTATGAAACACCTCGTTTCTGTCAGGAGTTTCTGCATCTGTTCTTGGGCATTCGAGATAGTGAATGAATGACGCGGGTTTATGTTGAGAACTGTACAACTCTTCTGGCTTTACTATTACTGGAATCGATGAGTTATACCGAATTCCCACAAAGAGAGGGGCATGTTTTATGGTTTCGCAATGCTGCAATAAGTTTGCAGCAAATGATTGAATGTTTCCTTCTTCATCATGCGTAATATCCAAAATATTGAGATCGCCTATCAAGTTATTGCAACCGCGTCCAGATCCACCAAAATCGACACAGGCGCCCTGACCAAACGGATAACGCGACAATGCGGTGTAAATTCCAGAAGTTACTGGTGTGCCGGCTTCTTGTCTAAAACGAAAATCCCACCAAATCCCACTCATTTGTTTTTTTGGATTATAGCGTAATTCAACTTCATTAATTTTAGGTTGTGATAACCTAAAAGTTCCATCATCTTCTCGACATTGTTGGGCTTTTCCTTGTCCAATATATTCCCAACCACGCTTGGCTTTTGGACTTACTAGCATCAAAAATGTTGCTTTTGAGCCTTCTGTTGCAACTGTTTCAGCTGCTGTAAATAACATTACGGTAGCTACCAATCTGTAAATAAATTGTTTCATTTTATTTTTTTCCTTTTTTATTGTTTATTTTTTTCAGTCGCCACTGAAGAGAAATTTTTCCTCAACTTGAACTGAAAAGATACCAATTAGCTCCACATATGTAGAACTAAGAGATTTCTGTTCAATGCCTTATATACTGTCTAAATAAGGCTCTTTCTAGGCACAAGTGCAACGGCATTCGTAACATATTAAGGAGCATTTGCACCCGGCAGGAAAGGCGTTAAGGCCTCCCCTGCGTGATGGTTTCACCGGTTGTACGGATTTTCTAAATTTACAGGAATGTCGGTTTCGTGACGTAAAGAGCCTTCTATGATTTTTCCATCTTCTGCTTCACCAATGAAATCAATTGCTAACTTCACTATCTCTGAAGCATCTATCTCCAATTCTCTTATTCTGTACTCTTTCAAAAAATAAGACTCTTCTCCATCTCTATAAAATACGGTATCTTTGCGCTTACGCAATTTTTTATGAAATTCCTTTACATAGTTTTCGTCTTTGGGAGGATTGAAAGATAACTCTATGTCGTGATAGTCGTTGAGAATTTTGAAAGACAGATGTCTTTTGTGTTTCGACGATTTAAACACCTGACAATCAAATTGAGCATGATTGCTTGTCGTATTAAAAATATCTCCTTTAATAGAGGGGGATTCATGTCGGTCAAACCAGGAATCCATAGGACTAGTGAAATTATTGACAATGGGTACCATTTCTAGGTGGCTGTCTTCTCTAGATTTTCTCCTAGATTGAGCTTCGGGATATCGAATGCAATAAATAAATGATTTTGGCGTCTCATGGATTCCATATAATTGAACAGTATTGACTTCAACGGGGATCTGTGAGTTGTATCGAATAGCCATAAATATCGGCGGCAGGTTCCATTCAAACCCCTCATGTAGAACGTTTGCAGCAAAAGACTCAATATTCCCATTTTCATCATAAGTGATTTCCAAGATGTTGAGATGTTCTTCCTTTATTGATTCCGACCAAGAGCCCAAATCATGAAAGCCGACATCACAAGAATTCACAGAAAAGCCAACATAAGAATTCACAAAAGATTCGGAAGGACATCGGTTTCGTGATTCTTTAAAAATCCCTGGAGATATGGGGCAATTAGACCACTGTCCTACATAGAATGACAAAACCTCTTCAGATCGAAGAAAACTAAGTGTGAATGCGTTTTTTTGAAGCGTTACAACAAAATTAAACTTTTTTCTTTCGTATTGATCAATCGTGCAGATTCCCTCCCTGTTCCTTTCTACTTTTGGATCGGAGCTCAAGATCATCCAAAGTGATTTCTTCGGATAATCTGTCATAATCACTTCAGACGAAATTGCTCTATCTTGTTTAGACACTATTCGTCCAGCGCCCATAATTAAGGCTTCAATTGAAAAGCAAAAAATCAAACTAGTGATTAATGTACAAATGAATGTATTCATTGTTTTTTTCCTTTATTTTTTTACAGTCTTGATAATTTATATTTTATTCTCTTGAAATCTGGGGCTTAATTGTGTTTGTGCCTAATTTAGGAAAACCTGGCGTTTCAAGCGTATCGAGTTTCCCTTCAGTAAATGTCATAAAACAGAGGCCATATGCAGCATGATCGGGATGTTTCTCTTTCACGGGATGACCCCATATATCGGGAAGCCCTAATGCCTCTTCAATGACTGTGTACGGTGTACCTATTTTATTTAAGCCTTTATCCACAACCATATGTTGATAGGTGAGCATAAAGACCTTTAAATCAGTATTAGTACATGTCTCACAAAGAACTGCTTGTCTGGCGTGGTACCATGCTTTAGCCCAATCTCCTGCTTGTATGTAAGCAACAGCAAGTGTTCCTTGGTTTTGGGATTTCAGTGGCTCTAATTCAACGGCTTCTTTTAGATACTTAATCGCTTCAGAAACCTGTCCGCTCTCTAAGCATGTGATGCCTTTCATATAGGGAAATAAAGACGTGGTCCAACTACAGGTTAGAACAACGATGCAACTTAACGTAATGAGCATAATTGGCAATTTTATTTTCATGTTGGTCTCCTTTTATTTTTTTGAAAGATTGAGCGTAATTTTAGATACGTGCGGCTCTTCTGCAAGTTTGATGTAGGCTGTGTTGATCGGAAGTTCAAGAATTTGGGTAGAAGAGACAACCGGCCGGATTTTGTTTTGCATGGAAAGGCTCACGCCATCGCGAACTTCGTTAGCACCATAGGTAATCCCCTCTTGAATTTCCATGACTTCTCTTTCGCCAAAAGCCTTTGAAATCCGTTCAGCCGTTTCTGGATCCTTCTCTCTAAAAATAACTTTTGTTGCGGTATTTCCGATGATGATTTTTGCCACATCGCGTCCATAGATATTTTCAAGCTGAGCCGGACTTTGGAGGGTGAGGATTCCACACCCACCGTATTTGCGCCCTTCCGTGAGAAACGTATCAAGATCTTTTACTTTGTGGAGTGAAGGTAGCTCATCAATGGAAAACCAAATGCGGCGCTTGAGATTAATCGGAAGAGACATCAGGCCGCGAATAGCAGCGGAGATCCAGGCAGTTATCAGAGGACGAAGAATGGTTCTTTGGCTGGGTAAACATTGAAGAAATAACCAAGAGTCGTTTTGTTGATTCATCCACTCTCTGATTGAAAATGGGGTGGAGGTGTCCGGGAGAGTTTCTAGACATTCCAAAAACGTGCTAGCAACCGAGCGGATTGAGCTGGCTGTCTTTTCTGATGAGGGATCCATGTGGGCAGCTGCTTTTGAGCCTTGGACGAGCTTGCATAGGTTGTCTAGGGATTCATATTGGATCCACCGGGTGAGTTCGGACGTTCTTTTAATGTCGGAGAACTTTTCTAAGAGGCTGACGAATACGGTTTTTGAAGCCATGCGCCAGTAGTTTTCGTTTTCGGAGGGGGTGGATGGAATCAGAGAATCGGCTAAATTTGCATAATCTATCGCGGTGTCCCCTTCTGCCCAGGGATGCCAGGTCTCACTTCTATCGTCAAAAGGATTCAATAGGACGTCCCTTCCTTCTCGATAATAGCGATCTAAAAGCACGC
>Ga0207072_1008_pt1 | contig 85692 bp, 77 predicted proteins | sample Alteio_BWMinHeat_68_FD_153570 | JGI IMG/M metagenome (GOLD analysis project Ga0207072, IMG submission 153570) | Enriched cells from forest soil in Barre Woods Harvard Forest LTER site, Petersham, Massachusetts, United States -... | ecosystem: Environmental > Terrestrial > Soil > Temperate forest >... | reverse complement strand
TTATTGCCCAAATTCTCGTCTCTCGAGGGTTTACGACGCTTGAGCAGATTCACGACTATCTCTACGCCAAGCTCCCCGATTTGCACGATCCCTTTTTGATGTCAGAGATGCCCCAAGCTGTCGACCGGGTGATCAAGGCGATCAAGGATCAGGAGAATATCTTAATTTATGGCGATAACGACGTCGACGGGATGACGGGAACGGCGCTGTTGACCGAGTTTTTGCAGGCGCTTGGCGCAAATGTGTTTTACTACGTATCGACGCGCGGCTCCTCTCGCCAAAGTTTGATTGTCGAAGCCTTAGAATACGCCATTAAAAATGAGTGCAAGCTGCTCATCACCGTCGATTGTGGGATTACGGCAGCGGCAGAGATTGCAAAGGTGGTGGATAAAAATATCGATGTGATCATTACCGACCATCACGAGCCGACTGATAAAATTCCTCTTTGCATTGCCACGCTTAATCCAAAGCTGATCAATAGCACCTATCCCAATCGCGATTTAACGGGTGTGGGTGTAGCCTTTAAGCTTGCGCACGGCATTACCAATCAACTCGTTACGTCTGGGGAGATTTCTCCCAAAAAAATCGATTTGAAGCGCTTCCTCGACTTAGTTGCCCTGGGAACGATTTCCGATATGGGTGCCTTGATGGGCGAAAATCGGATTTTAGTGCGCTATGGGATTCGTCAGCTGAGGAAAACTAAGCGGATTGGCCTTGTTAAGCTCATGTCTATTTCCGATGCCGATCTCAACGATTTAACCACCTATGCGATCGCGTCTAAGATTGCGCCCCGTTTAAATAGCTTAGGGAGAATCGATGATCCTCAGAAGGGGGTTGAGGTCTTGCTCATCCGCAATGCGCAAGTGGCTGAAAAGATGGCTGAGGAGTTGGACCTCAACAACATCATGCGGCAGAAAATTGAGAGGACGATGTCTGCCGAAGTGGAAACGCTCGTCACCTCCCATCCCGAGATTTTGGAAAAAAAGGCGATCATTATCCACTCCGATAAATGGCATCCTGGTGTGATTGCGATTCTGTCGACGCGCATTTCAAAGATCTACAATAAGCCTACTATTGTGATTGCCATCGACAAAGAGATTGGAAAGGGATCTGTGAGATCTATTCCTGAATTTCCTCTGCTCGAGATAGAGCTTCAAATGGGTTTTGCTAATCACCTTGGAGGGCCAGGCCTGCTTGGCGTCAGCATATAGGACGGGTTGAGGATTAAGGAAAAGCATATCGAAGAGTTTAAAAAGCGCTTCATTGCGGCAGCGGAAGAGAAGCTAAAAGATGCCGATGTCTTTCCCAAACTCATGCTTGATGCTGAGGTCAGTTTTCAAGATTTGACATTCGACATGATGGAATCGATTAAGCTACTCGAGCCGTTTGGCAATGAGAACCCTCAACCCGTCCTATATGCTGACGCCAAGCAGGCCTGGCCCTCCAAGGTGATTAGCAAAACCCATTTGAAGCTCTATCTCGAGCAGGGAGACCGGATGCTTGAAGGTTTTGCCTACGGAAAAGCAGCAAAAAGTTCCTCGTTGCGCAAAAAGGAAATGGTCTTGCGCGTCGCATTTACCCCTCAAATCAACAATTACCAAGGTCAAAGCATTCAGCTCATGGTGCGCGACTTTAAAATCGTGGAAGCCGCAAATTGAAATATGAAGGTGTGGTAACCGCTCTTGCATTTGGCGGACGTGGCATTGTGCGTCACGAGGGGCTTGTCGTCTTTATCCCTTTTACAGCCGTTGGGGATCAGATTGAGTTTAAGATTCTTTCAAAGAAGAAAAACTACGCCGAAGGGGAATTAATTCAGATTCTCAAAGCGTCTCACGAGAGGATAACGCCCCGTTGCATCCATTTTGGCGTATGCGGTGGGTGTCAGCTCCAACATCTCAAATATCACGCTCAGGTAGACGCCAAAAGGTTGTGGGTAGAAGAGGCTTTAAAACGGATGGGAGGGTGGGAAGATGCCGTTGTACCTCCTCTCATCGAAGCACAGTCTGTTTGGGAGTATCGCCGTCGGGTCGCCCTCCATTTAGAAAAAGGGAACATCGGGTATGTGGCTGCAGATCACCAAACTTTTTTCCCTGTCGAGGAGTGCCCGATTTTCGTGCATGAAGATCTCCCCATTTTAGAACAGGTGAGAGCGCTGGTGCAGTTATTGGAGTGCTCAGGAGTCGACGATGGGCGGGTCAACCTAGCTAAAACGCCTGGTGATGGCTTCATGCTCGATTTTCATTTTAGCTCCATGCCACCTAATGCTGAGGCTGTCTTGAGCCGTTATGCAGAAAAGGTTCCCTTAGCCCTTGGCCTCTTGGCAACCGCTCCAGGGCGCCACCTCTCGTACGGTATAACAGAGGCCCAGTTTTCCGTCGAAGGATTGACGTTTTCTTATTCTACACGTACCTTTACACAAAATCATCCCGGCCAAAGTGCTTTAATTTATCAGGAATTGGTTCAGCAGACCCTTGCAGGGGGGAGAGGCACTGTTTTAGATCTCTATTGCGGGATTGGCGTTTCCTCTCTGTTGTTAGCCCGAGAGGGTGTTCATGTCATTGGAGTCGAATCAAATCCCGAATCGATTCGATTGGCCCAAATCAATCAGCAGCTTAACAAATTGAAGCCTGTCACTTTTCTAACAGCTGATGTCGCTCTCGTATTGCCCAAGTTGCTGAAGCAAGAGCGGCCCCAGACGGTGATCCTCAATCCTCCTCGAGAGGGGCTAGAAAAAAGGATTTGTGAGGCACTGGTTGCAAATCCACCTGAAAGACTCCTTTACGTATCGTGCATGCCTTCTACCCTTGCGCGGGATCTTAAGCGGCTCCGCTCCCAATTTCAGCCTGTTTCTGTCAAAGCCTTCGACATGTTCCCTCAGACGACACATGTCGAAACACTTTTATCTGCTTCACGGATTGGAATTACAGGATAAGCAAGATTGCCGATGGCAGCAGGATAGGCAAGATAGAACATCTCGGTGAATTATCTTGTCTATCTTGCCGCTTTGCGATCCTGCACATCTTGTTTTTGTTGATTAGTCATCGAGTAATACGATCGAAACGTATTTCGGCGTAAACGTATGGGCATCGATTTGTACAATCCACGTTTCGGTTGGCAATGCGGTTTCATCTTTGCGCCGGTATTGAAGCGAAATGGGGAGGTTATCGCAAAATTTCTTGAAATCGGTCATGGACAGAACGGGAACCGTATAATTGTCGAGATTGATATTCCCAGGGGAGGAGGTGAAATCGATTTCAACGGATTGAATCCCTCCTTTCTCTTCTTTGTAAAATAGGACAAATTTGGTGTCGGTGTAGATATCTGGAGGCGGCGAGATGACGAAGGTATTGCTTGATCCTTTGAAAAATGTTTCGGCTAGTGTCTTTTGACTTTGACGGAGTTCAAAAAGATAATCATCAAGAGACTCATCGCTAAACTTTTTTCTTAGAGTTTTGAGTTCGACGATAGGAATGCCTAGATGTCTGAATCGCAAAAGAGTCATTCTGCTCAAAACGGTCAGCCGCTCTGGTGAGAGCGTCAGAGCAGTAATATCTCGATCTTTAAAGTCTGGCACCGCTTTTTGAACGAAGAGCTTTAAGGCTTCTTCTGTCAAGGCCTGTGATTGTGCCTGATTCACATAGGTTTTTTGTTTAAACAAATTGTCGAGGATCTCATCAAAGGACAGGTTGGGATTTTCGCAGGCTGCTTTCAGTGCAAGTGGATCGATCCCTCTTTTTTGACACTCTTGGAGAACTTTTTGAATTGCACACCCGCCCACATTGGGGAGAGAAATTTTTTGGATTTCTAATGCCGTTTTCTCTGTGTCTAATGAATTAAACCCGGCGATATGTAAAGCAGCCACCCACTTAAAAGCAGGATTTGCGGCAAACACTAAATCGCGCAAACATGTCGCTTTGTCGCAAGCCTCTCTTGTGCGTTTCAAGCGTTCTTTTGTATTTTGAACCACTTTTGCTGTATCGAACCAGTGGGGAGGGAGGATTTCCTCAAGAGTTTTTCCACTGAAAGGCTGTTTGGCTTTAGGCTTCTTTTCTTCCTCTTTTTCACGAGAAGACGATTTCCATGCTTTTCTTGCTAAGTGTTCCTCCATGAAAGGAATTTTTGCTTCGAATGCCGCTATTTTAGTCTTGATAGACTCCTTTTCTTGCGGAGTAAGAGGAGTATACGTGTCTGGGAGTTCTAGCAGTCCGGAGCGGTAGGAGGCGAAGAGATGATCTTCTGCAAGCACCACATCTCCATTAGGGAAAATCCGGGGGTTATCGAAAAAGATGAGAGCGCCTTCTTCCTTGTCTTCCTCGTCGGTTTTACTTTTGACAAAAATATTTTTTGCGTGGGCATCCATCATTCCATAAAGGATGGTCACTAAAGTCGCATGAATTAACTGATCCTTGCGGGTTTTTAGATCTCCCACTGTTCGAGAGGCAACAAGGTAATTAGCTAGCTCATGACCTGGGATGGTGGGTTGAAAACTTCCGGGAATGCCTTTCTCAGGAGAATTAATGGGAGCAAGAGTGAGAAAAGGGGAAAGAGATTTCAACGTCGATGTCGCTGGAATATCTTGGAAGTATTGATTGGGGTGTCCAATCCTCCATCCCACCAGTTGGGATTTGTTTCCAAAACCATCTTGTTGAGAGTGGATAGTCGTCGTCGTCGTGGGGTTAAACAAGGGATGGACTTGGAAAATGCACGCGAGATCCCAGGCTAGCTTTTCTAATGTTTTTGCCCCAAAAGCTTTTGAATGCTTTAAGTATGCCACGACTTCGTTTTGCCTGTTTCTAAGGGCGTAAATTTTGTTTGAATGAGGTTGTTGGCTTTCTTCTAGCTTGGTTGGGAGGGGTTGGAGGACCTTTTCAGAGGCCGCTTGTGCTTTTGCTTCTCTTAAAGCCAATTGAAGTCTTGCCATCCCGGGCAGGGCGTTGAAGATCTCGTTTTTAACAGGTTGTTCATAGGAGAACTGTTTACTTGTCTGTTTTCTTAAGATGTAGAGAAAGTCCTCTTTTGTTCCCGTGACTAGCGCATCTTTCCAAAAGTAGGGAGTTAAGTCTTCGGCCAACCCATTTGCGCTGGTAATAGCGGGAGTAGGTGATGGTTGACGTACAAAGGGTTCCAGGGTGGATCTAATTCCTCCCTGGTCAGCCATACCTTTGTGCGTTTCTGGAAAAGCAACTAAATGTTTGAGTTCACGAGTCGAAAACTCCCCTACAGCATCTAGGAGGGCAAAAAAATTGGCATGGAGTAAATCCAATCTGGCCTGAAGGGTAAGAATCAAGCTTGTCGCAGTAGTTCCCTTCCAAAGCTCGTAATGGACATAAAGCGATTCCAGGGGAAAGCGAAGGAAAGGAAATTGCTTGATCCAACTTACTGTTTCTAAGGCTTTTTGATAATCGAACTGATCATTTGTGATGAATTTCCTACCCAAAAAAAGCCGCTTCTTTTCATTTTCTGCGGCATTCCAATTACTCCAATCGAATAAGCTTCCGGAGTGCTGATAAACATTTAACCGAAAGAGGTCAAGGAGCTGGCAAGAGAAGATTCTCTGTTTTTTTTGCACATCGTCATACGTAAGGCCCTTTTGAGAAAGCCATAAATGTTTCAGCGGATCCACAACACCCTCCCCATTTCAAAGAAGGATTATAGCTACATCCCAACCATTTAAATCAAGAGAGTTCAAGGATGAGCCTTTTCTGCTCATCTTGTTGAAACATTTGTCTTTTTGGCTTATCTTCACTGACCATATGACAAAATCTCACTCTTTGTTTCTGTCTCATCCTTGTTTCTTAGAGCATGGCGTTCTCGACCATCCTGAAAATGTGGAGCGTTTGAAGGCCATCCTTGCTGCTTTTGAGGCGAGCCACCATCGCTCCCTGCTGAATCTTTCACTCGATTCTCCGGCTACTGTGGAGGAGATTGCACGCATTCATGACCCTGCTTACATTGAATTCATCGAGTCTTTGAGGGGGAAAGCATCCAATCTCATCTCCGAAACGCCCCTTTCGCCAGGATCGGTGAAGGCCGCTTTTTTAGCTGCAGGGTATGGCGTTGAGTTGGTGAAGAGGGTGTTGGGGGGCGATATTCGGAATGGGTTTGCCCTTGTACGCCCGCCAGGGCATCATGCCAGGCCTGGGAAGGGGATGGGGTTTTGCGTTTTCAACAACATAGCCATCGCGGCAAGACAGGCTCTTGCCATGGGAATAAAGCGGATCTTGATTTTTGATTGGGATGTGCACCACGGCAACGGCACGCAAGAGAGTTTTTATGAAGATGAGCGCGTCCTCTTCATCGACATCCATCAAGACAACCTCTTTCCAGTAGGTTCAGGATTTTTGAGCGAGACGGGAAAAGGGAAGGGGAAAGGATTTACAGTGAATATCCCGTTGCCAAAGGGGTGTCGGGATAGAGACTATTTATATCTGTTCGATCGCGTCGTTAAGCCACTCACTCTGCAGTACCAGCCCGAACTCATCTTGGTGTCAGCCGGTTTTGATGCCCATGAGAGCGATCCTTTGGGGATGATGCAAGTCACGACCTCCGGGTTTGAGCAATTAGCAATTCGGGTTCGAGCCCTAGCAGAAGCGGTTTGCCAAGGAAAACTGCTCCTCTTTCTCGAAGGGGGATACGATCCCTTTTTCTTAGCAAAAAATGTCATGGCCTGTGTCAATGTTTTGGCTAGTGAACCGCTCTCTCTCCCTGTGAAAGAGGCCTCTTCCCCTGAATCGGATGGTGTCGAAGCCCGCGTCAAGGAGATCTATGCGCTCAGATGAACCTCTGGTCGATGTGTTGAAGGCGGTCCCCGATTTTTCCGATTGGGAACAGTCGCGCCTCTGGATAAAGTCAGAGATGCAAATCGTCAGTCATCTGGATCCTGAGTTTGTCGTTAAAGCGGAATTTCGCGCGTTGGAATGGAAGGATCTTGCCCAACCAAGTCAGCCACCGTTTGGACTCTATTCCTTAGAAAATTGGAGAAAGTTCGCCTTAGCCACATTTATGGCGGATCTTGGCTCTTATCCCAATCCTGTTGATCAAGTGAATTTTGACCGCCTTCTTTTTGTGATGCACGCCTTTCCGCAAGGGTTTAGGACGTGGTGGATCAAGTGCCAGGATCAGATTTGGCGGCCAGTGGGCTATACGGGCTGGTATCCGATGTTCGACAATTTCTATGCCTGGATGAAAAACCATCCGGAGCTGTTGAGAGATCGGATGGTGGCTCCAAACACCTATGGGTCTGTGACCCGCCCTCCTCTTTATCTGTTTAACTTCAGCGCGATTCCAGCCCTAAAGAAAAGTGCCCTATCAAAAGCCTTAATGAAGGAGTTTTTTGCAGATATCCAGGCTCAAAAGGCGCGTGGGCTTGCTTGCATCACCGTTTCAGAAGATGGGGTGCGGATTGCTAATCGGTTGGGAATGATCTGCTCTGGCTACTTGCAAATCGGCAATAGCACCGAAGGTGTTTATACCGCTTAAAGCTCTTCCCAATCGAATGCCTGGACGTCGGTGAGACGCTTTGATCCTGTGAGGACCATCGCGAGCCTGTCGATTCCGAGAGCCATCCCTGCTCCTTGAGGAAGCGCGGGAAGAGAGGCGATATACCGTTCATCGATTGCAACGGCGGGTTTCCCCATCTCGGCTCTTTTCCGGAGCTGGTTGGCAAAGAGTTCCTTTTGCTTGTCTGCGTCTCTTAAGAAGGGAAACCCATTGCTGATCTCTACGCCCCCGATGTACAGTTCTGTTCTCTCAGCAGTGAAAGGATCTTTGTCGTTTTTCGGTGCGGACGAAGTCATGTAAAGGGGCCACTCGTGGAGAAAGGTGGGGACTTTTTTTCCCAAACAGGGTTGCAGGAGATCTAACAAATAGGACAAGACTAAACAACAATCGTCTTTAAACGTCTCTGGCAAAGCGATTCCAGCTGCTTGCGCAGCTCGGCAGAGTGGTTGCAAAGAGAAATCTTCCAATCCACGCAATCCAAGATGGTGCTGGAACGCTTCCCGCACGGTAAAGTGTTCCCATTGTTGAGCCATCATGTCGAGCTCAACTCCATTGAAATGGATCCTCTCTTTCCCTGGATAGAGCTTTTGAAATGCTTTTCGGATAAAGCGGACGGTATCTTCTTCGATTGTTTTCAACGCTTCTCCCGCTCGGGCCCATTCCAACATCGTAAATTCAGCACTGTGGTAATCACCCTGGTCATGCGCACGGAAATTCTTTGTTAGAGTGAATACCTTTTGGAAACCGCCCGCCATAAGACGTTTGATTTGGTACTCTGTCGAAGTCACCAGGTAATGGTTTCCCACCTCGACTGTGTCGATGTACGCCTCTGGGCAAGTCGACTTCACCAACAACGGTGTTTCCACCTCCAAGAATCCCTCTGAGCAAAGGTCTTCTCGGATAGCCGAGACGACCTGCTGCCGTTGTAGCAAGCGGGTCATGCGGGAGGTGGAATCTTGGAGAGTTCCCCAGCGTTGAATGTCAGGTGTTTTCATGATTGGGCAAAAAAAAGCCCTCTTGCTTCGAATGTTCAAAACAAGAGGGCCGCGGTTAGTACACTAAACGATTAAGACGCTTTACGCTTTTTTCTCTTTCCGACAAATTCTTCCGAATATGTTTTCAGATCATTTTCGTGAATGACCCATGCGGCGCCTTTGCGGACAGCTTTGAGTTGACCAATGCGCGTTGCGTAGTAGATTTTTTGAGCAGGCACGTTGAGCATCTTGGAGACTTGGTTTACAGAGTAGTAACCCTTCGTAGGATCGTAAACGAGTTCTCCGTTGTACATCGACTTCGATCTCGAATATTTTTGCTTGCGATAAGCTTCGAGGTCGTCGAGGTGGATTGTCCAGCGTGTGCTATCTTTCGAAGCTTTCAACTTATTCAGTTTGATCGCTACGTAAATCGCTTGCCGCGTCACATCATTGAGATCAGCAGCTTGCGTAATTGAAACGAGCTTGTTTTCTGGAATTGTAAATTGTTTATTTTTAGACATTATGTCCTCCTTATATAATTGTATTAAAAACTAAAAGATTTAAGCGTACGGCCTTCGGGTACAGATCCCCAAAAGCCATGCTCTTTTTTTCATTTAGTCCTCTATTATGACATAAAAATGACTTTAACTCAAGCGATTTCTTACCTAGAAAGTGAAAATTTTTGCCCTATACAGGAAAAAAGCCCCTTAAACTGCTTTTCAGGGCTTTTTCCACTGAGGGACAAAAAAGCGCCTAGAGGGTGGAGAATTTGCCATTAATTGGGCTTGCCAGTATGATCGGGTACCCGCACGGATAGTGCTAGTTTGCATCACCGAAAGAGGACGAATGACACCATTTTCTCGCCTACCCTTCTCTGGGCGTGGCCTCTGTATTGCCTTTTTCTTAGTTTTATCCCTCTGTATTTCGTCCATTGGGGAGGGGAAGCTTCCTGAGTTAACCGAAAAAGCGACTAAGGAAAAGCTCTCTGAGATCATGAAATACCACGCGACTTATAAGACTGTGACGCCAGAGATCGTCGCTCGTTCTCTGAAGAATTACATCGACGAATTGGACCCCATTAAAACCTATTTCATCGAATCAGATATCCAAAAATGGTTAGAACCGAGCGATCAGCTCTTAGACAAGATTTTAAGCGACTACGAAAAAAGCAATTTCGACGAGTATGAGCAAATTCATGCTGTCATGGTGCAAGCGATTCAACGCCGCCATGCACTGGATAAATTGATCGATGTCAACGCGCTTCCGAAGAAGGTGAATTCCAGAGAATTTAAAGACATGCAATGGGCAAAAGACGACCACGAACTGCTCAATAGATTGATCCGATTGCGCTCTTTGCAAATCGAGACAGCAGGCAAGTTAAACGAAGAAACGACGGAAAAATCGCTCCAGCGCCTGGCAAAAAGACAAGAGAAATTCGAAGAGAAGATTCTGCAAAGCGATCCTGTGCAAAAGAAGCGTTTGATTTTGACCGATTTTCTGAAGTCGATGGCAGAATCGTTGGATAGTCATACCCTCTACTTCACCCCAGATGAAGCGACCCAATTTTTGATCAATGTGCAGCAGCGCCTCTTTGGAATTGGCGCTTCGTTGAGAGATGATCTCAATGGTTTGACCGTGGTGAAAATTGTCGATGGCAGCCCCGCTGCGTTAAGCAAAGAGCTTAAAGTAAAAGACCGGATCATCGCGGTTGATGGTGAACCGATTGTCGGGATGGACATGGTCGATGCCGTCGAATTGATCCGGGGAGAGGAGCATACTCCAGTTGTCTTGACGATTATTCGAGAAGGGGGCGACGAAGAGAACAAAAAAGAGGAAAAGCTAGACATTACCATCAAGCGAGCGGAAATTGTACTCAAAGAGACCCGTTATGAATCGAACGTCGAGCCTTTTGGAGACGGGGTGATCGCCTATTTGAAGTTATTTTCCTTTTATCAAGATGATGGAAGCTCTTCTGCAGCTGATTTAACAACTGAATTGAACCGGTTGAAAAATGAGTACCACGTGTTGGGGCTCGTGCTCGATCTGCGCTTTAATACGGGTGGCATTTTAGCACAAGCCGTCGATGTCGCAGGGATGTTCATCACGAAGGGAGTTGTCGTTTCGATTAAAGATGAGACGGGGCATGTGCAGCACTTGCGCGACTGGGATGGGAAAATGGTCTGGGATGGGCCTCTCATGGTCTTGATCAACCGCTTGAGTGCATCGGCCTCCGAGATTGTTGCGCAATCGCTTCAAGATTATGGCCGCGCTCTTATCATTGGAGATGACCATTCGTTTGGGAAAGGTTCTTTCCAATCTCCGACGTTCAACCCCACTAAGAAAAACGATATTCCAAATCCCCAAGGGGAGTACAATGTCACGCGAGGCCGCTACTACACCGTTTCTGGGAAAACACCCCAATTAAAGGGGGTCATTCCCGAAATTGAAGTTCCGGGGATTTTGAGCCAATCTGAGATTGGCGAGCAGTTTAAAAAATACCCTCTAGAAAACGATACCATTCCTCCCAATTTTGACGACGATCTTTCCGATATCCCATTTTATCAACGCGATAAAGTAAGGCTCCTTTACAAATTTGATCTGCAACCCCGGTTAGCGACCTATAAACCGTATCTGGAGATCTTGAAAAAGAACTCGGAACTGCGGATCAAAAATAACAAAGCTTACCAAGATTTTCTCGACAAATTGAAAAAGAACCAAGATCCTGACGTCGAGGAAGAGTACAACGATGAGTTTGGGAAGACAGATTTTCAGTTAATTGAAACATATAATATCATGAGAGATTATTTATTTCTTAAGGAGCCATTCCCTTCTTGAATGGCTTGTGAGGTGTCGTGATGGAAATTTGGTTAGATACGTGTGATTATCGAGCAGTTGGGGAAGCGTCGCAGTTAGGCATTTTGACAGGTGTGACGACCAATCCCCTCATCCTGGCAAAAAGCCGGGATAGCACTGAAAAGACCCTTTCGAAGCTCTTGGATATTCAAGATGGCCCTGTGGCCGCGCAGGTCTTGGGCAGGAGCACGCAAGAGATGGTCACGGAAGGGCGTGCCTTTCACAAGTTTTCAGATCGGATCTTGGTAAAAGTACCGGTAACACAGGCAGGGATTGCCGCGATTACCACGCTCAAGTCGGAAGGGATTGCGGTTTTGGCCACGGTGATTTTTCATCCCCATCAGGTGCTTTTGGCAGCGATTGCCGGAGCGGATTACGCCGCGCCCTATATCGGACGGATGTTTGACGCGGGAATCGATGCGTACGCCTCTCTTAAAACGATGGAGACCATTCTTCAGCAGCACCGTTTAGAAACGAAAATTTTAGCAGCCTCTCTGCAAAACACAGACCAGCTATTGGCAGTGGCTGAGATGGGCATTTCTGCAGTGACCCTCAAGCCGTCCCTCTTCTCCACATTCCTTGCCGACGATCCTTTGACCTTGGAAGCTCTCGAATCCTTCGAAGCTGCCTACAAATGAGCTATCTCTAGGCAATCTTTCTCTCAGAGTCTTCGTGTTTTTGTATTGGAATCTATTCAACCGCTCTCCCTTTCCTTTTTTCCTCCTTAGTGCTAGAAGGAGGTTAAGAGGCTTATTGCATGGAAACACTATCCTATCTTACACCTGAGGGAATCTTATCCCCAACCTGCCAGGACAAGCTGACTCCGGATCTTCTCGTTAAAGGGCTTAAGACGATGTTGTTGACGCGCCTTGTCGATGAGCGGATGATCACGCTGCAGCGGCAGGGAACGATCACATTTGCGATGAGTTCTTTGGGAGAGGAAGCGTGTGCGGTAGCGAGCGCAGCAGCTCTTGAGATGTGCGATTGGATGTATCCCCAATACCGGGAAGCGGGTGTTATATTTTGGCGGGGGTTTACCATCCAGCAATACGTCGACCACATGTTTGCTAATGCGCAAGATCTCGAATTTGGGAGGCAGATGCCGAATCACTTTGGCTCTCGCGCTTTGAACGTCGTTACTGTCTCTTCCCCGATCGGAACAAAAATTCCCCATGCAGCAGGGTGTGCGTATGCCATGAAACTGCAAAAAGAGAGCTGTGTATCGATCTGCTATTTTGGAGAAGGGGCCACATCGGAAGGCGATTTTCATGCGGGTCTCAATTTTGCCGCTGTCAGAGGGTGCCCTGTGATCTTCTTTTGCCGCAATAATGGGTATGCGATTTCGACCCCCTGTTCGCGTCAATTTGCATCGGAAGGGGTGGCACCGAAAGGCATTGCGTATGGGATCACAGCTGTACGGATCGATGGGAACGATTTTTTTGCCGTGCATGAGGCTGTTCTCAAAGCACGCAAGCAGTGCCTTGAAGGGAAAGGCCCCGTCTTAATCGAAGCGATGACGTACCGCATGGGAGCTCATTCCACTTCAGACGATCCCACGCTTTACCGCAAAGAGAATGAAGAGAAAGAGTGGGAGAAGAAGTGCCCTATCCTCCGGTTGAGGATGTATTTGACAGCTCAAGGCGTCTGGGATGAGCAAAAGGAAATAGCATTTGTCGCAACCACTCAGGAAGAGATTTCGAAAGCGATTGCCGTTGCGAAAGAGCGCCCCTATCTGCCCCTAAAATCGCTCGTCGAGCATGTCTATTTTGAAATCCCCGAGTCGTTGAAAATAGAATACGAGCAATTAAAAAACTCCCTAGCTCAAGAGAAAGGTTAGCTCAATGGCTGTAGTGAATATCATTCAAGCGCTCAACATGTGTTTGCATCAAGAGTTTGCGCGCAATCCCAACTTGTTGATTTTTGGAGAAGATGTGGGGGCATTCGGAGGAGTTTTCCGTGTGACAACTGGGTTGCAGGAAAAGTTTGGGGAGCAGCGCTGCTTTGATACTCCCTTGTGCGAGCAGGGGATCATTGGCTTTGGCATTGGGATTGCGCAAAGAGGGCTGAAGCCGATTTGCGAGATCCAATTTGCCGATTACATTTTTCCTGCATACGACCAGATCGTCAATGAACTTGCAAAAATGCGCTACCGCACTGGCAATCAATATGCGGCCCCTCTGGTGATCCGCGCGCCGTATGGTGGAGGCATTCATGGAGGACACTACCATTCCCAATCTCCTGAAGCGCAATTCCTCCACACGCCTGGTTTGAAGGTCGTCTTTGCTTCTGGGCCGTACGATGCGAAGGGGCTTTTGACCACAGCGGTCAGAAGTAACGATCCCGTCCTCTTTCTTGAGCCCAAGCGGATTTATCGGGCTGTGAAAGAGGAGGTCCCCAATGAAGAGTACGAAATTCCGTTTGGCGTTGCTGCAGTGGAAACATTTGGGCACGACGCTACTTTGATCGGATGGGGCGCACAGCACCACCAAAATCTAGAGGCGGCAAAATCACTCAAAGAAAAACATGGAATTGGAGTTGAAGTGCTCAATTTGCGCACCTTGAATCCTCTCGACATCAACGCAATTATCGCTTCGATTGAAAAAAGCGGACGAGCCATCGTGGCTCACGAGGCGCCGAAAACGCAAGGATTTGGGGCTGAAGTTGCCTCTCAAATCATGGAACACTGCTTTTTACATCTCGAAGCCCCCGTCATGCGGTGCTGTGGATTGGATACCCCATTTCCAAATGCTTTAGAGAAAGAGTATTTGCCTGACGCTCCACGCGTTATTCAGTCTGTGCTCGAAGTGATGAGGTATTGATGCCATCACTATTTACGTTTTGCTTGCCCGACATTGGAGAAGGAGTGGTCGAAGGGGAGGTTGTGGAATGGTTGAAGCAGGAAGGGGACACCGTTAAGCAAGATGAACCTGTCGTCATCGTCATGACAGATAAGGCAACAGTCGAATTGCCAGCTCCCTATCCAGGTACTATTGTGAAGCACTATTATAAAGCAGGGGAGATTGCGATCAAAGATCGTCCTCTTTACGATATTGCCCTTTCAATCGAAGCAAAAGAGGTTTCTCCTCCACAAACACATTCAAAACCAGAAACAGTGTCAGAGGCGAAGCCCTCTGTGAAGCAAAAAACTGGAGAGAAAGTGTTGGCAACGCCAAAAGTGCGCCATATTGCCAAGCAATTAGGGATCGACCTCGAAGAGATTTCAGCTAGCGGCAAAGAGGGCCGCGTGATGTTGGAAGACCTGAAGGGAAAACTCCCCCACGCGGCTTCTCCGCCCCTTCTTGAGGGAGACACAAAAAAGCCACTGACAGGTGTGCGTGGACTCATGGCAAGGAGGATGGATGCACATCGAGTTCCTCAATTTTCCTATTTTGAATCGGTCGAGGTTACACGACTGATTCAATTGCGCCAGCGGCTTGGGGAAAAAGCGGAGAAAGAGAAGATCCATTTGAGTTATATGCCGTTTTTGATCCGAGCTCTGGCCTCAACTGTGCAAAGCTTTCCCATTCTGAACAGTTCTCTCGACATGCAGGAAGGGTGTCTCATTTACCATCAACAGCTCAATATCGGAATTGCCACAGCGACAGCTCAAGGTCTAATCGTGCCTGTGCTGAAGGGGGTGGAGAGGATGGGAATCGAGCAGGTCATTTACGCGTATGAGACGCTTAAAAAAGAGGTCTTAAGCGGAAAAACTTCTCCTGAAATGATGAAGGGCGCAACGATTACGATCAGCAATTTTGGTGTCCTTGGTGGGGAGGGGATGTGGGCAACGCCCATGATCACTCCTCCTGAGATCGCCATTTTAGCTGTGGCGCGAATTCGAAAAAACCCCGTGGTGAGAAACCAGGAGGTTGTGATCCGCGACATCTTGCCCCTTTCGTGGAGTTTTGATCACCGGATTATCGACGGCGATCTGGCTGCGAAGATATCTCACCACTTTGCAACGCTGTTGCGCGATCCCGCTATTCTTTGACAAACAGATCTATCAGTTGGCTGACAGGCATTTTCATGAGCTGTTCGGGCGAGGTAAAAAGAGCGATTAGCTTGTCTACAGTTGCTTTGGGGTAATGTGTAGAGAGGTTGCGTTTCAATTTCTCGTACAAAAGAGGCTTCCCCTCTTGTCTCCGTTTCCGGTGACCGATCGGATACTCGACAGCTATCTTTGGAAGCTGTGTGCCATCTTTCATTGTGATCGTGATGGCACTGGCGATCGAGCGTTTATGCGGGTCAAGGTAGTCTTTGGAGTAGTTGGGATCTTCGACAACCTTCATTTTGGAGCGGAGCTGATCGATCCTAGGATCGCGGCTTTGCTCCTCTTCATAATCTTCTGCCGTGAGGTTTCCCTTCAGGAGACCGATAGCAATCATGTATTGGAGGCAATGGTCCCGATCGGCGGGGTTGTGAAGCGGCCCTGTTTTGTTGATGATTCTTACGGCTGAGGAGTGGGTTTCGATGAGGATGTGTGCGATCTGATCGATCTGATTTTTGAGCAGCGGGTGGAGTTTTACGGCACATTCGACGGCTGTTTGCGCGTGAAATTCAGCCGGATAAGAAATCTTAAATAAGATGTTCTCCATAACGTAGGAGCCAAAAGGACGCTCAAATGCGAAGGGTTTTCCTTTGAACAACACGTCGTAAAGGCCCCACTGTTTTGCCGATAAAGCCGTTGGATAGCCCATTTCTCCCTTCATGGCAAGGTGAGCAAGAAAGACTCCCCGGCTAGTGGCATCGCCCGCAGCCCACGATTTGCGCGATCCTGTATTCTGAGCGTGTCTATAGGTGCGTAAAGAGCCAGTATCGATCCAAGCATTTGAGACCGCATTCACCACCTGATCGAATGAACCTCCCAATAGCACTGTCGCAAGTGCTGCCGTTGCTACTTTGACCAGGATCACATGGTCAAATCCCACTTGATTGAAGCTATTCAGAAGGGCAAGGCCGCCTTGGATTTCGTACGCCTTGATTTGCGCTGTCAAGAGCTCTTTGATGGTGATTTTGGATTTTCTTTCAGGGAAGGCACGACACAGATAGTCGCACACGGCTAAGAGCCCCCCTAAATTATCGGAGGGGTGCCCCCACTCTGCAGCGAGAAACGTGTCGTTAAAGTCGAGCCAGCGGATCATGGTGCCGATGTTGAATGCGCCACAGACGGGATCTAGCACATATGAGGTACCAGGGACGTGGCATCCATGGGGAACCACCGTTCCTGGCACGATCGGCCCCAACAATTTTGTGCAGGCAGGAAATTGAAGTGCTAAGATGGCACACCCTAAACTGTCTCCTAGCGCGGCCGCTGCCGTTTCGTATGCTTCAGGGCTGTCAATGACAGTATGGGAGGCATACTCGGCAATTTTTAAGATCCCTTCGTCGATTTTATTCATGGTGTACGCGCTTATTTAGAGGAGTCCAGTTCTGTTGAGAGGGCCCTGTATAGTGACTAATTGGACGGATCAGTTTGTTGTTGGCGCGCTGTTCAAGCAAATGAGCTGACCAGCCTGTAATCCGTGCAAAGACGAAGAGTGGGGTAAACATGGGCGTCGGAATGCCACAGAAGTGATAGGCCAAGGCGCTATAGAAATCGAGGTTGGGAAAGAGCTTCTTTTCGCGCCACATCACCGTTTCTATTCTCTCCGCAATGGGGAACAGATAGCCATCAGAAGCTGTTGCGGAGAGTTTTTTTGCCCACTGCTTGATAATCGCCGAGCGGGGATCAGAAGTTGTGTAAACGCGGTGACCAAATCCCATGACGAGTTTTTTTTCAGCAAGCATCTTCAAAATCGCTGCTTCTGCCTCGTCGGGGTTGTCGAAGCGTTGTAGAAGCTCCATCGCCCATTCATTTGCTCCCCCGTGCAAAGGGCCTCTTAAGGCGCCAATCCCTCCGCAGATTGCCGAGTAAAAATCGGACAAGGTCGAAGCAATGGTACGAACCGTGAATGTCGATGCATTAAATTCGTGTTCGGCATAGAGCGTGAGCGAAACATCCAGACACTTCCGGTGTTCTTCAACAGGAGTTTTTCCCGTCAGCAAATGGAGAATATAACCCGCTTGCGACTCTTCTTGCAGCGCTTGTGCAGGAATTTTTCCTCGAAATAACAGCGTGGGAAAGCTCGCAATCAATCTGTCTGCAATTTCAAATCGAGGTGTGATAGGCGATTCTGCTTCAAATGTTCCCAAAGCAGAGCATCCCGTGCGTAGCACATCCATCATGGAAGCTTTGGAGGGGATTTCCTGTAAAATTCGCTCCACACCCGTCGGCAACGTGCGCAAGCCCTGGAGCCGATAGCGATACTCTTTCAACTGTTGTGCTGTCGGAAGCGATCCGCGCAGGAGGAGCCAGGCTGTTTCTTCAAAGGAGCCCTGCTCCGCCAGATCCCCCACGAGGTAGCCGCGGTAGAGTAGGTTTTCCTCCTCCGCCTGGCATAAGCAGATCGCAGAGTCGCCTGCAACGACGCCGGCCAGCCCACCTGTCTTTTTAACCGCATTTGCCATATTCCGGACTATTCCTATAAGGGAATTAAAAGACAAGGGACGGCAGGGACCTTAGGGCAATGCCACACTATACTATATTGTACCAATCAGCTAAAAAAAGCTCATGACACCATTCACTCACATCGTTGTGCTGGGCGGAGCTGGCAAAATGGGCCGCGGCATTGTGCTGTTGCTGTTGCAGCGGGTTGCGCAAGGGGATCACTTTAGAGTGACGATCGTCGATACAGATCCTTCCCAATTCGATGGGGTCAAGGAATATTTTCGCTACCATTTGCAGAAGATCGACTCCAAACGGGTCGCTGTTTGCTTGCAGGCCCTTTGCTTTTTAACAAGAGTCGAAGAGTGTGGGCCGGCAGATCTTGTGTTTGAAGCTATTATTGAGAATGTCGAGATTAAAGCGGACGTTCTCGCGAAAGTCGATAAGGCGACTGGAGGGCGCGCTATTTTCTTTACGAATACCTCTTCGATCCCGATCCATGTGTTAGAGGAGAAGGCGCGTCTCAAAGGGCGTATCTTAGGCTTCCATTTTTATAATCCTCCGCCTGTGCAACAATTAGTGGAAATGATCACCCCAAAGGGGGCCCCAAAGGATCTGAAAACGCTTGGACTGGAAATGGGTGAAAAGTTGAAGAAGCGGATTGTCCCTTCCACTGATATTGCGGGGTTCATTGGGAATGGCCATTTTATGCGAGAAATTGTTTTTGCCTGGCACTTGGTCGAACGGTTATCTCATCAGATGTCTCTTTCAGAGGCACTTGTTGTTGTGAATACAGTGTATCAAGAATGGCTGCTGCGTCCGATGGGGATTTTTCAACTCGTCGATTATGTTGGGATCGATGTGTGCACCGAGATTTTGAAAATCATGAGGACCTTTTTGGAAGAAGATGCCTTGCATTGCCCCTATTTGGAAAGGTTGATCGGCAAAGGGGTCCGGGGCGGTCAACATCCCGATGGAAGTCAGAAATCGGGCATTTTCGAGTATCAGGAAGGGCTTCCAAAAGGGGTGTATGACGTTGAGAAGGGCTTATACATGCCTTATAAAGCACACAGTTTGGGGAATGGGGTAACCGAAGGTTTGACGTGGAGATCGCTCCTCAAGGATCCGGAGCGAGAGGTGAAAATTGCTGCCTATTTTAAGCGGTTGTCAAGCGAGGATTTGTTTGGGGCTCAACTCGCCATGGAAATGTTATCTGCATCTCATGCGATTGGAAAGAAATTGGTCGAAGAGGGTGTAGCGCACTCTCTTGAAGATGTAAATACCGTTTTGCGGCTCGGGTTTTATCATCTGTATGGTGTTGGTTTTAAGTAGTGTTCTGCATCTGTTTTCTTGATGTTCTTGAAAAACTCTTCTAATTCATCCTTGTTTCCAAAGGCTTTTACCGTAGCATCTTTTCGGTAGATGTTTTCGACCCCTTGCAGATGGTCATATTCGTGCTGAAACACTTTAGCTGCAAATCCTTCGAGGACGTGATCGATGGTTTCTCCTTCTAAAGTTGTGTAGGTGATTCGAATTTTTTTGTAGCGCGGGATTTTTGCGATTTGCCATGTATTGCGACTGAGTAAAACGGAAAAGCACCCTTCCCACTCCTCAATCGTTTCCTCTCCGATGGGGACAAAGCTCGGATTGATCACAACGGTCAAGTTATCCGGATTGCGATCGTAGCTATAGATGAAGATCGATTTGCTGATCCCAATTTGTGGGGCTGCCAATCCAGCAGCAGGCAGATACGGTTTTAAAGAATCAAACAACGCCTGAGCAATCTCTTTTGCAAGTGGAAATTCTTGCAGTTTAATTGGTTCTGCTATTTTCTTTAAGACAGAGCCTTGTGGGCTGTCAATTGTAATAATCCTAGAAACGGCAGTTGAAGACGCCAAATTGACGCAATCTTTTGAGCCATAACCGCCTCTGGTGGGGGGCGCCTTCACCATTTGGGAATGATCGCCCCCCACCTGAGGCGGTTCTGACTCAAAATCTTGCATCACTTTATCGTCTTGAACTGCCGTTTCTAGGATGATTGGCAAGGGTTGAGTCATATTTGTTTCTCCGCAAAGCGCGTCTGGTATAACCCTATCATTTTTTCTTGTTTTTTTAAACCGGTTCTTTTAGGATGCTCTTGCGTGAATTAATGGAGAATGGTTTTAACAGGAGGAAGGCAATATGTTTGCAAGATTTGTATGGAATGGTGTCCGAGGGATAAGTGATAGTGCGAACCGTTTTCAATCGCCAGTTGCTCAAGTTGTTGGGACAAAAATTCACAGAGCACAGCTCAGTTCAAGCGCCCCTAAACAATCACCGGCCGAACGAGATGCGAGTAATCGGCTGGATGAGCATATTGCCTCTCTTCGCCTGAGTCATATTGAAGGATTACAATCTTGTCGGATTGAACGATTAACCGATCGTATAATAGCGTTCGAAAGAGATGTGCCGCTTACTAACGAAACAGTAGCAAATTACAAGGAATTGATTAAAAGAAAGGTCTATTCTATTATAGGATTTGTTGGTTGTTTAACGGCTGGAGTCGGCTCCTATGGACTAGCTGTGAGAGCTGAGTCTCTTCCACCTGCTGCGCAGAAGGTTTAGAAAAAATACCCCACGCGAAATTCGATGAGTTGCCGGTACTGTTTGTATTGTCTCATGAGAGCTACCTCGTATTCGAGCGTGACGACACATTCTTTCGTCACCATTTTACCGAGCGTCAGATCAAAAGGAATAAACCAACCTGAAACCTCCCAATTATAACACATTTCTGGTGAATAGGTTATGAACCATTCGTTAGGCAAGACGATGTTTAGGGTTGGTTGGATATAGGTGCGGTTGATGTGAGGTGCGGAAGCAAAACCAGCCACATCGAACGCATGGCGGACGAGCAAACCACAGAACGATCCAGCGCCCCATGCGAAGATGTCATAACCAAAGGCGATGGTCGGTAAGACCTGATATTTTCCATCACCGACTTCTAAGTTGTCCCCTGCAGTTGGAAAGAGCAATTTGGCTCCAAATCCCCAAATCCAAGGGCCGTGTGCGGGGGTCACGGCAAGAATCTGCAAAAGAGTGTCTCCCATGACTTGGCTATTGTAACATCCATTTGTTGAGTGGGTTGTACATCGATACCACCAATAGGGAAGGTCGACGCGAAAGCTCAGTTCCCAGCTGAGAGGAAGGCTGATGACTTTATCCATGCGCAGCGTGGCAATCGCAGCATTCCCGTTTTGCACATCGACGCCAGTTTCGTATTTCATTCGTAAGTCTAATCGTGTAAGTGGCTTAACGATGTTTTGTCCCGTGTTGAACTCTTCATCTGCTTCCAGGAGCGCTATCGTGCAAAGGCTGAGGAGAATCAAACGTATCGACATGTTCATACCAGGCACGGTACTCGTTTCTCAAAATGGATGCTACCGATTTTTTTCTTGTCTTTTTAAAACGCATTATATTAAGATGTTTTTGCATGAATCTGTAAGAGGTGACTTTGGTCATCTTTTTACAATTCATCAAAGGATCAGATTTTTGTTTGTCTATATTCTGTCCGATGTGTTATAACTTTTTCCCGGTTAGAGATAATTGGGAAAAATCTGAAAATTTAACGAGGAGGAAGAAAAAATGTTTACGCAACATGTGTTAGGCTCTTTGCGTGGGATGTCGTTTGTGGCTAGTCCCAGCAATATGAATAGGTTTCCGCATTCACAAATATCAAAGACAATGGTTCAAAGGGGTCAATCTTCAGGAGTGAACCGTATTGGTTCAGCCAATGGAGCCCATGCAGTCCATGGGCAAGCGCAATCCGCAGCTGAAGCAGTTGATGCAACGGTGACGCGCGTTCGTCTGCAGCAGTTCGAAAGTCTGACAAATGCGGAGATGCTGCGCTTAGAACAGCGTTTAGCGAATCTAGAAAAAAGCGTTCCACTTGCTGAACGTATGACGATGGCGCAAAAAGAATTTTTTAAAACTAACACCCGTCTCAGTCTTGCCCTTATGACTTTCCTATCGATAGGGATTGGCTCTTTTGCTGTTATGACAGCTTCTACTGGTAGTAGATATGCTGTTGCAGAACAAAAAAGTGGGAACATGGCTGGAACTCTTTTGGATACTTCACACAGGGCTTAAGGAAGCTTGATATGATTCATACTCAAAATTGGGGAGAGCTTTCTGCAATCCAGATTGGTGGAGTCATTTGTATGCCTGTGCTCATGATTGGGCAGACAATGATTCAACACTATGGGTTTGCATCGTCTATAGCAGCCGTTTTGATAGGCAATGCGATTTTGTTCTTTCTAGGACTGATCGCTGCTAAGATGAGCGTTTCTAAGCGTCGCACGACGATGGAAAATGCGATCGAGTACTTTGGCGAAGAAGGGGTGAAGTTTTTCTCCCTGGCTTTCGTTCTCTCTCTCGTTGGATGGTTCGCTATCCAATTGAATATGATGACATTGGGTGTGATGGATTTGTTTTCGTTAGATGGCACTTCTATTTTTACGCGGACTGCTCTAAATGTAGGTCTGGGAATTCTGATCACGTTGGTTGCCCTGTACGGTGTGAGAGGAATCTCGATCTTAGCAAATTTGAGCTTGCCGCTTCTGATCGCCACGATTGGATATGCAGCCTATTCAATTGATAGAGTCGATCAGCCGGGTGCCGTTTTGGAAGAGATCCCGTTTACCTACGGAGGGATTTCGTTAGTAATCGCAATGGCGATCGCATTTGTGATCGATTTGCCGACGTATTATCGCCATGCAAAAACGGTGAAGCATGCCTACATCAGCATTGCTATTGTTTTTGGGCTTTGCTTGCCTCTACTGGAAATTATCGGCATTTATTTAGCTGCCGCCAACCCCGACGGTTCGTTTCTCGACGTTTTCAAGCGCAACAACAGCATGGCTTGGAATTATTGGACGGCCACTTTTCTCATCTTAGCAGGCTGGACGACCAACAATGTCAACCTCTATTCCGGGGTCGTCTGTATGGACACGCTCATGAAAAATTCTTCGGTGTGGTTTAAGACCTTGGCTTTTGGTGCGGTAAGCACCGCTCTTTCCTGTGTCGACCTGCTTACCCATATCGAGCTCGTGCTCGAAGTGATCGGCATTTCGATTGGGAGTATGGGCGGTTTGATTTTTACCCGCTATCTCCTCGCGCAAATCCACGGATTGGAAGTAACTAAAGAGGATCATCCCTTGCATTTGCTGGCTTGGGCTGTTGGCATTTTAGTTGGGTTGCTCAGCTGGTTTGGCTATTCGTTAACAGGAATTTCTGTATTGGATGCAACTTTTGCTGCTTCATTGGCGACGATGCTAGTGATGACAAAAAGGCGTTCCTATGAAAAAACTTTCTCTTAGTCATCTCGATGACCTTGCAATTGGAGCTGCTATTTTAGGTTCGGGGGGCGGGGGAGATCCTGCCTATCCCTACATGATGGCGCACCATGTGATGCAGGAATGGGGAAGTGTTTCCTTAATCAGTCCCGCAGAATTAAAACCAGATGATTTTGTCGTGCCTATCGGAGTCATCGGAGCCCCCCTTGCCGAAATTGAAAAAATCGAAAGTGGCAGGGAATTTAATATCCTATTCGAAATACTCGAGAAAACCGTCCAAAAAAAAATCACTGCGATCGTCCCATTTGAGATTGGGGGTGGAAATGCGTTTACCCCTTTTTGGATTGCTCCGATAGTGAAACTCCCCGTCCTAGATGCCGATACAATGGGGAGAGCTTTTCCCGAGGCGCAGATGACCTCTTGCGGGTTATTGGGTGCCTCGTGCTCACCATGTGTCATCACCGATTGCTTGGGCAATACAGCAGTTATTTACGCAAATAACAACCTTTCTCTCGAAAAAATAGGGCGTCAAATTACGATTGCTATGGGATCCACAGCTTGTACAGCTCTATATCCGCTAACTGGAACGCAAGCGAAAAAAATGACCTTCCACCACTCGATTACGCGCGCCATTGCATTGGGCAAAGCGCACCGGGAAGCCAAACAAGCGGGACAAGATCCTTTGAACGCCATTTTGCATGCGAGCAAAGGGACTTTAGTTGGGTCGGGAAAGATTACCGATATCGATCGGGCGATTTCTAAAGGGTTTTTAAAAGGGAGCGTGGTCGTCCAAAACAAAACGGACCACATTGAAATTCTTTTCCAAAACGAGTTTCTTTTAGTCAAAGTCAATGGGCAACCCGTGGCAACGACACCGGATATTATTAGTCTAATAGAGATGGAAACGGGTTTTCCCGTGACGAGTGAAAGTTTGCAGTATGGGATTAAGGTGAATGTAATTGTTCTACCAAGCCCAGCACTTTGGACGACCCCCGAAGGGCTGGCATTAGTGGGTCCTCGCTACTTTGGATACGATATGGATTACATTCCACAAAGCAAACCGAAATCTTCTGTTGATCCAGTAGAGGTGATCGCATGATGGTCAAAAAGCAAAAATATAAGGTGGGAATTGATATTGGTGGGACCAATACAGACTTGGTCTTGGTCGATTCTGAAAACGCGATTGTTGCTCAAACAAAAACTGCAACGACAACCGATATCAACTCAGGGATCAAAACAGCCTTAACACATGTGCTCAAGGAGTCTCAGGTCAATAGCGAAGAGATTTGCGGCATTTTTATCGGGACGACGCAAATCGCCAATGCGATTTTGCAGCATAAAAACCTTTATAAAGTTGGAGTAATACGAGTTGCAGGCCACCATCCGACGTCGATCCCTTCTTGCTTCTTATGGCCTCAGGAATTAAAGAACTCGCTCTACGTCGATACAATCACCGTCGGTGGAGGTTACGAGTGCGACGGGTACCCCATTACCCCAACTAATCATGCGGAGATTAAAGCGGCAATTGAGGCGTTGGTGAAAAAAAAGGTAGAGAGCATCGCTGTTGTCGGGGCCTTTTCTTCCTTGAATCCCTGCCAAGAGCTTTTGGTCAAAGAGATCGCACATCAAATCACCAAGGGAGTAATCCCCATTTCTCTTTCACATCAAATTGGTGGAACCGGGTTTATCGAAAGGGAAAATTCGACGATTCTCAACGCAGCCGTTAAGCAAGTGATGACAAAGGCGTTTCAAGGGCTTGCATCGACCTGTTCTGAGCTTGGCTTTGTTTCTCCGATGTGGATCACCCAAAACAACGGCAGCATTATCGATCTCAATCACGCGATCGAATTTCCCATTTTGACGATTTCTGCAGGTCCGACGAATTCGTTTATTGGAGGGATGAAGCTGGCAAAGATGCAAGATGCCATTGTCATCGACGTCGGAGGTACTTCGACCGATGTAGGGATCGTGCGCAAGGGGATTCCGCGCCGCTGCTTAAACAATAGTAAGATTGGCGGCATCTCTCTCAATTTCCCGATGCCTGATTTGTATTCGATTGGGATGGGTGGCGGCAGCCATATTGAGGTCGATAAAAGCAAAGTTCAAATTGGCCCTCAAAGTTGTGGAAACCGCACGTTTATCGACTCCCTCTCATTTGGAGGCAAGCAACTCACTTTAACCGATATTGCTTTGGTGCTTGGACACGTGACAATCCCCGGAGCCGAGTCGCAGCGCGTCCTTCTATCGCACAAAGGATGTCGCGCCGTTCTTGACGAGGCGATCAAGCAACTCTACGCCTTGGTCGGGAAAATTGGACCCGAAGAGCAATCGCTTCCCATCATCATGATCGGAGGAGGCTCCTCCCTTTTCCCAAAAAAACTCTTGGATGGCCGCTTTGTCATTCCACCCTACGCACATGTTGCAAATGCCTATGGGGCAGCCTTAGCGCAAATTTCTGGTGTCGTCGATACCGTGGTGTCTTTAGAAGATCGGCAGGAGGTGTTAGCGAAATTGCAACAGCAAGCAATCCAGATGGCGATCCAAAAAGGGGCCGATTACCAGACCGTCAAAGTGGAAAACATCGAGATCATTCCCTATCACTACGTCCCCAATCGCATGGCCCGCGTGATCATCCACGCCGCTGGCAATCAGCCCCCTCTTTGAAAACATTTTTGTTTTTTGCGTTCTAGCTTCCTTTTTTCAGTTTGAGTTGTAAATTCTCCATCCTTTTTTCATTTAAATATGAAAATTTCCTTCCTTTTTTCAGTTTGAGTTGTAAAATATCCTTCCTTTTTTCATAATTAGGTTAAAAAGGAAGGGAAAATGAAGCAAGTCAAAAGGTTTTTTTCGCCGCCCAAAGGAAGCTATTTTCTCTTTGGCCCTAGGGGGACCGGGAAGTCAACGTGGATCAAAAAGCACTATCCCAATAGCTACTACATCGACCTACTTCTGGCCGATGCCTTAAGGGCCTTTGCGGCCCATCCAGAAAGGCTAAAAGACCTGATTGATGCTAATGCAGACATCACGACTGTTGTTATTGACGAGATCCAGCGCGTTCCAGAATTGCTCCCCATTGTCCATGCAATCATTGAAGAAAAGCGTGAAATCCAGTTCATTTTAACGGGCTCAAGCGCTCGCAAGCTCAAAAGAGCGGGTGTAGATCTGCTTGCAGGAAGGGCGATAAAAAAGGCGATGCACCCCTTTATGGCATCGGAGCTTGGGGAGGCGTTCAGTCTAGAAAAAGCGCTAAAGTGGGGCATGCTTCCACTTGTTTGGGGAGCTCAAGACCATGAGGAGGTCTTGCAAACATACATAGATCTCTACATCCAAGAAGAGGTGCAGTTTGAAGGACTCGTAAGAAACATTGGAAATTTTTCACGCTTTCTCTCGGTAATCGCCTTTTCTCATGCCAACGTGCTCAATACAGCCAATATCGCAAGGGAATGCGAGGTAAAGCGTTCCACGATTGAAAACTACATCGACATTTTACAAGACCTCCTTCTAGCCTGTTTAATTCCCGTTTTTACCAAGCGTGCCCAAAGGATTTTGGTCTCCCATCCAAAATTTTATCTTTTCGATGCAGGCGTATACCGAGCACTCCGCCCATCTGGGCCGATGGATACTAGCAACGAAATAGATGGAGGGACGCTAGAAGGTTTGGTACTCCAACATTTGACGGCCTGGTGCGACTATTCCAAAGGAAAATATCAGATCTATTACTGGCAAACAAAGGCCGGGTTAGAAGTGGATTTCGTCGTTTATGGCGAGGAAGGCTTTTGGGCAATTGAGGTAAAAAATAACACGAAAATAGCGTCAAGAGACGTGCGTGGGCTGCTTCATTTTAAGGAGGACTATCCTGAAAGTAAGCAGATCCTTCTTTATAACGGTAAAGATACCATCTTGGAAAATGGGATTCTTTGCATGCCTTGCGAAGAATTCTTGAAAGGAGTTGTTCCAGGCAAGCCAATTTTTTAAATGTCGCGGATGGGGAGAGGTTCTTTCCCCAAGCTGACGAGCTTGGTATTTTCCTTTTCGAGAAGCTCGCGGCCGGCAAAGACAACACTGGGGGCTTTGGCAAGCGCCGGGGCAATGTGCGTTTTCACCGCTTGGATGATGTCATCGCGGTTGAGGTTTAAAATCGAGTTGCGGAACGCTTGCCGCACCTCTTGGGTTTTTCCCTCTTTTAGCCAGGCATAGGCAATGTCGCCACGGCTTCCAGGGGCGATGGGCGCATCAAAGCCTTGCGCCATTTCGAGCTTTGCTTCTTCGATATCGCCTTCGTCGAATTTCCCTTGCAGGATCTTGTCGACGGCTTTTTTAAAGGCTTCGAGCGAAGAGACTATGTTCGGATCGCGGAACGAGTAAAAATAGAAGTTTCCTCCCATACTGTTGCAGACGGCTCCTCCTCCGTATGCGCTTCCTTGTTCACGAAGGGCAGTGTGGAGGTAGAGGTTGTCGAATAGGACAGCAGCGACGTTGAGAGCCCCCGCATCCTTGTGGGTATAGGGAACCGTTTGAAACACCTTGGCGATAAAGGCAATCGGAGAGGCGATGATCCTCCCTTGCGATTCGCAAGGAGTGATGGTGTAGTCGTTGATCCAGGGAATATGTGGGCGCGTTTGAATTTCATTTAGTCCATAGTAGTTGTGTTGCTTGATCTCGTTGAACATTTCTGCGTTGCAAGTGATCACGAGATCGGGCGTTCCCACGTGTGTCAATTTTTCTTGCAGTTCTTGGAGCTTGGCGATGAGCCAGTCCCCTTTTTCGTGGAAAGAAAGTGCTAGGTCTCTAACCATATAGAAATACTCGATCCCATTCCAAATGTTGTTGATTCTGGACGGGGCATCGATCCCAGAAGCGGCCATGCTGACGGCATATTTGAGGGCACTTGATGCAATCGAGGATTGCAGCGCCGTATATTGCTTGAGCAAGATCTCTTTCAATCGATGGCGGTCGGCGAAATCGACCGTTGTGGCAAGGTCCTGGATCAAGGGCAAGAGGCGTGCGGCTTTGCGGTGGAGGGCTTTGCCGCGGATCGATAGCAGAGGTTTGTAGAGACGAAAATCGTGTGCTTGCAGGTTGAGGAGAAGGGCGGCACCAATTCCTCCCGTATTTGCTTGGATGTATTCCAAATTCTCCACGTAGCTGCGCCCCTTGCACCCCATCTGCGACATGAGGGTCGTCATCAGGCGCAAGTAGCTGAGGTCTTCTTCTGGAATGTTGGGAAGGGTAATGAGAAGATCTGCATAGACGATTTCATTGGTAAAGCAGCTGTGGTGATATACCTCGATATTTTTGCTCACCTCATGCGTTAACGGAAGGACGCGCGCTGTTTTAGGTACATCGTCGAGCGAGACTTTGGGAAGGATGTCGATGTCGCCTTCTTCTTGCTGTTTTTGGAAGGCGCGCAGCGCTTTGGATTGGTCAACGAGCTTCTGTTTTTCTTTTTCTGATAGTGCCTGTTGAATCTTGTCTAAGTGTGCCCGTTCTTCGTCGTGTTCTTTTTTCGCAAGATTTTCATCTGGCAGCATCACGATCCGCACGAAGTGGGGATTATCGATCAAATATTTTTGGATGAGGCCCGTGAGGTATTTTGGATTTTCCAGGTTGTGCTTGCGCACCTGATCAAATAGAGTGTGGATGATGAGGCCGCTTTCGGGAGATCCTCCATGCTGTTTGAGCAGGGCAGAGCGCATGAAGAGCGAAAGCCCAAACGGCGTGTGGTCGCCCGTGATTTCGCTGCGGAAAAACTCTAGCTGGTGGATCGCATTTTCCACGTGTGAGATCGCGATCCCTTCATTGACGATCGTTTGGAGCGTCGTTTTTAGGATCTTTTCCAGCGTGTCTGCATCCCCTTCTCGGCACCCTTTCAAGGTGACGACCCACGGAATTTCCGAGATCTCAGTTTCGATGTAGCTATTGACCTGCTTGCAGAGTCCCGATTTGAGAAACGCTATTTTGAGAGGGGAAGCATCCGTGTCCAATAAAATGATTTCTAAGATGTTTAGCGCAAGCAGCTCCTCTTGGTTTAGGATGTGGCAGGTGAGCCATCCAAAGGAGACGATTGCCTTGTCGTCGAGATCTTTTTCTTCCGACGTTGGGTAGTAACCGACGAGATGTTTGGGCTCTTTGAAGCGCGGTTGCAGCGGAAGCGGCGGTAAGGGCGGTAACGGGTGGGAGATCTCTTTGAGAACCTTTTCTGCGATGAAATCGAGATGCTTTTCAAGAGGCATGTTGCCATAGAAAAAAAAGATGCAGCGGCTTGGGTGGTAAAAGTGGCGGTGAAACGCGCACAGTTGTTCGTAGGTCAGCTTGAGAATCCCCTTTGGATCTCCGCCCGAGTTCACCCCATAGGTGAGATTTGGAAAAAGAGCATGGCTGATCATTTCGTTTAAACGAGAGCTCGGACTTGTGAGCGCACCTTTCATTTCGTTAAAGACGATCCCCTTGTTTTCCAGCGGTGAATTGGGATCATCCGGCACTGCAAACTCTAACCGATGCCCCTCTTGTAGAAAGCTCAGCTCCAGCAAATTGGGATGGAACACAGCATCGATATACACCTCGAGCAGGTTGTAAAAATCTTTCGGCACTTGGGAGGCTGCTGGGTAGCAGGTAAAATCGGGCCCTGTGAAGGCGTTCATGAACGTGTTCAAACTCCGCCCCTGCATCGAAAAGAAAGGATCTTTGACCGGGTATTTTTTCGACCCGCAGAGAACCGTATGCTCCAAGATGTGGGCCACCCCATCCGACGTCGTGGGGATCGTCTGAAATGACAAGCAAAACATATTTTCAGGATCGTCTGTCCCAATATACATGACCCGCGCGCCCGTTGGCAGATGCGTCAATTCGATCAATTGACACTGCAGCTCCCGTATCTCGTGGATGTGGGTGACTTCGAAATCGTGGTATTTTTGCCCGACTTTCTGAAAATGGGAGACTTTCGGCGACATGTTTGATCCTAACCAATTGATCGTTATTTCCCGAAAAGATACCCAACTCCGGTTTTAAAAGCAAAGAAAGCAAACCGCAGGGAACAAGATCAGCAGGATCGCCTGCAGCGCCAAGATAAGGCAGGATCTTGCCAATCCTGCCTATCGTGCCAATCCTGTTTTTAAACAACTGATTTCGATTGTCTGAATGGGTATTATCGGCTATGATGCCTATTATGAGGATTAAGAGGATCCATCTACTTCCAAATATTATTACTGCGTTTGCTCTCGCGTGCGGTTTGTTTGTTATTTTTAAAATGACAATGACCGAAGTGGGAGGGGCGACCTTTCAGACGGTTGCAGCAGTTTCGGCGATTCTTCTGTTGGCAGCGCTGGCGGATTTATTGGATGGTGCTGTCGCGCGGGTGATGAAGGCCGAAAGTGAATTTGGCGGTATTTTTGATTGCATGGCGGATGCGATCTCGTTTGGAGTGGCTCCCTCGGTCATCGTTCTGAAAACGCTCTCTTTGCCCAAGGAGAGTGAATTATCCTTTTTTTTGATGATCACTGCAATGGTCTTTTCGGTGTGTGGAGTGTTGCGCCTGGTGCGGTTTTATTTGACGACGGTCCATGCACGGGGTGATCAAGCGCAAGAGGATGACAACAAGAAGAATTTTACAGGGTTGCCGATTCCCGGAGCCGCAGCAGGAGTGGTCTCGGCCAATTTGCTTTTGGTTTCTGAGGAATTTCGCAACCTGATCGATTTGAGCGATGTGGCGCGCGTGTGGACGTTGGCAGGAGTGTTGGTCGTGTTAGGGTATTTGATGGTTTGCCGCCTAAAATTCCCGAGTTTTAAAACACTGCACATCAAAGTCGCCTCATTCCGCCTCGTCATTTTGACCGTGGTTGTCGCAGTGATCTTTTCTTATGGGTTTCTCCACTATTTTGCCGTGGTCTTTTTCTTTTTCGCTTGGGCCTATATTTGCGTTGCCCTTATCTTATCTACTATCAGACTCATTTCAGGCAGGGCGTCGAAGACCCTGGAGGATTTTGAGCCTGAGTCCGAAGATGATTTAGACATTTAGGAATGGGTTTCTTTAGATGAAACGGTTTTGGAATGAGCAGAGGCTCTGGCTTTGGCCTGTGGTAGTGGTTGCGCTGCTTTCTCCCTTCACCCCGGGAATTGACTTGGGGCTGGCGCATTATTTTTATAGAGATGGTTCTTTCTTGACTCATCCGTTTTCTACATTCATGTATGAGTATGGGCAATTGCCCGGGCAGATGGCGTTTTTGGCGGCTGCGGTCGTCTATTTATTGAGCTTTGTGATCAAGGCTTGGAAGCCATTGCGGAGTGGAGCGTTGATTTGCATTCTGGTCATGGCGATCGGAGCTGGGTTGATCACAAATGCCCTTCTGAAGGACCAGTGGGGTCGGCCGCGACCCAAGCAGACGATTGAGTTTGGGGGAACGCAAGAGTTTCGGCCATTTTATGAGCCCAATTTTAATCATCAACCGGAACCCTCTCGGGGTTTTCCTTGCGGCCACTGCACGATGGGATTTTATTTTTTTGCCCCAGCATTGATTGGGATCTGGACGGGGCGCAAGCGCCTGGCTTGGATTTCGATGGGGATGGCTTTGCTGTTTGGGATTGCCTTGTCGCTTGCACGGATGGCGCAAGGAGGACATTATTTTTCTGACACCCTTTTTGCAGCGCTGGTCATGTGGCTCACCTCATATCTCTGTTGCTACGCCCTGTTGGGAGAGCGTGAGCCATGAAGGGCCTGACGAAAAAGCAGCGGGAAATCGTCGACTTTATCCAAACCTTTATCACAAATAACCGTTACGCCCCAACCTATCGCGAATTAGCTGCTCAATTCCACTACAAATCGATGGGAACAGTCCACAAGCATATCGAGAGCTTAAAAGCAAAAGGGGTGTTGACAACGGAAGAAGGAGTGAGCCGCTCCTTGACGTTAGCCAAAGAGCTGGAGACAAAACCCTCGCCTCAAGAAGTGGCCGTGCCGCTGGTGGGTGAAATTGGGGGAACCAACCCGATTAAAACCTATTCGACGACGCGCATGTTGAGCATCCCCAATTCCATGGCGATCAATCCAGATGCGACCTACGCGCTCCTCATCCATGGCCATTCATTTACAGATGAACTCTTCTCTGACGGCGACTTCCTGATCGTCGAGGCCAGACAAGAAGCTAACCCAGGTGAAACTGTCGTGGCCTTGATCAACGGGACAGAATTGATCGTCAAAAAGTATTACTCCGATGGGAAGAACGTCAAGCTCGTTGGCGCACAGATCCACCATACGCCCCTGATCGTCCACCCAAAGAATTTGGTGATTCATGGTGTGGTGATTGGGTTGATCAGGAATTATGGGTAGAGAGTGTGAGGATGATGAGGACCTTGAGTTATTTTTAGAATTTCACTAAGCTGGGAATAAGACTGCAAACCTACAGAGAGGCTATATGATGAATCCAAGAATACCGATTCCGAAAGATAAAATCACGCATTTTTGCAAGAAAAATTTTATTACTAAGATGTCTCTTTTTGGATCCGTCTTGACGGAGCAGTTTAATTCAAATAGCGATATCGATTTTTTAGTAGAATTCCAACCTGGCCACACTCCTACTTTGTTTGATATTGTCAACATGGAAGAGGAATTAAGTTCCATTGTCGCGCGTCACGCTGATCTAAAAACAGCAAATGGAATTAGCCGTTACTTTCGTGATGATGTCATTGCAAAGGCTCAGATAATCTATGGTTAATCGTGATTTATCTCGTCTTTCCATATGCTGGATTGTGCAGAGGCTATTTCTAAATTTTCAACCGGAAAATCGCGTCAAGACCTTGATTTAGATCGTTTTTTTGCTTCAGCAATTATGCGTGAGTTTGAAGTTTTAGGAGAAGCTGCATCTGCAATTTCTATCCAAACAAAATCACATTTTAAACAAATTCCTTGGAAAGAAATAGTGGGGATGAGAAACCAGCTAATCCATGCGTATTTTGATGTCGATCACGATATTGTGTGGAGCACCATTATGACGGCTTTACCAGATCTTATACCAAAAATTAAAAGCGCGATTGATACTTTGCAAAAAAACCTGAAAACTAACTGAAGTTTACACTATGAATGTTTTCTCTGCGTCTCTCCGACACCCTGTCTCTGCTTTGTGTCTAAGAGGGCGTTGTTTCGTAATCATCTGCGAGATATACTGTGTTCATGCCAACACTCACTCTTGAAATTTTGATTTTTTCTCTTACAATAATTGTTTCTCTCATTGTTTTGGCGGTGTATGCAGCGGTTGTGCGGGTGAAGTGCACAGCCTTGCAAGAGCAGCTGCAAGTGGAACGGGAGCTTCAGCAGAAGTTGAGCGATACCTTTAAACTCCTTTCTGTCGATGCCTTGAAAAGCAACACACAATCGTTTTTGGAATTGGCTACGACGAAGTTTGAACGGTTTCATGAAACGGCAAAACTCGATCTGACATCGAGACAACAAGCGATCGATGCCCTTGTGAAGCCTGTCAAAGAGACATTAGAGAAATTTGATGGGAAGATCCAAGAGATCGAAAAGCAGCGGATCCAAACCTACTCTTCGTTGAGCGAACAAATCAAAGCGATCACCTCGTCCCATGCGCAGCTCTATAAAGAAACGGGGAATCTCGTCAAAGCGCTCCGCATGCCCAATGTGAGAGGGCGTTGGGGAGAAATTCAGCTCCGTCGCACCGTAGAAATGGCGGGGATGCTGGAACATTGTGATTTTGTGGAACAGGCATCCGTTACTTTTGAAGAGAGGAGGCTCCGCCCCGATCTCGTCGTCAAACTTCCTAGCGGTAAGCAGGTCGTTGTTGACTCCAAGACCCCGTTGAACGCCTTTTTAGACTCACTCGAGACAACGGATGAGGAAATGCGTATCACGAAGCTCAAAGAACATGCCAAGCAAGTGCGCACCCATATCGGAATGCTTTCGGCTAAATCGTATTGGGAGCAGTTTGACCAGTCGCCTGAATTCGTCGTCCTCTTTTTGCCGGGAGAAACCTTCTTTAGCGCAGCCCTTGAGCATGATCCCTCCCTGATTGAATATGGTGTAGATCAACGGGTAATTTTAGCCACACCCACGACATTAATTGCTTTGCTCCGCTCTGTCGCATACGGGTGGAAGCAAGAGATGATTGCAGAAAACGCAAAGAAGATCAGCGATCTTGGAAAGACGCTGTATGAAAGGGTTTACACATTTGCCGCCCACTTTGACGAGATAAGGAGAAACCTCGAAAGAACTGTCGAGAGCTACAACAAGTCGGTGGCTTCATTGGAATCTCGCGTCTTAGTGACAGCACGCAAATTCAAAGAGCTTGGGGTTTCTAAAGAGGCAGAGATTCCCGTGCTCGACCCCGTCGACAGCCATCCCCGCACCTTTCAAACAGCCCTTTTGAACGATTCACCACCAAGCCAGTAAATGGTTCACCACTGAGAACACAGAGATCAGTGAGAAAGTGTGAGATAAAAAGAGAACTTCTCAGATTCTTTCACTTTATCTTAGCCTTGACTTTAGGTTTAAAAAGCAAACAGAAAAAATTATGCGTTGATTGACGGTGAGTTTTAAAGAAATAAAACCTCTTTGCGTCTTTGCGCCTTTGCGTTTAAACTGCAAGACTATGGGAAGATAATCATGTGCAAATGATAAGCTCTAAAGTACATGGCAACCAATTGTGAGTTTTTTTCAACGCAAAGGCGCAAAGACGCAAAGAGACTCAATTAGTTATACCCTTCTCAATCCTGTCGGGTTTTCTCACTGTTCTCGGTGTTCTCAGTGGTTAAATCTGTGGTTAAGTCTTACGGAATGAGATCGCTTCCATCAAATGGTGCTTGGCTATCCCAGAGCCATTTTCGAGATCGCTGATCGTTAGAGCAACGCGCAGCAAGCGATCGCAAGCGCGCGCAGACATGCCGAGGACGTCAATAGCTTGTTGAAGGACGCTGTGGCAGTCGGGAGAGAGCTGGCAATGCACTTTCACTTCTTTAGAAGACATTTGGGCATTGGTCTTTTTTAGCGAGAAGCGGCTCTCTTGAGCTTTACGCGCCTTTTTAACCCGCTCTCTGACAGTATGGGATGTTTCTCCGGGGTTTGTGTTAATCATTTCTTTGTAACGGAGAGCGGGTACTTCGACGTGCATATCGATCCGATCCCAAAGAGGGCCTGAAATCCGCCCTTTGTACCTGTCGATTTGCACTTGCGTGTCTTTGCAGGCCTTGTCAGGGTGCCCTTGAAAGCCGCATGGGCAGGGGTTCATGGCGGCGACGCAAATGAAATCGCTTGGGAAAGTGAAGTTGCCTTGAGCACGGCTGATCGTCACTTTGCGATCCTCAAGGGGTTGCCTCAACACTTCTAAGACATGGCGAGAAAATTCTGGCAGCTCATCGAGAAAGAGGATTCCGCGGTGTGCTAAAGAGACCTCTCCTGGACGTGGAACGGCCCCGCCGCCGATGAGGCCAGCGTAGCTGACAGTATGGTGCGGTGAACGAAAAGGGCGCTGGGTGATCAAACTATCACCGGGAGGGAGGAGTCCGCCAATGGAGTGGATTTTGGTGATTTCAAGCGCTTCCTCCACGGTCAGTTCAGGCATGATGCTGCCCAGGGCTTTAGCCAGCATCGTTTTTCCAGAGCCTGGTGGGCCGCTTAGGACGATATTGTGATGGCCTGCAGCGCAAATCTCCATCGCGCGTTTCACATGGGCTTGCCCTTTGACGTCAGCAAAGTCAATCAGTGCAGGAGCTGTTTGAAACAACGAGTTGTCGAGACGAATGGAGACAGGTGGAATGGAATTTGGATTTTGCAGAAATTGAAACGCTTCGTTCAACGTTGCTATCGGGATCACATCCACACCAGGGAGTGAGGCCGCTTCTTTGGCGTTAGAGGCGGGGAGAAGAACTCCCTTTTTCCCAAGTTGCTTGGCGAGCATCGCGCTCGCAAGCGCACCTTGGATGGGGCGCAGCTCTCCGCTAAGCCCCAATTCACCAACGACGAGGTAATCATCGTGAACCTGTGTGTTGATGGCTTTTAGCCCTTTAAGTACTCCTAAAGCAATTGGTAAGTCGTATAGAACGCCTTCCTTCTTGAGATTGCTAGGTGCGAGGTTGACCGTGCAGCTCAAACCTGTGATGGTGTGACCGGCATTTTTGATGGCGGTCAGGACGCGGTCTTTTGATTCTTTCACGGCCGTATCGGGGAGTCCAACTAAGACGAAGTGGATCTTCTCGCTTCGTTGCACATCGACCTCGACATCGATGGGAATCGCGTCGAGGCCGACCAGTGCAACCGATTGAATGCGTGAGAGCGGCATTTGGCCTCTCAGGGCTATTCAAGGTTCAAGACGAAGAACGATGGAAAGGCAAAGTTGTTGTTTGGCCTTGGGGCTCCATAGATTGTCACTTCCTGACCGATTTTATCTTGCAGATTGATCATCGTGCTGTAGAGATATGCGATCGGGAGGTGATTCGATTGGTTAACGAGGACATAATCACCGGGCTTATTTTTGATCACCCTTGTATAGGGCTCAATGACACCGTGGAGAACCACAGCTTGAGAGCCTTGATCCTTGTAGAAATCGTCTTGGGAGCGGCCATCGTGCTGGTCAGCCCAAGTGGCATAGAGCGTTTGCTCGATGGGGACCCAGGTAGCCATTTTAACGTTATTATTTGCTGACGCTGTAGGTGAAAGCGCTTTTTTATTGTCTGTCACAAAACCGACAGTGCGGCGTGCGGCGCGCTCTTTGCTGAGCTGCTGCTCGAGTTGAGAGAGTTTTTCTTGCTGCGATCTCATTTGCTCAGACATTTCTGATGTTTTTGAAGCGAGAGTGGCTTCTGTCATTTTTTCTCGAGCTTCCAAATACGCCAGCTTCTTTTGCATATGGTTGTCTTGAAGAAGAGTCGTCAATTCTTTTGCGCGATTGACTTGTTCTGTAAATTCACCGTATTGGTTGATCACTTTTTTCAGATTGGCATAAACCCCGTCGAGGTTGATCTCTGGGTATTCTTTATTCATCTCTGTTTGGCTAGCGACATAGGTGGAGTTGAGCAATTGATTCACTTCGTCTTTTCGTTTGAGAATTTTTGCCATCACAGCTGAATCGCCGATATTTTCGACAAAATCTTTCGCGATAAAAAAGCGAGCCGTATTGGGTGGGGTGATCTCCAACCACTTGTTATTTTGCGCGCTGACGATGCCATCCACTTTGTCGCCGATGTTAAGCTGTGCAATGGTTGGGGAGTCGAGGTTGGGTTCCAAGCGCACGTTGACTTTGTTCATCTCCACGGTGTTGTCGAGCACATAGGTGCGGAAAACATACGCTTTGGTGCCTGGTGGGGGCTGAATAGCGAAAAATTCGTCCGTTGCGCCCACCACAATGAAGAGATCTCCCTGACTGAGTTCTTTGATGATCGGGCTTTCCAGGTTAGGTTGTAGGCGCAATCTGACTTTGTTTTTGTTGACTTTCCCAGTAAATGGATCGAAAGGTTGTTCCGGCACGCTTTCAGCAACGAGTGCAAGTGAGTTCCCTTCCTCTGCTGGTTCTGCCGTGAGGAACGAGATGTCATCATCGTAATCGTCCGTGGCATCTGAGTAGAGGCTGGCAGGTCCAAGTGGAAGTAATACTATTAAACTTGAAATGAAAAGGTTTTGTAAATTCCTTGTCATAATTGGTCTCCTATAATGATTAGAATGAAAACCAGATCATAAGGATTGGATCCAATTTTGACAAGGAAGTTTTCTTGCCATTAACTTTTAAGGACAGCCAAGATGTGGTCACAGCCGGGCTTGCCGCAGGTGCAGCCGACGGGCTCACCGAGGAAGACGCGGAACTTGTCATTGACATCCAAGCGGCTTGTCACATCGTACAGGTTTTGCCCGATCTGGGCGATGTCCCACTCTTGAAATTGTAGGTCTTTTGGCGTTACAATCTCCTCTTCAGCAACGACTTGCTCATGTGTTGCAGCAGGGTGATCGATCATTGGTTTTGTGTCGACCCCTTGGTGGATGGCTCGCGCGATTTGGCAGTGGGGGCAGTTGCAGTGGGGCTCTGGTTTTGGAAAAACGGCGGTGTCTTCTGGCGCGACAATTTTTGCAATAGCAGCGATTTTGCTCAACACTTCGGGTGGAAATTCCGGCAGGTCGGCTTGTTCTGGGTTGTGCTGCATCGACATTCCAGAAGGGTCGAGCGCATCGAAATTAAAACGTCCGATCGGCCTCACAGCGCCCGCTGCTGCTGGGCCGGCGTTGAGCATAAATTGCGGATTTTGTGGTTGAACAGAAGGGAGTAGAGGGGGTGGCGACTCGAGATAGGTAGCGTACGTAGAAAAAATTTGATTAAGCGTGTCTGTAGGTAAGTTTTCGATGGAGACCTGCTTATCCTCATCCAAGGCAATGATCAGGGCCGAGTCCTTCATGTAGACCGCCTTGACGTGGTTCCATGTCGTGGTGATGTGTGGAGGGATGTAGAGGAGTTTAGGTGTGATTTTCATAGAGATCTCCTTTGTTATACCCCCATTATGACAGAGGTAATCATTTTAAGTCAAGCAAATTTAGCACTCCGCCCATTTGAGTGCTGGATACATAAAAATGCTTTCTTCTTGGCTCATATTTCCTCCATCCGTATAACAACGAATTTATTAGAAACACCACGGGGGGAGCTGCGCATGACCAAAAAAACATTTGTCCTCGATACGAACGTCTTACTTCATGATCCAGAATCGATTACAAAATTTCCTCGACACAACGTTGTGATCCCTGTCACGGTGTTAGAAGAACTCGATAAGATGAAGCGCCTCCCCAACGATTTAGGAAAAAACTCGCGTGCGGTGTTTCGCTTGCTCGATTCGCTCCACACTTTGGGAAGTGGAGATTTAAACCATGGGGTGTTGCTGGAAAATGGAACGTCCGTCCGGATCCAGCTCGAAATCAAAATGGATTTTCCATACAACTTCACCTTAACACTCAACGATAACCGAATTATTTTAGCGGCTTATTTGCTTCAAGAGAAGGGGGAGCACGTCGTCTTTGTTTCGAAAGATTTTGCCGCACGCATCAAGGCGGAAGCCATTGGGCTCAAAGCGCAAGACTACGAAAATCTAAAATATTCGTACAAATCGATTTATAAAGGGATCCGGAAAATTGAAACGAGCAAACACGACATCGATCTTTTCTACAAAGATGGCGTCGTTTCCCTTCCCCACCTCGATTGCCAACCCAACGAATACTGCATTTTGACTTCGCCGGAGCACTCCTCTGCTGTTGCAAAATACGATATGCAGAAAAAAGCGTTGGAGCCGCTGCTAAAACCCGTTGCTCTTTGGGGGTTAAAGCCGCGGAACGTGGAACAAAAATGTGCGATCGACGTGTTGATGCGCGATGATATCAAGCTCGTCACTCTGATTGGACAGGCAGGTACCGGGAAGACGCTGTTGGCATTGGCTTGTGGCATGCGCAAAGTGTTCGACGAGAACGTCTATACGCGTATTTTGGTTAGCCGCCCTGTCGTTCCATTGGGACGCGACATCGGTTATTTGCCTGGCACAAAAGAGGAAAAGCTGTTTAACTGGATGCAGCCCATTTACGACAACCTAGAGTTTCTGTGCGATTCTTCTGGAGCTGAACACAGCGAGACGCTGCGTTGGGTGATGGAAAGCAAAAAAATTGAGATGGAAGCGGTCACCTATATCCGTGGGAGATCGTTGCCAAAGATGTATATCATCATCGACGAAGCGCAAAATTTGACCCCGCACGAAGTCAAAACGATTATCTCTCGCGCCGGGGAAGGGACAAAAGTGATTTTAACGGGAGACCCATCTCAAATCGATAACCCTTATCTCGACAAAGATTCAAATGGGTTGACCTATACAGTTGGAAAATTTGCCGACCAAAAAATGTATGGACACATTCTATTGGAGAAAACAGAGCGTTCGGAGCTGGCTGCTTTGGCTGCAGAAATTTTATGACAAAAAATGAGAATGCAGGAACTTTGATCGAAGTTCTGGCCGGATTGTTTCCCAATAGTTCAAGGACGAGTTTGCGCTCGTGGATCAAGGAGGGGCGCGTGCTGGTCGATAATGCTCCCGTTGTGCGTTCCGACGCACCTGTAACAGCAGGTTCTGAGGTGCAATTAGCCGATCGGAAGCGATGGGTCGGCAAGTCGAAGTCGGGCCCCACTTTACGCATCATCTATGAAGATCCTTATCTCGTTGCGGTGGAAAAGCCCGAAGGGATGTTGAGCGTTTCCACTCAATTTGAGAAACAAGACACTGCTCATGCCCTAGTAAAGGCACATTACCACCCCAAGAAAGTATTTGTGATCCATCGTCTTGATCAAGACACCTCTGGCGTCATGATCTTTGCCCTGGATGAAACGTGTTATCACCGTTTGAAAACACTATTCGAAAAACACGCGATCGACCGAATCTACTATGCACGCGTCTCTGGCAAGCCAGACCCCGCTTCAGGCACGTGGAAAAGCTATCTGTACGAGGATGCCTCTTATCGCGTTCATGAGACCGATGATCCCACGCGTGGCGAATTGGCGATCACTCACTACACCCTTTTAGAGACAAAAGGGAAGAGTTCCATTCTCGAGTTAAAATTGGAAACGGGCAAGAAAAATCAGATCAGGGTCCATTGTAATTCCCACGGCTGTCCCATCATCGGAGACAAAAAATATGGAGGAACTGGGGAAAAGCGCCTTTTTCTCCATGCTCAGAAATTGGCGTTTGTGCATCCTATGACACAAAAGCAGATGACGTTCATCTCGCCCGTTCCTGAATCATTTCGGTAGGTAATGGATGCATCACAACATCTGGTGGCGCCTCTTTTTATGCCTCGTAGCGGTTTTGACGATCGGCTATAGCGCACACGCCCTCTACAAGTATTACGTTTATACAGCCTTGTCAAGCGTGGTGCAGGCCGATCAGCTCGATTGGCACATCGATCAGCGCGGGGAGAGTGAATTTTTAATCGAAGCAACTTACCACTACCATGTCAAGGAAGTAGTTTACACGGGAAAAAGTGCATGGGAAGGGCGCAAATTGCTCAATCTGTACGCAGCACAGCAAGCAATTGAAGATGCAAAGGAGGAACTGTGGGATGTTTGGTACAGCCCCAAAGATCCTTCCTGGTCATCTCTGCAACGCGATTTCCCCCTCAAGGAGATTTTTTCTTCCTTCCTTCTTTGGGGAATCACCCTTTACTTCATTTGGATTGGGTTTAGAATAGGCAATCGGGAACGTTTTTGAGAGAATGTGATGGATCCAGTGGTATTGACATGCCCCTCTGAAGAGGGCCCCCAACTCACCGCGACATTCCTCCCTTCGATGGGGATGAATCTCATCAGTTTTAAAAAAGGGGAGTGCGAGGTGATCGACCAGTCGACCCGTCCCCTCTTTGAAGAGCGGTTTGCGGGGTTAGGTGCGCTGATCGGCCCCCACTTCCACCGGAGGCGTCCTGAGACTTTGCCGAAGATTCCTGATGAAACGCTCTTTCCCCACATTGCCAGGGTAAAACAAAAGGGAAATATCGACCCATTTTCCCATGGAGTGGCGCGCTATGCTCCCTGGAAGGTGTTGCAAACCACTCCCACGACAATTCGCGCGACCATTTCTGGGAAAGATGTATGGAATGGTGTCCCCCTCTCTCTCTTAGAAGGGCAGATGTTTGTCATGAAAATCTCAGCTGAGCTCACCCCAAAAGGGCTTTTACTCGATTTGAGCGTCGTAGGCGATACCGACACGATTGTGGGCATCCACTACTATTATCACTTACCGCAAGGGAAAGGGCGCGTCTTGAGCAGCGTCAAACCCAATTATTTGGTCGATGGTGTGCCGCACCCCATTCCACCCGAGTGGGGCTTTGACGATCAAAATCGCCTCACTTTTGACCTTTCCCGCGAGGCAGATTTCACCTTTCACCCGTTCCCCAATCCCCGTTCGGGGACGATTGTGCTCGATGCAACCGATTATCAACTGCAAACCACATACACCTGCCCTTCGCAGGAGAATGCGTGGCAGCTCTACCACCCGCAAGGGGCGTCGTTTGTATGCATTGAACCGGTGAGTGCGCAAGATCCCAGGCACCCGAATTTATCGGTGAGCTCCGTTCAAATTCAGCTTAGGATAGTTTAAAGGTGGAAATTGGGATAAATCTTCCTGTTATTGACAAAATCGCCAGACAAAAAAAAGTCCCCAGGCTTGCGCCAGGGGACTTCAAGACTCAGAAGATAAGGTTCAGTACCTTATCTAATCCCGACTGCTTTTAAAGCATCGTTGAGATTTGTCTGGATCTTTGCTCCGATGTTATCAACGTTGTCGTTGAATGTGAATGGGCTAAAGGTTCCAGTGACAATTCCGTACAATTCTGGAGTTTTATCTCCTCTGGAGACTCGTCCTAACAGCATCAGGGCGTAAGAAGCGGTTGACAGTACAACGGCAGTCTTTGCTAAAGCGACGTGTGGCACAGCAGAAAGGCTTCTGAATGGCATGCCCAACAATTGGCCTGACCACGTTCCGAGGTAAGGAATGTTAGCTGGGTTGATTCCAACTGTTCTAATCACTTTGTCCAGAACGCGGGTGATGCCTTCCCCGTGCATTTCAAGGGCTGTAACGCCGACCATTGCACCCAAGATCGTCGGGGCGATAACACTTCCTGCGTCGGTTAAAAATCCGACGATTCTGCCAGCTGGGGTTTCTTGTTTGGCATCATCTGTTTTCTTTGGTGCTGCTTTTTCGTCTTTTTTGAAGAAAGCATTAACACCAGTTCTAACATATTCCTTAGCTTCGTTCAAACGCTCAGATGTTTTCTTTTCTGAAAGTTTAAATGGACTAACGTACGTCACCAAGTCCCAAATCTTTGGTGGTTTATCACATGCGCGAAGGGCTACCTCGTTAAGAATTAGACCAACAACTGCGAAAATCACAGCATTTTGCGCGAGCACGCGAGTTGGAATTTGTGCGTATTGTCTAATAGGGGAGTCTGAGAGGACGTTGTGTGATATCCATTTTACTACGACGTTCTCTTGTGTATCACTACCGAGCATTCTCACGCTTGTATCAAGACCTCTCAGGGCTATTTCTCCGACCATTGAAAGAGCTTTGGTGCAGGGTAAAAATGCAGTAATTCTAAATGTCCCGTTTAAGGCATGGGTTGCCAAGTTTTTCGGGGTATACCAAGGTTGCTCGGTATTACTTCCTGTTGTTTTACTGGTAGGGGGGGTAGTCATTTTATTTCTCCTTTAGTTTTGTTTAATTTTTTTGTTTCATCTTTTTGAAACCCCATTTGAGTTTCTGATGATGGCCCAAAGTATAACAACCGCTTATAAACAGAGAATAAATTTTATGTTAAGATCACATAAATTTTAAAACTACTATCCAGCTCTACGCTTGTTTTGAGGGCTCCACAGTCAAATCAGCTCCCCATTTTACTTTACTTATTTGTTTAAAGCAAGCCCCATGTTTACGAGAGTAGGTCTCCTGTTTGATCCCTCCAGGAGTGCAGAGGACGAGGCGGGTGTGGCCGCCATGGTGTTCTGGGTGACGCAAGACGCGTGCATAGGGGAGGGAAACGGGGGTTTTTGAGGCGACAATGTAAGAAAATTTTTCATCTTCAAAACCCCGATCCACCTCTTTGACGAGAAGGTGCATCTCTGTGCGGGGAAGGCGAGTGGCAAAGTGGCACCAGTCGGGCTTTTGCATGGGGCACGGGAGAAGGTGTGGACAAGGGGCGACGAGAAAAGCGCCATCGGCAATCAACTGTTCTCGGGCGCGCCGGATGTAGGAAAATCCGCGTGGGGTTCCCGGTTCGATGACGATGAGGATTTGATTGGTGGCCTTCCAGATGGAGGCGATGAGGGCATCGGCCGCCTCGTAGGTCAGTTCGCCTAAAGCGTAGGAGAGGAGGGTTAAGTCGTTGGGTGGCAAGGAAATAGGGTGGGAAAGGTCGATCTGGGACCACTGTGCAGGGGCGTTTTTAAATAGTGTTTTACCGATTTCGATCCATTGCGGATCGCTTTCGTAGAGCGAGATTTGGTTGAGGGAAGGGAATGTTTCCAAACAGGCAAAAGAGGCAGTTCCAGGGCCAGCTCCCAAATCGGCAAGGCTATTTGGCGCCAAATCGGGCATTTGTTTCGCTGTGGCCTCTAAGACGGCGACGACTGCTGCATACGTGGCGGGCATCCGGACCGCCAGATAGGCGAGATGGTGTGCTTTTGTGCTCAATAGAGGGCTTTGTTTTTTTTCCTCTTGGTTTCTGTACTTGGCAGAGATCTCTTTTGCGGCTGCAGCGAGGATGTGGCGAGGAACGGCCTTGAGTTTCTCTTGAATGGCTTGCAGTAGCTCATCTGGCAGTTTTGGATCGCTCATATTCTTTTGGATTGGTTTTATTGACGGTGTAGTCGAGTCGCGCGCTGTCGATCGCAGGATCGCGTCGGTGGTCGAATTGTGCTTGAAAAGAGATAGAAAGAGCATCGAGCGCTTTTTGATCTTTGTTGTCGAGAGCAAGCTTATAGAGCTCTTGCCGTTGTGCAATGATTTCGTCGACAAGGGCAGGGTCGTGGAAAATGGCTGTCAACATCTCTCGCGGTGCCAAGTAGATGCGCACTTTTTCCGACTTAGAGAGTGTGACAAAATCCAAAAGGGAGTAGTAGCCAAGGGGAGAGTTAAATTCATCCGCCTCCTCTTTTAACACTTCCTCATCTTCATCGGTATCGGCTTCCCCACGGTCTTTCCCCTCATTGGCTGTGGGCGTTTTGAGAATGTCTTTGTAGGGTGCTCCTAGGAACATTTTATAGAGAAGCAGATCGAGCCCTTCATCGCCGAGGGTAATGTTCGCCAGGTCTGCGGCATGTTTTGGTTTCTGCTCGAGTTTATCGATTTTCTTAGAGAGGAGGACCAAAATCTCGTCGATGGCTGTCGGCCTTTCTGCAAGCGCTTCTTGATAGAAGGGGTGATCGTGGTAGAGCGAGTCGGTCAGATTTTTAAACAGGGTGGCGAACTGTTTCCATTGATCCGGTTTCTCTTCAGATGCCTTTTTTTCGAGGAGAAGCGCGATGCTCATGCGCGGTAGAGCAGGCGCTTTTTTTGCACTTTTCCCTTTTCCTTTCGGTGTCATGGGTGTCACTTTGTATTCATCGACGGCGTGTTCATTGATATAGCCCCTTTCCTCGTTCTCCATGTAATAGATGAAAAATTGGTCCAGAATGCGGGTGGAGCGAAAGGTTTCGAGTTTTGCATAGGTCATGAGAGACAAGACCATCAATAAGACCATCACAACGGTGAGAATATTCATTGGTTACCTAATCGTACATGATGCGGGTTGTGGCGTTGACAAGAGGGAAAATATACACGACAGGGTCAGACCGGTCAAGGGGCGTAATGGTGATCTTGACCATCGTGGGAAGCCTCCCGAACTCCTTCTGCCACGCCTGTTTTCTCCACCCTCCTTTGGGTTCTGGCTCAGTGATCAAGCCTTTGAGATTTTTTTTGGTGCGGCTCTTATCAGGGGGGACGAAAAACTCGAACGCGATCGCGTCGACGTTTTCCTTTAAGATCTCCTTTTTCATCGGGGGAAGACCCTTTTTGTCCACATCCCAACGCTTGAGCGTCGGACCGTACATCAAGACTAAGCGGTTGTGGTAATCGACAAATAGACGGCCCAAAACGTGGTTGGAGAAGAGTTTGTCCAGGCTCACTCCATTGTCGAAAATGAACACTAAGCTTGGTGAGCCAGGTTTCGTGAGCGGGCTGTCGTCAATGGTATAAAAGAGAAAGTCGTGCTCTTGTTTGCTCGACTCTCCAACCGCTGTGGGGAGGATATCGGCCAAGCGGCTCCCGGCATATTGCCAATAAAAGTAAGAATCGCTTAAGGCTTCGGCTTTTTGCCCCATTTTGGCGATGTCGCGATAAAAGTACATCAGCGTGGTGAGCAGGATCATGGCAAGAGCCATCGCGATAATCATCTCGAGCAGGGTGAATGTTCGGCGTATGCATTGGCTCATAGGTCACTAGTGAGAGTTTTTTTGGAGCACAAATTGGTAGTTGTATTTTTTTTCTTTTTCACCCTTATTATTCCGAATTGGCTGAAACTCGTAGCTGATTTTGAACAGGTAGAGCGCCTTTGTGTCGGGTTCCAATTTTTTCGGCTTATGCTTCACGTCGATGAAGTGGTAGGTTCCTTTGTAGGGAATTGCTTCTTTAATGCCGAGCTTTTTGATCATCTCTTTGTCGATCGGAATCGGTTTATCGCTATGGAGAGTCTCCCAGGGGATTTCATTCAGGTATAGCTTCTCTAATGTGTTTGCATAGTGGAGAGAGACGAAATGGTCGAGCTGCACCGCTGTGATCATCTCTTGCTGCGAGCGGATGACGCCGACGTGGGGGTAGAGGAGCGGCAGAATGCACAAGACGACGATCGCAAATGCGATGAGCACTTCTAAGAGGAGGTTGTTCCGTTTTTTTGTTTTTCTAATAATCATTTAAAAGTATCTGGAAGGGGTTTTGTAGCATGGACCTTGAGTGGGACAGACACGTTTCTCGATTCTTCTCGATGCTTGTAGGTGTCTAGGATAAGAGCGTGATCGATTTTTTCATCCTCTTCCCCTTTATACTCCTTTTCAGCCTGTTTGAGATCAAAATAACTCGAGATCGGGTGCGGGTACCCAACAAGGGGAATATACGCTTGCAGCACATTGGGAGGCGGGTGATCTTGATCAGTGGTAGCTAAGCGCATCATCCCTTTACTCATGACGTTGCCGTGAGATAAAAAGAGGAGGTCAAGTTGCCCTTTTTTTGCTGAATGTTTAACCAAGTCTACGAAGAATAACCCTTTGATGGTTCTTAACTGGTGGTGCTTCTGAAGGATTTCTTTGGAGATCGATTTGGGAAGCTCTGTCTCTGTTTCAATCCAATATTCGGTCCCTTTATTTTCGGGTAATACCTTAAATTTGACATGGATGTCGGTACCGAGGATCAACATCAGGTTTTGCGCCAGGCGCAGCTGATCGACGAGCGTGCTCAATTCCGTGCGGAATTTCTGGTCGACGAGGGCTTTGTTGACGCTCAGACCAATCACCCCTAAGACAGTCACGAGGATCATAATGACAATCATCACTTCGAGGAGGGTGAGGCACCGCTGTTTTATTCTCACGTCAGTTTTTGAAGAGCGATTGGTGTGATTTTTTGTATTCGTCGAACTTCTTCGAGGTGACGACAATGTTGTCGGACCCAGGATCGACGCTCACTTGATACTCCTCTCCCCATCCATCTTTTGTAAGAGCCTTTGGATCGTGGACAAGCGGAGATTTTTCGATAGTGCTTTTCCATTCCGTGCTGATGTTCTCTTTTTTCTCGGGACTATTTGCAATTTCAAGACTTAAAATGGTTTCGATTTTTTCGATGGCGGCTTTGGTTTTAAATGCTTTTCCCTCTTCAAGGGTGCCGCGGTAATTGTAAGCGATTACACCCGTGATCAGCGCGATCAAGAACATCACGATCATGATTTCGATCAGGGTGATTTCCCGTTTTTTGATTTTGGCAGCGCGTAGTTGCATGTTTTAAATCCTTATTTTAAGTTGTAGATAATGAGCTGACATCGGTCAGCGGTAATAGTATGGCCAAGAGAACAGATCCGATGATCACTCCCATAAAGATCAAAATGACGGGCTGTATGAGCGACATCGTGCGGCTCAGGGTCTTTTCTAACTCAAGTTCGTAAATATCTGCAATCTTGTTGAACATGGCTGTCGTGCTTCCCGACTCTTCTCCGACGATCAACATCTGAGTGACCATCGAGGGGAACCATTTGGAACGGCTGAGTTCTTTGCCTAGCGAACTTCCTTCGATAATTCTTGCTTCTGCTTTTTGAACTTCATCGGAAAGGACGACATTGCGCATCACAGCGCGTGCGATGCGCAACGCTTCAATCAACGGGAGCCCACCCTGTAGCAACGTGGCCATTGTGCGGCTGAAGCGGGTGATCGCCGCTTCGATCGCAGTCGTGCGGAGGATCGGAATTTTAAGGGAAGTTTTTTCAATCCAGAGCCTTCCCTTCGGTTGGCGGAAAAAGTAGACGATATAACAGATCGTCAGGACGAATAGGGGAATATAGACCCACCAATAGTCGCGGAAGAAGTGGCTAAGCGAAAGGACGAATTCTGTAAACCAGTTGAGTTGCCGTCCGGAAAAAATTTCTTCGATGGAAGGGACCACAAAACCGAGCAACAGCGTGATGATGACGAGAGAAAAGGTGGCTAAGATGCCTGGATAAACAAGAGCCGTGATCAGATCGCCCCGGATTTTGATTTGGTGGGAAAGTTGCTGGCACAACTTGTCCAGCACCGTTTCAAGAGCGCCCACGGTTTCTCCCGCATGGATCATCGAACAATACAGGGTGTCAAAGCTATTGGGATAAGAACTCATCGCTTGGGAGAGCGTGTTACCCGCTTTGATTTGCTCGCAAAGCCCCAGGATGATCCGGTGGTACGGTTCGTGTCTGGCTTGCTTTTCGATCGTGACCAAGCTTTCGTAAAGAGGAACGGTGGCACTGACGAGTTGATAGAGCTGCAGCGTGAAGGTGTAAAGAGCAGTGGCATTGAGGTTTTGCCGTGAGCCACCCACTGTTTTGGCAGTGAGGCTCGAAACCATGATGCCCATCTCACGTAGCCGCTCTTTCGCTTCATTCTCCGTTTGAGCTTCGATGTAGCCCTTTTTCGATTTCCCTTTGGCATCGTACGCGTGGTAATTATACAAGGGCATAGTGGAAACTCGAGTTGGCTCCTAGACAGGATTTATAACGGTTTTCCTCAATGCTACCTATTTTTGGCTTTAGCCGCAATCAGGGGTTTAGGGGTGTGCAGGGTTAAAAAAAACAGGATGGGCAGAATCGCAAGCGGCAAGATAGGCAAGATAATTACAACGCAGAGGCGGGGAGACAGAGAGACGCAGAGAGTGCGAGCAACCGGTTTTCTCTGCGTCTCTCCGACTCCCCGCCTCTGCGTTTTTCTTCACTCTCCTACGCCGCGGGAGACGCGTAAGACTTCCGCAACAGTGGTGATCCCATCGGCGACGAGGTGAGCGCCATGGGTTAGGAGCGAGACCATCCCACTGTCGAGCGCGATCTTTCGTAGCTCAACGGCATCTGGGCTTGCAACGATCTGTTTGCGAAGCGCGTTGTTGATCGGCATAAGTTCATAGACGCCGTGGCGTCCTTTGTATCCTGTTCCAAAACAGGAAGGGCACCCGACGCCGTGGTAGAAAGTCATTTTTTTGGCTTTTTCTTTGTCGATGCCTAAACTGGTGAGTTCCTCTTCAGAGGGGTGATGCGGTTCCTTACAGTTTGGGCAAATGCGTCTCAAGAGGCGCTGAGCGAGCACTCCTACGATCGTAGATGAGAGAAGGTAGGGCTCGACGCCCATGTCAACGAGGCGTGTGATCGCAGAGGGAGCGTCGTTTGTGTGAAGTGTGCTTAACACAAGATGGCCTGTCAAAGATGCTTGGATCGAAATTTCGGCTGTTTCCCCATCGCGGATCTCCCCAATCATGATGATGTCGGGGTCTTGGCGCAAGATGTGGCGCAAGCCTGCTGCAAATGTGAGTTTAATTTTCGGTTGCACGCCGATCTGCGCAATCCCTTTGAGGTTATATTCAACGGGATCTTCGATCGTCATGATGTTTGTTTCATTGCTATAGATATGGCAGATCGCGCTGTAGAGAGTTGTCGTTTTACCACTTCCCGTAGGACCGGTGACTAAGACGATCCCTTCTGGCAATGAGATCAATTTGATAAATTCTTTGAGCATGGGTGGTAGCATCCCCAGTTTATCGAGCCCTAAGATGACGTTCCCCTTATCGAGAATACGCAAAACAATCCGCTCTCCGCCTGCAACGGGGATGGTACTTACGCGGAAGTCGATCTCACGACGTCCCATTTTCAGCTTAATCCGCCCGTCTTGCGGTAGTCGATGCTCGGCGATATCTAATTTTGCCATCACTTTGATACGGGTCAACAGTTGTGCCTGGAACTCTTGTGCGGGCGAGTGGCGGTCTTGCAGAATACCGTCGATTCTATAGCGCACTCTTAAGTGCTCTTCATAGGGTTCAAAATGGATATCGGAAGCACCTTGTTGGATCGCTTCTGTCAGAATGAGGTTGAGTAGTTTGACGATTGGGGCTTGGTGGGAGCTGTCATCGAGAAGGTCGTACACCTCCACCTCTCCCTCGCCTCTCTCATCTTCCCCTTTGAGGTGGGCAATGAGTTCAGAAGCAGCGCCATGCTCTCGATTGTAGAGATCGTTAATCGCAGTGAGGATGATGTCCTTGGGCGTATAGACGGCTTTGATCGCTGCGTTGAGCATATGGCGCAGTTCTTGGAGCGGCTCTAGATGGAGTGGGTCTGAAATCGCAACAATGACGACATTGTCTTCCATTTTGATGGGAAGGACGATATGCCTTTTTGCAAAGCTGTAAGGGATTTTCTTGAGCTGTTCTCTTGGTACCTTTAGCGGAGAAATTTCTTCGTAAATGGGAAGGCCAAATTCGACTGCGAGGGAGCGGTTCATCTCTTCTGTCGTGAGGAACCCTTGTTTAGAAAGCTCCTGAGACAGTTTGTGGCTTTTGCCCGTGTGCTGTTTGTCTTTTTTTTTATCTTCCATCGTACTCACCGCAAGAGGGGAAGCAATCTCCAAAAATCTCTATGCCGCGGTATTGAAACCCACATGTCGAGGGTCTAAAATAGCCGGGAGTGTGACACCGATCAGGTTCTGGTCCAAGCAAGATCACCATCGAGTTTGCAAGAAGTCGGTTCTTTTCCCATTCGCGCGCAGCAACGAGTCCACAGACGAACTCTGGGATATCGCCTGGGCGTCTTTTCATCTCGTCGCACTTGATCCGTTCAAAATCCTCAAGCGGATTGGCAATGATCGTTGGAGTTAGGAAAATGAACATCTCCGTTTCATTATCGGAGAGTTCTCTCATGCTAAAAAACTTGCCGAGCGCAGGGAGCTCTCCAATAAAGGGGATTGCTTCTTTAAAGTCATCAGTCACTTTGCGGCGCAAGCCGCCTAGGATGATCGTTTGTCCATCGGGGATATTCACTTTGTTTGTGATGTGTCTACGGACGACGTCAGGACGGTCCGGGGCAGCGCCTCCAGCGCGGGTATCAAAAGTGATGTCGGTATCGAGTGTGACGTAGTTCGGCTCGTCAGAGGGGCTTTCTCCGTCTTCGGTGATGTGGATTGTGGGTGTCATTTCCAAGGTGATCCCGTACTGAGCACGCGTAAATGCTTTTTCTTGCGTGACGCCGCCCACGGTGTTGACGTTGTAAATACCTGTGTTAATCGAAATTTCCTCGACGATAGCAATCGTAGCCGGTGTTTGGTTAATGGCTACGACAGAGGGGCTGGCATTGATTTGGATGTCTTCTTGCGTCATTAAGAAACGGTAGGTGAAATCGTAAGCGGGGAGGTTGCACGATTCTTTGCGCGAGAACATGTACTCAAAAAGCCCGGAGGTAAATGATTTGGGGTTATTAAATGAGAGGCATGAAGCATTGATGTTGGCCGCACAATCTCCAATTCTCAATAGATTTAGTCCAAAATTGTTTTGCTTGTGCAAGCGCCTTTCAAAGAGAAGCGCTTCGATCTGCACCATCCGCTTGGGCACGTCGATTTTTTTGATCAACTCTTTCAACTTAGGTAAGATTTCTGCTTCGACCACCATGGCGATCGAACCCGTTTTGGGATCGACGATGAAGTTTGCGCGGTTGTTTGTCACTTTTGGATCTGCAGTTGTCTTGGGCTCGATAGGGAGTGGGTTGACGACGTAACCACCCTGTTGGTAGTAGCTGTTTTGGTAGAGCTGGCTTGGCAGAAGATCGCGCTCTTTTTGGATGATCGAGTTCGCGATTTGATCGGGGGTCGGGATCGGAATCATTTGCACGGGCTGTGGCAGAAGGGCCGGAGTCACGGGAGGCAGTGGGCCAAATGGTTCGTTGAGAGGGGATGGCACTTCTCTTCCGTCAGGGGTTCTAACAAGATGGGGCGTTGTCCGACCGCGCTGACCCCCTCCTCCTGCTTGGACTAAGAGTGCATAGATTTTGTTTAAGATGTCAGCAAGTTCTTCTGGGTCTGAGTGCTTTGCCGTATACCAGAAGATCAATTTTTCGCGCGCTTCTCCCACCTGGCTTTCCACTTGGCGGATGATTTGTTCGGCTTTATAGATCTCTTCTTTTGTTCCAACGAGAAAGAGAGCTCTAGCCACATGAGCCAAGGGGATGATCTTCAGGCCGTTGATAGGTCCATGGACCTGTGCAGAGCCACCGGGTGATTTTGGGCGTTGTCCGGAACGCTCTTTAGGGCCAATAAAAACTTCTGATTTTTCTTCGGGCGCTGTTTGGTCGAAGATAGCGGCGAGAATTTTAGCCATCTCTTCGATGTCGACGCGAGATACTGGGAAGACTTTGTATTCTTTATCGCCTCGATTAGTGGCGATGAAGTCTTGCAATTTGAGCAGATCTTGAACCTCTGCCACTGGTCCGACGATCATGATATCGCGCCCTAACTGCAGCAAGGTGGTGCTATTGGAGTTAATGAACTTCTCTAGAAAAAGCCATGTGCGCCTGACGTCAGAGGGTTCAGGGGTAAGTGCAAAAGCGATTCGCGCTTCTTTAGGCAATAGAGGCAGTTCCTCTCTGTTGTTTGTGATCAGCTTCAACGAGGAGCGGTGATCTTTCAGGAAAAAAAGCTGCCTTAAGAAGGGATTGAGCTGGGTGTAACCGATCCCGTTTTGCGTGAGCAAAATGTCGAGCATCTCTCCCCAAGAGGCTCTTGGAATCAGCAAATTTGAATCGACGCTGATTTTGAGGTTTCCGATGTCTGGAGGGACGAGATACACATAGTCTTGTGAACCGTAATCTAAAATGAGTTGCGAAATATTCGTTTCTGGTTGGTGCCATAAGGCATAGGCTTCGGTGTTCCCATGTTGAATGGCCAGTTCGCGCCAGCTGTTTTCGATGGCGAAGAGGCGATCGCGCACTTCATTGATCTGGGCAAGTAGTTCCTGGTAGTCTTCTGGGTTGCCTTTATTTCTATAAAGCTCTTCAACCTGAGCGTAGAGCTTCTTGAGCTCTTCTTGGTCCCCTTTGATGTCTGCGTTGACTTGGAGGAGGTAGCGGTGCATTTCAGGGGTCAGATCTTCTGTTCCCGTCGCAGCGCGTGCCTTCTTTTCGGCAATTGTTTGAGCAGAGAGGGGAAGGGTTGTAAAAGCAATGAAAAATGCCAATGGGAGAAGAGTGGATCTTTTATTCAAAATCATGTGCAATTGATCAATTAATGGTTAATAATCCCCATCGTCATCGTCGTCGTCATCGTCGCTAGCAGGACCAGAATATTCCGTTGTGGGGTAGTCATCTTTCTGTTCTTTGACTTTTACCATAGATTGATGATTTGTTTCTCTAGTTTTGCGATTTTTTTCATCTCGTTGCTTTTTTGCGAGTTGCGTATGGGTGGGTTGGGCGGAAGGCTGGAGTTGCAATTCCATGGGGACCATTTCTGTGCGAGAAGAGTTGAAGAGGGCTCCGGAAATGACTTGTTTGTCGTCGTGTTTTTCAATCCCTTCGAAAATGAAGAGAGGTCCAACAATTCTTCTTTGGACGTAGTCATCGATCTGCTGTGGCGTCGTCAATTTGATCCACTCTCCATCGGTGAAAACTAACCAATCGTGTGGACTTAAAAATGTGCGTTCGTTTTGGATGTCAAAGATGAATTGCGAACGGGTGCGTGCACCTAAAAATTTAAATCCTTCTTCTAAGTTTTTAGGCACCCATTGTTCGTTCGATTTCACCAGATTCAAGGTGATTTTTCCTTTGCCGCCTACATCCCAAAGTTCTAGATTCAAGACCCGTTCATCCACTTTCTTGACGCATAAGAGAGGATAACCAAGAGTGTTGCTACCGGGTTGAGTGACTTCCCAATGATCCTCTTTCCAGATCATGCAATCTCCCGCCCCAACGTAGGTCGAATAGATGTTTTCAGCTTCTCCAAAGTCAATGCGTTGTTTGTTCATCCAATCTTTGAACTCGTCTCCCCCGTGCGCCTCGATAAAGCGATCAATTCCGTACCAACGCGCTTTTTGCCGGGCAAGCAGAGTGCCATCGACGCGCCATTTGCCCAGTTCCCAGGACGTATTGGCGACCTTCATAAATTCTTTTTCGGGCAAGGTGAATTCCGCATACGCTTGTGGGTTGCGGATGATCTCCCCCTCTTCATCGAGCATGCTTACTTTTACAACCGCTTGATTCCCTTTTTGTTCGGCTTCCATCCACAAAGGGGTTTTTGCGTTGTTAGGAGAGAAAAGATATTGGGGAGGATTCAAGTATTTGTCGTACAAAATGTAGAGGCGCTCTCCTTGGGAAATGGAGGAAGGTGTTTTGTTCCCCGTAAAGGCAAAATACAAAGCTTGCGCATTTTCTGTAGCGTCCGGACGTCCGTTTTTTCCGTAAAAGACGAGGTGGCGACGCAAATCGGGCAGCTGAGCGCTTAAAGGGGAAAAAGAGAGGGAAAGCGCTGAATTGCCAATGGCTTGATATGTTTGATCTTTAAGGCGAAATGCATTTTTCGGTTCCACACCTTCGGTTTTCGCTTTCGATTCGGGAGGGATTGTGGTGGGGCGGGTGACAAAAAGCCCAAAAGCGCCAATTAAGAGGGCAGCAATTAACCCCAAGATGCCTAGATTTAAATTTGTAAGCCACTTTGCTGTCATAATATATACTTCAGTGATCCTATCTGGATTATATCATCTCGATTTGATTAAAGACAAATAGTTGTCGATTAACACCTTCCTGTCTATGATGTGATTTTTTAGGAGGACCAGATGCCTAGGCGAGCGGAGTTGTCCGTGCTGATTACGAGTGTTTCGCAAAAAGTGCCTCTGGTAGCGGCTGTACGGGCTGCGCATCAACGCCTTGGATTAGCGGGCAAAATTGTGGGGGCTGATAGCGCTGCCGATGCGATTGGACGCTATTTTGTCGACCAGTTTTGGCAGATGCCACAACTTGAGGCGCTCTCTGTCGCAGAACTGATCGATTTTTGTCTGAAGAACCGCATCGGAGCCATCATTCCAACGCGCGACGGGGAACTCGCCTTTTTTGCAAAACAGCGTAACGCATTGAAAAAGAAAGGGATTAGCGTGATGGTCTCCTCTTTAGAGGCTGTGCAGACGTGTCGCGATAAGTACCAATTTTTTCGCTCGCTGCACGAGATGGGATTTCCAGCGATTCCTGCAGCTCTCAAGTTGGAAGATGTTCCTGCTAAGCGCTATGTGGTGAAAGACCGCTTTGGTGCCGGAGCCAAATGCATGGGAGTCGATCTCGATCGGAAACAGGCGCGTGCCATTGCTGCCCAACTGAAAGACCCGATTTACGAGCCTTTCTACCCAGGAGATGAGTATAGTATCGATGTTTACGTCGCTCTTACCGGAGAGGTGAAGGGGTGCGTCGTGCGCAATCGCGACAAGGTGGTCAATGGGGAATCGCAGATCACGACCTCTTTGCGCCATCCTGAACTAGAAACTCTTTGTGGGAAAATGGCGGAAAAACTGGGGCTTTATGGGCACGCCGTATTTCAAGCGATCTGTGAACGGGGCAAGGTGATGGGTGTGATCGAGTGCAATCCCCGCTTTGGCGGCGCATCGACGCTGAGTTTAGCTTGTGGCCTTAACTCCTTTGAGTGGTTTTTGCGAGAAGTGTTGGAGGATCCGTTGCCAGCGATGAGGCGCAAAAAGAATGCGTTGCGCCAGGTGCGCTATCCGATCGATTTGATCCTTCCTGCGGAGGGAGCATGAGTTATCGTTGCCTGACGCATCAACAATTTGAATTGGATCATTATACTTTAGTGCCCATCCGCGAGGAGGACATGGAAGCCGTTCGCGTTTGGCGCAACTCTCAGCTGCGCTACTTGCGGCAAGAAGAGCTTTTAACCGTTGAACAACAAAAAAACTATTACCACACCGTATTAGAGCCCTCATTTGGTGAAAAAGAGCCGCGGCAAGTCTTGATGAGTCTATTATATCGGGGCGTTTGCATTGGTTATGGAGGGATTGTCCATATTCATTGGATTGACCGGAGGGGTGAAGTGAGCTTTTTAGTCGCCACCGAAAGGAGTTTAAATTCTGAGGTGTACACGCGGGATTTTGTCCATTTTTTGTGTTTGATCAAACGGGTGGGATTTGAAGATCTCCACTTACACCGACTCCAGACAGAGACGTATGCGATTCGTCCTGTCTTGCACACGCAGATTCTCGAATCGCAAGGGTTTGTACTGGAAGGGCGCATGAAAGAGCACGTGCGGATTGAAGGGCAATTTGTCGATACAGTGATACATGGGTGCGTGGATGGAACGAAGAGAATGGAAAAATAGGCGCGTTTTCATCAGCGGAGGTGCCGGGGTCATTGGACAGCCGCTTGTGGAAGCATTGCTGGAGGCAGGTGCGATCCTCTTTGTGGGAGATCTTAAACCAGAGCCGGCTGCCTGGAAAGGGCGCCTCCACTACCGTCAAGGCGATTTGATCTCCCTTTCACGCGATGAAATTTCTCAGTTTGCTCCTCAAACCTTTTTTCATTTGGCAGCGGCTTTTGAGCGGTCTCATGAAGAATATGGTTTTTGGACAGACAATTTTCACCACAATGTCCACTTAAGCCATCATTTAATGACTCTGTGTAAAGATTTGCCTGCATTGCAATCGGTTGTGTTTGCTTCAAGTTATCTCATTTACGATCCCAACCTTTATCTGTTCACGATCTCTCGTCCATGCATCTCGTTGAAGGAAGAGAGCCCCGTCAATCCGCGCAACTTATGCGGGATGGCAAAATTGATGCACGAGAAAGAATTGCAATTCATTCGGGAGTATCGTCCCGAGTTGCAGGTCATCTGTGCGCGGATTTATAGAAGTTATGGGCGGCAGTCGCGCGATATCATCTCGCGCTGGATTCAGGCAGGTCTTAAGAAAGAGCCTTTGATGGTGTTTTGTGAAGAAGGACAATTCGATTACATATTCGCGGATGATATCGCTCAAGCCCTTTTAGGATTGGGTTCTCTTTCTTTTAGCGGGGTTGTCAACGTCGCAACAGGCCGCTCCCGTTCCGTCAAAGAGGTTGTGGCTTGCCTGCAAAAGAATTTCTTTGGCTTGCAGGTCGAACACAAAGAAGTTCAGATGCCCATAGAGGCCTCTCAAGCAGATATCAGTTTATTGAAGTTATTGTTGCCAGAATGGAGCGCTCAGACCATTGAGCAAGCAATTCCAAAGCTCATCGAATTCTATTCTTAGCCGCCGAAGGCCTTCAGCCACCGCTCCCAGTCGGTTTCTTTCTTTTTGGGCTTTTTCTTTTCTTTGCGCTTTTCGGTAAAGAGGCGTTTGTTGTCGCCTTGGACAGGGTCGTTGAGCTTTTCGGTAAAAAGGCGCTCGTAGTCGTCTTGGGTGGGGTCTTTGGGCTTTTCTGCTTTGGGCTTCACGGGCGGTGGTAGTGGCTTGCGAATGGGCGTAATCAGTTTGTCTTTTTTGATGCCTGCGGCAATATTTTTTTTCCGCTTGTCCACCCAGTCGAGGAATGCATCGGCAGCTAACGTCTTGGCCAGCTTGTAGCGGCATTGATTGGCGAGGACTTTGTCTGAGGTGACGACAGTGAACGATTCTGGTTTTGGGGCATCCTTAATTGTCTTTAAGATAAATTCATCGGCCGTCTCTCCCCGATCGGTATAGATGATTTCCAGGTCTCCAAGGTGGTGTCGGGACCCTTCAGTCGGCTGATATTGGGAATCGAAAACGAGCGTAGCATGTAGTTTTAACGTTTTTGCGGCTCGTGCCATCGCCTCGATAAGAGCGTTTCTCTGGGTTTGAAGGGATTCATTTGACTCGAGAATGCGAAAAAGGAGGTTATACCCGTCGATCAGGTAGTGCATGTCTGCTCGAGAAACGGCATGAGCTTTTCCAATGCTTTACTACGGTGAGAGATCCGATTTTTGATGGCGTCGCTCATCTCTCCATATGTTTTGTCGTAATCTTGCTTGACAAAGAGGGAATCGTAACCAAATCCATTGCCCCCCTTCTCTTCCAAGGCAATTTCGCCATAAGCAGTCGCTGATGCCGTTTTAGTGACCCCTGAAGGGGTCATGAGGACGAGGCAACACTCAAAATAGGCAGTGCGCTCATGGTTTTGGAGGTGAGCCATCTCTTTGAGAAGTTTTTTTCTGTTTTCTGCATCGGTTGCTTCTTCGCCTGAATAGCGCCTTGAATTTAACCCTGGGGCCCCTTGCAGGGCTGGAACAACCAAAATGCTCTCATCGGCAATCACTAAAGAATTAAAGGTAGCAAGAGCCTGACGTGCCTTTTCAAGGGCGCGTTCTTGTAGCGTGGCGCTGGCTGGCTCTCGGATCGGGTAGTCAGGGTGATGGATGAGGCTACGGATATCGAGCCGCTTAAACCCTTTGAGAATGTCTCGATACTCGCGCACTTTGTGCAAATTGGTTGTTGCAATGACAAGTTCCATGACTTTCAATAACCCTACGGCGTATAGCTTTTTATTTTGACGATCGTAAATTCGTTTTCCTTAAACTTAAACGCATCGCCCTCTTTAAGTCCACACATCTCTTGTGCGAGTTTTGACTGGAATGACAAAATGTTTTTGTCGACATCTGCATCCCAAGGGCCGAGAATTGTGTACGTGGTTTTTGCCTTTTTTTCATTTTGAACAGTCACGATTGCTCCAACCCCTACTTCTGAGGTTGAAATGTCTTCTGGGGTGATCAACCGGGCGCGTTTGAGCTGTTCTGACAACATCTTGAGCTCCCCTTGGAGGCGAGATCTCTTTTCTAAAGCAAACTTGTATTCTGAGTTTTCTCTTAAGTCGCCCAAGGCTCTTGCTGCTTCGATTTCCCGCGCATTTTCCACGATCTCGACCGTGCCGATTTGTTGGGCACGTGCTTGCGTTTTCAGATAGCCCGCCTCAGTTGTCCATAAGACGTTGGCATCGTGTGTGAGTTGCTCCTTCGTTTTGGGCTCAGCCAATTTCGGTTGCACGACAGCTGCTAAAGAGCGGAGCAATTTGAGATCGTGGCTAGAAAACGATTGGCATTTGGAAGCGAGGAGGAGAAACTCCTTGAGGAAAGGCACTGATGTGCCTTCGATGATCTGTCGGACAATTGCATACCGCTTCCCAGAGAGAATATTGATGATTTTCTTCGTCAGGTCTTTGTAATCGGGTTTATTTTCGATCGCACTGAGGAGAATTAACAATGCTTCCATCAAGTGGCCCTGCCCTTCCTTATTGGAGAAGGGGAGTTCTTCGGTCTCTTCTCCCGAGGCAATTTTGTTAAAGTACCAGACGATAAACTCAGGCTGTTGCGTGGGATATTGCACGAGCTTGTGGCACTCTTTTTCAAATGTTGTACGGGATCCCTTATCTTTGGTCAGTTCGTTTAAGATATAATCTCTCAAGAGACTTTGTGGAGTTGAAAAAAGAAGAGAGATGAAAAGGGAAGACCAATCTTTGCGGTGGTCTCGGATCAAGGTGAGAACCCGTTTTTTAATCGCCAAGATTTCGATCTGCGACAAGAGTTCTTCTGGACGGTCGAGAGATGTGATGAAGGTGGAAAGAGGGTGTTGAGCGACTTGGTGTTGGAAGAACGTATCGAGCAAGATCAAAATCTGTAGCTTGCGAGCTTCTGTGATATTAGGATTATTCAACAGATCAATCAATTTGTCTTTGATTGTTGTGTTGGCGGCATTTTTTTTCGTTTTTGTTGCGCTATCGCGTAAGACGTCGTAAGCACCCTGAATCACTTCATCGATATCCGTTTTGCTGTGGATCTTTTTTTCAAGATTCTCTTCGTGTGTTGCGGCGCTTTTTCTCAAGTAAAACGGAGCTTTTGTCGATTCGGGAGAAGCTATCATGGTGTCTTTTTTCAGGCGCGTCCGCGCGCTTTGCCACCACTTGGTCCATTCCGGTTCGGGAATGACCAGGTCGCATAAGGTGTCTTTGATTTCTCCGGCTGTTTTTGGGCCAAGATTTTTGAGAAGCATTTTGATGACAGCTACGGGGTCTTCTTTTGCTTCCCTTTCCAGATTGTCAGCATCGGCAAAGCGGCGCGCGAGGAAGTGCTCCGACGATAAGGGAATCAGCGTCTTAAAGGCGTTGGCAAAGGTGATGTGTTTCACACCTGTGACGTTTTCGAATTCGACGGCGAGCTGTTCTCTCAAAGTGGAAACGTCGAGAATTTCGCCAGCGCCCCAGCCGCTTGTGTGAAAGACGAAGTTGCCCTTTTTCATATGCATGAGGAGGTCAAAATGGGAAAGTGCACCTTGGAAATTATCCCGATTTCTCAATCCTGTTAAACGGAGGCGATCTGTAATCAACGATTCTTCTCCGTAACGTTGTTTGAGAGCCTCTAAAATCACTTCGACGAGAAGCGGAGTATTTGTCGTTTGAAGGTCGATGAGATGCTTTAGCACCTCGTAGGAGCCTTGTCCGGGGGCGATCGATTTCCACAATGGCAGTGCAGTTTCTACAAATTGTCCAAAATGTTTAGTAAAGTCTGATTCTTTGATTGATTGAAGAAGTTGAATGAATTCCTCGGCCTCTACGGTATCGCTTGCGCAGTACTCTTCCCATAGTTGAAGGAACTTTGAAAAGTTTCTTTCGTTGATTTGTGTTTGAAAATCCTCCAAATAACCCATTGTGATATCCTTCGTAAAAGGTTCGACCAATCATCCTGACAATTTATGATGATTGAAGTCGTGAAGGAGTATAACGCTTATTGCAGTATAATTTCAATAGAGGAATCGAGTTTGATTATTTAATCAACAAGGAGTAAAATAGGGAATGGGGGAGATGAACCTATCCCAATGAAATTTATGCATTCAGACGATGTTGAGCAACCACCAAAAGACCCATCTAAAGAAGGCCCGCCGGAGGACCCTTTTTTTGCTATTAAGCAACAGATTGAGATGGCGAGAAAAGTGAGTGAGGACGGGCTTGCCGACTCTAAACATCAAGTTGAAGAGATCGAAAAAATGTTTGCCAGCATGAGGAACATGCAGGCCGATCTTGATGAAAAGATGGAGATGGTGAGGGCAGAGGCCAAGCGACACAACGTCGATATAGACCGTTATTTAAAAAATGTGCCAGACTTAACGGCAAAGGAAAGAGAGCTGGCGGATGCCACAGTTAAGGAATTAAAGAATAAGATAGCCGAAGCGGTACCGCCAGAAGCATGCATTCAGCCACAACCTAAAAGCAAAGATAAACTCACAAAAGAGAGAAAAGGAAAAACGAGAGGGGCCCGGAACAAGTGGCTCCCAATGCCCTGAAGTGAAGGAGATTATGAAGAGAGTCGACATTTTTATGCCCCCGATCAGCCACTATGGAGTCCTTCCCCATTTCACAGTGAAATTGCATGAAGCAATGCTCCGCAATGGCGTGAAAAGCCGCCTTTTAGAAGCAAAGCGCAAAGACCCCGGTAGTTTTCTCAAGGCCATTTTTTCCGATCCCCCCGATTGCACGCTTTCTTTCAATGGTCTTCTACCCGATGATCAGGGACGCTTTCTGGCCGATATGATCAAGATTCCCCACGTAGCTTGCTTGGTCGACTACCCTTACGAATATGTCACTTTGACAAAAAGCGCTTATACGATTGTCACCTGCGTCGATAAAAGCGGGGTCGATTTTTTTAAGCAGCTTGGATTTCACAAAGCGTTCTTTCTTCCGCACGCCATCGAACCTGGTCTTATGCCAGACCATACGAAAAAGAAAGAACACGACGTTGTGTTTTTGGCTTCCTACATCGATTTTGAAGGGATCCGCGCGGGATGGAAGAAAAAATTCCCGACGAAAATTCGCAAAGCGATGGAAGATGCTGCCGAAGAGGCATTTTCAGAGCTCGACATTCCCTATTACAAAGCGTTTGTCTCTGCCCTAGATCGACAAATGAGCAAAGGTCCAACAATCGACACAACTAAAGTCGACTTCATTGCCGTCTTGCAGGAACTTGAATTGTTTATTCGAGGCAAAGACAGATACGAGTTGGTTAAGGCGGTTAAGGACGCTAAAGTGGATCTGTTTGGTGCCGGAGACGATCAGGCCAGTTGGAAAAAGGCGTTTAGCAAGCAGCGCAACATCGTCGTGCACGATCCCGTTCCTTTTGAGCAGGCTTTATCGATTATGAAGCAAAGTAAAATCGTTTTGAATAGCTGCCCTTGGATTAAAGAAGGGGGGCACGAACGGATTTTTGCAGGGATTGCGTGCGGTGCTCTTGTGATCACCAACGAAAACCGCTATTTAGCCGAACAATTCAAAGATGGGGAATCGATTGTCTTTTACCATCCAAGCCGTTTTGAAAAGGCGAATCATAGGATTAACGAGTATTTGAGTAACGACTCCAAAAGAGAGCACATCGTCGATAAAGGGCGTGAAATCGTATTAGGTTTGCACACGTGGGACCGTCGGGTAGAACAGCTCGTTCGCGAACTTCCACAGTATCTAAAAGAAATGAAGAAATAATGTCGCCCCTTTCCATTCGCAAGTTAGTTTCATGGTTCTTGGACCAAAAGCGCTCCCTTCCGTGGCGCGATGTTCCCCATCCATACGCTGTTTGGGTCTCTGAGGTGATGCTTCAACAAACACAAGTCGCCGTCGTCGTTCCCTATTTTGAACGGTGGATGAAGAGGTTTCCCACGATACAAGCCTTGGCTGAAGCCCCGGTTGATGCCGTTTTGAAGGAGTGGGAAGGCCTTGGGTATTATTCTCGCGCCCGTCACCTCCATGCGGGGGCGCAATACGTCGTTCACGTGCATGGAGGAGAGTTACCATCGACCCGAGAAGCACTGATGAAAATCAAAGGGCTTGGAGAGTATACTGTTGGAGCTATTTTAAGTTTTGCCTTTAAAAAGCGCGCGGCTGCTGTCGATGGGAATGTGTTGCGCGTTTTAGCGCGCTTTGAAAACATCGAAGAGCCGATCGATAAACCGCAAACGCGGCAGTTGATTACAAAACGGGTGGAGGACTTTTTGCCCGAAAAAGAGCCATGGATCGTGTCTGAAGCGTTGATCGAGCTTGGAGCGACCATTTGCGGAAAGAAGCCAAAATGTGTGCAGTGCCCCTTAAACACCGAGTGCAAAGGATACTTGAAGGGGGTTGCCGAAGAACTTCCCAAGCGCTCTCCACGACGAGAGACGATCGTTTTATACCGAGGCGTCGTGGTCGTCGAATGTGAAGGGAACTTGCTTGTTCGCAAGGCGGAAAAAGGGAAGATCATGGCTGATCTATACGAGTTTCCCTATTTTGATTTGATTAGAGACTCTTTTTCTCAGAAAGAGTGTCGAGAGCGCGTTGTGTGCGAATGGGGAGTTGAGATTGAGGTGATTCGGCGTTTAGAAAATGTGCAGCATACCTTCACTCATCACAAAGCTCACCTGAACCCATTCCACGTCGAATCCCTTCAGAGATTTCAACTTCCCGGCCACCGTTGGGTCTCTTTTGAAGAGATCTCTCAACTCCCGTTTTCCTCGGGCCACCGAAGGGTTTTAACTGAAATCATTTCAGGCAGAGTTTTTTGTTTACCTCGTGAAGTTTGAGGTATTTGTAATAGGTCATGTGCGCTTGAAAGGCAGAAATGACAAAGCCCTCGTATCCTCCTAGAATCCCCCCTTTCAGGAAATAACTGCGCAAAAATGCCCCAACGCTGCGGGACCAGGCCCTTGGCAGCGAGGAGTTCTTGCGTCCTCTGTTTTGTTCCGCGTACAACGAGGAGTACGATTGCATTTTCTGCAAAAAATCGTCCATGCTGTGGTAAGGGGTTCGCCGAATGGGAGCTTGGAAGGCGACAATGCGCATCCCGGTCGTCATGACCGATTCGTGCACTGTATCGTCAGTGAATCGCGTTTGCTGCTTATTGTACAATTTAATTTTCCGGTCTGGATGCCATCCGCACCATTTGATCAATTTTCCATTATAGTAGTTTAACCGGGGAAATGAATAGACCGCTAAAGGGTCGAGAGTGGCTTCGGAAAGGGCTTTGACAAGCTCTTCCGAGACGAGCTCGTTGCCATTAATGCTCAACACCCAATCGTTGTTAGTCGAAGCTGTGGCCATATTATGAGTTGGACCGTAGCCGATAAAAGGGGCATGCACGACATAGGCATTTTCAAACCGGCGCGCAATTTCGAGCGTCCGATCGCTAGATTCCGTATCGTAGATGATCACTTCTCCAAAGGGAACCAAAGCGGAAAGAACTTCTTTGAGGTGTCTTTCCCCATTTCGCGTCAAGACAGTGACGCTGATGTCATTAAGATCCAAATCTTAACTCCTGCGTAACTGTTTGCTTAAGAGACCTTACCGCATTTGCAGTTCGGTCCACATTTGCAATCGGGTCCACATTTACATCCATGGGAGACCGCAGGTTGACAACCGTTCGTTCCATCGCAATGACACCCTTGACCCGACATGCAACCACAATCAGAGGTTGCCGTGCAGGGACACTGCTCGCACTGGCACCCTGTTTTGCCACTTTCGGCAAAGGCTAAAGAGGTTGCTAACACGAAGCACATGATCAAGTATTGCATAAGGGTCCTCCTGGTTGTTCTGAAGTTTGGCGCATTTGCCAGTAAAAGTCAAATTTTAAAAGAGACGGCGGGGACGTTAGCTATTGGTCATTGACGCTGACGGCATTTGAAAAACGCAATTCGGGAAAAAACAGCTGTCCCAAAGATTAACAAATCAGGTGCCATCATCACTGTTCTTTCAGGTTTTTTCGATATGTCTAAAAAGCTGGTGGTTTACCTCCATGTTCTAACTCAGCTTCTATATCCTCTATGCTTGGTAGACTAGCCTTCAATTCTTTTGGAAGACTTTTTACAATCTGAGTTTCGTAGCTAGTCACGCTGATAGGGCTAGAACACCTGCGTAAGGCATATTCTGCTTTAACTTTGTTTTTTTTCCTGCACAACAGGATTCCAATGGATGGATTATCATCAGGGTGTCTTAGAAGATCGTCAACAGCCGATAAATAGAAATTCATCTGACCGGTGTCTCTGGGGTCAAACGCTACGGCTTTCAGTTCAATCACAAAGTAACAACGCAGTTTTAAATGGTAAAACAGCAGATCTATTTTGTGATCTTCTCCCTCAATTTCAATGCAAAATTGTCTCCCTACAAAGGCAAAACCTTCTCCTAATTCTAGAAGAAATCTCTGCAAATGGTCCATAAGCCCTTGTTCAAGTTCGCGTTCTCTATATTTTTTATCCAATGCCAAAAAAGAGAAGTTATAGGGGTCCTTTAAAGTTTGCTCTGCCAAATCTGATTGAATGGGTGGTAGGGTTTTCTTAAAATTTGTTATCGACTTTCCTTGCCGTCTATAGAGGTCTGACTCAATCCACATTTCAAGCATGCTACGGCTCCAGCCATTTTCGATGGTTTGCTGTATGTACCATAGTTGTTGTTCTAGATTCTCTAGTTTGTCTAATATGACCATGTTGTGACCCCAAGGAATTTGGGCAGCAGCTGCTGCCCAACTGTCCTGTGGAAAACACTCGGCAAATTGACGCATGTATTTAAGGTTTCTCAGAGAAAATCCTGATAAGTCTGGAAACTCTTCTTTTATGTCTCTAGCAAGTCGTTCGAGTGTTTTGGCACCCCAGCCCTCTTTTGTAATCTTTTCGGCAATCACCTTTCCTGTCCGCCAATAGAGCAGCGTCAACTCTTTGGTTACAGAGAGAGCAGCCCTTAATTGAGCTAGCTTTATGTCTGATTTTAGCTGCTCAAAAACTTGGGAATAATTTACTGAATCGACTGGTTTTTTCTTCGATAAGGTGGGGCTGTTTTTAGTATGTTTGCCCTTTGGCATTTGTTACCCCGAAATTTTGTTTTAGAATTTATTTTTTAAGCTGTTTATCTTAACCGCCATCTTGCATGGAATCAAGATATTTTAATAATTTTTTGCTGAAAATTTCTTGGGGAGGTTCAAGCCAGTTGCATATCTTTTTTTCTATGGCTTCAATCATTGTCCCTTAAAATGGAAAATGGTAGAGTTCGCCTCACTGCTCTTTCCTAGGAGGTTTCCATGCGCGTTTTATCTTCGGAGATGTTTTCATCCTTGCCAAATCAGCTGCACACAGAAGAGCCTCAAGCTCTTCCGCTTCTTAAACGGTTGCGGCGCAATCGCAAAAGTCCGGCTGTGCGGGCGTTGCTTCAGGAAACGCGGCTCCACCCTTCCGATTTCGTGGCTCCCCTTTTTGTGCAAGAGGGGGTGAAACAACAAACGGCGATTGCGAGCTTGCCTGGCGTTTCCCGCCTTTCGATCGATCTGGTGCTCAAAGAAGTGGAGCAGTTGGTGGCGGCGGGAATTCAAGCGATCGATCTGTTTGCTGTGGTTCCACAAGAAAAAAAAGATGCAAAAGGATCAGAGGCACTGCGCGAAGAGAATTTGATTTGTCGTGCCGTGCAAGCGGTGAAAAGGGAGTTTCCCCAACTTTGCGTCATGGCAGATGTGGCGTTGGATCCTTATACCGATCATGGACACGACGGCCTTATCGACACAGAAGGGAGGGTCATCAACGATGAATCGGTGCGTGTGTTAGGGAAAATGTCGCTTCTGCTTGCAGAGGCTGGAGTCGATGTGATTGCACCGAGCGATATGATGGATGGGAGAGTGGCCTATATTCGCGCTCTTCTCGATCGGGAGCACTTCACCGATGTAAGCATTTTGTCGTACACGGCCAAGTACGCTTCTGCCTTTTATGGTCCTTTCCGCGAAGCGCTCTCCTCTGCGCCCAAATCTGGCGATAAATTGGGCTATCAACTCAGCCCGCCAAATAGGCGTGAAGCCCTTCTTGAAGCGGCTCTCGACGAAGCAGAAGGAGCCGACATGTTGCTGGTCAAACCTGCCCTTGCTTATTTAGACATCCTTGCAGCTGTGAAGGAAAGGACATTGCTTCCAGTCGGCGGCTATCACGTCAGCGGGGAGTATGCGATGGTGAAGGCGGCGGGCGAGCGTGGGTGGATCGATGCCGATCGAGCGATGATCGAATGTTTGATGGCGATCAAACGCGCTGGCGCTGATTTTATTTTCACCTATGCTGCAAAAGAAGTGGCTACTGTCTTAAATCGTTGATCAGTTCGTACAATGGATTGCCGGTGAGAGCCTGGACGCCCACATCGCGCAGCCAAGCGGACAATCCATAGCCCCAGCGCGAGCGTTCGCTGTGGGTGTAGAAGATGTCGAATGGCATCGAGATGTACACACCTTTGTCGTAGTAGGTGCTTCCATTGATTTTGTCGTTTCCATTCGTGACCGTGTACCAGAGGGTGATTTGCATTCCGCTCGGAAAATAGCGCGTTATTTCGCTTCGGATTCCCCAATCGTTGGCCAAAAATTTACCCACGCTGAATTTGAATTCTATTTGCGTCGCTTCCCAATCGTAATATAAATTGACGAAGTACTGAGAACCGGTGAATTTCCTGTAGGTCGGCCTGAAGCCATCGAGCTTGCGGATTTCATTTGTGAAGCCCAAGCCTGTAAAATCCCTCTTTTTGAAAACAGCTCCTTCGATCCCAATAGCCCAAGGATTATTAACGGGGTAGTAGAGGAATTCGGTCGCTATGCCCCCATATTCGATTTCAAAGTAGCCTGTTGCAAGTCTCGCATAGCAACCACATCCCAAAGCCCAGTTTTTTTGGATGTAGGCGCGATCGAGGCTTAAACCCCTTTGTCCTAGATAGTGGGTGAGGTCGCTGCGCACGTTGATCAGCTGCGAGGGATTGAGGCGGTCGAAATCTGCTGAAGGATTGATGTTGGAAATCGCTGTATAGCCCACTAACACGTCGTAGTAGATGTCGTAGGGAAGAAAACCGTTGAAGAAGGCGTTGAGACCTAAAGCGTATTTAAATTTTCCACTCGAACTGCCAAAGAGCGTTAAGGTGCGGGGCGTCAATTCGAAGTTAAAAAATTCGATTTTCCGTCTAAACAGCAGCGACGAGGCATAAGGGTCGACCCGGCGCGCTTCATGCAAGGGGGTTAGTACCTTCAACTCTCCAAAACCAATCTCCTTTGCCGCCAAGGCTCTCACATATTCCATGTGGTACCGGTATTCTTGCACCGGAAAACCGTCTGAGTTGACCACGACAGTGACTTCATCGATGTTAGAGGGGATCAAAGCGCCTAACAACGCATTCAAGTGCTCTCTGAGATCACACTCTTCTCTGTAGGTGTCGTTGAGGATGGTGATTCTCAGTCCTTTCCCGCCACAGGAGGTGTAGTAGATGTACAAGTCGAGGATGTCGATCGCTTGCTGATCGAATGCAAAGAGGAGTTCTGGGACTAATGCTTCTTCACTTCTCCGAATTCCTAAACACTCTGTATTGCGCGGAGACACGTAAGGGACTGGATCGTCGATTTTGGGGAGGAATCCTTCTGTGTAGCCAAAGTTGTAAAAGGTAGAAATCGAACACGCCCATGCATCGCCCCGGATGTAGCTCAACGAGAAGTCGATTTCGTCAAACAAGCGGTACTTGATCCCAAAGTTAATCGGCGAGTTTTTGACCCGCCCTTTCGGGTGTGGCTCGCGGCTTTCGTGTTGATAAGGGATCGCATCGTATTCAGCGACCAGGGTGAGCATGTTTAGATAAGGCCAAGAGCACTTCCTAAAGGGCATTAGATGGATACCGCCAAAAAAGCCGCGGATCCGATTTGTGCCGATCCCTAAGCTGACTTCGAGATCGTAATCCATAAACACTTGCGTCAAGACGAAATAAGCGGCATGGAAGCTTTTGGTTCCGATGAAGTCTTCTAATCCAAACGCGATCCCAGGCAGTTCGTAGTTGCTCTCTTCGGGAGAGAGGATCGAGAATTTGAAGTTAGCGCCCTTGTCTGAAAGGTCTCCAAAGCCCAAAGGGGAGAGGATCGGATCTTCGACCCCGCGAAACACTCTGTAGCTGCCACTAATTTCGACCCGGTCGAGGATCTGACAACGCAGGTTGTACATGTGGTAAGGAGGCACATAAGCCATGCCAATCCCGATCTCCCCTTCCATTCCCATGCGCGCTGAGGGCATCGCAAAATACCCCCCTTGAAGAACGTGGTTGTAAAAAACGGGAAAGCGTTCGTTGATCTGTTTGTTCCAGTACCGGACGATGAGAAGATCGCGCATCAAATTCTCTTCTGCGCATTCTTCGGCAGCACCTTGGAATCCAGATAGGAGCAAGAAGGCAAGAAAGATGTAGGTTAGCAGTCGTCGTGCGCCCATAGTAGAATCTAGAGGGTTAAACCTTAGATTCTGCCACAATGAGGTTTAAACGAGAACCTCTTTTGCGTAGCGGCGCAGGCCCCCTTTCATGATTTCTGTCATTTCCATTTTTGAAGGGCACACAAAAGTAGGGAGAGCAAAATCCTCTGTGTCCACTTCGAGCAGGCCAAGTTGTTCGGCCATATCGAAGTCTTCTGCCATAACCGCTTTGACGAGCAGCATCGTAGGGACGTCGAGAGGCATCACTTGGTCGATCAAGGTGTTGTCGATAAAAGCGCGGTGCTCTCCATGTTGGCTCGTCGTGAAATTGTATTCCCGATGCGCATTGTTAAAGTGGCCGGAGAGATAGGCGCGGCTCATCGAATATTTATGTGCGCCAAGACCCATGAAATGGAGAAATTCCCTTTCCGTGTTTTCTGGGATGACGGTAAAGGCCGTGTCGTAAAAGCCGAGAAAGTCGGTCACTTCCACTTTGTGCCCCATGAGAGGGTCGCCAGAAATCAAGCGAACATCTCCCTTTTCCAGCCGACCAGCAGTCAGAGCGCCGATTGGAAAGCCGTGGCGCGCTTTGAAATAGCCTATACTGCCATGTAAAATGCCTGGGCCCGCGATGCTAATGATACGATCGGTGAAATAGCGCCCTTTTGTCAGCAAATAACCGATGGTAATCACATCGATTGTAGAGACAGTCCAGACCACATCTTTTGTCGAGCGGATCGGAGCAATTTTTTGGATGTGGAGGGAGGCATTGCTAATCGGATGGGGCCCTTCTGCTGTGTGTTTTTCTACCCCTTGAGCTTCTGAAAACGCTTTGCAGGGCGTATTTTTTCGGTAGACGAGGTGAATGGGGCCTTCTGTCAGTTTTTTCAATGCCGACAAACCTGCTTGGAATGCTTCTTCGTGGCCAGCGACCTGCATTTCCGCGGGAGGCACGCAAAGGGCCGATTCGATCGCTTTGACAAAGATGCATTTTGGGGGTTTGTTGGGATTGGCTAAGAGATTAAACGGACGGGAACGGATGTGGGTAAAGCCGCCCCCCTGCATAAGGCGCTCGACGATCGCTTCTTTTGTCACTTGTGCAATTGTGAGAGGGGGGAAGGCAACTGCGTCTTCTTTGGGAGCCACGTCGATCACGATCTCTTGCAAGACGCGCTTTAAGCCTCTGCGAATCTCTTTGATTGTGCCTGCCGCAGGAGAGACGAAGCACCTTCCGGGCAGCTCCTTGTCTTCTGCCAAAGGTTGACCGATCTTGACGACGTCTCCCACTTTGACTAGAACGGTGAATTTGATCTCTTCGAAGGCGCGTAAGCTAAGGGCAATTTGGGGAGGAGTGATCAAGGGGGCCGCATGGCCCGACGGCACAAGAGGGGCTGCTGTGGAACCCGATGGCTTTCCTTTCATAGGGATGTCGAGCCCTTTCGATATTTTTATGTTCACCATATGTCTTCCTATGTTATGGCTCAAGAAGCAGGAAAATACTGCAAAGAAACGTTTATTGCAACGAAAGGTATGATGATTAACCCGGCAATTCTATTTGCCTCAGCCTCGCCTCTCGAACAGGCGATTGGGGAATACCACATCGTCTTTTTGCATTTTCCAATTGTGTTGTTCACGTTGGCATTGATTTGCGATTTGAGATCTTTTTTTATGCGGCAAGAGGATCTCACCTGGGGCACTTGGTTTTTGATTGGTGGAGTGATTGCGTGTATTCCCACCATTTTTACCGGGCTTGCCGCTGGGGCTTCTCTCGATCCCAACCCGATTTTGGAAAAACACGAAACGCTTGCCTACACCACAGCCATTTCAGCTTCCGCTTACGCCGGTTTTCGGATCGCAGCCATGCGATGGAAGATTGCGTTTCCGATCGCATTCTATGTCGCCTTTAGCGTGCTTCTCGTCGCTTTGGTCTCCTGGACAGCCGACTACGGCGGCTTGGTCGTCAGGCTGAAAGGTCCCTAACGTCCCTTGTCCCTGTCGTCCCTTTACTTCGCCTTTGGCGCTAAAAAGAGCTGCTGAATCACAATCGCAACGGCTGCTCCTAAGAAGATCGAGGGAGCGGCGATCAAGAAAGCAATAGCCAGGCCAGCTAAAATGAGGCGGCGAGCGAGGTCTGGAGCTTTGAGGTCTGTGTTGATCGATTTTAGGTAGGCGACGATCTCATCCCCAAAGTAGATCCCCCCAATAATACCCACGAGGAGCCCACCGTACATTTGGTCAAAGAACATCATGATAATGCCCAAAATGATCAAGACGTACGAGATCGCTTCTCGCGTGTGCGTCTTGAGATAGAGCATGAGGTCTTCCGATTGGCCTGCCGGCTTTTTTTCGGGGGCTGGAGGTGTTGACATAGAGGATCCTTTGGTTTAAGTCTTAATATTTCACTCTATACGCATTATTTGACTCCTCTGCAAGTCTTTTTTTTACCCCCCTCTCTAGATACCCTCTTCTATTATCTTGTCAAATAAGTAAAATTATTAATATAATCAATTATAGGTAATTTGTTTAGATGGGGGTGATTTATGGTGGATCCAACTAAAAAAAACAGAATAGATGCCTATCATCAACAAATTGAAGGTTTGCAAGAGCAAAAAAAAACACGAGGCGAAGTAAAAGGGTATGGGCAATTGTTTGGACATAAGGTGTCAAATGGGTTCGTCAACTTTAAAATTTCCATGTATAAAGCCGCGATTTCGATATTGAAGCGGTTTCAACACCCCGAAACTCATACGTCTCCTAAAACACAACAACGACGTCCGGAAGTTGAAGTAAGATTTACGCACTCAGAAAAGGCTGTTAAAAAATTTCATCAAAGCCTGCAACAAGATAGGAGCGCTCCAGACGCTTTAAAACAAAAGCCTCCAGAAGATGCGAAACGTAGTCCTCGTTCGCAACCGATGCAATCGGTAAGAAAACCAGCGCCTAAACCCCATGGAGATAGAGCGGCTTCTATGCCACAAGGAAGAGAGCCGCTGCGGTTTGAAGCGGGGGCTCGTACATTTTCTCCCGATGCTGGCAAGGGGTTAGTGCAGTCAGAGCATCTTAACATGAGAAATGCAGCAAGTAGCGTCGCTGATCATCTAAAGATCGTGAATCAATATGTCGATACGCTTGCAGGGCAACCGGAGCAACTGAGGGCCGCGTTGAAGTATGGAGATACGGATTTCAGAAAACAATGTGAGAAGCGTATCGGGGAAACACTTCGAGAAGAGTACAAAGAGATCGGAGAGCCTGATGGGAAAAAAGAATTTGTTCTCGATTTGTCGAAAAACAGCCCTCCTAAGCTTGGGATGTTGATGGCGGCTGCTCCAGCGGAAAAAAATGAAATGGAGGGGATTGTAGGAGACAGCAAGTTAGAGGAATTTAACGCGCTCGATGAGGATGGCAAGAAAGATTATGCCTTTAACTCATTAAAAAATGATTCCCAGGGTCTTGCGATTTTGATGAACAAGCTTCCAGAAACGGAAAGGAACAAGCTGGATGACTCCCTGATCAACAAAATGTTAGATGAGTATAAGTCATATACGAGCGAGGATCGAGACGCCTTTGTGCTCGATCTGGCTCTGGCGAATCCCGAAGGATTGAGAATCTTGCTCAAGGGACTTGCGTGGAAAGAAGTGGGGAGCAATTCTTTTCGTGCTCAAGAGACTGTGGTCAAACATCTCAACGATGCAGCTTGTGCACAGCAGAAGGAAGAGCATTTAGCAAAGGGCATCAACAGAGTAAATTACAAATCTGATCGCGGTGCTTTGGGCAGGTTTGTGTCGGGTTTCGACATCACAGGGAAGTCCCGAACGGGTTCTGTCCCGCTGCCAAAACCCCTTGTCATGCCTGAAGTGGGTTCTGACAAACCCTATGTACCTGCATCTGATGTAGATTGGGAAAATCTATAGAAATTTCTTTGTTTTTCTCTGGTGATTTATCCTTTGCCATCTATTTCCTTTGTGTTAAACTTTTCTCCTAAACAGTGAGAGAAATTCGACCCATGGGAAAGCTAAAGTTTACACTGAAAAAAAAGGATGCTCACTCCAGAGCGCGGAGGGGAATGATCGAGACGGCGCATGGCGTGATCCAGACCCCCATCTTCATGCCGGTCGGGACGCGCGGGGCTGTCAAAACCTTGACGAATCAGCAGCTGCTCGACATCGATGCTCAGATTATCTTAGGAAATACGTACCATTTGATGCTACGGCCAGGGATAGAGATTTTGCAAGAAGCCGGCGGGTTGCATAAGTTCATGAATTGGGAGCGGCCCATCTTAACCGATTCAGGCGGCTTTCAGGTGTTCTCTTTGTCAGAGCTGAATAAAGTGACCGATGAGGGGGTGCATTTCAGTTCCCACATCGATGGCAAAAAATGTTTCTTAGGTCCAACGGAAAGCATGTCTGTGCAAAAGGTGATCGGCTCCGATATCGTCATGGCTTTTGATGAGTGCGCCCCCTATCCGTGCACGCGTGCTCGGATGGAAGAAACGCTGGAGCGGACCCAGCGGTGGGCTAAGACGTGCCGCGATTATGAGCTCTCTTCCCATCAGAATCTGTTTGGAATTGTTCAGGGAGGGATTTATCCCGATTTGCGGCAACAAGCTGCACGCGCCCTTCTTCCCTTGGATTTTGAAGGGTATGCAATTGGTGGTGTTTCTGTCGGCGAACCAGCAGAGTTTATCAACGAAGCGATCCAACTCGTGGAGGCAGAGCTTCCAGAGGACAAGCCACGCTATTTGATGGGGGTGGGAACACCACGCAACATCATTGAGGCCGTACTCCGAGGCGTGGACATGTTTGATTGCGTGATGCCCACGCGCAATGGGCGCAACGGAACGGCCTTTACTTGGTCGGGTAAAATCAACATCAAAGGAGCGAAGTATGCACATGATTTCACTCCGATGGATCCGCAGCTCAACGCCTATTGCTCTCAGTTCTCCAGGGCGTATGTACGCCATTTGCTCAATGTCGATGAAGTGACAGGGTTAACGCTGGTGACGATTCAAAACCTCGCCTTTTATCTTGATTTCATGCGCCAGATGAGGCAAGCTATCGAGCAAGATACGTTACAACAATTTTATCAACGGGTTTGTGAAATTTATCCAGAATGAAGGAATTATTATGACAAGTTTGATGCGAATCGTTTTCTTTTGCCAATTATTTTTGTTCACCTCGCCTCTGTTAGCAGCGGGCGAAGGGGATGCGATGCCGCCGCGCGATCAGCAGCTGTGGCAGACAGTCATCATGATTGCAGTTGCAATGCTCTTCTTCTACTTCATCCTATGGCGCCCTGAGCAAAAGCGGCGAAAAGCGCTCGAAGCACAGCGCGATTCGATGAAAAAAGGGGACAAAGTCACAGCGATGGGGATCATCGGAATCGTGTTGAGGATCCAAGAGCAAACAGTGATCTTGAAGATGTACGATGGCTCCAAAATCGAGGTGTTGAAAGGTGCAATCACGGACGTGATTCCAGGATCCGAAGAAGATGAGAAGCGCGCGGAAAAGGAAGAACGTTCCGGCTCTAGCAAACGGGTCGATATCTCTCAAGCTGATTCGTAATCTATGGTGAAAGCGGATTTTGCCAAGCTGCGGCATCAGATGGTGCGGGATCAGATCGCCCGGCGAGGCGTCAATGACCCTGCCGTCTTAAGTGCAATGGGGCAAGTCCCGCGCCATCTCTTTGTTCCGGCTGAATTGGTCCGCGATGCGTATGGCGACTATCCGTTGCCGATTGGGGAGGGGCAAACGATCAGCCAACCCTATATCGTCGCACTGATGACGCAAGCGGCACAGCTCGATCCCGAATCGAAAGTTCTCGAAATAGGCACTGGTTCTGGCTATGCCGCTGCCGTTTTGTCGCGCATTGCCCGAGAAGTGTACTCCATCGAACGGGTGCACCCTCTCGTCGAAAGAGCAAAACATGCCTTGAAGGAGGCGGGTTACACCAATGTGCGCATCTTTGAGGGGGATGGCTCACTTGGTCTTCCAGAACAAGCCCCTTTCGATGCAATCATCGTAACAGCCGGTGCTCCTGTCGTTCCCCAATCGTTCCTCAGTCAGTTGAATGTAGGCGGGCGCGTGATCATCCCCGTCGGCGATGCCCTCAGCCAACAGCTGCTGCGTCTGAAAAAACTCCCCAACAACACCTACGCCCAAGAGGTGTTAGAACTCGTCCGCTTTGTTCCCCTGATCGGCGAACAAGGGTGGTAATCAATCTAAATATTTATTTTATATGGTTTTTTTTCTTCTTGTTTGATTTTACTTGTTGTTGATAAAATTGGCGGCACAACAGTTTTTCGCAAACAAAGGAGTGAAAAATGAATAATAAAATAAAGACTTTGACTTGTGTTTTGTTAAGCTGTTTCTCTTTCGCACAAGCAGACTTGGCATACGACGGTTTTGCCGAGGAAGAGTGTGGGGAGATGACCTGTTGCGAACACTCTTATGACAATACCTATCCAGTTGAGTTCGATAGCCGCCTGTGTGGAGGCTACCGGTATGCCACCCTGGGGATGGGGCCGTTTATCTTGATCCCGAATGTGGGGATTGGGTATCGGGAACGCTACTACCGACATGGGTGGGATGTGGGCGCGAGTTTTTCGACTATTGGGTATTACCATCAAATCACCGCCCACTGGGCCCGCCATCTCTATTTGAGTCCTTATACACAAAATTCGGGCTATCTTGGCTTAGGAGTCTTAGGAAGCGGGATCGTTTCGAATAGGGGAAAAGGGGCTTTGACCTTGGCGCCCGTTTTTGTATTCGGTAAGGAGCTGGAAAGCTCCGATGAGAGCCACCACTTTGTGGAAATGCAGGTGGGGATACCGACGCTCTGGTTTGAATCGGGACATTCGAAATTCAATTACATTCCGTTCTTGTACTTTAAATACGGTTTTTCATTCTAATTCAACACCTTGTACCGCGCTATCGCACTCTTCGATAGCGTGGTATTCGGAGCAGTTGGCCTGTGGGCCAGGTGTCACACAGACATCTTGTTTGGCCAACAGTTCGATGATGTAGGGGATCGCTTTGCGAGCTGCCATGCGCCCTGCGTTGTAGATCTGTTCGTTGTATTCGTCATCAAAAGTTCCAATGTCTCCTAGCTCTGGACGGATGATCACATTCGCATCTGTCAAGCAGCTTTCGCTTTGCCACAGGAGGGTAATTTCCGCACTCCTTTTAGCAACGCCAAATAGATTTGTCGGGAACGTTTGAGGTAAAAGGCCGCGCAAGTCGACCGCGACGATCACTTCGGCTCCAAAATATTTAGCGACCCGCACAGGTACGGGGTCAATGACGCCCCCGTCGACAAAGGCGCGTCCATGGAGCGAAACGGGGACGAAAACAAGAGGAATGGCGCACGAAGCTTCCACAGCTGGAATGATCGGCCCTCCGCCAATCGTCACAAGTTCGCTCGAATAGAGGTCTGTGGCGACGATGAAGAGGGGGATTTGGAGTTCGTCAAACGTGCGGCTGCATAGGTTTTTTTCGAGGAATTTGCGCAACGAACGCCCTTGACAAAGGCCATACCGCCCTTGCCAAATGTCGATGTCTATCAAGAGCCTGGACTTAAGCTTGAGGAGCGTTTCTTTTAAGTGGTCAGTACAGGGGTTATCCGCGTAGAGAGCTCCGACAATACTTCCAGCGCTGCATCCAACGATGATATCGATGGGGATATTCGCATGGTGGAACTCTTCCAAAACGCCAACGTGAGCTAAGCCCTTCGCTCCACCGCCACCCAGCACGAGCCCCAAACGGATCGGGTAGCGTAGGTGAGGGCATTGCGGTAAAAGAGGGGGGGTGTCCGAAACGTAGTAATGCTGCGGACAAGTGCAGGCTGTCAGTGCAACGAGAAGTGCAATGTAAAGATAGTTCATCATAGGAATTGGACCATAGCTCATGTTTTATAATTTCGCAAGCTTCCAGCACCGGTGGATGTGGGGATCGATGAAGTCGAGAGGAAGCGTTTTTTTAGAAATGTCTGTGATTTCACAACCTGTAAAAAGTGAAGGGTTAAACACAAATTTGCGCGAATTGGTGCTAAAGAAAAGGATCCCCTCTTTAGACAAGAGCTGCAAGGCTTTGTGGATGAGCGAGGGATAATCTTCTTGGATGTCGAACATCTGCTCCATCTTTTTTGAGCGGGAAATGGTCGGAGGATCGATCACGATCAGATCGTATGTTCTACCTGATGAGATCTCATCATCGAGGAAAACGAGGCAGTCAGCCCGGATGATCGGGTGGTTTTTTGCCGGGAGTCCATTGAGATCGAAATTCGTCCGTCCCCACGCTGTGTAGGTGTTAGAGAGGTCGACGCTTTTGGTGAATGCTGCACCCGCCATGGCGGCGTGGACGCTAAACGAACAGGTGTAGGCAAAGAGGTTTAAGACGCGTTTTTCTTTTGCATAGGAGGCAACGAGTTTCCGCGTTTCGCGATGATCGAGAAAAAGCCCCGTGTCGAGATAGTCGCGCAGGTTGACGTTAAAGCGCACCCCATATTCGAGTACGGGGAAAAATTGTTTGGCGTTGTCTGCTTTTTCGTATTGCTCCATTTTGGCTCGTTTGATGCGAGAGCGCCAAAAGATATGTTTGGGTTGCGCGCGAAACAACACGTGGAGGGCATGGGTCACTTCGTCCATAAGTTCCGGAGGGGGTTCATCGGTCGTACGGGAAGGGGAGAAATAGTGGATGCAAAAGCGCCCGTCGTAGAAATCGATGGCAAGCGGATAGTGGTGCAGGTGCCTATCGTAGATCCGAAAGCAGTTGGTGTGCGTGCGCTTAGCCCATTTTCTTAAATGGCGGTATGTGTTGCGGACGCAGTTGACGAAGGGGGAGTTTTTATCTTCTCCATCAGCAATTGCAGGGAGGTCAAAGGTGTCAGGCATGCTATTCTTTGGCTGTCTCAGTCACCTTTTCATTTTCCAGTCCGCAGCAAATCTCCACTTTTCCACTTTCCAAATGGTAGTAAGCTCCCACAATTTCCAATTTACCAGCTGCGATGAGCGGGCGAAGCAGTTCATGGTTTCGCAATCCCAAAACGACGCCAAGAACATTGACTTTGACGGCATTTTCAACAGGGTTTTCCGACAGGAGGATTTTCAGCCGCAGCGCCTCTTGCACTTTCTTGGCAATCGGTTCAATCACTTCGTCCTTACCATCGAGAACTGCCCTGATCGCTCCGCAGTTTTCGTGGCCCAGGACGACGATGAGCGTGGCATGCACCACTTTTACCCCATATTCGACGCTCGTCAGGGCAATAGGCCCCAGGACGTTGCCGGCAGTGCGGACGACAAACAAGTCGCCAAGCCCCTGATCAAAAATGATTTCTGGCACAACGCGCGAATCGGAACACCCGACGATAACAGCAAGAGGGTCTTGCACCGCAGCAATCGTCTCACGCCTCTCTTGCGAGCGGTTGGGGTGGGTCAGCCTGTCGTTAACATACCTTTCGTTACCGGCCATGAGTTCTTTAAGCACGCTTGCAGGTGCAGGATCTTCTGCTTGGAGGAAGGTGCAGGTAAACATGAGAGCAATGAGCAGTAGTTTTTTCATGACGGCTCCTTTTCTGCTCATTATAGATTGTGGAGCAAAAAAGTAAAGAGGAGGTTGAGGCCCAACGAGGATGTCATGAAACTGCGAAATCAATGATAAATATTATTTTTACAACGGTCACAACCATGGAACGATCTATTAATTTTTCTTTGAAAAATAATATTATACAAAGTACATTAACTTTACTGGGAGATAAAAATGTTGAGTTTGACTTTGCCCTGTTGGCCTAGACCACAGGTTGCTTCTCAATCCTCACAAGGGGCTATCGACGCATCTATTTCTGAAGCTGATACGTTGAGTGATCTCAATAAAACTATCCTAGAGCCCGGAGTAATTACTGCGATTGCAGCCGATTATCTCAAACTTCCAACAGAAGAGCTTCGAAAAATACAGCAACTGCACTTAAAAATCGTTAGATATTCTAGCACTTCTGAAACGCATTGGAAGGCAGCCTCAAATGCGATTTCGATTTTGAATAAAACAGGCTTTCCATTCCATGGACTATCTCTGACAGGTGTCCGCATTCGTTATGCCAATCTTTCTCATACTGCTCTAAATCATGTCGATTTTACAGGTGCCGATTTAACAGGAGTTAATTTTACTGAAAGCACTTTTGTTCAAACAAATTTCAATGGATCGAATTTTGATAAAATAAATTTCGGAATCGATTTATATTTTAAGCACGGATCAAACGTTGTTCAAATGGCTATGTTTCCTAAACAAAAATGGCTAGTCTCCTTAGATGAGATGGGTCTGTATATTTGGGATCTAGAAAGAGAAGAACTACTCAGACAAGAGCCACCTGGAAATAAAATTTTCAAACCAGGTTATTGCCATTTACTCGTTTCGCCGGACGAGAAATATATTCTTAGAGCATACCGCGATGGAAATAAAGGATGGAGGGTCGACATCGTGGATTCTACATTTTTAAAGAGTGTAACCCAAGACCTCTACTCCGGGATTGAATTTCTGTATAAATTCCTTCTCACTGCGGATGGACAGTATATCGTTGCCAATAAAAATCAAATAGGTCTTTGGGAATTGATTGTAGATGTTCAAGGCGTCCCGCATTTTGAGTTAAAAAATCGAATGTTTAAGGAGAGACTAAAGGGGGATTCTCTCTATGCCTATCACTACAAAACAAATCGCATTGCAATCTATTCTAACAACCGCATCCTAGTATTCTCTCTCGCTAATCTAGAATTGTTAAAGTCCTGGGTAAAGCCAGAAGATCTTTTTTTAAAGAAAATTCAGCAGGATTTTGAGTTTGCGCATGATGGTAACGCCCTCTTCCTCTCTTTTCGAGACCGAATTTTTGTGCAGCATTTTGACAAAGATAAACTCGAGGTGTTTTGTTCAGAAAAGGATTCTATAATCGAATTTATGGGATTAATTCCAGGAACCACATATCTTGCCTACACAGTTGATAGGAACCCGAGTAAGAATGCCCTAAAAATCCATGTTCGCGATATCAAAGAACCGAAGGTTCTCAAATCAATCATCGATTTTGAATGTATGAGTCTAGCGGGATTTCGTGCAAAACTGAATATGATTGTCCAGAAAGATAACGTTATCCTTTCTGATCGAGATGAGATTGTGAGGGTCCCCCTTAAAAAACTATCTGCAAACGGATATGAACCTGCTATCAAAAATGTATGCGATGTTCGCTTCAGCTCTGATAACAACCTGATCTTCGTCCTCGATGGAGAGGGTACACTACATCATTTTCGATCTTTTAGTGGTCAGCCGGTAAGCGGTTTCCAAAATCATCCTAAGGTAAAAAGAGAGGATGATACCGTTTCTGTAGATTCGAAAGCGGATTCTACTCCGACCCTTTATCTTTTCGAAGAGTATTGTACGCAAGACAAAAAAAAGTATTTGCGCATATATCAAGTAGGTACTGGCCAATACCACCAGATTGAACGGACGGATCTTGCCTATGCGATATCGCAAGATACTCGTTATATCGTCTTCCTTCGTGAAAATGGCCTAGAATTATGGGATGTTGAAAAAAAGAGAAGTCTTGGGAAGAAAGATATCCCTGTAAATAAAAGTTGCGACACCTCGTACATTGTTGTTTCACAGACCGTTTATCCTTCAGCAACTGTGTTTACATTACAGAATAACCTAGCAATGATATGGCAAATTGAATGGGAAGAGCAAAATCACATTCCAGCGACGTTACGTGCTAAATTTGAGCATAATATTGACTACAATACTCTGGAATTTTCGCCGCTTGGAAATCCTTTTGGTGGAGTTCAAGCTGAATTCTGGAATAGACTTTATGAAGGAGCCCCTCTAGGCCCACCTAAGCTGCATGCGAAGTTTGTAGGAGACAAACTTTATCTAAGAAATTTAGATCGGAGTATTTCTTGCCGAAATTTAAGCACGCAAGAAGTTATAATTTTTCGTTCACCCGATTTTATAACAAGCTATGATCATTTTGATGTATCTGATGACGGAAAATTCATTGTTGGTGTTCGCAGGGCAGATCTAATCATGTATGACACGAACGGAAATCAATGGCCAACCATAAATTTAGTGACTGAGTGCGGCTTTAAAGCAACGACAGATCTGTTTGTGAAGATTTCTTCTAATGGGCGCTTTGTTTCTTGCTGGGGTGAACATAAGATTTTCGTTTGGGAAAACTTGTCGGGTCATTTAAAACTGCTGTGGAGAAAGCCAAGAACATTTGAAATTCTTACAAATAAAATAGATAACATCAAAAAATCACCTCCAAATATTTTGCGGTTACTCGACAAATATCGTGAGGATCAAAAAGAATTAATCAAACAAGCAGAGGAGGGCACGTCTCCTGCTAAAATGATGGAACGCGTAGCCGAGAACCTCATGGAGTTTCGAACGTTACAGTTAAGGCACCAGCATAAATCGACTAATCCTGAGGAAACAACGCTTTAAACTTCTTCTCTGAAATCGTTTCATCAATCAACCGTTGTTTGTCGCTTCTTTTCGGCCTTGAAGAATTGATGCCTGCGAAATACTCACGATAGTCATCGTGCATGAATGTCCAGTATTTTCTATCCTTGTCCGTGATTTCTTCGAACTCTTTTGCAAAGATGCGATTGGGTTCCCCGTCAGGATCAATTCCAAGAAATAGCTCGGCGAAATGGGTGTACGCCTCGGAGTCTTTTTCCATATCTTGAGGAATCATACCCTGAGGATCCATTGTATCTCTGTGTTGACCCATACGAGACGCAACTTTTGCTTGGTGCTCGAGGAACTTAACGGCCTGAATCGGATTAGTAGAGTTTAATTTACGCTGTGCTCGTAACGCACGTATGCAAGCAAAATAGGAAAATAGTTCGTGTGCGATGACGTCCGGTTCTTTTGTTTGAAAGAGATCACCAAATTTAAAGCTCGGGTGCTCCTTCTTGTTCGCTTCTTCAATGATTGACACGCATTCTGCGCAGATTCTAAGGCGGAAAGGGTTGGCGAGAACTTCCCAAATTTTCATGGCTTGTAAATGAGTAAAACTGTTTAAAAAATCATTTTTCGTCATCAGCATGCGCTCTGTTAAATCTTTTGGTGGATATTTTGTCCGAACCTCCCAAAACCTATCTAAATAATCAAATATCCTTTCCTCGCTGAACGGCTCGATTATTAATTCTTGCAACCCTCCTTCATCGGGCTCAAAAACGCTAGTAGGATTCACGCTTGCACCCGTTCTGTACAAAAAGATGATTTTAGCGTTCGGCCCTAAATCCGCGAGCCCGTTTGGATTATATATATTCGGATCTTTGTCTTTGTCCACCGGTAAGCTAAGTTCATCATAAGCATCGAATATCCAAACAGTGTTTTTCTTCTTTAGGGCCTCATTTTTCTCTAAATCGCTATCACCAATGCCGTGTGCTTTTAACGTTTCTGAGACAGCCCCTTTCTTATAATCCTTTAATCTAGGAAGAGACACATAGACTGGAAAGAACTCTTTTTCTGTATAATTCTCTAGCAGCTGATGAGCAAACATTTTAATGCCAAGCGATTTTCCTGCTCCTCCAGCCCCACCGATTGCTAAAACACGTTTATCGCTTTTTAAAAAATCCTGCAAATGAGTATCTAATGGTTTGATTGCAGATGAATCGCAGCCCTTTGCATCGAGAGGAGTAAAATAGGAACGTGCAGAGACAAACTGCGGATCGCTAAGCAAACACCTGTGAATGCTTTGGAGCGTTAGCAGGAGAGGGTAATTTTCTTTGACAGCTTTATCAAAAAGCTGGGTAGGCGGTTCTTGCGGATCAAATGGTTCTATTCCGGTAGGAACTGTTTCACCCCAGCTACGTAAGACAGTTTGCGCGGCATCACGCACGGGTTCCATTCGAGGATTTTTACTCGTGGTCAGCTGCTGTAATCGCTCGCTGATGAGCTTACGAAGCTCTGGTTTGTAGTTACCGACCATAAAAGGATGAGTTTCTTTACTTTTCGCACTATCTTTATGGTTATCATGGATTTGCTTATAAAATTCGATTGCCATTTTTTTAATTTTTATGTCATTTTCCATAGTTCCTAGTTGCGGGGCATGGAGGACCTCCCATAGCAGGTCGGCAAAGCCCACTACAAAATTAATGTTGTGGGTGTCAATCTCGTTCTGAACTTCTGCAAATTTTTTTCGCAGTCTTTCCTCAAATGGAAAGAAATATTCAGGATTTTGCCCGAAAATGATTCGGCGGATTACTTGTAATTGAATAAACCATTCTTTCTTCGGATCCTGAACTTCGAAAGCCTCTTTGATGTCGGGATAAGCAGAGATTAGTGAAGAAATAATTCCCAATGGATTTGTCGGATCGATTTGGAGTTGAGCCACCCCCCTTAGAAAGAGGAATCCTCTGTGAAGGAAAGCTTCTTTTGTGGATCTGCTTTTGGGAATCAAAGTAAAGGATTGAGTTCCGTAATTCGCTAGGTAAGCAATACGCAAATCGGGATGTTTTTGATACGGTGCAAGGGCTTTATACGCCTTTATATGAACGTCGGAATCAACCTTTTGCACGCTACGGATGGTCATTATATCTAGGAGGGCTATTGTGGCTTTGAGTTGCTCGGTCAACACAGCAACTTGACCACTCTGTGAATGAGTACCACCTAACTGTGTTGTTAAAGCTTTCAACATATCAACAAGAGCTGTTGGATCGAAGCCTCCTAAATATTCGAGAGGCTGCATAATATCAATGCAATTTCGAGCATCTTTCCAAACGTTTTGATAGAGAGTCTGTTGATACCGTGACAATATCGTTGTAAGTTGCCTTAATGTTGGTAAGTCTTTTAGGGCAGCGTTAAGCAGATGGGTGATCAAACTGTTGATAATGCGGAAGCCGTTATGAGGGGTTGTCAACTCGATGAGCTCACCAATTTCACGAAGCGCGTCTTCAGAAGGGAACGGATCTTTTGTAAAACTGTTTACCATGCCCTCGACAATTTTGTCAGCTTCAGGACTTCCTGCACGTAAGAGGCTGCGCGCATTGTATGCATTAAGAATAGTTCCCTCTGGCGATGGATCAGGATCTTTTTTACCGTTTGGATCAGGAATAACCAGATCAAAAGATGCCCTCATACCTAGGGGTTGCGGAAATATTTCGATCTTCAAATTTCCATCTAATCTAGGTAGATGTTTTTGGAAATCTATCCGAGTCAAGTTGGAGAGGCTGCCAATATTGGGTTTGACCGGGATATACTCACCTTCGGGCTTGTCCTGAATTGCCGCGTTATTGTCATTGGGATCTGCTGTATTCATATCCAAACGATAATTACAGCCGTTGGCAATGCCTTCGATGTGCACATCTACAGTAACGGGATAAGCTACGCTGTTTTCGCCACAACGTACTTCCACATGGCGATTACCAAACCAAACGCTCCCCTGTTTTGTTACAATCAAATTCCTTTCGAAAAAAAACTTGGCGACGTTCAGTAATTTCCATGCAGGGGGAAAACTCAGAAGTCGAACTTCAAATTCCACTTTTTTATTGCCTTCTTGAATCCAGGTATTGGGAGGGCGTTCATCTGGAAAAAGTGTGATGCTATATTGAGTCAGATCATCAAAAGATCCTCTGAGATGGTATCCAATGCGGAATGCCCCAATCTGATGCTTCTGAGTGGTGGGTAAGGGAACTGTTGTTGTAGACGTGACACCTCGCGAGCCGGGTAGAGGCGTTATACCATTAGGACAACATCTTCCAAAAAAACTTGATGCATTCATTGCCATATCTCCTATTTAACAAAAACGTTCTATGCCTTTAGCTCCCACTCTATATTGTCTTTAGGCTGGCGACGGTAACACCAAGGCCGAATCGTTCAATAAATCTACCAGTAGTGGCTTCAGATTGGAGGATCAGCCTACCAAAGATTTATCTATCAATGCAAAATAAATTTTAGTCCAAGTAGTTTGAACTCTCAATGTAATTAAGACCGAACCAAGGTCCATTCCCTTGCTGCCAAAACGTTGACCTGCTACAGTCTGAGCTATGTGGCAACGCGAATACAAAGATTATCCGACGGACTCTACCCTGAAAAAAGAGCAGGTCGAACCCAGCCAAGGCATTGCGGGGTGTGAAATGCATGAGCTTATGGGATGGGGAAACACAGTGCACATTCCTGTGAAGAAAAAAAAGAGGGGCATCTTGGCGGATTGGCTCATCCACATTTTTAAAGGAGATTCGGCCTCATGACGCAAAAAGGGGAGCACACTTGGGATCTCATTTTGCAGTACCACCGGTGTCCAAAGTGTGGGCAGATCATCGAAAGTCGAGAAGATTATCGCT
>Ga0207072_1006_pt1 | contig 90615 bp, 79 predicted proteins | sample Alteio_BWMinHeat_68_FD_153570 | JGI IMG/M metagenome (GOLD analysis project Ga0207072, IMG submission 153570) | Enriched cells from forest soil in Barre Woods Harvard Forest LTER site, Petersham, Massachusetts, United States -... | ecosystem: Environmental > Terrestrial > Soil > Temperate forest >... | reverse complement strand
ACTCACTGCGATGCCCTTATCGGAGGCTTTGCAGTTTTTTGGGCAATTGACCCTCAGCACTTTGGAAATGAAAATTGGGGAAGAGCTCCTCAAAGAGATCAAGGAGCGGTTGCAGTTCCTGATCGGAGTGGGCCTCTCTTACCTCTCTCTCGAGCGGACTTCTTCTACGCTGAGCGGCGGAGAGGCGCAGCGGGTCCGTTTGGCCTCGCAGATCGGGGCGGGGCTCATGGGAGCGATCTATGTGCTGGATGAACCATCGATCGGGCTGCACCCGATCGACCACCACCAATTGATCGATACGCTGAAGCGGCTGCGCGATCAGGGGAACACGGTGCTCGTTGTAGAGCACGATTTAGAGACGATCTTGGCAGCCGACCGGGTGGTCGATGTGGGCCCCGGCGCAGGGCAGCACGGCGGGGAGATCTTAGAGCTGAGCGATCCCCGCTCCCTCACCGGCGGTTACCTTTCAGGGCGGCTTAAGATCGAGCCGCCTAAAAAGCGGAGAAAGGGAAAAGGGAAACTCACGTTGGTAGGAGCGATCCACAACAACCTAAAAAATGTGACCGTTTCATTTCCGCTCGGCACTTTTATCTGCGTAACGGGGGTCTCTGGATCGGGGAAATCGTCATTGATCAGCGATACCCTGTATCCCGCCCTTTTAGCTCGCTCCTCTTCGTTGCAGGGGCTGGAGCAAGTGGACAAGGTGATTGCGGTCGATCAATCTCCCATCGGAAGAACCCCCCGATCCAATGGAGCGACCTACATCAAACTCTTCGATGAAATCCGCGACCTGTTTGCGCAGCTGCCGGAGAGCCGGCTTCGCGGCTTTACGGTGGGGCACTTTAGCTTCAATGTGAAAGAGGGATCCTGCTCCTATTGCGGCGGATTGGGGCAGGTGAAGATCGATATGGACTTTATGGAGGATGCGTGGATCCAATGCCAACAATGCAAGGGAAAGCGCTTCGATCCAGAGATCTTGGCGGTCAAATTCAAAGGGAAATCGATCCACGACATCTTGGAAACTGACGTGGAGCGGGCCAAAGAGCTTTTTGAGGCCATCCCCTCCATTCGGCGTAAGTTGGATGTACTGAGCCTAGTGGGTCTCGACTATTTGACATTAGGGCAGCCCTCGACCACCTTGTCGGGAGGAGAGGCGCAGCGGATCAAATTGGCCAAAGAACTCGTCCGGCCCGCCACCGGAAAAACCCTGTACATCCTCGATGAGCCGACGACAGGACTCCATCTCCACGACATCCAAAAGCTCATCGCGATTTTGCAACAGCTCGTCGACAAAGGAAATACGGTCCTCGTCATCGAGCACAATATGGATCTCGTCAAATGCGCCGATTGGATCATCGATTTAGGACCCGGTGCAGGGGCAGAAGGAGGGGAGGTCATTGGAGAGGGGACTCCTGAACAAATCGGCAAAATGAAAACGGCCACGGCAACGGCTTTAAGGAATCGTCCATCCAAATCGAAAGGATCGGCTATAAAATTGAATATCAGGAAGGAAATCCTCGTAGAAGGGGCATGCCAAAACAACTTGCGAAACGTCTCTATCAAAATCCCCCGGGGAAAAATCACCGCCTTTACGGGGCCTTCCGGCTCGGGCAAATCCTCTTTGGCTTTTGAAACTCTCTATGCAGAGGGGCAACGGCGCTATACGGAGACGCTGCCCGCCTACGCGCGCGCGCAAGTCAAACAGTTGCCCAAGCCCAAAGTGGAGCGGATCGAAGGGCTTTCCCCCTCTATCGCCCTAGAGCAAAAGACGGGAGGGCTAAATCCCCGCAGCACGGTGGGAACCATCACCGAAATTTACGATCTGCTTCGGGTTCTCTACGCCCACCTGGGAATCCCCTGCGATCCAGAAACGGGCAAAGAGATCCCACAGATCAGTAAAGAGACCATCGTCTCGCAGATCCTCGCTCTTCCTCGCGGGGAAAAAATCCAAATTTTAACGCCGATTTCCTTTCAGAAGAAAGAGACCTTTGAAGAGCTGATCGAACGGCTGAACCGAGAGGGGTTTTTGCGCATCCGGCTCAATGGAAAGATCTATGAACTCGACGAGCCGATTCCCTTCGACCGGTTTCGGAAGAATGCCTTGTACTTAGTGATCGATCGATTGGCCGTCGAGCCGAAAGCAGAACATCGGCTTTACGAAGCGATTTGCAAAATCGAAGAGACCGCCATCGTCGCAAGGGAAAAAGAGGATCTCTTCTTTTCCCTATCTGCCGGACGGCGCATGGCGCCTCAAGCCTTTTCCTTCAACCATGAAGCGGGGATGTGTCCTGAGTGTCAGGGATTGGGAGTCACCTATGGCGCCCATCTCGAGGAGTATAAGGAATTTAAAAAGTGGTCTATCTACGATATTGCAGACCGCCTTTTTAAAGAGAAAGGGACAAGGGGAGCCTATCAGGTCTTAGAGAGGTACTTTAAAGAAATGGGAGAAGAGCGAGAGGTGATTTTGCAAGGAGGAGGCGAAGTGAAGCTGAAAAACGGCCTTTCCCTCCGTTGGATCGGCCTCTATTCCGCCTTTGCCAATGCCGCCCGGATGGCCCATGCAGAGATTCGAGAAGCGCTTCTTCCCATGATGCATGCTACCTCCTGTTCTGCCTGTAAGGGCACCCGCTTGAATCTATCTGCCCGCAATGTCCGCCTCCACGGCCTTTCAATCGCCGATCTCTGCGCTCTCAGCATAGAGAAGAGCTACGCCTTTATCCAGGAGATCAAGCCCCCCGACTTTCTCCAAGAAACCCATTTGCAAATCGGTAAATTTCTCGAATTTCTCCTCTCCATCGGCCTCCGCTACCTCTCCTTAGACCGCTCTGCTCCCACCCTGAGCGGAGGGGAACTGCAGCGGATCCGCTTGGCAAAGCAACTCGGCTCCGGCCTCACCTCCTGCCTCTATATTCTCGACGAACCGACGATCGGCCTGCACCCCTTCAACAATGAGCTGCTAAACAGCGCTTTGAAAAAGCTCTGCAATCTGGGCAATACCCTCATCTTAGTCGAGCACGATCCGATGACGATCCAAATCGCCGACCGCCTCTTCGACTTTGGGCCTAAAGCGGGGCGGGAAGGGGGCCAGATTACAGCGGAAGGGACCCTTCCTGAAATCCTGAAAAACCCCGCTTCCCTGACAGGCGCCTACTTAAGCGGTGCCAAGAAAATTCCCATTCCGACAAGGCGCAGGCCCTTTGCTTCCCCCATCCGCATTGAAAATGCCACTCTGCACAACCTAAAAAACCTCACCGTAGAGATCCCTACAGCTGCGATCACCTGTCTGACTGGAGTCTCTGGTTCCGGCAAATCGACGCTGATGAGCTATCTCCACAAACACCCCTCCTTCGAAAAGGTGATCTCCATCGACCAAACCCCCCTCGGCCAAACGGCGCGCGCCGACGTGAGCACCTACTCAGAGATCCAGCCGCTCATCCGCACCCACTATGCAGCGCTCCCCCTTGCAGCAGTTAAGGGGCTCCAGGCGCGCCACTTCAGCTCCAACCATCTGCGCGGCATGTGCCGCACCTGCTGGGGCCTGGGCTATAAAACGGTCAACCTCCAGTTTTTGCCCGCCGTACGGGTCACCTGCGAGGCATGCCACGGCTACCGACTCAACCCGATCTCCCTCGAAGTGCGCTATAAGGGAAAACACCTGGGAGAAGTGCTTCAAATGACCGTGGAAGAGGCCCTCCCGTGGTTTTCGGCCCTTCCCCGGATCGCCAAGCGGCTAGAAAAACTGGTAGAGGTAGGGCTCTCCTACCTGCAGCTGAACCAAGAATTCGCCTCTCTTTCTGGCGGGGAAGCGCAGCGGCTCCGCCTCTCTCGCGAACTCGTCAAACGGGAAAGCGGCAAAACGCTCTACCTCATCGACGAGCCCACCGTCGGTCTTCACCCTGAAGATATCCTCAAGCTCCTGAAGATCTTCCACCATCTCGCCGACAAGAAAAACACCCTGGTGATCATCGAACACAACCTCGATGTGATCGCAAATGCCGACTACCTGATCGATTTGGGCCCTGATGCAGGGGAGGAGGGGGGGCGCATCATGGCCACCGGCACCCCTGAAGAAGTGGCCCAATCTACCACTTCCCGCACAGCAAAGTATCTGAAAAACACATTAAAATTTTAATTATAAGTAGACTTTTAATATAAAAATATTTATAATATTATACATTATAAAAATTAAAGGTATTAAAAATGTCAGCAGAAGCGCCTCAAAAAGCCTATTTCCAAACCACTTTTCCATCTATCTACGCCATAGCCAACAGAGCTCCCGATTCTATTTCTGCCTTCGAAAAAGAGAGCAGGCGGCAAAATGCTCGCTATATTGCTGTAGATGAACCTGCTGTTGATTCAGATTTAGAGGAGTATAACGCGTACTATAATAAAAAGGACATCGGCTCTTTGGGCATTCTCTATACGCGCATTCAAGAGGCATGTAAAACTATCTTCAATACGGCAAATGTTCCTACTACGGTAGAGGAGCAAAATGCCTTAAGCTTGTTGGACTTTCGGGCAAAAAAAATCATGCATTTAGAAACGCTCTTTTCAACAACCTTAGAGAAAGCGGCTAAAGAAGGCAAAAGGGAAAATCCCTCTTCAAATACAAGCCCTTCTCAAGAAAACGGCGAAGAGGAAACATCCACTCCTACTTCCGGGCAAAAAAGGGCTCATGCCACTTCGGATCAAGAAAAAACAGACGAGTTAAGCAAAAAGCAAAGACCTGCAAACAACAGTTCAGAGGAAGCTGCGGCCAGCCAAAAATTGATCCTACCTGAAATAATGGATCTTATTCGTAAGCGACAGTTTGAAAAAATTACAGAAAACTTAAGCAAAATCACCTCTTTTGAACTCTGGCTCTTAAAAAAGCAACTGATCGATTATGCCGAGCAACAGAAGGACGCATTCTTTGAAGAGGGTGTGGTACCAGATGAAGAAACATTTAACGCGATAGCAGGGTGGCACGATTTGATAGATACCAAAATTCTTGAGGACTCCCTTAAAACGGAATTTTTCCTGCTAAACAGTTTAAAACTCGATGAACTTACAGAGTTCATGAAGACGAAGAATTATCGCAAAGAGCAACTGGACATGTTGCAGAAAAAGGCGGTAGGCAAGAAGCAAATCATTGATCTATGCCAATTTAAAATGCCAATGATCTGTTCTTCAAGCCTCAAGTGTCTATGCGAAGGGCAAGATCAAAAGACGGCTATTACAAACGCTTCTTATGTAACCCTTGCCTTTTGGGATTATGAAATCACTCAGGGCCTGAAGCATTTTGAATCTAGAGGATCCGAGCCACATATACTGATGCTGACGGCTCTTCAAAAGAGGGTACAAGCTCGGAAAGAAGCGATGGATAAGGAGCTAGACTCTTTATTGGAGAGAAAAAAATCTCAGGTATTTTTGTCCAACCAATGGGAACGTATCTTATTACACCCTCACCAGTATAGTTTTCCGGAAGATGGCCAAAACCCAAGGAGATATCGATTTAATGAGTACTATAATGAAACCTCTGAAACACCGGCCATCTTTTTTTTCTATGCTCTGATAAAATTGAAACGCTTTGATGACTTTTATGCATATTCACAAATAGCCCCTATAGAAATTGTCGCAAAGGCCTTTCGTAACCTACTTATGTCCAGTCATGAAGAGGGGATCAAAGAGATATTGGAAAACGCTCCTGCAGGGAAAAAAGGCGAGAAATTGATCTCCGCAATTTATCACATGATCATTGCCTCCCCACATATCCCGCTAGAAAAGAGAGCAGAGTATCTGCGCCTCATCAAGAAGCGGGAAAAATGGCTCCAATCGCTGCAATTAAGTCATAACTAATTAAGGAGTTAAAAATGTCGACACCGTTTGAAAGGGTCTATTTCGAAACCCATCTTCCATTTATCGTGGAGCTAGCCAACGCTCCCGATTTCCCTCAAGGGAACATTCCTGTAGGCAATGCTGAGGATGAGGGTATAATAACTTTTCAATTAGAGGATGCTTTTTGGGACTCAGAAAGTATCATATACAAGAAGTTGGATCAGTGCCAAACCGAGAACTTTAAATCTTTGCCCTCACTCTATCCCCGCATTCAACGGGTGTGTAAAGACATCTTCCATACCTATGCTGTGGAAAATGCTCCTGATATATCGACGAATCTGACAAAGCACTTAATCTCGTTGAACAAGATGGCAGAGAAAAGCATTCAGTTAAGAACGGTATTTTTAAGAAGCCAAAACCCTCCCGAAGGAGGGAAAGTGCCTGAAAAAGCCGGGGATACTAGAGGCAGTAAAAGGGGAAGGGAAAGCGCTTCTTCAGAAGGGGGCATAAAGGAAGAAAGGCCACCTTCTCCCATTTCAGGGAAAAAGCATCCCAATGAAGCACCAGAAAAAGAAAACGAGTCTGTCAAAAAACAAAAGGAACTTAATTCCGCATACGCGATCGCATTGGACCTAATCTGTGAGAGGCGGTTTGATGCACTCAGAGAAAACCTTTTTGCAAACCCGGAACAATATGGTCCTTTACTCAATGATTTAAAAGAAAATCTTACCGTTGTGAGGCAAAATCAAAATGCATTTAAGGAAGCAGAATGGGCAGAACTGAATTGCTTATACGAATTCATTCTGGTAATGCGTTCCAATATGCAGATTGAGAGCACAATCGGACAGAAAAGGAGTCATGCTAGCAATGCAGGGGAACCCGAAGAACAAAAGTCCCCATATGAAAGCGGTCCCATAGAGGAACCCACTGTTGTCATACAGATTGAAGAATCACAGGCTGAAGAATTAAGGTGCGCGATTAAGGCTTCCCTCAAGCAGGAACAGGATCTGATAACACAGGGGCACATTGAAGAGGCGATCACAGTCATAAAAGGCAACAGGTATACAAAAGAACTCCTCCAAATGTTACGGGAGATACTGGATGCCGCGTGGGTAGAGCTGTCTGAAATGGAGAAGGTGGAGGGTTTCCCCATGGACACACTGGAGGAACTGATTAAGCAGCTCAACGCTCTTGACGAAGTGCTTGCATCTAAAGAGCCCATTCCACCGATGTCTCCAGGACTCTTATCTCTATATCGGAGCAAAAATGATGCGAAGACCATCATCGAGAAAGCATCTTATTTAACTCTCCTTCTTTGGAACTGGGAAAACGCCAACATATCAAAAAGTCCCTCAAATACCTCTATTCTTGAAGATAATGCGTGGCTCAGTAGCACCATAGAACAGCAGCAATCGATATCTGAGAAATCACTGACATCGCCCCTAGATGATCTTAGTCGATTTTCTCTCAATGAGTTAGAAGCCCTATTATTCCACCGTCAACTCAGTGACTCTGAGCAAGACAAATGTTTTTCTGCATACCTCAAGCAACAAGGCGAGGATGGAAAAGAAGCCATTTCCTATTTCTTCTATGTTCTTGCGAAATTGGAGGCATGGCCTCAGTTTTTTTCTTATCTACATGTGGAAGCTATCCCTTGTGAGTACATTGTGGGCGCTTTTGACAAATTGGCACAAGAGAACGATGTGTCTGCATTAACAGAAATCCTCGCCAGGCACATCCCTTATACTGAAAGAGGCAACAAGTTGATCGACCTGCTTTCTCGTTCTTCATTCTTATCGAAGAATCAGACCCTGTTCGCAAAATGGAAAGAAATGTATAGCGAGGTCAAGGCGCACCGAGAAGGTCCGTCAGGGCCTGCAACATCTTAAAACCGTACTGGGGAAAAAATAGCAAAGATCCGCTCGAAACGAGCGGGCAGGATCGGCGAGACGCCGGCAGGATGATAGAGAACTTGAACGATTTCTCTTCTTTCTCTCCTGCCGACGCTTCGTCGATCCTGCCGCCATGCTTCATGGCGATCCTTGCTCATTTTCACTCGGCGCGTCTCGCGCATGCTTTTTTTTGTCCAGTATAGAGGACGCCGCCAAACGCTTTACTTTATTATTGGACAGCTCCATAGTGTTGAAAACGCAATGTAAGGAGTCTTGCCGTGTCTGGGCACCATCCGATCACCTCCAAAAAAAAGGCCCAAGCGCTCTCGACCGCCCTCTTCCTGATTGGGCTGGCTACCCTCATTTTTACGGAAGCGTGGTGGCCCGGGATTATGCTCATCGTCGGTCTTCCTTTGGCACTCCGGCAATACTTGCTCGGCCGCACCTACGACATGATGATGACGCTCCTCGTTTTTGTCGGCACTTTTGTCACTGTGCAGTTCGATATTTCCTGGCGCATTTTCCTTCCCATCCTCTTCACTCTAGGAGCCCTCTACATCCTCTTTCGCGAGTTTTTTGGTCCTGATGAAACCACGGAAGAAGAGAAAGAGGAAGAGCTGAATCACGAAATTGAAGAGAAAAAATGAATTAACAGATTCTTCCTCCTGGTAATCAACGAGTTGCGATTACAAAACCGGGGGATTTTAAAAAAATATTTAAGCTTCTTGTTAATCTACCCTCGACATTTAATATAATTATATTTATAATTTGTGTAATTAAAAACTTAAATGAAAAGGAATTAATAATGTCAAGCAGCTCCTCCTCGTCTATTCATTCTGGCCCATTCTTCGACTCTCAACAGTTTCGGTACCTCGCCGCACTTCTTAAGGAGGAAAATCCTTTTGATAGACGTGCACAAGCACGGCTCCGTGTGAGATCCGTTGGTGGAAGTTTTCTAGACTCTAAAGAAATAATTAACCATATCGAACGGGTCAGCGAAGTTAGACAGGCGCTTGTCAATTGCCATAGGGAGAAGGATTTTGTAGCCTTAGCCAGTTTCTATGGACGTTTTCAGCGGTTTTGCTACGAGCGCCTGTACAATAATGACATACAAAACGATGCCACCTTGGAGTTGTGGGACTCCATCGCAAAAAAGATCCTTCATGGAGAAGAGGCTGCTCTAAAACCTAGTAGTAAGAGGGAAAGGAACCCGGAATCCCCGACGAGCGATGTGACAGAAATAGGGGCAGAAGGGGCAAGCCAAGAAGAAGCGGCTAAAAAACATAAAGCCAAAGACCAAGCAGGCGTTGGAGACTCTGGCTCTACAGAAAAAGATGTGTTTGGAGACGCATTCGACCTAATCTGTGACGGGAAGTTTGGCGAACTCGGAAATAGAATTTCTAAAAACCCTGAAGAATATACTCGTGAGCAACTCGAGCAGTTACAAGCATCGCTTAAAGAAAAGGCAAGGGATACTAAAGGATCAGAACGAGAGGAATGTCAGAAATTATCTGCCCAAATTAAAGAAATTCTTTCCAAACCACCCGCAAAAACAGAAGAAAACCATCCAGGGAAGGCAATCAAAGAGACCGTTGTAAGCTCTAGTTTAGAAGAAGCACTCTGTCTAATCGCTGATAAACAGATTGATGAACTCCGTGATCTCCTTTTTAGGAAACAAGGAGAGTGGGCTTCTTGGCAACTCGGGAGCATACGAGAAGGACTTGCCCAGGAGAATATTTTTGATGAGGTTTTGAACGAAATACTTCCTGTATTTTTTTCCGCAGCTCTGGAAAGGGAAATAGCGAAAGCCACGGCCCAACTCGATCAGGGAAAGTTTGGAGAACTCGCAGACGCCTTTGCTAATGGCGAAGTCAAGTATACCCTTCCTCAACTGGAAGCCTTAAAAAAGCATTTTGAGCGAATTGTGTGGAATGTGAAATCCCCTCCCACAGAGGAACAGATGAAACAAATTCAGAACCTCTTTTATTTAATGAACTGTGAAGAATTGAAACTCGTCCACAAGAACTACCTCCAACAAGAAGAGCACTTGATAGCAACCGGGCAGATCGGGAAAGCACACAAACTCATAGAGAGTAAACAGTATACAGAAGCATTACTCAACTTGCTAAAGGAAATGGTGAAAGAGGCAAAGGAAAAGCTGAATCCCTCCGAGAAGACTACAGGGCTTGAGCAACTCAATGCTCTTGAGGAAATGCTTAACTCCCAAAAACCCGTTTTACTAACCTCTCCGGAATTGACATCTCTACTTGAAAACCAAGATCAGCCAGGTGCCATTCTTGCAGCCTCTTATTCAACCCTTGCTCTTTGGAAGAAAGACCTCACTACCACGGTGACAGGGCTCCTTCAGCAACAAAATTCCCCTTCCGTTCTCAGCCATGCGTCGAGCAACTTCGCACAGCTCATAACTCTCGTGGGCGAGCGTCAAAAGGCCATTCTTAAGCCAATAGCCAGCAAACTGACATCGACTATAAATGAGAACTTTAGTGTTTTTTCTCTGAATGAACTAGAAGGCTTATTATTAGATTATATACTCATTGAATCTGAGAGAGAAAAGTGTTTGGCTGCCTATGTCGCGGGACACAAAAATGAAGAAAAACCCATTTCCTTTCTCTTCTATGTTTTTGCAAAAAAGGGTGACATTAAGAAATTTAGTTCTTATGTACGCGTCCAAGCCGTATCTTGCCAGGCGATTATGGCTGGCATTGAAAAATTGGCAAACGAAGCGGATCAACAACTCAGAATTCAAGAAATAATACGCTCTATCCCTTATACCGAAAAAGGTGGGGAGTTGATCGAGCTCTTTCTCAATTCTCCCTTAAAAACTCAGTATTTATCCATTCTCAATGAGTGGCAAACGCTGTATGGGCGTCTGCAGGAGAGCAAAAGGCGTTAATAAAAAGGAACTAAAATGTCATCATCTTCATCTTCATCAATAGGACCAATAGATCGATCAGTAGTAACTAACACCTTTTCTCTTTCTCTTAGAGACGAAGATTTCGAAGGTCATCCATTGCTCGCTGAATTTATGAAGGCATCTTTTCACAACATAGAGGCAGAGGAGGCTAGAGGAGCCTTAGCTCTAAGTTGTGAGAAGAGCGAGGATCACTCAGAGAGACTCCTAAAGGAGCTCGAAGCACGCAAAGGCGATTTTTCTTTCCTCTACCGCTTTCGTATAGAATTCCAACAATATTGTCAGAAATTCAAAGCATCGCCTCCTTTCGTCGTTTTTCAAAGTGAGTTGAAAAAGAAGTTGAGCTCGTTACAGTCGATCGCAGACTGGCTGTCTAATACAATTCCTTCTGAGGAAGGAATATTTGCCAGACTCATAAAAGAAGCAGAAGAAAATTTGGAGCTAGACTCCAGTAGCTTTCTGCCAACTCAAAAGTATATAGACCACCTTAAAGAGGAAATTTCTTTACAAAGCCGGTGCCCAAATCTTTTAAAGAAATTGGAGGAAGAGTTTATAAGAGCCCTTGGAGTGGCCTCTGGAAAGCGAGCGTATCGCGACTATTGGTTAACAAAGAACATTTTCCGTCAACAAGAGGACGGCACCATCCCAGAGAAAATGAGGGGAGAGGTATTCAGGAACTTAGAAAAGTTCATTGAGAACATGCTCGTTTTTATACGATCTAAACAAACATCAAGCTCTCCTTCTTCCGAAGAGAGCAAAGAAGAAAGGCCCACTTCTTCTCCTGCCAGGGCAAAAAAGCGTCAAAGGGAGGCGAGAAATAATGCCCCTCCCTCAAAACAAAGAGCTCCATCTGCAGACGCTATAGGCTCTGTAGAGGAGCGGCTGAGTGAAGAACGGAGACTCATAAAAACCCTGAAGATTGTCGAAGCAACGACGTTCATACGTGGGAAGATTTATTCTTTGGACGACTTATACACGCTAAACCAGATGTTAAACACATTTGAAACCACCATATTACAAAAAATCAGCGATCAACCCGATAAAAAAAGCGAATTCGCTACTCTTTGCCAATTGGTTCAGGGGAAAAAACCGGCTATCCCGGTCCCTAAGGAGCTCATTGAGCTAATGACTACTAAAGGTATCGAGAACCAACAGCAGATCATCGAGAAAACTTCATACCTAGAACTCGCCCTATGGAGGCAGGCTCTTGACTGCGTAACAAACGTTTGTCAGTTTCGAGTTAAGGTGGGTGAACTTTCAAAGGAAGGGGCTCAGAAACATGTGAATAGCATCGCTACTTTTTCCCAAATGATAAGGGAACATCAAGATGGAATCTTTAAGGCAGTGAGACAAAAGCTGCACTTTTCCAATGATCTAACAACCTTTTCTTCTACCGAGTTGGAAACGCTGTTGGTATCATTCGCCTCTTCCACTGAGATAATCCGTTATTTTTCTGCATACATGAAAAAGGCAGACGCCTTCATCCCCCATCTTCTCTATGCTTTCCTAAAATTGGAAAACGTTCCTAACTTTCAGAGATGTGCGGAAAAGGTAGATCCGAAAGAGGCGGCGGTGGCTTTCTGGGACGCCTTCCAGGAAGACGGGCTAGAGAAGTTATCTCTCATCGGGATTATTCCTTACAATCCCTGGGGCGCAGAGGTGATTACAGAACTTTCTAAGGAATTGCGAAGACAAATATATTTGACTCCACAAAGGAGAGAAGCGTTAGAAAACCAGATGAAGGAGTGGAGCTTCGAACAAAGTCTTTTTTAACGACAGTCTCTAACACCCTCTAAACGTTTTCATTTTTAACCGAGTATGGTATATGCTACCTTTAAATGAAACCCCCTATCCTCGAAATTGCCGCTCTTTCTAAAATTTATAAACAGGCTGGGAAAAGCATCCATGCATTGCGCGAGATCACCTTAGCCATCGCCCCTCAAGATATTTATGGAATCATCGGGTTAAGCGGGGCAGGAAAATCGACGTTAATCCGGTGCCTGGCAAAGCTCATTGAGCCCACATCGGGAAAAATTTTATTCGACCGACTTGATATCAGCGATTTGAAGGGGAAAAACCTCCGGAATTTTCGCCTGGAGATCGGAATGGTCTTCCAACACTTTAACTTGCTGAGCTCTCGAACCGTAGCGGGCAATGTCGCCTACCCTTTAGAAATCGCAGGGACTCCAGTCGCTGAGCAAAAAAGGGGAGTGGATGAGTTGTTGCAATTGGTGGGTCTCTCTGCTAAAAAAGAGGCCTATCCCTGTTGCTTAAGTGGAGGGGAAAAGCAAAGAGTGGGCATTGCCCGCGCATTGGCCAATGCCCCCAAGGTGCTGTTTTGCGATGAGGCGACCTCCTCCTTGGATCCGAGAACTACCAAGGAAATTTTAGATCTTTTAAGAACCGTCAATAAAGAGAAAGGGGTGACCATTGTCCTGATCACTCATGACATGGAAGTGATCAAAAGAATCTGCAATAAAGTCGCTGTCCTCGAAGAGGGGAGGATCGTGGAAAACGGGCCTGTGTCCCAAATATTTGCAGAGCCGCAACACCCCACTACGAAGCATTTCATTCAAGGCTCTTGCCATGAGATCCCAGAAGAGTTTTTTAAATCTCCCTCTCCCCATCGAAAACTGCTGCGGCTCAGATTCAAGGGAGCGGCTGCAGGAGAGCCTCTGATTTCGCAAATCGTAAAAAAATACCATGTCGAGGCGAATATTCTGCTGGGGTGGATCGACCGCCTGCGAACGGGTACGGTGGGCACCCTGATCGTCGAACTTACGGGAACTGCAGAGGGGATTTTTGGATCATTGGAATACCTTGCTGAAAAAACAGTCCACCACGAAGTATTGCAGCGTTATGAGTCCTAATATAAACCTCGCCCTTGAGCTTCTCCCCCTTCAATTGTGGAACACTCTCTACATGGTCTTCACATCGACCTTTTTTGCGGTACTTATTGGGTTGCCTATCGGCGTGATCCTCACCATTACAGACAAGGGGCATATTAAAGAAAACCCCGGTCTATACAAAGCGCTGGAATTCATCGTAAATGTGGGCCGCTCTTTTCCCTTTGCGATTCTCTTAGTCGCTTTAATTCCCTTTACGAGATGGCTAGTGGGAACGAGTCTGGGGACCAGCGCCTCTATCGTCCCCCTGACTATTGCAGCCATCCCCTTCGTCGCAAGGCTCATTGAAATGAGCCTGAAAGAAGTCGATCCCCATATTCTCGAAGCGGCGATTGTGATGGGGTCTACTCCCTGGCAAATCATCAAAAAAGTGCTTCTTCAGGAAGCTCTCCCCTCCATCTTATCTGCAGTCACTCTAACCCTCGTCAATCTCATCGGCTATAGCGCCATGGCAGGGTTAGTCGGCGGCGGCGGGCTGGGGCAAGTAGCCATCCAATACGGCTACCATCGGTTCAACACCTTCATTATGGGAGCCACGGTGATTCTCCTCATCCTCCTTGTCCAAGGAGTGCAGTGGGTGGGGAATAGGGCAGTCCAATCCATTCTCAAAAAAAGAGGGAAACGCCCATGATGAAGTACTTTGTTATAGGGATAGGGGCCATTGCCCTTCTCTTGAGCTGTTCTCGCTCTAAAAAGGGATTCAGGGTAGCAGCAACTCCCGTGCCCCACGCTCAAATGCTGGAATTTATTAAACCGCAACTGCAATCCCAGGGGATCGACCTGATCATCATAGTCACCGATGACTACAATACGCCGAATCGAGCTCTAGCAAATGGGGAAGTGGATGCCAATTTTTTTCAACATATCCCCTTTCTCCAAGAGCAAATCCGCCAATTCCACTACCCCATTGAAAGCATTGCTAAAGTGGAGCTCGAGCCGATGGGCATCTATTCAAAAAAGATCCGCTCCTTATCGGAACTTCAAGACCATGCAGCGATTGCCATCCCCAATGACCCTACGAATGAAGCCAGAGCTTTAAAGCTGCTCCAGGAAGAGGGGCTGATTCAACTCGACTCTCCAAATGATCTCCAGGCGACCGTTTTAAATATCGCCAAGAATCCGAAACAAATTCGCTTGATTGAGGTAGATGCAGCCATGCTTCCCCGCTCTCTTGAGGACGTCGATGCGGCCCTGATCAATACAAATTACGCCTTAGAAGCCCAATTATCTCCCTTAAAAGATGCTTTGCGCCTTGAAAGCAAAGACTCCCCTTACGCGAATGTGCTTGTCATCCGAACCAACGAACGGAACCGCCCAGAAATAGAGGCCTTAAAAAGCGCCATGACTTCAGAAAAAATGAGGGAGTTCATTCTCCATGAGTATCGCGGAGCTGTCCTGCCCGCATTTTGACCTATACCACGCGCCGTGATCGGTTATGTCGCGCTTCACATTGATAATGAACGGGTTGCAACTAAAAATAGGCTTTCAAAAAAATGTATTTTCATCTTCTCGACTTTTAATCTAAATATATTTATAATAGATTAATTAAAAAATAATTAATGTCGGATATCGAAATAATAAATATTTTAAAATGAATGGAAAGGAAACAAAATGGCTTACGTACCATCTGCATCATCAAGATCATCAAGCTCATCAACCTGGAGTGCCAACCCAGTGGATTCAGTTTTCGCAAATCGTCCAGCTCTCACTCGTTTTATGAAGATCTCCTTTCTACAGGATAGAGGAGTTTCACACGATCAGCCAAGTGATGTACAACAGGACCTACCATACCCATACCAACTCTTAGAAAGGCTTAAAACTGGCGATTTTTCTCAAATGCCAAATAATTTGACACTTGAAAGTGTGTTCGACCAGTGGTTGAGGGAGAACGGTGCTCTTTTGAACCGTTTCTATCAGGACTTTCAGGAGTATTGTCGCGGATTCGAAGCCCATCCCCCTTTACCTAATCAAACGCGGATGTTGGAGGTGTTAGAGACGATAGCAAGCAAGCTGCCTTGTGTAGTTCGGCAGGACAACGATGCCCCTGACAATGAGGGGCTATTTAACCAGTTTATTCAGGAGGTGGGGAAGGAATTGCAGTTAGACGGAAATTTCAAGCCAACTGCAGAATATACAACATCCGTTAAAGCACAAATCTCTGCACTAAAAGATCAGAAAGAGCTCTTAACGCGCTTGCAAAGAGAATTTAGCACAGCACAAGAGATGGTCCAACAATGGCCGCAAACTACTCCATATTGGTTAATGGACCGAATTTTCAGTGGCCTAATGGTTCCAGCAGACAAACAACGAACCGCATGCGAAAACTTGCTGCCGTTCACTCAAGAGATGATCTCTTTTATAGGCTCCCTGCTTAACCCCCCTGTACAAGAAGCTACTCCCTCCTCCATTGCTCCTCTTTCAAGCAAAAGAGCCAGGAAAGACCCGGAATTAACCAAGCCGCCTTCGAAAAAACCAAACTCCACTCCCTTACAGGAGAGTTTCTTAAAGACCCTACTCCCCCTCAAAGCCCGCACTATGGAAAAGGAATGCCAGTTCATAAAAAATGGGGACATGGATGGTTTAATGACATGCGTAGACGCTAGAATGTATAGTGTAGAAGAGCTGAGGCTGCTACGGAGCGAACTCCGGAAGGTTTTGTACAACATTAAGGACAAGGCCGTGGGTTCTGTAAAAATCGATGACAAGATGGGTCTGGTGTGCAATGCTATGGAAGTCTGGAGGGTTATGCAAGAGCTTGAACAGCGGGAAAAAACATCCGCGAGATGGCTTGCACACTCTCTGCTTGCACTCGGCGCACAAGATACCACAAAACAACAAAAGGCCATCAATAAGGCCTCTTACTTGAAGCTAATGCTATGGAGCGCAGCTATTCAGGTTGAAATAGAGAATAATTCTCGCCGAATCAATAACCAGCATGAACTCTTGCCTCAAGACGTTTTGCACCTCTCAATGGCCTTTTTGGACATTTTCAAAAAAGTAAAAGAGCGAGAAAGTCAGCTTTATCTATCGGGTAATGATCCGCAAAAGCCACTTTTATTAGAAGACCTAACTCTCAATCAGTTGCAAGCGTTGTTGTTAAAAAAGTATCCCTCCCGGTATCCCTCCCCCATAGTCCAGAAACAGGACTCTGAAAGAAGGCAAAATAATTTTTCTGTATATTTCGATCGATACCCTGAAGAGCTCGACATGTTCTTTTATGCTCTTTTAAGATGCAAAAAATTTCAGCATTTTGAAGAATATGCGCAAATTCCAAGCAAACCTTGTGAAAAGCATATAGCGCAAGCTCTCCACGACTTGTGCTTAGAAATTAGCGGAGAAGAATTACAGGAAATATTGAGCCACATCCCCATTTCAATAAGCAAAGCAGTGAGCCGAGAACTTTCCTCACGTTCCTTCCAGGATGTCCCGATAGAAAGACAGATACAAATTGAGGATTGGGCAAAAACGTTTGTTGAGTCGGTGGAGACAGTCGCTCAGACATTACTGAAACTACATCAAGCACAGGGGAACAATGGATAACTCATTTTATTTTTCTGCGCTTCTGGACTTCTGCCCATTCCGCGCTGATCGGTTTCTTTCGACTGTCTTTGGATAGGGCGGATGAACGCAGAAGCGCGAGACGCGCACGCAGAAGAACTAGAGAGCGCAGAAGCCGCGAAGCGCGGCAGGAGAAGGAATGGGGCATAAATGGCACCCTTTTAGGGTGCTCCACATCGTCAAGCTCCCCGCTCTGCGGGGACGTTATGACACCCTCTTAGCTTCGATACGCAATTCCCATGGCGCGGCGGACCTCGCCAAGCGTTTTGTCCGCGACAGCAAGGGCCGCTTCAGTGCCCTGAAAGAGATAGCGCATCACCTGGGCAGGGTCTTTGGCGTACTCCTCGCGCCGCTTCCGAATGGGGTTTAGAAAAGCGAGGAGCACTTCGAGGAGGTATTTCTTTACGGAAGAATCGCCCAGTCCGCCTCGAGCATAGTGCGCCTTCATCTCGTCGATCTTCGCTTTGTCTTTTCCAAAGGCATCGAGATACGTGAAGACGGGGTTTCCCTCTACCTTGCCGGGGTCTTCCACGCGCAAGTGGCCCGGATCTGTGTACATCCCTTGGACTTTCTGAGCCACTGCATCGGGCGAATCGGCAAGAAAAATCGCATTGCCCAAGCTCTTGCTCATTTTGGTTTTCCCATCGACCCCAGGCAAGCGAGAAAGGGGAGAGGTAAGCGCTTTGGGCTCTACAAGGACATTTGTATTATAGAGGCGATTGAATTTGCGGACCACTTCAACGGCCTGTTCAATCATCGGAATTTGGTCGTCGCCTACGGGGACGATCTCCGCTTTGAAAGCGGTAATGTCCGCCACTTGAGAAATCGGATAGATCATGAAGCCCGCAGGGACTTCTTCCCCGTATCCCTTTTGTTGGATTTCGATCTTGACTGTCGGATTGTGTTTCAGCCGATTCCAAGTGACTAAATTGAGATAGTACACGGTCAATTCGGGCAAGGCGGGGACGAGGGACTGAATGAAAATGGTCGTGATGTTTGGGTCGATTCCGACGGCGAGGTAATCGAGCGCCACTTCCAAAATATTGTCGCGGATTTTCTGCGGTTCATGGGCATGATCGGTGAGAGCTTGCACATCGGCGATCATGACGAATTGCCGGTGCACCTCTTGGAGTTTCACTCGGGAGGCCAGAGAGCCTACGTAATGACCCAGGTGGAGCTTGCCTGTCGGCCGATCTCCTGTAAGAATGATTTTTCTTTCCGACATGGCCTGCATTTTAAAGGACCGAAAGATATTTGTCTGCCAAACATCTGCCAAAAATCATTTGACACGATATGCCCTTCTCAGGGAACCTATCCAAATAAAAAGTTTCAGTGGAATTTGGAGTATTTTTATGAAAAGTGGGATCATTTTCATTTTGGGGGCTTTTTTACTGCACGCTGGGCAGTGGAGCGCTCCCTCGGCCATTGCGGCTTCACAAGCAGCTTCTGATGTAACGGGGTGTTTTCATAACGCTCAGAATCAGTTCTTCGCTGCATGGGAAGATAAGGGGACTCAATGCCCTATGTATGCAATTTACGCGAATGGCGCCTGGAGTGCCCCTTTACCCATCAGTACTGCCTCTCATGCAGCAGGTCTCGTCACCCTCTGTTTTGATTCGATACAAAATCAAATATTTGCAGCTTGGGAAGACCAAAATACGTCTTCCCCCTTTTATGCCATTTATAAGAACGGAGCATGGAGTGCTCCTCTTCCCATTGCAAATGAAGCCGTTTCCCCGTCCAAGTGCGTGACCCTTTGCTTTGACACTACTTCCAATCAGATGTTTGCAGTTTGGGTCGACAATTCTACTCGCTACCCGCAGTATGCTATTTATCAAAACGAAAAATGGAGTGAAGCTTTAGCCCTCGCCAACACTCCAGTCTACGACAAGGTGCATCTAGCCTTTGATAGCGCCTATAACCAGACCATTTCCACATGGGGAGAAAACTATGAAGGATTTGCTCCGCGTGCCCCTTTTTATTCTATTTACAGAAATGGGGCTTGGAGTCCGGCAGCACATATTGAAGATCCATGCCGCGTGGAAAATGTGAGCGTATGCTTTGATCCCACGAGTGGGAAAATAATGGGTGTTTGGAATGATTTGTACTTTGGGATCTTTACCTCTTATGCGTATTTCCATGATTCCTCTTGGGAAGGCAGTTCTACTCTTCCAAAAGGCCTACCCTATAGTGATCTGGATCTTATTTTCAGTGCCAATCAGATGGTAGTGGCTGGGCAAAGTAAAAAATACCTTCCCGTTGCGGCTATCTATCAGAGCGGGTCATGGGGGGCTGTTACCCCTCTTAGCTCAGCAGAGAGCTTCAATGCCACTTATTTATGCTGTGACCCGACCCAGGGTCAAATCATAGCTATGTGGATAGACGAGGCAAGTGAAAGGCCCTTCTATTCTTTACGAATTCCCTAGCGCATTTCTAGCCAGTTGTGGCATGAACGTTGCTCAGGATGGGAAAAATAGAAGAAAAACTGCCTAATGCGATCGGCCCCTATGCTGTTGTCCAAAGTTTGGGCAAGGGGGGGATGGGGGAGGTCTATTTAACGAAAGACCCGATCTGCGGCCGCCAAGTGGCTCTCAAGCGGATTCGGCCTGAGCTCCGCGCCAATAAAACAATCCAAAGCCGCTTCTTGCGAGAGGCGCAGGTCGCTAGCGTCTTGAGCCATCCTTCTATCGTGCCGATTTTGACCATTCAGACGGCCCCCCCTGATATCTACTACACAATGCCGTTTGTGGAAGGGGATACGTTGAGGCAAATTCTCCGAATGACTCGAGAGCCGCAAGGCCACGCCATAGGGAATTCCATTCCTGCTTTGGCCCGCATCTTCCTCCAGATCTGCGAGGCGATCGCTTACACGCACTCAAAAGGGATCCTACACCGCGATCTAAAGCCTGAAAACATCATTGTGGGAAAGTATGGAGAAGTGATGATCCTCGACTGGGGCATCGCAGATTTTATCGACCAAATTGGGAAGGAAGAGCCTCTTCCCCCGAAAAAAATCTCTGGAGAAGACCTGACGCGTCCAGGAAAAATCACGGGAACGCTCGCCTACATGGCGCCCGAGAGGCTGACGGGAAAATCTTCTTCTGTGCAAACGGATCTGTACGCGCTGGGCGTTGTTCTTTATCAAATGCTCACCTTGCAACTCCCTTTCCAGCGCAAAACCATCGCCGCTTTTCGCAAACAAGTGCACACGGAAGAGCTTCCCGATCCGATTGAAATGGCTCCCTATCGAGATATTCCGCACCAATTGTCCGAGGTATGCCATCGGTGCCTCGCCCGCTCGGAAGGGGAGCGGTACAAAAATGTCGAAGAGCTCATCGATGAAATCAAGAGCTTTATCGAAGGGCGCTCCAAATGGATTTTAGCCGCTGAGCTGAAATTGAAGCGGAAAGAGGATTGGCAATTTCAGGAAAATATCCTGCTCGCTAAGAACATCGCCATCACGCAGAGGCTCGATGTGACTGAATGGGCCGAGTTGATGATCTCTAAAAGCGGATTTGCCAACAACATGCGCCTGGAAGCAGAAGTGCGTTTGGGCGATCAAGGCCAGGGCCTCGGCTTTTTGCTCAGCGTGCCAGAAGAGAGGCGGAGCTTGGAGGAGGGCTATTGCCTTTGGATCGGTCACGCCGCGTGCAAGCTCTTTCGAAACAATGTGCAAGTTCTGCAAGTCAAAATCCTGCAAGCCAAGATCTGGCACCAAATCTGTATCGAAAAAGTAGATGACCATTTGAAGTTTTTTGTCGACGGACGCCTGAAATTCAGCTATGCGAGCCATCTCCCGTTGGCGGGCAATCACGTAGGGCTGCTGCTGAAAGACGGCAACTTCGAGTTGAAGAGCCTAAAAGTCTACGATGGAAGCCACAACGTCATGGTCGGATGCCTTGCGGTTCCCAACGCCTTTTTGAGCCATAAGATGTACGATACGGCGCTCCAGGAATATCGGCGCATTGGACAGTGCTTTCCGGGACGAATGGAGGGGCGGGAAGCCTTGTTTCGAGCAGGGCTGACTCTCATCGAAAAAGCGGGCGCGGAAGAGAGCGATAAATTCTACCATTTGGCACTGAAAGAATTTGAAAAGCTCTACAGAACGCCGGGAGCCCCTCTCGAATACTTAGGAAAATCGATCGTCTATAAAGCGCTCGCCGACGCTGAAGAAGAGGCTAAATGCCTGGAGCTGGCGCTCCGGAAATTCCCCAATCACCCGCTTCTTTCCATGCTGAAAGAGCACATCGTCTACCGGATGCATGAAAGCTCTCTCAATAACCGGGAGGCTGCCTACCGGATCATCCTTCTCGCCATCCGGCATATTCCCGATTTGCTCGAAAACCCGGATACCCGCTCTCTCATCGATAGCCTTGAGAAGAACTGGGAGCCCCTCCCGTTTATCCGGCCTTGCACGGATCGGCTCAACTCCATTGCCATTCAGCTCGCCTTTTGGCTGGCCAAAGTGCCCATTTTAGTGGAGATCGCCCACAGCGTGCAGGAAAATGAAGTCCTTCTCAACAACGCGCTCGTTTGCCTTCAAGAACTGGAAGCGAAAGACGCCCTCGAAAAGTTTCTTCCGAGGAAAGCTCCGAAGAAAAAGACTCTGACCGTTTGGAATCTCCTCCTGCAGAAAAAGCTCTCTGAAGCCAAAGCGATTTTCAATCAATTCCCCACTGCTTTGCACCAAGAAACCTCCCTCCTCCATTTTCCCTATGGCACATACCTCTACATGACAGAAGGGCAGAAGGCGGCCATGCGCCATTTTTCCCAGGTCCTTGAAACCCCTTATCCCCCAACCACTGCTCTTCCCAGCCTTTTCCTCACAAACCGGCTTAAAGGGTGGATGGAGAGAGCTTTTTGGTGGGAGAAAAAAGAGCTCCATCGGCAAATTGAACTGTTTTACCGCTGCGTAGGAAAGACTTCATCATGAATGAGTTACCTAAAGCCTATGATCCCAAACGGGTCGAAGAAAAATGGGTTTCTTTCTGGCAAGAGAAAGGATACTTTCGAGCGGATGCCACTTCTAAAAAAGAGCCTTTTTGCATCGTCATCCCTCCCCCAAATGTCACTGGCGTTTTGCACATGGGACACGCTCTCACGGACACGCTGCAGGATATCTTGATCCGGTGGAAGCGGATGCTCGGCTTTGAAGCGCTTTGGATTCCTGGAACAGACCATGCCGGCATTGCCACTCAAACCCTGGTCGAGCGGAATCTCTACGCGCAAACAGGCAAGCGACGGAAAGATTTTGGCCGGGAAGAGTTTTTAGAGCACGTCTGGAAATGGAAAGAGCTGAGCGAAGGGCAAATCTTAAGCCAACTCAAAAAGCTCGGCTGCTCTTGCGACTGGTCCCGCCTTCACTTCACCATGGATGCAGGGTGCAATCAGGCGGTTCGCACCTGCTTTAAAAAAATGTATGACCAAAAACTCATCTATCAGGGCGACTACCTCGTCAATTGGGACCCCATCGCCCAAACCGCTTTATCGGATGACGAGGTCGAACATGAAGAGCGGAGCTCCTTTTTGTGGCATATCCGCTATCCGGTAATAGGGGGCGGCGAGCTCGTCATTGCGACGACCCGTCCTGAGACCCTTTTGGGAGACACCGCCGTCGCTGTCCATCCCAAGGATCCGCGCTATGCACAACTGATTGGCAAAAAGATCCAACTCCCTTTAACAAACCGCCTGATCCCCATCATAGCCGACCCCTTCGTCGACCCCACCTTTGGCTCCGGCGTCGTGAAGATCACCCCTGCCCATGACTTCAACGATTTTGAAGTGGCTCAGCGGCACCACTTGCCCTCTCTCAACATCATGACTTCGGACGGTCGAATCAAAGAGGGGCCTTATGCAGGCCAAACGATGGAAGAGGCTCGAGAGTCTGTCTTGAGGGATTTAGGCTCCCTTGTCGTGAAAAAAGAGCCCCATCTGCTGCGGGTAGGCCTCTCCTACCGCTCGAAAGCGGTGATTCAGCCCTATCTCTCCAAGCAGTGGTTCATCAAAATGAGCCCCTTCAAGGAAAAGCTCATTTCGGCTGTGAAAGAGAAACGGCTCCGCCTCATCCCCCCCCATTGGGAACCGATCTACTTCCATTGGATCGAGCATTTGCGCGATTGGTGCATCTCCCGCCAGCTCTGGTGGGGCCATCGGATCCCCATTTGGCACAAAGGGACCCAAAAGATCTGTTACGACGGCGAAGGGAAGCCCCCGGAGATCGACGATACGTGGATTCAAGATCCCGATGTGCTCGATACCTGGTTTTCCTCTGCCCTCTGGCCCTTCAGCACACTCGGTTGGCCCGCAAAAACGGAGGAGTTGCAGAAATTCTATCCCACCTCCACCCTGATCACGGGCCACGACATTTTATTCTTCTGGGTGGCTCGGATGATCCTGATGGGTGAATATGCGATGGGGCAAGTTCCTTTCCGAGAAACCTTCCTCCACGGCCTGATTTACGGCAAATCGTATTGGCGCAATACACCCCATGGCGTTGCCTACGTAAAGGCGGAAGAAAAAAAGAGGTACGATCTTGGGGAGATACCGTCCAAAGAGGTTGAATCCAAATGGGAAAAGATGTCCAAATCCAAGGGCAATATCATCGACCCTCTCGAGATCATCGACGAGTATGGGACCGATGCGATGCGCCTAGCCCTTTGTTCCAGCGTCACCCACGCGCGACAAATCGACCTCGACCGACGCCGCTTTGAAGAGTACAAGAACTTTGCCAATAAAGTCTGGAACGGCTCTCGCTTTGTCTTCATGAACCTCGAAGGGCTTACCCCTGAATCGCTCTCTCAAGGCCTCGACCTTGATCTGCTTACCCTGGAAGACAGGTGGATCCTCTCTCTTCTCCATCGCATTACCTCTGAAATCAACCAACACCTGACAAACTATGCGTTTGACCGTGCCGCCACCGGCGCGTATGGATTTTTCTGGAACGACTTTTGCGCTACCTATGTCGAGCTCGCAAAGCCCCTCCTCTTTGGCAAAGTGGGTACCCCCGCGCTAAAGGCCAATAAGCAAAAACTGCTGGTGATTCTCCTCTGTAACGCGATCCGGCTCATGCACCCCATTTCGCCCTTCATTACAGAAGAGATCTTCTCCCTTCTTCGAGATCAATTCCCCCAATTGCAGAAGGGAAAAACAGATCCCTATACCCAAGAAACGATCCAAGCCCTTCTTTCCCCTGCCTGCATCGTGGCCCCTTATCCGGAGGCCCTCGGCAAAAGAGAGGAAGAGATCGAGAAAGCATTTGACAACATGAAGGAGATCGTCCATCAGGTGCGCAACATTCGCGCTGAAATGCAACTCCCCCCCTCTGAAAAAACAGAATTAATGGTTTTTGGCCCCCCCCAACATTGGAAAACAGTGGAAGAGCATCAGAATATCCTCACCGCCCTGACCCCTACCGCGAAAATCACGTTTACCACAAGTGAGCCTGTCTCTTTTGGAGCAAGTGCATTTGTTGGCCCATTGAAGCTCATGATTCCGATCCCTGAATCGCTCCGGGCCAAAGAGAAATCGCGCCTGGAAAAAGAGCGAGAAAAACTGGAGAAGTTGCTGGAATCGACACAAGGGAAGTTGGCGAATGAGGAATTCCGATCTCGGGCGCCGAGAGAAGTGGTCGAGAAATTGGAGCACACGCTGTCCCATACACAAAAGCAATTGGCCGAAATCGCCGTGAAGTTGAAGGATTTAAGTACTAAGGGACTGTGAAAGAATAAAGTAAATGGTTTAACTCGTTGATAGGTAAGCCCCTGGTTTGGTCAGGGAGACTCCCAAGGCTTGGCCTTTCGATTTTCTGCGTTTTAACGCAAAAACGCAGAAAGGAAAAAAGAAGATGGTAGCCTTCTAGGCTGTTCATCAAGCTCCCCGCTTTGAGGGGACGTCATGACTTACTTTGTAAACACCCTCTAAATGACCTCTACGAGCTCTGAATATTTTTTGAGCTTAGGATCAGCTGTCAAAAATACAAGGGGCTCTGAAACTGCTTGCGCTATGAGAATTCGGTCAAATGGATCTCGATGAATATCCGGAAGGCCCAAAGTGGCTGCGACATGCTGACTCGTGACAGGAAGTTCTAGAAAATGACTGTTGTGGATTTCCTGAATCAAGGCATTCATATCCCCAGAAATTTTTCCAAGACGCATTTTTATGGCAATTTCCCAGATCGAGGCACTACTTATGTAGACCTCTTCAGCTTCTTTGATCTTATCTACTGAAATTTTGGGTAATCTTCTATCTTCCCTAATCCACCATAAAAAGATATGGGTATCTAAAAGTAGCCTCATGAATGTATCCCGGAAATCTTAACGAAGAGATTTGAGATGATTTTTCTGCAGATTTTTTTGAAGTGAGCGAGGAGACATACCCAGAGGGTAGGCGACGAGCGAATCAAAAAATCTGCCAAAAAGCGCTCAAAGATCGAGTTTAAAGATTTTCGGGATACGTTCATAGAGAGTCCTCGAAATCCGAAAGAATATTTTCAGGAAGGGGATCATCAAAATCTTTGGCAATCTTGATTTTCCCTTTAAGAGCACCAGGACGTCGTTTAGGTTTTTTCTCGATGGGTGTCAACTTAGCCACCGGTTTTCCCGCCATAGCAATCACAATTTCATTTCCCTTCATGACAGAGTCAACCAACTTTGAAAAGTGGGTTTTAGCCTCGTGCATATTCACAGTACGCATATACGACCTCATTTTAGACTAAGCTTAGTCTAGTCTATCTTGCAAATCATTGCAACTCATCTTTTAACAGGATCCATAATCCATAAAGATTTAAGCAGATAAGTCGAATTTTAAAGCCACATCAAAGTTTATTTAGAAAATCGACTGAAACCATCTTTGTAAACACTGTCTTTGCGTTGATAAACTGTTACGAAGTTAAAAGCTTTAAAGTAGCCTCTAAAAAATCTTTCCCCGCATAATACTGCCGAATGACTTCCCTTGTTTCCAGGTACTGCTTCCGTAAGTGCTTTGCTTCCAAAGAGGTTGGATCTGCTCGAAAACTGGGAAGATAAGGCCATTCCTCTCGAAATTTTGCATATTCTTCATCGCTCCACACTGAACCGAGTTCGTCTGTTAAGCGAAATCCAAGATCAAATTTCTCACAAAATTCCGCCCTTTCTTGAGCGGAATGCAATCGATACTTTTGATGGTACCAAAGTGCATTGTCCCTTCCATATCCTAGCAAAATCCCAATCAGTCCATCGTGATTCATTAAAACATGAGAAAGAAAAGAGGTGCTCTTCCCCTCCGCCAAGAGATCTTCTCCATAGATCTTGCGATTTAAAATGATCTGGAAATCCTGATGATATTGTTGAACCATTTGAATGAAGGCCTTTTTGTTGACGATCGCAACTGTTAAGCGATCCATTACATCAGTTCGGTCATTCTCGTAAAAAAAACAAAATCGGGACATGGGAAAAAATTTCCTGTATTTTGTCCATGTCTCATAACCCTGATTCAATTTCATTCGACTCGATGAAAAGGCTTCTTGAAAATACCATAGAAACTTCTCATATAGCCTTGGTGTAAAATCGGTGCTTATCCCAGATGTTTTTTCCCACAAACATGCGAAAGGACGGACTTTTACCCAAAATGTCTCTAAAGCCATCGGTTTTCCCCCAAGGAGGACATATCCGAAATCATCCTCTCGGATTAATTGCCGGAAAAAGTGCTCTAGTTTTTCTCGATCCTTTTTCGGCATTGCTTCAAGAATGATGGCAACATCTTTCCCAATATAAGACTCTGGCAAAGGCAGCTGCTTTTGGGAGAAAAACAGCCAAACAATCAATGGAGCTATAAAAAGGGCCATCTTTAAGAGAACCAAGTTTATCCTTTGTTTGGGATGAGGAGTCACTCTAACAAACCATCGATTAAAATTCCTCCCTATTTTACTCCAAAATAGATATGCTCTCCTTAGAGACAGTCTCTTATGGAAAATACTGCCAAAAAACCGCTTCCTATCGGGATTAGCGACTTCAAAAAATTGATCGACGGGGGCTACTCCTACGTCGATAAAACCCTTTTCATTCAAGAAATCATAGAAAAGGGGACTCACGTGGCACTCATTCCACGCCCACGCCGTTTTGGCAAAACGCTCAATCTTTCTATGTTGCGCTATTTCTTTGAAAAAGGGGAAAAAGATACCAGCTATTTGTTCAAGGATCTTCATATTTGGAAAAATGAAAAATACAGAGCTCTTCAAGGGCAATTCCCTGTTCTTTTTATCTCCTTGAAAGATGTAAAACACTCCTCCTGGAAGGAAACCTTTAAAGCGCTGTGCAAAGTCATCGCAAAAGAATGTGAGCGGCATCACACCCTCTTAGAAATTCTAACGCCGAGAGAAAAAGAACTGTATTACAAGATCCTTTCCGAAGAAGATGATCCAACCTTGGCTGAGCAGAGTCTCCTTCTCCTCACCGAATGGCTCCATCGCTACCACAAACAAGGGGTCATCCTCTTGATTGACGAGTACGATACCCCTGCTCATGCGGCTTATATTGGCAAATACTACAATACTTTTATCGACTTTATCAGAAATTGGCTTTCAGCGGGCCTGAAAGACAACCCCCATTTAGAACGAGGCGTCCTAACAGGCATTCTCCGCATTGCCAAGGAAAGCATTTTTTCAGGATTGAATAACATCAGCACCTTTACAATTTTAAATAGAGAGTTTCAGGATAAATTTGGACTCCTGGAGTCGGAAGTAAAAGAGCTTTTAGAACACTGCGGCCTCTCCGATAAGCTGCCTGAAATCAGGCAGTGGTATGATGGGTATCGCATCGGATCTTGTGCGGGCATTCACAATCCCTGGTCCGTTTTAAACTGCATCGCTAAAAAGGGCGCTCTATCTCCCTATTGGGTGAACACAAGTGATAACGCTCTCATGAAACATCTCATAGCTATTGGGACAGACGACCTGAAAGCCGACATTGAGGAACTTCTCAGAGATGGTGTTATAGAAAAGACGATTGAGGAGGGAATCGTGTTTCCCACTCTCGAGCAAAGTCCTAGTGCGGTATGGTCTTTACTTCTATACAGTGGATATTTGACGATCAATGCGACTCCTTCTTATGGTGTTCCTTGTCGCTTGTGCATTCCCAATACGGAAGTAGGCGAACTCTATAGGACCATGATTTTGGATTGGTTCAAAAATAGTCTCCATGAGCATAAATACCGGATGCTCTTAAGTAGCCTGACTAGCGGCGATATCGATACTTTTTCACAACTCTTTCAAGAATTTATGGTCTCTTCACTGAGCGTTTTTGATGTGCCCCCTGAGGAATCGGAGAAAATTTATCACGCCTTTGTGTTAGGAATGTTGATTGGACTCAAAGATCAGTATGAGGTCAAGTCGAATCGCGAAAGCGGCCTCGGCAGGTATGATGTCATGCTAATCCCTAAAAATAGGGACGATTTGGGAATCATCATGGAATTCAAGAAAGTGGGTCGTTTCGAAAAGATCGATTTAGAAACCGCGGTGACTTCTGCCCTGAAACAAATCGAAGACAAGCAATATGCTCAAGAACTACTCGATCGGAGCATAAGTCGCATTTTATACCTCGGCTTTGCCTTTGAAGGCAAACGGGTTCTCATCCGCTCAAAATACTTTTCAGGCCGTTTCGGTATATAGGGGGATGTATTTTGCCGGCTCCACCATTGTTCGGAGCATCTTTTCTGCATAGAATTTGCGCATCGGAGGGGGAGAAGTTCCCCTTGGATCATCGCAAAGTACTCCGTTTTTCGGCATTCGGGGCGCCCGGATAAAAAAGTCGCCGCGCTCTGCTTTTTCTCCTAATGTATTGACGCCATAGAGGCGATCTGCACTGCGCGCTTCTACAACTCTGACATGTTTCCGCAGTTCTGGCTCGCTCAAAAGCCTATTGAAAGCCTCTTGTTCAGGAAAAGACTCTTCCTGAGAATCGCAAATCCCCAATGTAGGGCAGTTTGGATCACTGGGATTCCGAGAAGGGGCATTGCGCATCTCCATCCACTTTTTTAAGAACTCTCGGCTGGCAGAATCTCTCCGAACCAGCATAAATCCGGTATTGGCAAGGGAAGGATGCTGGGGGTCGTTAGCGACCAATAGGCTTGCATTTGTACTGCCCTGCAAGTCTTTCAATACGCGACTCAATGAAAGGTTCATATTCCCATAGACTCCTTCTTCCTCTCCACTGGCATACCAGTGATCCACCTCAGGAACCTCGGGTTCATTCACAAATCTTTCCATCTCATACACCTTGCGCCAAGGAGGAGCGCAGCTTCTGGCTTCTCCCGTTGGAAGGGTGCACTTCAAGGGAATCGGATCTGTCATCAGACGAAACTCCGCCCGATTCATCCAAGCATATTTAGCATGGTTTTGAGTGGTTAAATGTTCTTCCCCTGGAGAATGGGTCATTCCAAGGGTAAACCGCTGTTCTTTTGGAATCTGGGCTAACATTGCATCAATTTTCTTTAAACGGACATTTTCTATAGGAAGGCTCGGATCATCTACGCAATTTCCATTTGCATCCCGGGGAAGCGGGTAGCGGCCCATAATGGGAAATCCGGCGGGTTGACCATTCCAATCTCCGGGGCGCCATTTTCCATCGTCGGGGTCCAGTTTCCCTGGTTCAAAAGGGCCGTAGACCTCGCCGTAGTTGCCGATGGAGACTACACACCCATTGCGATGCATGGAGTTCAAAGCAAGGTGGGCGCGGTGAGGAGACGTCGGATCGCGAGGCAGGACGATGCTTATACCATCAAGGCCTACGCCGTTGTTTATTCTATCTTGTAGGGCCATAGCGATAGTCGCCTGATCATTGAGGACATCACGTCGATCTGGGCAATAGCCCATCGTTTTACATTGAAGATAATTTGGGCTCGCTGGATCTCTTGGGCTATTTCGATGGTCCCAGCTCGCTTTGATCCAGCTACAGGATTTCGGATCTATCCTTGCGCTCATGTATCCGGAGTTAATACTTACTCTCGGGTCGTGTGTCTGATATCCCGGCAGGGGGTAGAAGTCAATCCAATCGACACCTTCCTTTACCAAAACGGTGCTCGTGTCACCGTCATCACCGCGGAGGGAGTCGAGCGCAAGCCAAGGGTTCACATTGGGATCTGTATAGGGTAAATCACAGTCTGCATAATTGACCCAACGCTCAACCTCTTTTGGAGGGGGATTGGCGCATTGCTGCATATAGTAGGCGAGTTTATTGAATTGGGGAGAACAGTCGACCGCTTGATGCGTATCGGGATCCGTGCATTTTCCTACAACTAGGTCTTCAGTCACAACATCGTGTTTGACTCCCCATTTTTTAGCATATTGCCGATGGTTTTCTGTCACAAGCTCCGCAATGGCATCGCGGTTTGAATCGCCATGGTTATGATAAACAGTCGCTAGTATCAGCTCCCTTTTGGGGGGAGGATTTCTCTCTTGCTCGGCTTCTGCAACAAGTGGTCGATAAGTAGGGCCTTTCATCTGGCTTGGCTGTGCCAACTCTTGAAACGCACACCACCCCGAGAAAACGACTCCCATAACGCCCCAAGTGGTTTTGAAAATGCCTTTCCGATACTCCCTTTTCGCAATGTCCTTGAGTCCGCTATAGGCGAGCATGGCAGACATGCTAGCAAGGGTCAAAGCTTGCGTTGCGACTACGGCCACTTTAGGGGGTAAAGAGGCAGTAAATAGAGCGCCTGCAGCCCCCCCTGCAAATTGGGCCGCCCCCGTCAACACTCTTCTCCCATTCCTCTTCCTGATCCCCTGATAGACATCCCCCAATCCGCTCAATGCAGCCGCAACTGTTCCCCCTATGATAGAAACCTTTCCCCACTGGTGGAATTCCTCCTCTGTTGCGCTCCCCATATAGGTCAGGGTGAGACCTCCCCCTGTTGTAAGGAGCGCATTGGATAGGTCTCCTTTGGAAGCGCGCCGAATTCCCTCTGCTACTCCCATCATACCCGTGTAAACGGGACTGGAGGAGATGAAAGATTTTAAACATTGGGGAATCATTTTATCACGTCATTTAACCGCTGAGACTGCATTGCGGTGCTTTTGAAGAGAAAATGGAGCTGAGCTTGGCGACGAGACGACGGAGGGACCTGTCATTGTCCTGTACAGTAGGTGGAGGGAGCGAAGGCAATCTCACATGCAAATCAGGGCGGCGTACCCTCGAAAGCATTCGCATGATATATTCTTTGCGGATGTAACGTAAGGTCCCTTCAGGGTCATTGCAGTGTCTCCCTACTCTCGGGACTCCAGCCGCTTGCGTAAAATAATCTCCAGGTTGCGCTACACCTTCTGGATTTGCTTCCCAATCGTCTTTCTCATAATCTATTTTTTGAGAAGATTTCCAGTGGGCTTGATCTCTAAAAAAGCATCCTGGGCGATAGATCGTATTCACTCCATAGGGGCGATCGGAAGAGCGGATAGGGACGATTTTTAGAGCCCCGCTCTCCTTTACTTCAGGATGCTGAAAGAGCGCAATCCCAAAAGCGCTTTGGTCATTCAGGGAAAGGAATTGATTCTTACATAAACCATGTGAAGGGCAGGTTGGGTGCTGAGGATCTACAGTTGGCACATTTCGTTGGTTCCACCACTCTTCAACGAATTTTCGACTCCTCTCATCCTTTCTCATGCAAATAAAACCGGTATTCGCTGGGGACAGGTGTTCTTGAAGTTCTTTCGCAACGAGAATACTTGGATCATCTACTGGACCTCGCAGATCATCGAGAAGCTGATCGGGGCTGATCCCCATATTTCCCATAACCCCATCGTTATCTCCTATGCAAAGCCAAGACTCTTTCCCTGGAATGCCGGGTTTGTTCAGCCATTTTTGCGCAGCTCGAACTTTCATAAAATAAGGAGAGCAATCCTGTATTTCTTTGGTATGAGGATGCTCACATTGATCTTTCAGAAGACTTTTGTCTGTTTCATAATAAAATTTGGCGCCGTGCCTTTCAGCATATTCTCGATGATTGGCCAAGGTCAAATGACCATATTGAGATTCTTCTGGGTTTTCATCGCGCACCTCCGCAATGGCAAAGGTAAAATCGCGCTCTGGCTTGGACGGCATCATCTCCTCAACTTTTTCCCATCGGATATTTTTGATGGGTTGCTCGGGAGCTTCCATACATTGGCCATTCTCATCGCGAGGCAAAGGATACTTACCCATGAGTCTAAATCCAGCCGTCTGCACATACCAGTCGCCATTCCACTCTTCACTCGGGCGGCGCATCATTCCATCCGGATAATCCCGATCATCGATGTCAAAAGGAGGAGTCAACTTCCCATCAACGACTTCCTGGTGGCATCCATTGCGGTGCAAAGTATTGAAGGCGATATCCGCTCTATAAGGTGATGAATTGTCTCTAGGAAGGACGAGCGTAACTGTCCTGCCTATTCGGTCTAAACGATCTTGCAGAGCAACCGCCATCGCCGTCTGATCGCCAAGGCTTGTCACACCATGAGTTTTACAGAAGGCTATCGTTGGGCATTTTTCATAGTTGGGACCTGGATCCATCGGGGTATTTCTGTGGTTCCAGGTTTCTTCGATTAAATCGCAGGCCTCCTCATCGACACGCATCATGATAAATCCAGTATTCACTGCAACTCTCGGATCGAACGTTTTATGCTTGGGCGGGGGGAAATGCGGTAGCCAACCTCCGACTCTGATTGGCCCTTCGTGCATCATAACAACACTCGTATCTCCATCTCCATTGCGGAGCCGGTCGATCGCTTTGTCAGGATCAATGCCTTTATTGGGGAATACTCCATCGTCATCAGCAATAATGATCCATGGTTCAGCACATGTTTTTTTGGCTAATTCGGCGCAATGTTGTTCGGCGACATAAGTGCAAGGTTGTCGGGCTACGTCGGCACATTGTGTGGGAGTTAGGCGGCCTGCGGCGCATTGTGGTTGTGCTAGATCGATACATTGCCGCTGAGTCGCCTCGACACATTGCTGTTGGACGAGGGCGGCATGTTGGGGATTGGCCAGTTCATCACATCGTTGTTGGGCTAGGTGGCGAGCGGCACACTGCTCTCTTAAATATTCTATCTTATTCATGTGGGGGACACAATTAGCCGGCTTCCCGTTAAAGGGGTTGGTACATTTGCCAGCGACTAGATCGCGAGTGACCACTTCATGCTCTATCCCCCACTTGTTCGCATAGGCGCGATGGTCGCGAACAGTCAGAGCAGAAATTTTGTCCCGCTCTACATCGCCATTATTATTATAGGCCATCGCTAATTTAATCCGTTTTGGCTTTCTTGATGGGGAAGTGCTATCTTGTTGATGGATCTCTCTATGCTCTTGGGGCATTGTTAACGGTTCAGGAATCGCGTCTGGCTGTCCTAAGAGTTTAAAAGCGCACCATCCAGAGGCGGCGATTCCAGTGAGCCCGGTAAGTATTTTGGCACCCCCCTTAAGGTATTGCCTTTTTCTCACGTCTTGCACCCCACTACAGGCGATCATCCCCGATAGACCAGCAAGAGTTAAGGCTTGAGCTGCGACAAACACGACTTTGGAAGGCAATGAGGCAGCAAGCACAGTGCCTGCAGCTCCCGCTGCAAACTGCACTGCCCCCGTTAATGCTTTCCTTATATTTTGCCTGTGAATCCCTTCGTAGGCATTCCGCAAACCGCTCGCTGCTGCAGCTACTGTTCCGCCTACGACAGAAGCTGTTCCCCGGAAGCAACGTTCTTCCTCTCCCTCTGTAGTCCCCGCGTAGATAGAGGCAAGCCCCCCCCCCATTTCATGGAATCCACGTAGATCCCCCTCACTGATGCGCCTGATTCCATCTATTGTTCCCACCATTCCCAGACCCGATACACTTGAAAGGACAAAAGGGGAACGAACGAAAGAGTTTAAAGCAGAAAAACAACTTGAAATCATTTTATTACATAATTAAATTAATAACAATTCTATCAATTTATATAATTAACATAAACTGATAATAATTTGTTTATGACAACTAAAAAATTTTAATACGTCTGTCTGAGAGACTGTCGTTGAAAATCGACAGAAGCCTCTTTTCAACGACAGTCTTTGAGATCAAATTCCCGATGCTCACAAACAATGAGATATGGTATTGTCCTACTAAAAGAAGTACTTATGCCCCTACCTCCTCAAAAATTCCGGGAAGCCCTGTTTCAGATCCTCTATAGTTCTGATTTTGATTCACAGCCCGATGAGATGATTGCCTTCATGATGGGAGAGCTCAAGGCGACCCATCGGGCGATGGCGGAGGCTCAAGCCCAAGCAAACCAGATCGTGGCTCAGCTGCCCAAAATCGATCCCCTCATCGCCTCAGCGTCTACGGAATACCCATTTGAAAGGATCTCCCGCGTGGAGAGGACAATCCTCCGCCTCGGGTTATTCGAACTTTTCTTTACCCCCTCCTTACCCCCGAAAGTAGCGATTGCCGAAGCAATCCGCTTGTGCCGCAAGTTCGGAACACCGGAAAGTTCTCAGTTTGTCCATGCTATTTTAGATGGAGTCTATAAAAAAAATGAAGCTTCAATTTCAAAAGAACCGCTTTCTGTCTGAGTTTTCCACTTTTGGGATAGGAGGCCCCATCCGCGATTTTGCCGAAGTGACTACAATTGAGGAAATGGAAGAAGCGGTTCAATGGAATGTTCCGAAAATCATCATCGGCAAAGGCTCCAACTGCCTCTTTGACGACCGAGGTTTTGACGGCCTTGTGATCTTGAATAAGATCGACTTTTGCCACTGGCATGAAAGGGGAGTGACGGTGAGTTCCGGCTATTCTTTTTCTCTTCTCGGCGTACAAACGGCCCGCAAGGGGCTCTCCGGTCTGGAATTCGCCTCAGGCATTCCGGCCACAGTGGGCGGTGCGATCTTCATGAATGCAGGGGCCAATGGAAGGGAAACTTCCGATTCGCTTAAATCGGTCCTCTATTTCGATGGGGCAAGGCGGGAGTTGTCGCACAGCGAACTCACCTTTGGCTATCGCACCTCTTCTTTCCAGCAAATGAAGGGAGCCATCCTCTCTGCGACCTTTTCTTTGCAGCCTTGCTCTGAAGCGCGCAAATCGCAACTGCAGCTCCTCGATCGGCGGATGAAAACACAGCCCCTCAAAGAGAAAAGCGCCGGCTGCGTCTTTCGCAACCCTCTAGGCCTTTCTGCGGGAGCGCTCATCGACCTCTCCGGCCTTAAAGGGACCTCCGTAGGGGGTGCTAAAGTGTCAGAAATCCATGCGAATTTCATCGTCAACCACGCCAACGCCTCTTCGCAAGACGTCAAAGAACTCATTCGACTTGTACAGGAAAAGGTTTTTCAGCAAACTGGAGTAGCCCTTGAACCTGAAATCCGTATGATCGATGCCAAATGAATTCCGCGCTGATCTCCACTGCCATACCACTTGTTCCGATGGCTCGGACCCACCTCTCGCCCTTTTGCAATTGGCCAAACAAGTGGGCTTGCAAGGCCTTTCGATCACCGACCACGACACCGCCGAAGCGTACACTCCTGAACTGTTCCTCGAAGCAAGAGCGGTTGGCATTCGCCTCTTGCCAGGGATTGAGATCTCCTCCGAATTAGAAGATCTCTCTGTCCATATCCTCGGCTACGGCTACGATCTCGATGCCCCTGAATTGAAAGAATTCCTCCGCCTGATGCAACAGAGAAGAGAAGTTCGGAATCGAGCCATCTTGCGCAATTTGGCCCAACACAAACTGCCGATCAGCGAAGAGGAGCTCAAAGCCTCCCACCAAACCGTTGGACGCCCCCACATCGCCCAACTGATGGTGAAAAAAGGGTACGTGCAAACCACTGCTGATGCCTTCGAATACTATTTGCGCGAAGGGGGCCTTTGCTACGCGCCCGGCATTAAATGTACCCCTCGCGAGGTGATCGATCAAATCCATCAAGTAAAGGGGAAAGCTGTCTTGGCCCACCCCCATTTTTTTAAAAAAGGGCCTTTTCTCCGGAAACTTCTCGCCCTTCCCTTTGATGGCTTGGAATGCTACTACGGCAATCTCGCCAAATCCCAGGAACTTCCCTGGCTCAAGATCGCTCAAGAGCGCGGTCTCATTGCCACGGGCGGCTCCGATTACCACGGCGCTCTCAAACCTCACGTTCCCCTCGGCTCCTCTTGGGTCGATGAAGCTACATTTGAAGTGCTGAACCTATCCAAATAAAAGAAGGGGATCGGGGACGGTTTATCCATTTATGATAGCAAACAGACCATTGATGAGAAGGCAGGGTAGCCGCCCATTCTTCCAGTGCTTTTTCTTCCCTCTGTCCTTCCTCATGTCCCGGATAACAGGTGATCGACAGAGCGCCTGTCGGCGCTACTAGCTTGAGGCCCTTTGTCACGCTTTCCAAGGTCGTCTCCGTTCGGGTGGTGATCGATTTATCTCCCTGCGGTAAGTAGCCGAGATTATAGACGATCAGACGAGGAGCATGGGGAAGAAGAAGCGTATCGATGTCCGTATGGGAAAGGCGGTAAAGGGCCCCCTTTTTTTGATGCTTTTTCAAGAGGATTTCCGTGTTGCGAATTGCCCTGTCTTGGATATCCAATCCAATGACGGAGCAAATTCCTGCTAAATAGAGGGTATCGTGCCCGTTGCCGCAGGTCGCATCGATGACGAGGTCACCTTTTTTGAGGAGGCCTTTCCAATAATTTTTTGCCAATCCTAAATGAGGAGAGAATATTTCCATTTGGTCGAAACTCAACAGTTAAACGCAAAGACGCCACGGCGCCAAGACGCAGAGAAAATTTATAAAAATCTTTGCGTCTTTGCGTTGACATCACCCATATTATATATGAACTCGATTGAAATCTATTCCCTGTTTTCAGTATGATTCTGGAACTTAAAATGGGGTGTTAGCTCAGTTGGTTAGAGCGCTACGTTGACATCGTAGAGGTCAGCTGTTCGAGTCAGCTACATCCCAATGAACTTATCGGTCTTGCGCCGCACAGCGGCAGAAATTGCGGCCGCAGCTGCAACTGAACTATACCCCAATGTCGAGCTTTTAGGAGGCGGGGACACCTCCACCGGTTTCTCCTACGACTTCTATGTTCCGCATCCCCTCGACGCCCACCTGATTGAAGAAAAAATGCGCCAAATCGCCCGCGAAAAACGGCCCATTCGCACGTTAGAGATGATCGCCTTTAGTGCCGGCGAGCTCCTGAAAAAAGAGGGGCACGTAGATCGCGCAAAAGAGCTCCCAGAAGGACTTGTAGAGGTGATTCAAATTGGGCCTTTCCATGATCTTTCTCCTGGGCCTCATCTTAAAAATACGGCGGAGCTCGCTGCATTTAAAATTTCTATCGAATCCCTTCCCAATCAAAGGACTCGCATTGTCGGCTGGTGCCACCACTCGAAAAAAGAATTGAACCAATTTTTAAAAAAACTGCATCACTACACTGAGCCGCGGCAAATAGGCGAGCAAAAGGGCCTCTGGAAAGGCGCCATCTGGCTGGCGGAGGGGCTGCAAAAGCGCCAGCAGCTGATCCACTTTTTAAAGCAGCACTGGTTTTCCGACGCCTTTGAAATATCTGGCCCTTTGCAGGTCGATCGGACGGAGTTGCACCGCTCTATGGGCCAGCCAAAAGTGGCTGAGATCCGGGCTTCCTCTCCCTGGGAAACGGAAGTTCAAATCAGTTTTTTTGCCCTTTCCGAAGAAGAAGTGATTTCTTGCTTGCAATCGATTGGAGAAACCCTTACCATCTTGGGCTTTGATCATTCTACTGTGCCGAGAGGCCGGGAGACTGATTATGTAGTAAAAGATGGGCTAGAGCGCAGCTATCCCGTTGTTCGAGTAAAAAGGATTTCTAAAAAAGGATCTTCAGCAGAGGATTTAACATTCACTGCGGAGGTGGAGAGGATGTTGTTTCTTCTACTAGAAAATAAGGTAGAGCTTGAGAATCAATAGAGAAATTCGGGCAGATCGGCTGCGGGTTGTCCTGGAAGATGGTGAGCAGCTCGGAGTATTGTCTATCTGGGAAGCATTGGCCAAAGCGGAAGAAATGGGGCTGGATCTAGTAGAGATCGCTCCCACCGCCAAACCCCCTGTTGCGAAAATCATCGATTACGGCAAGCTCCGCTACCATCAAGCAAAAAAGGAAAAAGAGAGTAAAAAAGCGCAAGTCGTCATCAAAGTCAAGGAAATCAAACTCAAGCCCAACATCGATACGCACGATTTCCAGACCAAAATGAAACATGCTCGAGAATTTATCCTAAAAAATAACAAGGTCCGCATCAGTATCATGTTCCGAGGCCGAGAGATGTTGCATATCGATCTGGGGCAGAAAGTAGTCCAACAATTTTGTGAAGGGCTTTCTGATATTGCGATCGTTGAAGCCCCTCCTAAGCTGCTCGGACGAACGATGACTACCCTCCTCTCTCCGAGCGGCAAGCGGCCCAAAACGACAAACGAGAAGAAAATAGGAGAATCCACCAGTGCCTAAAATGAAAACCTGCAAGGCGATGAAGGCCCGCTTTAAAGTCACCGGGCGAGGGAAACTCAAGAGGACCCGTCCAGGCCGCCGCCACATTTTGACAAAGAAAAGTTCCAAGCGCAAGCGCAGTTTGGCCAAATCCCGCCTCGTCGATAGTGGGCAATTGAAGATGTACAAAATCATGATAGGAGCTTAAAAGCCATGGTGAGGATTACCAATGCCGTTGCGGCCCGAAAAAGAACGAAGAAACTGTTGAAGCGGTGTAAGGGGTTTTACGGAGACCGGAAAAACCACTTAAAACTCAGCAAAGACGCCCTCATGTCGGCGCTAGCCTTTAATTACAAGCACCGCAAGCTCCGCAAGCGCGATTTCCGAAGTCTATGGATCACCCGCATTGGCGTAGCGGCCAAAATCAACGGCCTCTCTTATAGCAGGTTGATCGATGGGCTCGGGCGGATGGGTTGCGCCCTCAACCGAAAAGTGCTCGCTGAAGTCGCCCTTCGCGACCCAGGCGCCTTTACCGCGATTGCCGGAACGGCCAAACAAGGGCTTGCCACTTAATGGCCTCCCTGTCCGATCAGATCAGCCAGCTCCTTTCCCATTTTATGGGCGAGCTCAAGGAAATTTCCCATTCCAAAGACCTAGAACAGCTCAAAGTGAAGTACCTCGGCAAAAAAGGGCCTATTCAGGCCCTGATGCTCGAGCTCAAACATTGCACACCCGAAGAGCGCCCCCAACTCGGCAAGCGCATCAACGATCTCAAAGAAGAGCTCCTCTCTCAGTGTGATCAGCACCTCGCCCGCTTTAAAAGCGCTGAACTCGATGAACGGCTCAAAGAAGAGTGGCTCGATGTCACCCTTCCGGGCCGCCAACGCTCTCGCGGCCGCCTCCATCCCCTCACGCAAACTTTAAACCGGATCATCGACATTCTCATCGGAATGGGGTTTTCCATTCAGCTCGGCCCTGACATCGACTCGGACTATTACAACTTTGGCGGCCTCAACTTTGCCTCTGATCACCCGGCTCGAGACATGCAGGACACTTTTTACCTCTCTCAAACGCTTCTCCTCCGCACCCACACCAGCAATGTCCAAGTACACGCCTTAGAAACCTTTACTCCCCCTATTCGGATCGCTGCTCCAGGCCGCTGTTTTCGGAACGAAGACATCTCCGCCCGCTCTCATGTTTTTTTCCATCAAGTGGAAGGCTTTTACATCGACCACAACGTCACCTTTGCCAATCTTTTTTCCACCATGGATGAATTTCTCTCTAAACTCCTCGGTGAAAAAGTGGAAACCCGCTATCGTCCCTCCTATTTTCCCTTTGTGGAGCCGGGACTAGAAGTTGACGTCCGCTGTATCTCTTGTAAAGGGACCGGCTGCCGCCTCTGCAAACACGCCGGTTGGCTAGAAATCCTAGGCGCCGGCATGATCCACCCCAACGTCCTCAAAAAAGGGAACATCGACCCTGAGCACTACTCCGGCTATGCGTGGGGCATGGGCATTGAGCGGCTTACAATGCTTCTCCACGACATTCGAGACATTCGGCTCTTTACAGAAAACGACCTTCGATTTCTCGAACAATTTTCTTGAGGGAAACGCTCTATATCTCTTAACATGAGCCCTTCGTTCTTGTGGAAGAGTGGCAGAGCGGCCGATTGCACCTGTCTTGAAAACAGGAGGCCCCCTCGGGGTCCGTGGGTTCAAATCCTACCTCTTCCGATTTTTCTTCCGAAAAATCGGAAGAAAGGAAAAGCCAACTGTTACGAAAATTACTGCATCCTTTTCATTTTCCAAAAATATTGCTCCTTGACAATTGTGCCATTATAGTGGTACTATTTTGGGGCAAAATGAGATTGGCATGAAACAGTATATTGCCTATAAGGGGAGTGCCTTCACAATCGAGTGGTTCTATGATACAAAGGGGCAATCCTCATCATTAGAATACTTTCAAAAACAACCAAAGGACAAGCAGCGAAAATTACTTAATCTATTTCGATTAATGGGAGATCAGGGGAAAATTTTTGATGAGACGAAATTTCGGAATGAAGATGATCAGATCTATGCATTTAAACCTCAGCCTGACAGGTACTTGTGTTTCTTCTTTCGGGGAAAGAAAATCATCATGACAAATGCTTTTACAAAGAAAACCCAGAAGCTTCCTGAGGCAGAAAAAGAGCTCGCTCTTAAAGCTCGTCAGAGTTATGAAAAAAGAATGAAGGAGGGTTCTTATTATGAAGAGGAAAGCTAAATCTACATATGATGAGTTCATTGAAAATAAAAATCAGAAGAAGCTCATCGATAAGGAATATAGAGAACTCTTAATCTCAGAATTATTGCTTGCTGCCATGGAAGAAGATCTTATTTCAGTTAGAAAATTGGCTGCAGAAGCAGGAGTGTCCCCTACGATTGTCCAAAGTTTAAAGTCTGGGAAAAAAACAAATATCACTATTGACACTTTGTCAAGAATTTTAGACGTTATTGGTTATCGGATTGTTTTGGTTCCCAAATCTGGCCCAGGGAAACAGCTTAAAATGGCATAAAAATCCTTGCGTCTTAGCGGCTTACGCGTCTTTGCGTTAAATTTTCATAACCACTGAAAAAACAAGTGGCGGCGATCGGCGCTGTTTCGGCCCGCAGGATGTTGCGGTGGAGGCGAACGCCAATCGCTTTTTCATCGAGCAGTTTTAGTTCCCTTTCTGAAAAGCCTTTTTCAGGGCCAGTTACGAAGACCATGCTGTTGTTATACTGCCCCCCCCTTAAGTTGTGTGAATTTGGGCTGGCTACGGCTTTGCCCAGCGGAGCGCTGCGCTTCGATTGTGCTTTGCCTCGCAGAGTCCAAAAATTCACACAACTCAAGTGGGCTCAGTATAGGAGGGGGAATTGTTTTTGCTTGGGGCCTTGTGTCTCCAAAGAAATAGGAATAGGGGGCATCAAAAAGGTCTTCCAGGCGGGCAAACATTTTAAGAGGAGGGAGATCGAGGCGGCCGCACTGCTTCATGGCGGCAATGGCGATGTGGGTGAGGCGCTCCCACTGATGGAGAGAAAGATCCCTTCTGTCTGAGTGCTGAGCGGGATAAAGCCAAAAAGCGTCAGCGCCGAGCTCTGTGCATTTTTCGATAAGCTCTTCGAGTTTGGAGGGGCGCATGAGGGCTACAGCGAGGAGAAGATGTGGCTTGGGAAGGGGAGTTTGGGATACGGAAAGGAGGACAACGGTTGCCACTTGTTTAGAAAGGGCGGTGACTCGAGCGGTTGCCAGAGCGCCGCGGCCGTTGACGAGTTCAATCTCTTCCCCCACGCGAATGCGCATCACATGAGCGAGATGGTGGAACTCAGCCCCTTGGAGGCAAAGGGTGCCACTGGAAAGATCGGCATCGAGGTAGAATCGTTCAGAGGGCATTATCCTCCTTTTGCCAAAGGGAGCCGGGCCGGCAGAGGGCGCGCTTTAAGATGTCCGAGAGGTCGTGGTGGGGTTGCAGGTGCTGTGCTGCGAGCTCTTTAAGGGTAGCTAAGTTGAGGACCTCAAACGCGCTGAGCCGCTTGTAATGGGTATGGATCGGCTTGTAGTCAGTGAAGTTAAAGATGAGCTTGAAGCGGAGGTCATTGAGGAGGGTTTGATCGAGGGTGCGGTAGTAAAGAGTTTCGTCTGCCTCAATGAGGGGGATATGCCGGTACTGATGGGGAACGAGGAGAAAGAGAAAGGCAAGGGGATAGATGAGCTTGAGGGTGGGCAGATGAGAGAGGAGAAGGGGGAAGCCGGCTTCAGGCAAGATGATGCAGATGCAGTCTTGGCGGAACCGCTTGTAGAGGTTATGGGTCGTTTGTTGTTTCCATCGGTTGTGCTGCCAGAGCCATTCGCCGGGAGAGCGTTTGATGCTTTCTTGAAGGAGCGTAAGGGCCTGATCCATCATTCGGATCACTTCCTGATCGAGGGGCTGAGCGAGGTTTGGCCAAATCGGATCGGAATAGCGGATCCGGTATCCTCCGCGGACGCGGCGCGTGGCGGCGAAAATGATCGGGCTGTTGGTTCGGTAGGCGAGGAGGGCGGGAGCGGTCGAGGTCCAGGCCCTGCGTCCTAAAAAAGGAAAAGAATAGCCGCTGTCAGGCATCCCTTGGTCTCCGACGATCCCTAAAAAAACCCCTTTTCGAAGAGCGCGCGTACCTTCTTTGACGGCATTGCGAGGGGCGATGATTTTCCCCCCGTTTTTTTCTCGGATGGAGATGACCCAATTGTAGAGCCGTTTGTTTTTGATCGATTTGCCGATGGCAATCCCCTTCATCCGGGTGGTTCCGTCGAGAAAAAGGGCTTCCCAGTTCGATTGATGGCCGCAGAAAAAAATAATGCCTCGCCCTTGCCTATAGATTTCGTTGGCTTTTTCAGGATTTTCGCAGTGAATGACGCGAGCAAAATCGGTTTCAAAGGCAAATTTTTGATATTCCAGGCAATTGATCGCGAGGTTTTGAAACGATTTTTTTGCGTAGCGGATGAGCTCTTTTTGCGAAAGGGCCAGATCGTTTGCGAGGGCGAGGTTGCTGAGGGCCCGTTTCCGGTATTCGCGCATGAAATAAAAGGCAAAGGTGCCGAGCCCTTTGCCGAGGCGGTGGAGCCAAGAGTAGGGCATGAAGCGGCAGGGATAGGTGATCGCGCAGATGAGGTAGTAAGTCCACTTTTCTTTATCCACAGCTATCCATCAGAATCTGGAGTTGATGGGAAAAATCGAGGTGTTGAACGCTTTCTCGGATCGATTGGGCAGAAGGTCCCGTTTTTCTGTGCTTGAGAGAGGTCTCTAGAGCCTGAATCACCGCATCTGTGGAGAGGAGATCTTCGATGAGGGCGCCATTCTTGGAGGTCAAAATTTCATGCCCTCCGTTGTGTTTGGAAGAGACGACAAAAAGGCCCATCGCAAGGGCTTCGACAGTCACATTGGCAAAAGGGTCGTAAAAAGAGGGGATGATCAGCGCATCGGCAAGCTGATAAAAAAGGCGGATTTCTCGACTAGGGCCAAAGAAGTGGATGTGGTCTTTAAGTCCTAACTGCACCGCTTTGGCTCGATAGAAGTCCATCTCATTGTCTTTGCCGACGACGGAAAGCTGGAAATCTCTCCTCTGCAGACGGGATAGGCCGATCAGGAGCCGGTCGAGCCCTTTGCGGAGATATCCATTTCCGATGAAGAGAAAATGGAAGAGATCAGGGGATAGATGGAATTTCTGAAGAGCGGCCGCTTTTCCTTGTTCCCATTGAGAAAAGTCGCCTTCCATCTCGCTCCATTCGACGCCGTTGTGGATGACCTGGATCTTTTCCGCTGCGACTGTATAGTGTTCCAGAACTTGCTGACGCACCATGTGCGAATTGGTGAAGAGCTTTTGTAGGGCAGGGTTTTCAAAGGCCGTTTTTTCAAGCTCTAGGATTTTTCGATGGAGGGGATTGAGCTTGCAAAGGAATACTTTTGCGCGCCCTTCGGTCAAAAGGCGGCTTTTCAAGTAAGCCGCATGAACGCCGTTGCCTGCGCGCAGATGGGTTTGATACCGGTTCCGGTCCATGCCGAAAACGAGGTCCGCTCTGTTTTTTTTGAGCCAGCGGCGGACGAACCCATCAAATTGCTCCATCCGAATGAAGGCGGGCCAGGAAACGGTTTTCATAGAATGGACAGGAATTTCCGATTGGAGGGGATCTCCTGTTGTCAAAATGGAGACGTTAGCCCCTCTTTGTATAAAGGCATTTGCGATGCGAGAGGCGTATTTTTCGAGCCCGCCATGATTGCCTGAGCGGGATTTGAGCAGGACGATGTGTTTCCTCCAAAGTCGGGATTTCATTTACGGGTAGTTTTGGGGGGTTACGGAAATGGAATTGGCTTGCAACTCGATCTTGAGAGAGAGTTTGTTGTGATTCGGCGTATAGAGGCGAAAGCGGTTCATGTAGCTGCGGAAGCGGTGGCGCAGATAGTCTTCGAAGAGGTGCGGTTGGGCATCCAATGCCGCGTCATTGGCCTCCGACATCACTTTGGCAACATACCGATTCTCCAGGTCGTGGGGATACATAAAATGGGCATTCCAGAGAAGCGTTTCCCTTTCCGATTTAGGAGCTGCGATAATCACCATCTGAATCATGTCTTTCACAGTCTCCAAGAAAAGGCGGCTGACTCCTTGGGCGTAAAGGGGAGCATTGAAGAATTTGATCCCATTTTTTTTGGTGATCAAATCGTTGGTTGCCAGGGAGTAAGTTTCAGGATTGATGGTATGGCTGTGTTTGGGAGGGAAAAAAACGGTGATCGGAAGGGGAAATCCAATGGGCAAGAGATCTTGTCTTGCAAAATCGATGCGCAAGGCTTTTGCTTGGGGATCGTCGATTTCGATCGGAGTTTCAGAGAGATTGGGAAGGGAAATTTTTTTCCATGACTCCGGGACAAAAAAACTGACCTCATCCGTTTTTTCTCCGCGATGGGAAGATTGCAGGGCATCGAGCTGATCTTGGGTCAGATCATTTAAGTTGAAGGTCAATTTTAGGCCTCTTGTCTTGATCCGCTTAATGGCCTCTTCAGGACCTGTGACGCTCATTGAAAGTTGGTAGGGCCAAACATCTAAGAACTGATACCCTTTTGGCGCCTCCCCGATCGGAGGAGTGACGAGAACGGGGATTTTTTCTGTCACGAGTTTGCTTTGTCGAATGATCATTTCAATCGGGGTGAGCCGGGAAATCCTTTTTACAGGATCAAAGGCAGGATTGAGGCTCACTAGATTTTTCTCCGTGATCGTAGCGATCCATTCGTGAGATTTACCTTTGGCATCGATGGCCACTTCAAGATCCTTAGGCGATAGCTCATCGAGAGCTGTTTTATGGCCGACGAGAGAAAGAGAGATCCGTTTATTTAAATAACCGCTCGTCTGCATTCCTTCGATGGTTTTGTCGGGAGGCAGATTCGTCACTCGAACGGGAATGTTTGGAACCACTTTAGTTACTGTCATAGAGCGACTTACGATCGTCCAAATGATCACCGCTAAAATCAGTGAGACGAGCTTTCTCTGCCAATTTTCCAAGAACAACCGGATCAATACCGTTTTCACGTTTTCAGCCACTCCAAGAAATTGAATTTTGCTTGCCTCATACGAGGCGGAGGGTTAAAGATACTGCGAATGATTCCTTTAAAGCGATCGATTTTTACCCCCCGCGTCATAATCCCTTCTCGAGCGATGGAAACTTTTCCTGTCTCCTCAGAGATGACGATCACTAGGGCATCGGTCATGTGGCTTAAGCCGAGGCCAGCTCTATGGCGAGTCCCCATCGATTTGGCGAGCTGAGAGGAATCTTCAGCTAAAGGGAGAATAACGGCTGCTCCCAGGATGACTTTGTCGCGCAAAATGACAGCTCCGTCATGTAGGGGAGTATTGACAGCAAAGATCGTTTCGAGCAGCTCTGGCGAAAATGCGCTATTGAGCATCACCGCTTTCTGGGCATATTCTTCCAAGGAGTCTTTATTTTCCAAGGCAATTAAAGCTCCCGTCCGTTTTTCAGACATGCGGTAAATAGAACCGGCCAATTGATCGAGAAACTTATCGAATTCGGTCACCTCTCGAGAGCGGCGGCTTTTCAGGCTCAATTTCGAAAGCGCAACCCTGAGCTCCGGTTGAAAGATGATGAGGATGGCGATGACAGCGACATTGCTGATCAAGACCATGAGCTTGTGCAAAACAGGCAAGTTCAACCAGCTGGAGATGGCCAAAATGAGCAAGAAAGCCAAAATCCCCAAGACCAGATCCATTGACTTAGTATTCCAAAAAAAAGACAAAATGTAATTGAGCATGATCGCAATGATCATCACTTCGACAAAAGGGGTGATGGAATGGAAAAAGCTCATAGAGTTGCCTTTTATAGAAAATCGATCAATCTTTGCAAGAAATTTATGTCAGGAGGTGCACCGGCTCCCGGAAAAGTGTAGAATTTTCCCGAGTTGATGGCAAGTATGATGCAAGAGGTCTAATATAGAAAACCAAACAAATAGAGCGGGATCCTATTTTTAAATCCAATTTTTATATCATCGACCGCTAGATAAGCCTCTTCTTCTCCTCGGATTTGGAAATCGCTTTTTCCTTAATGGTGGATTTGAATGAGATCCTCTAACATGTCCCTTCGGCTATCTTAAAGCTGTAAGGTCCAGTTTACACTTTTGCTTAAAAACTGTCTACTTCAGGTGACACTATTTCGCATCAATCCCCGTCGCATACCGCACCTGATAATAGGCTCCAAGGAGATCGAAGCTCGCCTGGTTTTGTTGATTGCGCGCCTGGGCGAGCTGGTTGACCGAGTCCCGGTACTCCAGCGGCGCGATCCGGCCATATTGGAGCTTGCCTTGCGCTTGTTCGCGGGCCTGCTCAGCGACATAGACGGCTTGAGTGGCGGAGAGGTAGGTGAGCATCGCCTCTTCCAATTGATAGAGGCCATTGCGGATCTCCACTTCGATCCGCTGCCACTCTTTGTCATAGCTAATCCGGGAGGCAGAGCGGACGGAACGGGCCTCTCCGATTTCATGCTCGCGAAGGAGGCTATCGAAGAGATTCCACGTGAGGACAAGGCCGGCCGACAAATCGTAGGATTCTTGAAAAAAGGGGCGAATGCCTAGATCCACATCATTGTAGGAATAGCGGACGTAGCCGGAAATTTTGGGCAGATAGGTGCCGAGCTTGGAGTTGACCTCCTGATTAGCGACGTTCACCTGGAGCTTTCTCGCTAAGAGATCCGGGCGGAGGGAAAGGGCGAGGTCGAGATGGGCCTGTACTTCGTCGGGGGTAAAGAGAGTGAGCTTGCGGGCATTTTTCAGGGTTTCGATGTGGCGGGTAAAATCCATCGTCGTTGGAAAGGTATCGCTTCGATAGCGATAGGTCTCATCGAGCTCTCGCAGTTTTGCAGCGATTTCTGGAATCGCGTAAATGGGCATGGAGGATTCCTTGAGCTGGATTTCAGGCTCTAGAAGGGGGTCGATGCCGAGGGTCAGGATCAGGGCATTGCGGGCGTTTTTGAGGTGTTTTAAAGTGGCGTAATAGGTCGAAATGGCATTGGCGACAGAGACCTTGCTCTGGTTCACTTCGAAAGGAGTTGCATTTCCCGCATCTAATCTCCCCTGTTCCTGTTCCAGTGCATAGGCGAGATAATCGATATTTTCCCGCTCGATCTTCAGGGCCTTTTCATAGAAGAGAACTTCGTAATACCGATCGCGCACGGCGAGGAGGAGCTCGTTTTTTGTATTGGCTTGCTGATAGGAGTAGACTTCGGCCTCTAATTTTTTAGATTTCAGGCCGAAGAGAAGATCCGTGGAAAAAATGGGCTGGCTGAGTTGTAGGATGCTGCTATAGCCTTGATGGCTGAATTCGAATTGGGTGCTAAATACGTTGAAAAAGAGCTCTTTTTGATCGATGTCTCGGAATTCGGCGCGGTAATGGATCGCTGGAAGCCAGCGGGAAACGGCTTGCAGTTTTCTCTCTTGGGCCTGCTTGGTCCCTTCGCGGGCGATCCGGAGCCCTTTGTTGTATTCTAGGGCGATCTCCTCTGCGTCGGAAAGAGACAGGTCGGTGAGTGGCAACCCTGCCATGAGAGGGGCCGCCCACGCCAAGAAAATAAGCCTTTTATCCATTATCCTTCATATACTAAGATAAGGCATTATTTGAACGGCATTTCAGATGGACGTCTTGTTCCTTTCCCGCATCCAATTCGCTCTCAATACCTGCTTTCACTATCTCTATCCGCCGATCAGTATCGGCCTGGGCCTCTTGTTGGTCATCATGGAGGGGATGTACTTAAAAACCAGAGATTTGAAATACAAGGAGATGACCCACTTTTGGATCAAGATTTTTGCCCTTACCTTTGCTTTAGGAGTGGCGACGGGGCTGGTGCAGACCTTTGCTTTCGGGACCAATTGGGCCCGCTATTCCCGCTTTGTCGGCGATGTCTTTGGGAGCGCTTTAGCTGCAGAGGGGATCTTTGCTTTTTTTCTCGAGGCGGGATTTTTAGGGATTTTGCTTTTTGGCTGGGATCGAGTGGGACCTAAGCTCCATTATTTTTCCACTATTTGTGTCTGCCTGGGCGCCCATTTCAGTGCCGTGTGGATCGTGGTGGCCAACTCCTGGATGCAGACCCCTGCCGGATTTCACATCGTACATACACCTCTTGGGCCTCGTGCGGAAATCACCCAGTTTTGGGAAATGGTGTTCAACCCCTCTTCCCTCAATCGGCTTTGCCATGTCCTTTTGGGCTGTTGGCTAACGGGCGCATTTTTTGTGATCAGCGTAGCGGCTTACTATCTCCTCAGGCAAAGGCATCAGCCCATCGCAAGGCCCATGATGTACATTGGATTGAGTTTTGCGATGATTTCGCTTGTTTTGCAGCTCATTTCTGGCGATTCCAGCGCGCGCCTTGTCTCTAAGTATCAACCGGCGAAACTGGCCGCTTTAGAGGGACTTTATCAGACGATTCCCGCAACCCCGATTTCTGTGATCGGGTGGGTCGACGCAAAAGCGGAAAAGGTCCATTCCCTGAAGATCCCCGGCGCCTTGAGTTTCATGACCTATCGGGACCTTTCCACCCCTGTGCCGGGCCTCGATAAAGTTCCGCGCGATGAATGGCCGAATGTGCCCCTTACCTTCCAAACCTATCACATCATGGTGAGCCTGTGGGTGGTGATGTTTTTGATCGCCCTGTTCGGATTTTATCATTGGGGGCGCAAAACCCTTGAGAAAAAGAGGTGGCTCCTCTGGATCATGGTCTTTTCGGTTCTTTTGCCCCACATCGCTCAGCAGTGCGGCTGGATCTGCGCCGAAGTGGGGCGGCAACCTTGGATCGTCTATAAAGTCCTTCGGACAAGCGAGGGGGTTTCTACCTCGATTTCCTCGCAACAAGTATTTGGATCGATCACGATGTTTCTCGTCGTCTATCTCCTTCTCTTTGCCCTTTTTCTTTTTCTCCTGGATCGGAAAATCAAGCATGGACCTGAAGAAATCCGCTCGCAAGAAGATGACCGCTTGTACCGCGATGTCTTGAAAGAAGGGAGATTTTGATGGAACTCGCAGCTCTTTGGTACCTTGTGATCGGATTTTCTGTCATCGCCTATTCCGTATTGGATGGGTTTGATTTGGGAGTCGGCGCCCTCCATCTTTTTGCGAGAACCGATGAGCAAAGGAGGGTCTTTCTCAATGCCATCGGTCCCGTATGGGATGGGAACGAGGTTTGGATCGTCATCGTCATGGGCGGGGTATTTGCCGGATTTCCGAATGCTTACGCAACGGTTTTTTCAGGCTTCTATACCCTTTTGATGTTTTTGATTGCGGGCTTGATGTTCCGGGCGAGTGCCATCGAGTTTCGGAGTAAACGGGAATCGCTCACTTGGCGCTATTTTTGGGATACTGTTTTTTCCTTTGCAAGCCTTCTCGTCGCATTTGTGATGGGACTGATCCTCGGCAATATGGTGGAAGGGGTTCCTCTCAACGAGTCGCAGGATTATATCGGGACATTTTCCGATCTTTTAGGCCCTTACTCAGTGATCATCGGCCTCACCACCTGCGCCCTTTTTGCGATGCATGGAGCCATCTACCTCACCATGAAGACCGAAGGAGAGGCACAGGAAGTGGTTCGCAAATGGATCAATAAGGCAATTGCAGTGTTTATTTTCTGGTATCTCGTTGCGACGGTTGCCACCTTGATCTACATGCCTCACATGACAGAGCGAATGATCCAAGAGCCCTATCTTTTCTTATGCCCCCTATTTGCTCTCATTGCGATCTTTAGCATCCCCTACCAAGTGCGGAGAGGCAATCACGGATGGGCTTTTGTCTCCTCGTGCATCAGCATTGCCCTCCTCCTCACCCTTTTTGGCCTTGGCACGTATCCTACTCTCGTCGCATCGACGATCCATCCTGAGGCGAACAGCATTACGATCTACAACGCCGCCTCGAGCGAGAAGACCCTCAGGATCTTGCTCCTCGTCGTCGCTATTGGGATTCCCCTGGTATTTGCCTATGGCGTCTGGGTCTATCGGATTTTTCGCGGCAAAGTCAAGCTGGAAAAGTCGAGTTATTAACGCCACGCCGCCAAGACGCGAAGAGAATTGAAAATGATTGGTTCATCCGACAAATGAGTACCTGCCGTAGGTAAAGACATTAAGTCAGTCTCTAATGAATTCAGAAGCAAAATCAACGATGGAAACGATATAACGATTTAACGATGGAGAAAAATAACCTAAAAATTTTATCATTATATCGTTACATCGTTTCCATCGTTGATTTTGTTGCTCGGCAAACAACTTCACCACGGTCCTGGTTTCGGGTAACTTTTGAAATTTATTGGGTACACATGAATCCAGGAACCTATCCCAGTAAAATCTTTGCGTCTTCGCGACTTGTGCGTCTTTGCGTTAAATTTTCATACGAAAGAGGTTTATTGTCTCTCGGGAAAGCCGACGACGGCTTGGTAACACAAGAGGAGATGGGCCACCCCATTCATCGCTCTATGCGGCTTGACCTCTTCAGGCAGCTTGTACTGCGAGGCGATGAGGTCTTTGGAGAAGCCCGTTTCCCACGGCATGGGCCCTTTGTGCTGTTTGGCTTTGTCTATTGCAAGCGCCCAGTACATCGAAGCGAGGTCAAGCCAATGGTAAGGCCAGTTGAGAAGCTCTTGCGTATCGGGATCGATGAGTTGAGAGAAAAAAGTGCGATCAAAAGAGGGATTTTGGCAGATGAAGACCGCTTTTTTGCGCCGGATGCCCCAGCGGGTAAAAATGTCGATGATTTCCTGAGAGACATGGCGCGGTATTTTTCCTTGAGAGACTTCTTCCCACGTAAAGCCGTTGATGCGCAGGCTTTCTGGATCACTCTTTTCCCACGCCTCGATCGGCTGAGCTAAGATAGCCTGGTATTCCTCTTTCAGTTCGCCGGTACTCAGGTCGAGAATTTGGAACGCGATCTGGAGAATCTTGTGGATTTGCGAGTTGAGTCCATTTGTTTCTGTATCGAGGAATACACCAATCACTGCCGACTTCCCAAAAGGGGTAATATTTCATTGTAGGCAGCTAAAGAGAAAAAAGCAAACTATTCAAAAGTCAGTGGCAGCTAGAGATACTGCCGCTCTCCCTGTAAAAACCAGCATATAGGTAAAAACCCGCCGCTATCGCCGTTGTACCCATTCCTCCGAAAAGCAATTTAATGCTCATTGTCTTCCAGTAATCGTTGTCAGATTGGCTGAGCATTGATGCAGCAATATAAAGCCCGAGAGAAGAAATTGCTGTAACTACAGCTAGAGCTTTGGCTATTAAAAATTTTGTTCTCCTGCTACAACCACAAGATTCAGGTTGCCGAGATCCTCTTAGCAGGGGGGTCTGATCGTTATGAAGAGACCGCATCTCCATAAGCACCTCTTAGCGTTTTGAAAAGCTCAGCATTTTAGGGAGTGAAAATTTTTTTCACAATGCTTTTTTGTCTGCGTACCCTCTATGGCTAAAAAACCCTTTTACATAGCAAAGAATGGAGGAAGGGGGGTATGATATTCGCCAATGGATGAACACCCTCTTAGACAAAAAGAGATGGGCAGGGCTTTGGTTTGGTCCAATCTCTTATCCGAGCCATTGTTCACCCTGTACGGCTTCATCGCCTTTATCTTGTATAAGGACTTAGGGGCAAGCCCTTTTCAGGTCGCTTTATTGACGATGCTGAAGCCAGTGATTACGGTTCTTTCGTTCTATTGGAGCGCCGGCTTGCAGGGGCGGACGGGGAGGCTCAAGTCAAATGTCCTATGGGCTGGGTTTTTCATGCGGGCCCCCTTCTTGCTGTGCCCCTGGGTCGATTCCGTATGGTTTGTGATCGGTGCAGCGGTCAACTACATGTTCTTCTATCGAGCGGGGATCCCCGCTTGGCTGGAAATCATTAAGCGAAATATGAGTGAGGAAAAACGGGGGCGCGTGTTTTCGATTAGCTCCGCATTGGGATATGCGGAGGGAGTCGTATTGGCACTGGCGTGCGGAGGGCTGTTGGATCGGGATCCCGGATTGTGGAAAGCGCTCTTTTTTGGTGCCGCACTGATCGGACTGGGGACACTGCTCGTGCAGTCGCGGATTGTGATTGAAGGGGCCGAAGAACGGGACCTTTCTGAGCGCCCCTCGTTGAAAGAATTGGTGGTGCGCCCGTGGAGGGACAGTTACCGGTTGATGCGGGAGCGATTGGATTTTTCGAGGTTTCAGTGGGGATTCATGGTGAGTGGCTTTGGCTTGATGCTGATCCAGCCTGCTTTGCCGCTGTTTGCTGTGGATATCCTGGGTGTTTCCTATTTGGAGATGGCGGGGGCGATTTCAATTGCAAGGGGGCTGGGGTTTGCATTGTCGTCGCCGCTATGGGCAAAATGGATCCATCGGATGGATGTGTTTCGCATGGCGAGCTTGGTGTTCTTGGCAATCGGGCTATTTACGGTGTTATTGAGTTTTTCCGTGTGGAACGTGATTTGGCTGTATGTAGCTTACTTCTGGTACGGAGTGGGACAAGGGGGAAGTCATCTCGTGTGGAATATGTCGGGGCCGATTTTTGCGGGGAAAGGGGAGAGCTCGAGGTATTCAGGGATCAATGTAGTAATGGCGGGCTTAAGGGGAGCCGTCGCGCCGCCTCTCGGAGGGTGGCTTGCCGTAGTGTGTGGCCCTGTGCAGGTGCTGATTCTGGGCGGGGCGCTCTGTTTTTACAGCGGTGCAAGGATGTTGAAGAAACAGCCCAAAAAGATCCTTGGTCCATAAAAACGGGACGTGTATATAAAAGGTAAAATATGCGCGCAATCGTCGTTCTTGTTTTGCTGGGCAGTGTAATGGGTGCTGAAGAGACGGCAGCCGATGTCGCGGTCGTCCTCACGCGCAAAGACAGCATTCCCGAGGAGGTGCGGAATGCGACAGATCCGTATTTCGAGGGGTACATTCAAGCGCTCGTCGATATGCACTATGCAGAATATCGGGTGGTGGTTTTAGTCAAAAATCATAAGGTGTGGCTGGCGAATATGCCCAGCAACAAAATGCTCTCCAATAGCATCGCAGCTTTTGTGCGAGATGTGCCAGGGGTGGAAGAGGTCCATGTATTGAATGGAGTGCCTCCCAAGGATGAGGAACTGAGGGAAAAATACGTAGAGCGGCCCAAGATCAACGGCATTTGGTTTCCTCAGATGACGGAGCTTTTTTTGCCTTTGATTGCCGATCCGAGGGCTGCGACCTATAGCATCGGCTGGCGAAGCGGTGATCGGGTGTGCGGGAATCAGTGCATCGGCATTTCTTTAGGGGATGATTTTCCCATTTATCGCTGGCTCGAGCTTTTTTGGAGCGGCGATTTGCAAATTGGCATCGAAGCGGGAATTTGGTCCGTTTTCAATATGGATCCCAACCCCAATTTAGCCGATGGGGCAGCCGAACTCGTAAATACAGACTTTTACTGCGGAATCCCAATTACGTATGCAGCGGGTCCCTGGTCATTTAGGCTGCGGGGATACCATATTTCCGGTCACTTGGGGGATGAATATATGATCGATCACCCCAATGTCGTCCGATTGAATCCGAGCATCGAAGCAGTCGATTTCTTCGCCTCCTATCAGGCAACCGAGGCGATCCGGTTATACGTGGGGCCGGGGTGCTATGTCCATAGCGATCCCACGTTCAAGTGGAAACCGCTCTACATTGAATACGGCACTGAAGCCCGGTTTTTGGGGAGTAAATTCCATGATCAAAAGCTCTATGGAACTTGCTTCATCGCCCTTCTTTGGCGCAACCTGGAACAGCTCGATTATAACTTTGATGGGACTTATCGAGCGGGATACGAATTCAGCAAGCTGCAGGGGATCGGGCGCAAGTTTCGCCTCTATGTCGGCTATCATCACGGGTATTCCCTTGAGGGGCAATTCGCCAAGAAGAGGACCCATTATTTCGAATACAACTTGAACTACGGCTTCTAAGAGACTGGTAATTGCTCATAAAGTTGAGGGATAATGGGTTAAAATTTACCGCAGAGACGCAGAGGACTCAGAGAAACGCAGAGGGAGGGAAAATAATTGGCCTTCTCTGCGATCTTTGCGTTCTCTGCGCCTCTGCGGTAAAATTTAAACCTGGATCCCTGGTGATGTTCCCGTTTGCTGTTGCCCTTGAGCTATTTTTTGATTGTGTTTCCGAACGGACTCCGGTCGATCAGTTTTTGCCCATGGCGGCGGTTGTTCGAACAGAACTGCAGGAAAAGGGATGGGGATTGAGCGGTTTTGAACAGAGGGAAGAAAATACGTGGGTGTTTTGGAACTTAGGGCCGCGAGTCAGGGAGATCGAGTTCAAAAAGCGGCCTACGAAAAAAATGGTCTTATTTATGTGGGAGCCGCCGACCGTGCAACCGGAGCTGTACGATCCAGAAGTGCAGGCTCAATTTGGAAAGATCTTCACGTGGGATGACGATCTCGTCGACGGTAAGCGCTTTTTCAAATTCCATTATCCGGTGTTGCGGAAACGAATGGAGGCGATTCCCTCTTTTGAGGAGAAAAAATTCTGCACCCTGATTGCGAGAAGGCTAAAGAGCAAGCATCCCAAACAGCTCTATGCAGAGAGGGAAAAAATCATCTGCTTTTTTGAGGATAAGCCGGGTGAATTCGACCTTTATGGCGCACATTGGGAAAAGAAAAAATATAAAAATTACCGAGGAGTCATTCCCGATAAATTGGCCGTACTGAAAAATTATAAGTATTCGATTTGTTATGAAAATACCCGGGATATGAAAGGGTATATCACGGAAAAGATCTTCGACTGTTTTGCGGCGGGAGTAGTCCCCATTTATTGGGGTGCTAGCAATGTGGCCGATTACATCCCTGAAGAGTGTTTCATCGACCGGAGAAAGTTTAAAGGCGATCGGGAACTCTACGCATTTTTAAAGAAAATAACCAAGAAAGAGTATGAGGGATATCTTCAAAGTGCGGAGTGCTTTTTGCGGAGCAAAAAAGCAGAGGTGTTTACTGCGGAGCACTTTGCTAAGGCGTTTCTGAAGATCGTCGATTAGGCCTCTTGCGTAACTGATACTGCGCGCAGTATAGTTTCTTCTGCGCTTTTGTGCTTCTGCTTCCCTTCTGCGCCGTTTCTAGTGTCTCGCTCAATAAGACTGAGGAAACCGATCGGCGCAGAATGAGAGCAGAAGCGCAAAAACGCAGAAAGGAAAAAAGAAGATGGCAGCTAAAATCGACGAATCCTTGGTTACGCAAGAGGTCTATTGACCGTGCAGAACCCCTCCTCGTAAATGGGGCCCTCCTTGCCGATCTTGAGCGTGTTCTTAAAGAAATTGCGCAGAACCCATAGCCCTTGCTCCGCCGTCTCAATGCAGTAAAAGCAGTTGCTGACCCATTCCGATCCTTTGATGGTTCCGGTTTCCCGGTTGAGCTGGAAGCGGGAGGTGACTTTGCGGCGCCAATAACTGGGAGGGCCAAAGAGGAGGATAGGGTGTGCCTGACAGCTGCCCGTTTTGCGGCGCACCTCTTCGAGGGTGTATTCAAAGTCCATGCCGATGCCGCCGGGAAGAAAGATCGGAAAGTCGAGGTAGAATTCCGCTTGCCTTTCGACGAGGCGATCGAGGCGGTAGGTCATTTTTGCATCGACATGGGGATTTTGTTGTTGTTCATTGACGACGGCTTTAGTGCTGGTGCGAAAATCGACGATGTTTGCACAAGAGAGGATGCCTGTCGATTTAGCAACCCGGTTGCCCACTTCCATGGCTCCGGGGCCACCTCCGGTGAGGAGGGCGAGGGGAGTATTTTTCGAAAGGAGGGGATGGTCCATTTCTTCCCTCATGGCAAGGACCCCTTCCAGAAGGGACCGGAGCTCTTGTTCGAAATTGCCTTCTTGCAGATTGGATCCATAGACGCCGAAGAAGGTCGCCTTGCGGAAGATTTCCACGAGGGGTAGGGGGACGAAGAGGCCGGCCTCTTTTTCTGGCTTGAGCGCGTATTGGAGGATTTTTCCCGAAAGGGAATCGACCCAGAAGACAGGGATCCCGAATTTCGCCAGGTCGATCAGCATGGCTCGGTCTTCGTGGGAAAAGAAGCCATCATGAGAACAGGAAGCGTATTGGAAGTAGATCCGCTTGAGACAGCGCTGGATCTGGTCATTGAGGAGCATCCGCTTCAGGAAAGGAGTGGGGAAGTGGCGGCTGAGTAGAACTCCCTGCGAAGTGATCAGCCCATCTTCTATGGCTTTGAGGAAAGGGAAAGAGGGCTGGTATTCAATGTATTTTTCCACCACTTGTGCTTGCCTTGCAGGGTGAGAGAGGCCCGGGAAATCGTATTTGAAAGGCTCTCGGACGATCCAATCTTTTTCTTTAAGATTTTTCATCTGTGTTCCTTTGACCACAAAGACCGCAGCGAGGAAGTGTTGAGGTTCAGGGGCTGTGGCAAACGCCTCGAAGAGGCTTTTCGGATCCTCCAACGCGGCTGTGAGTTGGTCTCGGTCGGCAAAAAAAACGTGTTCTCGATGCGGCTCTAGGGTAAAAAATTCGAGAGGGATATCGTCTAGGATCTGGCTACTTGTTCCGTAGAACTCGTAAATATCGCCAGAAGCTGCCGTATCGGGCTGAAGGCAATTGGCTGTCGTATGGTGAATCCCCCGCGGCAAAAGCGCATCGACGACATGGGCATACACAGTGCGGATATGCAAAGGGGCTGTCTTTACCAGCAAAATCTCGTTGGAATTGAGGATCCGAGGAACCCCCTTTTCCCAGTGCTGATGGAGATGGAGGAATTGGCGGGTATGGGGCATATTTTTGCAGAGGGCCTTTGCCAGTGTGGGGAGAAAGCTGTAGACATCGGTCTCGTAGGTCAGTATGCCGTCGAGAAGCGATAAAAAGGCAACGGTCCGCCCTTCCAGCTTTTCTAAAATCAGGGCTCCGCTTCCCTCAAGGCCTCCGAGCGAGAGAAGGGGGCGCCCTTTTCGATCCGATCTGCCAAACATCCGCAGCAGGTAATCGGGATCGCGCACGCGGCGCCGATCATCTGCGGCAAAGAGCTTGCCGATATGGGTTCCGATCGTCAATAATTCCAGCATGGCCAATCCCAGATGGCCGATGCTCATCAGTTCGACTTTGACATGGGCAATGTGGTGCTTTCTATCAAAGTGAAACTCCCGTCCGATCCCGTTGAGGCCCAATTGAGCAAGAGTGCTTTTGAGATTGAAAGTGATCAGGGCTTGATCGATTTCATATCCGACGAAAGCGTGAGAGATATCTTCGATTTTTACGGTGGCAAGACACCGCTTAGAATCGAGGGGATGCAGGTCTATAATCTTTCCATCCGGAGTGACGAGATCGCAATGGTGCGGGGTGAGGTAACTTTCCAATGACTATTTTTTCCTCTTTTCGTAGCGGCCCATCAGTTGGCATTGGGCGATGATATGGCCGTCCATCGCCTGTTCCACTTCTTTTTTAGTCGCTCCAGAGGACAGTTCTAGCATCTTGTCCAGTGCGTAAAGCTTAAAGAAGTAGCGGTGTTCTCGATCGGGAGGGCAGGGACCTACATATTGGTTTTTGCCATTGGTGCTCCGCCCTTGAACACCTGGGGGAGCAAACCGCTCGCCGATTTTACGGGTATTGGGCGGCATGTTGAAAACTACCCAATGGTCGTACATCCCATCGGGGCGCAATGTTTTGGGAACATCGGGATCGTCACTGATGAGGACAAGGCTTTTGGCATGGGCAGGGACGCCAGTGATTTCGAAAGGGGGATTGATGTTGTCCCCTTCACAGGTATAAAGGGATGGGATGGTTCCTCCTTCAGAAAAAGCAGAACTCGTGAGCTTCATGATTGCCTCTCTTTTCTTAAAGAATTATACTTTACTGGAGTAAAAAATGAAACCGCGCAGTTTGGCCATACACGACGGATCGTTTCATGCAGATGAGGTGACGGCTTGTTCACTCCTCCTCCTCTTCGGCCAGATCGATCGGGACAAAATCTACCGGACCAGAGATCCAAAGGTCATTGAGGATTGTGAAATCGTTTGCGATGTGGGAGGTGTTTACGATCCCCAAAGGAGAAGATTTGACCACCATCAATTGGATTATCAGGGATCTTTAAGCAGCGCAGGGATGGTATTGCTCTATTTAAAGGATCAAGGGAGGATTGACCCCTCTTTATACGACTCCCTCAATAAGACATTGGTCATGGGCGTCGATGCGCATGACAATGGAGTAGCGAAATGGGAGGTGGGGACCACTTCTTTCTCCCAGGTGATTTCCAATTTTTTGCCCATTGAATACGACGCGACTCCGGCTGTAATGGAGCAAGCCTTTTTTCAGGCGGTCGATTTTGTGATGGGGCATCTCGACCGACTGAGGAAAAGGCATCATTACACTCTGGAGTGCAGAGCCGCCGTTCGAAAAGCGATGGTCGAGGCAAATCACGTTCTGATTTTTACAAAGTCGCTCCCGTGGATGGAGAATTTTTTCGATCTCGGAGGGGAAGTCCATCCCGCGCAATTTGTGATCATGCCGACAGGCATCCATTGGAAACTGAGGGGGATTCCCCCGACATTAGCGGAGAGGATGAAAGTGCGATGGCCGTTGCCTGAAGAATGGGCGGGACTCTCTGTTGAAGAGCTAAAAAGGGTCAGCGGAATTCAGGGGGCAGTTTTCTGTCACAAAGGCCGCTTTATCTCGATTTGGGAAACAAAAGAAGCCGCTTTAAAGGCGCTTCACATCGCAATGAGGCATCGATGAATACCGTATTTGGCTTGATCATTCAGGGAAAACTCCCTTCGAAGAAGGTGTTTGAAAATAAGCGGATTTTAGCGATCGAGGATCTCCACCCGGTGGCGCCTGTCCATATTCTCATCATGCCGAAAAAAGAGATCCCGAATTTACAGGCCCTTGAGGCGCAGGATTACCCTTTGATTGTAGAGATTGTGCAGGTGGCGCAACAAATTGCGAAGGAAAAGGGAGTGGCAGATGGATATCGGCTGTTGACCAATAATGGCGCTGAGGCGGGGCAAAGCATTTTCCATCTCCATTTTCACCTGATTGGGGGACGGCTTTTGGGCCATCTTGCCTAATTCTAGAGTTTTTTCTGCGCTTTTGCGCTTCTGTTTCCCTTCTGCGCTGATACTAGTGTCTCGCTTAATAAGAGTAAGGAAACCGATCGGCGCAGAATGAGAGCAGAAGCGCAAAAGCACAGAAAGGAAAAAAGAAGATTCATGAAGCTCTCCGCTTTACGGGGGCGTTATGACTCCTTCCTCTTGCATTTAGGAGTCTTCTTCGGTACATTCGCCGCTATAAGGATAGTGCATGCTTTGGCTCCTGTCAGCAGCTCTTTGGATGGTCCCCCTCTCTGAAGAAGAGGGGATCCGCCGTGTCCAAGCCCATTTGCTGATCGAAGATGCCCCATCGGCCCTCTCTGAAGCAAAAGGGCTCTCCGATCAGTATCCCCAATCCCTTGCTGTCCATAAAACATTGGTGGAGGCCTTGGCCGCCAATGGCTTTGAAGAACAGGCCCTCGATCTCTGGAATCGGCTGGCGATGGAACACCCTGATCTCCTGTACGAGCGCTCCTTATTGGAAGAGCTTTCTTGGGGAGTTTTAAAAAAAGGGCTCCAGTCGACTCAGTACGGGGTGCGCCTGGCCGCGATGATTGGCGCTTTTCTTACGCAGGATGCAAGAGCAGTGCCGATTTTGCAAAAGATGATGCGCGACTCCAATGCGATCCTCCGCTCGGTTGCTGTTCAAATGTCGACGGCTTATCGCGATGCTCCCTTAAAGGAGGAGATCGCCCGGCTCATGCAGCAAGAAAAAGTATGGGTGGTGCGACTCGAGGTGATCAAAGCGGTAGGTGCATTGAAAATCAAAGAGCTTGCCCCTCTGTTGCAATCGCTGGTGCAATCGGAAAAAACCCTTCTTGAAGAGAGGCAAATCGCCATTGCTGCGCTCCTAGAAATGTACGATGAGGTTGCCTTGCCTGAATGGATGGCGCTGGCCCAGAGCAATCGGGCAGGGCTTCGCCATTTGGCCTGTTCCATTGCGGCCCATTTCCAAATGGAGGAAGCTAAGAGCGAAGTCATCCGCCTGATTCAAGACACAAACCCCGCCGTCCGAATCGCTGCGCTCAACGCCTTTGGCCTCTTCTATCGAGTGAAAGACTCCGAGCTTTTATCGCAAGCTCTGAACGACTCCGATCCAGCGGTCGCGATCACCGCGAGCTGGGCCGCTTTCTTGATCGATCCGCCTCTTGGAGAAAAAGCGATGGCAAAGTGGCTCGTCGATTCGTTGCCTGAAAATCGGCGAATGGCCGCCGCCGCTTTGGCAGCTGCAGGAAGTCGCGCTGTACCGCTTGCAGTCAGTACCCTCGAAGAGAGCAGAGATCCGTACGTAAAGGCAAATATCGCACTCGGACTTTTAGGACAGAGAGTCGAGGTGAAGAGGTGCTGCGATCTGATTTACGACTTTTTAGAAACGGAAAAGAGAATGTGGATGATCGACAAAAGGCCGAATCCGCTCTTTGAGATTTTGGCTCCGAGCCAGGTGCGCTACAATGACCAAATTCCCAACTATCCGGAAGCGCAGGACCAGATGACAAGGCTCAACCTGGTTTCCCTTCTCGCGCTCGTAGAAGACCCGCGGGCGCTGGCAGCCTTGAAGACCTTTTTGCAGAGAAAAAGCTGGGGGATTTCAGGGGTTGCAGCGGCGATGCTCCTCCACGAAGGGGACGAAGCGGCTCTCGAGGGGGTTAAGCAGCTGGTAAACGATGCGGATCCCAATATCCGGCTGCAAGCATGCCTTGTGCTTGCCCTTTTTGGAAAAGACGAATCGGTCCTTCGCGACCTGCAAGGAGCCTATTCAGGAGCCGATCATGAGAAAAAGCTCCATATCCTCGAAGCGTTAGGGAGAATTGGAAACAGCGAGTCGTATAGCTTCTTGCTCGGCGTACTGAAAGAGCCCTTCCCCATCTTGCGCCTCGCTGCCGCAGCCGCCCTCATCCAGAGTGTGAACCGATGAAGAAAGTCCAACAAGTGCAACAATACCTAAAGGATGGGCATCTCGACGGATGGCTTCTCTACGATTTTCACGGCAGCAATCCCCTGGCCCGCTATTTTCTCGAAATTTCCTCCCATCAGATGACCACGCGCCGCTTTTTTTACTGGATTCCCGTGAAAGGGGAGCCGATCAAAATCGTCCATGTGGTCGAATCTCAGGTCCTCGACCATTTTCCCGGAGAAAAAAGGACCTTCCTCTCTTGGCAATCGCTGGAAAGGGAAGTGGGAGGAGCTCTCAAAGGGGCAAAAAAAATCGCAATGGAGTATTCGCCTCGCAATGCGATCCCCTACGTCTCCTGCGTAGATGGAGGGACCATCGATTTTGTCCGCTCCTTTGGCGTTGAGGTGATGAGTTCGGCCGATTTTCTCTCTTCCTTTACAGCCGTGTTGAGTAAGGAGCAGGGAGAAAGCCACATCCGAGCAGCGAAAGCCTGCGATCAGATTGTGGGTGAGGCCTGGAAATGGATCCAGTACCAGCTCGCGCAAGGAGATCCTCTCACCGAGTACGCGGTGCAACAAAAAATTCTCACCGAATTTAAAAAAGCGCATCTCATGACAGACCATCCGCCCATCGTGGGAGTCAACGCCCATAGCGCAGATCCCCACTATGAGCCGCTCTCAGAAACTTCCGCCGCCCTTAAAAAGGGGGACTTCATCCTCATCGACCTTTGGGCCAAGGAGAAACAAGAGGGAGCAGTTTTTGGAGACATCACTCGAGTCGGCGTAGCGGCCTCTCGCCCTACAGACCTGCAGCAAGAGATCTTTCAAATCGTCCGTAAAGCGCAGAAGAAAGGAGTGGAGCTCGTCAAGAGCCGCTTTGCCCATAAAAAACGGCTCGAGGGGTGGGAAGTGGATGATGCAGTGCGGCAGGTCATTCGCGAGGCGGGCTATGGGGAGTTCTTCATTCATAAAACGGGGCATAGCATTGAGACAGCTGTTCATGGCAGCGGAGCTCACATGGACAACCTCGAAATGCACGATGTCCGCCCCCTTTTGCCGGGCACCTGTTTTTCCGTGGAGCCTGGCATTTATCTTCCTGGCAAATTTGGAGTTCGCCTGGAACACGACATCTACATCCACAAAGAAGGGAATGTCGAAATCACCGGCGGCGAGCAAGACGCGATTATCTGTTTAACATGAACTTTGACACTCTCTCACGCGCCCCATCATAATTCTCGAGGCCTGCACAATGGTGATTGTCAATATTGCAACCTCCTTGAAGTTGGAAAGCGTGCTGCGGAAATTTTCTAGCCATGCTTCCCCGATAGAGGACAACAGGATCTGCAGCATGATAAACAACCAATTTTCTCGCCTTTAATTTTTCCATATCGGCTGCGGCATCGAGTTCTAGATCCTGATTTTTGAGGGTCCAAATCACTATCGGCACCAAGGGCTTTAAGAACCAGGAGAGATGAGAGGCCCATGCTCGGATCAGAGTTTCCAAGCTGGAGAAAGAGCGCTCATTCACGATCCATCCAGTCAATCGCTCATCTGCAGCCATCGTTTTTACTGCTACAGCACCACCCAAGGACATGCCGTATAGGTTGATCCGGTCATCCGGGGTTTTCATCACTGTACGGATCCAATCGACGATAGAAGATCCGTCTACCACTAAATCTTTAGGACGAGTGAACGTCCCTGTCGACTTCCCCACGGAACGGTAATCGAATACGACGAGGTTGACGGGAATGTTTTTATCGATCGAATCTTGCAAGATCCAATCCCAACTTCCCATTCCTTTCAGAGAGGCATTTCCCTGAAAATCAATCACTACGGGAGTTGCCTCATTGCCCTTGCGGTGGCGGAACAGGGTGGTGCTTAGGGCAGCCCCATCGGGAGTGACAACTTGTGTCGGGACGACTTCAAAATCGGAGCTTCTAAAACGGCAGATGCATTGGAATTGCTGCTCCCACATCTCTTTGAATTCTGCAGAATAGTAGGCCGCGGGAAGTAAAAGGCGCCGGGAGAGGACAGCTGCCCCATATGCGGCGAGGCGAGTCAGTCCGATGATCGGGATGAGAACCGAAAGGATATTCCAAAGGATCCTCCACACTTTTTGCGCTGTCGTCAGTACAGGAGGCCTTAACGATGCTGGCAGCGATTTCCATTGCGCATAAAAGGGGGGAAGAAGAGAAGCCTCGGTTTCGATCACGCCAATGTCTCCTTAAGGACGGAAAAGCTGCAAGCGCAGGTCGCGAGGATCCATATTCTGTTCGACCGTTTCTAGAGTAAGAGGCGTTCTATTCAGCTTTTTATGAAAAACAAAGTAGTTATCCTTTTCCCCCATCCGTCCATACTTGTGCTGAGCCTCTCGCTCTTCAAGGGTTTTGATTCGATATTGTCCCACATTGAGCACGCTCAGTTCGCGCGTGGGATCTTGTATCAACTCTAGCATAGTCGCCGCATCCATGGCCCTTGGAATGGCTTCGTACTCATGCAGCCTCCAGCCCCTTCGCCAGTCATCGAGGCAAAGAGTGCTCCTATCCCCTTCATCCTCTATTTCAGGGTGCTGTGCAGCCAGACATGTTTTAGAAGTTCTTTCGAGATTTTGCGCTTCTTCTTGTAAGCATTTGAAGCGGGCGATCAGGGGGAGAAGCGCGCAAAGAGGTTCCCGATGGACTTGTTTTAGGGCGTTCAAGGCAGTTTGCTCGAGGCTTAGCCCTTGTTCGTGGAGGAATTGTTCGATTTCAGGAGTTTTCCAGGCGGCAATTTTTCTCAGTTCGAGGGCCACCCGTTCTTCTCGCTTTGCTCGCTCGCTGAACTGATTGGACCAAATTTTAAATTGGGAGGCCCCTGTTGCAAAAAAGAGCGTCGAGAGGACCATTCCGCCCACGAGTAGCGAAGCACCCCCCGTTAAAACTGTGCCGCTATAAGAAATGGTTAATACAGTAGCTGCGATTGCGATTAAGGCTACCCAGCAAATTTTCTCTAACACACTTATAGTAAGTGCTTTACATTTTAACGTAGAAGCGGTTTTTTCAGGAATTTCAGTGAGGTAGTGGGTGAGGGGCAAAAGTTTTGGTTGGACTGTACTCATTCGGGACCCCTCTATTTTTGCCTAAAGTTATACCTTAAACTGATTAAGAATTCACCAAAAAAAGGGATTTGGCATGATTTTTAAAGGATTGACTTTATGAGGTAATGATCTGTAAAATGGTTGCTATTAAAAGCTCTTTAAAATTTAAAGGGGGCCATATGGCAGTAACGTCACGACTACAACTCTTGGAACAACGGGTATGGAAAGGCGTACGCGAAATGAAGTACATACCTGAAAAACTCGTACCTAAAGAATTTACGGTGAAAGCTACTATAAAGAAGAACGGGGAACTTCAGAATATTCATATAGAGCCTTCCCTCCGTGCCGTTCGACTCTCTTCTTCTCCCTCCCCGCGAGTAGACAAGTTTGTTAAGGACTTTCTACGCAAGGCTTTTTAACAGCATAATAACAGCTCATTATCTGCATGGGAGCTTACCTCAATTATGCAGATAAACTGCAGATAAAACAAGATTTTTAGGGGTCATCTGATATGCCGCAGGGCGTTTTCACTAAAAATACTTGACAACAGAGAGCAAACCAAGTTCTTTTCTCTGTGTGCTCTGTGATCTCTGTGGTTGAATTTTAATTTTTAACCACAGAGATCACAGAGCACACAGAGAAATATAAACGACTGATAATCAACATATGCATGCATTACGGCCTCAGGGATTGGGTATCTTGGTGATTTGAAGATCCAAGTGGTTTTTGAGAATTGCGTTCAAAATTACCTCGGTTCTTACCCATGTGTAAATTGTTCCGCAGCAAAGAACCCCCTTTTAATTCTCCCCCCTCTTCCTGACGAGGCGCGCTCCCAGTAAATTGAAAGAGAGCCCTCCAATGACCAGGGCCGCTGCAACCATCTTCCACGCCTCTAGAGATTCCCCGAGAAAAAGGACAGACCCAAACATCCCAAAAATGGGAACAAGAAGGGTGAATGGCGCCATCGTCGAAAGGGGATAGGTTTGAAGAAGCCAATTCCAAATCCCCAATCCAATGGCGGTAGAACAGAGGGCGATGAACAGAACGGCACTATAGGACGGGGAAGAGAGATGGTGGAAATCGAGGAGGATGGGGTGGCTCTTTTCAATGAGCAGCGAAAGGAGGAGAAGAGGAGGCCAAGCGATGAGACTGCTCCACACGAGGAGAGATCCCGATTCCGTTTTGCCCATTTTTTTGACGATGATGCTTCCCAATCCCCAGGTTGCTGCGGCAGCGAGAACTAAGAGAAGCCCAAATAGGTTCACGCTATCGCCTAGATTGAGCCCTACGAGGGCAATCCCGGAAAAAGAGATAAAGGCTCCGAAAAGCTGCCACTGATTTAGCCGTTCTTTGAGGAGAATCGCTCCGAGGAGAAGGCTAAAAAACACTTGTGTTTGAAGGAGGAGCGAGCTCAATCCGGCAGAAACCCCTACGTATATTCCGCAAAACATGAGGGCGAAATGGAGGACAAACATCACGAGGCCGTAGAGAACTACCCACTTAAAGGGGACAGAGGGGCGTTTGAAAAAGCAAGCTGCGGGGATGCTCACGAGAAAAAAGCGGGTAAAGCAGAGGAGGAGAGGGGGGATTTCCTGGAGCCCGATTTTGACAAAGATAAAATTGATTCCCCATATTGCCACGACGAGGAGGAGAAGAAGGATATGGAGGGGATTCATACTTTGGAGCTTAGCGCTTGCAGCGCCTCTTGTTTCATCCGAAGGTGGAGCTCTGCGAGGCCGTTTGAACGGTTGGGAGAAAGGCTTGCAGCGATGCCCAATTCGGAGAGAAAGGTGGGAGGGCATGTCAGGATGGTTTCTGGAGTTTCTCCAGAATAGACGGCGATGAGGAGTGCTGCGAGGCCTGCTGAAATCAGGGCGTCGGAGTAGGCTTCAAAAAACAGTTTCCCTTCCGAGAGGAAAGCATGAAGGTAGAGGGTGCTCTGGCAGCCCTGCACGATTCGGTCGGGGGTTTTACACGATTCAGGAAAGGGGGGAAGGCGCTGTCCCATTTCCATCAAGAGGTGATACCGCTCTTCTCTAGATAGCGGGGTGAAAATTTTTGTCATTTCGGCAGATTTTTTTTGAAATGTGTCAGACATAGCAGAGCCAATTTTATCGAGAAAATGATTATTAGTCATTGACTTTAATAGGTTGAATCCCTTTTCATTAAATACATTTCCGGGCCAAAATACCATGTCGAAAGAAGAAACCATCAAGATGGAAGGCGAAGTGGAAGAGCTTTTGCCAAATATGAATTTTAGCGTCGTATTGGAAAATGGGATGCGCGTCATCGCCCATTTAAGCGGCAAGATGCGGATGCGGAATATTCGCGTTTACGCAGGGGATACGGTGACGGTGGAGATGTCTCCTTACGATTTGACGAAAGCGCGCATTGTCTACCGCCAGAAATAAAATGGGTTGGAAAAAGTTTGATTTTATTGCTCCAAGTGCCTTATGCTTGCATGCTTTTGGGGTCAATGTATTAGGCCCATGAATAGGGATGCCCAGGTAGCTCAGTGGTAGAGCACTTGCATGGTAAGCAAGTGGTCGTAGGTTCAATTCCTATCTTGGGCAACAAATTTTGGGAAAGGATTAATTGCCGAGAACGGAGGATGTTTTAAAATGGCAAAAGAAGCTTATCAGAGAACGAAACCACACGTTAACATCGGTACGATCGGGCATGTCGATCACGGCAAAACAACGCTGACTGCTGCCATTACGAAGGTCTTGGCTCAAAAAGGTCATGCGAAATTCCGCGACTACGCCTCGATCGACAATACGCCGGAAGAAAAAGCGCGTGGGATTACGATCAACGCTTCTCACGTCGAGTATCAGACGGACAAGCGCCACTACGCTCACGTCGACTGCCCAGGTCACGCCGACTACGTCAAGAACATGATCACGGGAGCTGCCCAGATGGACGGAGCGATTCTGGTCGTCGCAGCTACCGATGGACCTATGCCTCAGACGAAGGAGCATATTCTTCTCGCGCGCCAAGTGGGCGTCCCTGCGATTGTCGTATTCCTCAACAAAATGGACATGATCGGCAAAGGCGACGAAGAGCTCGTCGAACTCGTCGAGATGGAGTTGACGGAATTGCTCGAATCCAAAGGCTATAAAAACGTGCCGATCATCCGCGGCTCTGCTTTGAAGGCGCTTGAAGGAGATCCCGAATATGTCAAAGCGATCACCAAATTGATGGACACGGTGGACGAGAGAATTCCAACTCCCGTTCGGGAAATCGAGAAACCCTTCTTGATGCCGATTGAAGACGTCTTTTCGATTTCAGGAAGAGGCACAGTGGTGACAGGCCGCGTGGAACGGGGTAAGATCAAAGTGAACGACAAGATCCAGCTTGTCGGAATTCGAGAGACGCGTGACACTGTGGCGACAGGCCTGGAGATGTTCAACAAAGTGTTAGAAGAGGCGCTCGCGGGCGAAAACGTCGGGGTTCTCCTTCGGAGCATCGAGAAAAATGATGTGGAGCGCGGGATGGTTCTCGCAGCCCCTGGTACTTGCACTCCCCACACCAAGTTCAAAGGAACCGTGTACGTCCTGACGAAAGATGAAGGAGGCCGCCACAAACCCTTTTTCACCGGTTATCGGCCTCAGTTCTATTTGCGCACGACAGACTGTACGGGAACAGTTGAGCTCCCTCAAGGAACGGAGATGGTGATGCCTGGCGACAACGTGGAGATCACAGCAGAATTGATCCACCCCATTGCGATGGAAGAGGGGATGCGCTTTGCGATCCGCGAAGGGGGCCGAACCATCGGTGCCGGGACCATTTCCAAGATTTTGAAGTAGGGTCGATGAGCTCATGGAGGTAAAGATTTACCACAGAGCTCACAGAGAACACAGAGATTTTGAAGTGCGTGTAGGGAATTCCCTTTTTTGGGTGTGTAGCTCAGCTGGTAGAGCAGCGATCTCCAAAGTCGCCGGTCGGGGGTTCAAATCCCTCCGCACTCGAGGAATGAAATGACGAGGAGTGCGGAGCGACCCAATTGATTGGGTCGCGTGGGGATTTGAAATGAGCGGCGTTTAACCGCCGTGCCCTAGGGGTCCCCAAAAACAGAATGTTTTTGGGGTGGGGAATCGGTCCCGAGGGACGAGCTGCTTCAGCTCGCTTCGAGGGAAAATCCCTCCGCACTCGAGGAATGAAAGGAGGAACAGGATCGCTTTTCTCTGTGTCCTCTGTGTGCTCTGTGGTTAAATAAATACTGGAGAGAGTGTAATGTCGGCGATTACGGGCGAAAAAAAGAAACAGTCCTATTTCAGAGAGGTGCAGAGCGAACTCAAAAAAGTGACCTGGACTTCGAAAGAAGAGCTCCTCTTTTGCACCAGGGCTGTCATTATTGCGACGTTCCTTTTTGGATTGACGATCTATGTTGTTGATCTGGGAATCCGAGGGATACTCGACGTGGCTGGCAATTTTGTGCGAATGATTTTTGGGTGAAATTCTATGCATAGATGGTATGTCGTTCAGGTGATGTCCAGCCACGAAAAAAAGGTGAAGAAAACCATTGAGGAGTATCTGCAAACGAGAGGACTGGCGGAAGACATTGTGGAGATTTTAATCCCTACTGAAAATGTCTCTGAAGTGAAGCGCGGTCAGCAGAAAATCAGTGAAAAGCGGATGTGGCCTGGGTATCTGCTGATCAAAATGAACTTGAACGATGAGTCTTGGGCCTACATCAAAGATACGCAGGGAGTGATCGATTTTCTCGGCGGTGAAAAGCCGACGCCTCTTACGGAAAAAGAGGTCGGCGACATCATGAAGGAGCTGGAGGATCGCCAAAAAAGCGTTGTACAAAAACATAAAGTGGAAGTGGGGGATAAGGTCAAAATCACCGATGGGGTGTTTGTCAATTTTATTGGGACAGTGACCGAAGTCAATCACGAAAAAGGGAGACTCAGCGTCATGGTCTCGATCTTCGGACGGGATACGCGGGTCGACGACCTCGAGTTCTGGCAGGTGGAGCAATCTACTGCGGAAAACGGCGGTTGAAATTGGGGAGGGGAATTGCCCTTGCATGAAACAGGCGGCATTTTGCCGATCCTGTTTTTTTGTTTCAGAGAGGGTCGATCCCCGCTAATACTCAAAATGAAGGAAGAGAAATGGCAAAGAAGTTAATCAAAACGGTAAAACTGCAGATTCCTGCAGGGAAAGCCAATCCAGCGCCCCCTATCGGCCCCGCTTTGGGTTCCGCAGGGATCAATATCATGGCTTTCTGTAAAGATTTCAATGCGAAAACCCAAGATCAGGCGGGTGATATCTTGCCTGTTGTGATCTCTGTCTATGCAGACAAGTCGTTTTCGTTCATCACTCGCAAGCCTCCTGTATCCCGGATGATTTTGAAGGAATTGGGGATCGAATCGGGCTCCAAAGTGCCGAATCGCGATAAGGTCGGCAAATTGACGAAGGCCCAGGTGAATAAAATCGCTAAAGCAAAAGGGGAAGATATGCGGATCGGATCGGAGGCTGCTGCTGAGATGATGGTGATGGGAACCGCTCGCTCCATGGGCGTAGATATCGTGGAGGCTTGAGATGGGTAAACGTTCTAAGAGAATGAAAGAGGTCGATCGGTTAGTCGATCGAAATAGATCTTACAAACTAGAAGAGGCGCTAGAACTCTTGAAAAAATGTCCTCCTACGAAATTTGATCAATCGCTAAATGTCGCCCTCAAGATCGGAATCGATCCAAAGAAATCGGATCAGCAGGTGCGCGGCACGGTCTCTTTGCCGCACGGCACAGGTCAAAAAGTGACTTTGGTCGTGATCGCGAAAGGGGACAAGGCAAAAGAAGCTTCGGATGCGGGAGCGGACTACGTGGGAGCAGAGGACTTGTTGGAGAAGATCAAAGGGGGATGGACCGATTTTACCGCTTTGATCGCAACCCCTGATATGATGCGCGAACTCGGAAAGCTGGGGAAAGTCTTAGGTCCTCGCGGCCTGATGCCCACTCCCAAAGCGGGAACTGTCACTACAGATGTCGCGAAGGCGGTGAAGGAGGTCAAGGGGGGGAAAATTGAATTCAAAGTCGATAAGACGGGCAATGTCAATAATGCAGTTGGCAAAATCTCCTTCCAAGCTTCCTACCTCCTCGATAATTTGAATGCGTTGCTGAGCGCGATCTCCAAATCGAAGCCGGCGAGTTCAAAAGGAGTTTTCTTGCGGAGCCTCTATCTCTCCACAACGATGGGCCCTGGATTGAAAATCGATCTGCAATCTTTCACATTGGCATAAGGAGATTTCCATGAGAAAAGAAAAAGAACTCCTTTTGAACGAAATCAAAGAGAAGATCGACGCTTCGACGGCGATGATTGTCACCCGCTACGAGAAACTGGAGCCAAATACGTCTTGGCAGCTGAGAGAGCTCCTCGGCAAGTCGGGAAGTCTTTTTGAAGTAGTTCGCAAAAGAGTTTTTATGAAAGCCATTGAAAAGGCGGGGGTAAACATCGATCCCTCCCTTTTAACTGGCCATATCGCTGTTGTGTTTGTCAACCAATCCGATGCGATGGGGCCTGCCAAAGCAGTCTTTAAATTCTCCGAAGAGAATGCGAACCTGCTTCAAGTGGTTTGTGGACAAATTGATGGAAAAATAATTCCCGGAGCAGAAGTGGAAATCCTCTCGAAGCTACCCGGAATGGACGAAATGAGAGCGACATTGCTCGGCCTATTTACCTCGCCGATGTCTCAATTGCTTTCCGTATTGGAAGCGGTGATCGCCGAGCCTCTTTCCGTCCTTGAGCAAAAAGTTAAGAGTTAGGAGAAAGGAATTTATGAGTCAACATTTAGATGACCTCGTTGAGAAATTGAGCCAATTATCAGTGGTCGATATGGCTAAATTGAAAGAAAAGCTAGAACAAAAATGGGGCGTGAAGGCAGCTGTCGCCGTCGCTGCTATGCCTGGAGGAGCTGCTCCTGCTGCTGCGGCCCCTGTTTCTGAATCGACCGAATTCAAAGTCACTCTGGAAGGGCCTATCCCCGAAGATAAAAAAATCTCTGTGATCAAGGCTGTCCGGGAAGTCACAGGGCTTGGCCTGAAAGAGGCGAAGGACCTGGTCGAAGGAGCTCCTAAAGACCTGAAAGCGTCTGTTCCAAAGGCAGAGGCCGAAGAGATCCAGAAGAAGGTTCAGACGGCCGGCGGAAAGATTAAATTAACGGGCCTGTAAAACAATTACCTGTCTTGTTACCATGTGTCAGCACGGAGGCTCGTGCCTTCGCGCGATTTTGTTTTTGAATAATTGTTAGGAGCGAAATCTATGCTAAAAAAGCCCCCTAAACGGGTGAGTTTTCGTGAACGGGAAGAGATTATCGATCTTCCCAATCTAATCGAAATTCAGATTAAGTCCTATAACCAATTTCTTCAATCTCATCTTTTGCCTCACGAGAGAGAGAATATAGGCCTTCAGGAGGTTTTTAGTGAAATTTTTCCCATTAAATCTTACGATGAGAAAACCATTTTAGAATTTCTCTCTTACAACTTGGGCGTTCCCAAATATTCTCCCGATGAGTGCATTCGGCGCGGGATCACGTACAACGTCACCCTGAGAGTCAAATTTCGGCTGACCGATGAGACGGGGATCAAAGAGGAAGAGGTCTACATGGGGACCATTCCCGTCATGACCGATAAGGGGACGTTCATTGTCAACGGCGCGGAACGGGTCATCGTCTCGCAGCTCCACCGCTCTCCAGGGATCTCTTTCGAGCAGGAGCGACACCCCAAAGGGACCATCCTCTACTCTTTTCGCATCATTCCGTATCGGGGGAGCTGGCTGGAGGCCTCTTTCGACAATAACGACCTCATCTACATCTATATCGACCGGAAAAAAAGGCGGCGCAAAATCTTGGCTTCCACCTTCATTCGGACGTTGGGCTATTCTACCGACGCCGACATCATCGAGGAGTTTTTCGAAACAGTCAAAGTCAAGATCAAATCGGAAAAGGACTTCGTCAAACTCGTCGGGAAAATCCTCGCTGAAGATGTGGTCGATGAGCAGACAGGCTTGGTCTTTGGGAAGGCCAGCGAAAAGCTTACGACTGCCATGCTCAAACGGATGATCGACGAGGGGATCCAAGCGGTCCGGATCGCTGAAGAGGCCGACGAGACCCATCCGGTCATTAAAATGCTCTCCAAAGATACGACTGATTCTTATGAGTCTGCCCTGAAAGATTTCTACCGCAAGATCCGCCCTGGTGAACCACCCACTCTCTCTAACGCCCGTTCCGCGATCATGCGCCTCTTCTTCGACCCTAAGCGGTACAACTTAGGTCGGGTAGGTCGCTATAAGCTGAATCGGAAAATGGGGCTGGGAATCACCGATGAAGAGATCAACGTCGTTACCCTCCGCAAAGAGGATGTCATCGAGGCGCTCAAGTATTTGATTCGGTTGAAACTCGGCGACGAGCACGCCTATGTCGATGATATCGATCACCTCGGCAACCGACGGGTTCGTTCAGTCGGGGAATTGATCCAAAATCAGTGTCGGATCGGCCTCGCTCGGATGGAAAAAATCATTAAAGAGAGGATGAACCTCTTCGATTTCTCTTCCGATACCATGACTCCCGGAAAAATCGTCTCTGCAAAAGGGCTTGCCGGGGTATTGAAAGATTTCTTTGGTCGATCGCAGCTGTCTCAGTTCATGGATCAGACGAATCCGATTTCCGAACTGACCCACAAGCGGAGGCTCTCTTGCCTAGGACCTGGAGGTTTGAATCGGGAAAGGGCCGGGTTTGAAGTGCGCGACGTTCACGCTTCCCATTACGGGCGCATCTGTCCGATCGAAACGCCGGAAGGGCCAAATATCGGTTTGATCACTTCCCTTTCGACCTTTGCCAAGATCAATGAATTCGGCTTCATCGAAACCCCTTACCGGATTGTCAAAGAGGGGGTGGTCACTGATGAAATCGAGTATATGACGGCAGATCAGGAGGCGGAGTTTGTCATCACGCAGGCCTCTACGCAACTCGATTCGTACAACATGTTTAGCGAAAACCTCTGTTGGGCCCACCAACGGGGAGAGCCGATGGAGATTGAAACGTCTAAAATCACTCACATGGACGTCTCTTCCAAGCAGCTCGTTTCAATCGTCGCTGGGTTGATCCCCTTTTTGGAGCACGACGATGCGAACCGCGCTTTGATGGGGTCGAACATGCAGCGCCAAGCAGTTCCTCTTTTAAGGGCCGACGCTCCGATTGTGGGGACAGGTCTCGAAGGGCGCTCGGCACGCGACTCAGGCGCCGTTGTGGTCGCTTTGGAAGACGGGGTGGTCGAATACGTCGATGGATACAAGATCGTCGTCGCGCCGAAAGACAACCCGCTCAATAAGAGGACGTACGTCCTGAAAAAATTCATGCGCTCCAACAGCGGATCATGCATCAATCAGACACCTCTTTGTACCGTCGGCGATAAAATCGTAGCTGGAGATGTATTGGCGGACGGTCCGGCGACCGATAAAGGGGAAATCGCCCTGGGCAAAAACGTCCTCGTCGCATTCATGCCGTGGTGCGGATACAACTACGAAGATGCGATCATCATTTCGGAGAAGTTGATTCGGGAAGATTACTATACCTCGATTTACCTCGAGGAGTTTGAGCTCACTGCTCGCGATACAAAACTCGGAAAAGAGGAGATCACTAAAGACATCCCCAATGTTTCTGAGGAGATGCTCAAAGATTTGGGCGAAGATGGCATCATCCGGATCGGCGCACAGGTAGAGCCCGGATCGATTCTCGTCGGAAAGATCACCCCTAAATCGGAGACGGAACTCTCTCCTGAAGAGCGGCTGTTAAGGGCGATCTTCGGCGAAAAAGCGGCCGATGTGAAGGATGCCTCCCTGACCGCTCCCCCCGGTACGGAAGGGGTGGTCATGGACGTAAAGGTCTTTTCTCGGCGCGACCGCCTTTCTAAAACGGATGATGAGCTTGTGGAAGAGGCGACCCGGATCAAAGACATCCACTCTGACTTTAAGACTAAAGAGGCAGAGCTTCAAATGGAGTTCCATGAAAAGCTCGGCGCTCTGCTTTTAAATGAAAAAGCCCCTTCGGCGATCATGCACCGCAAAACGGGTGAAGTGGTCATTGAAGAGGGGCATGTGATCACGCAAGAGATGATTGAAGTGCTTGAAAATGAGAAGGCAGAAGACCTTCTCATGGCCGATAAAGAGATCTATGTCGAGCTGAAAAAGACCCTGCGCGAATTCGAACTCTCTTACCAAAACCTGCAAACCCAGCACAAGTCAGAAATCGAATTCATGCGCAAAGGAGACACCGACCTCGATCCAGGTGTCATCCGACAGGTAAAAGTTTACGTCGCGACGAAGCGGAAGCTCCAAGTCGGAGATAAGATGGCAGGGCGCCACGGAAACAAGGGGGTGGTCGCTAAGCTGGTCCCCGAAGCCGACATGCCCTACTTGCCAAACGGCGAAACGGTGGAGATCATCCTCAATCCGCTCGGAGTCCCTTCTCGGATGAACATGGGACAGCTTCTGGAAACGCACCTTGGCTACGCCGCCAAGAAGGCGGGGATCTACGTCAAGAGCCCCGTATTTGAGGGGTTCCCCGAGTCGAAGATCTGGGAGATGATGAAATCCCAGACGATGTTCGTCGACGGGAAGGTGCACCTCTACGATGGGCGGACAGGGGAGCGGTTCGACAACCGGGTCGTTGTCGGCTACATCTATATGCTGAAGCTGAGCCATCTCGTCGCCGATAAAATCCACGCCCGTTCGATCGGCCCTTACTCGCTCGTCACGCAACAGCCGCTTGGCGGCAAAGCGCAAATGGGAGGGCAGCGATTTGGAGAGATGGAAGTGTGGGCGCTGGAAGCGTACGGAGCCGCACACCTACTCCAAGAGATGTTGACGGTAAAATCGGACGATGTGGCGGGAAGGACCCGCATTTACGAGTCGATCGTAAAAGGGGAAAATACGCTCGTTGCGGGAACGCCCGAGTCGTTTAACGTGCTTGTGAAAGAGATGCAGGGGCTTTGCCTCGATATCCGCACCGAGTTTGTAGAGTGAAGGGAGAATTGTTAGATGTTTGATGCCGATGAAGATGTAAGGGAATCTCAATTTGATAAGTTGACCATTAAGATCGCCTCTGAGGAAGTGATCCGCGACAAATGGTCCAGAGGCGAGATCAAAAAGCCTGAAACGATCAATTACCGTACCTTCAAACCCGAAAAAGGGGGCCTCTTTTGCGAAAAGATCTTTGGTCCGACCCGCGATTGGGAGTGCGCCTGTGGAAAATATAAGAAAATCAAGCATAAAGGGATCGTCTGCGACCGATGCGGCGTCGAAGTGACCCTTTCCAAAGTGCGGCGGGAACGGATGGCCCATATCGATTTGGCGGTTCCGGTCGTCCACATCTGGTTTTTCAAAACGATGCCCTCTCGCATCGGCAATATTTTGGGAATGTCTACCTCCGACCTCGAACGAGTTATCTATTACGAAGAGTATGTCGTCACCGATCCAGGCCGTACCGACCTACAGAAAAAACAGCTCCTCAACGACAATGAATTCCGGGAGGCGCAAGAGAAATGGGGCGCTGACGCCTTTACGGTGAAAATGGGCGGCGAGGCGATCAAAATGCTTCTTGCGAGCGAGGATCTCTCTGCCCTCGTCATCGATCTCAAGGACAAGCTCCGCAAGACAAAATCGATGCAAGCCCGGATGAAGCTCGCCAAGCGGCTAAAGATCATTGAAGGGTTTTCTACCTCGACCAATAAGCAAGATTGGATGGTCCTCAACGTCATTCCCGTCATTCCTCCCGATTTACGGCCTCTCGTTCCTCTAGATGGAGGGCGGTTTGCTACCTCTGACTTGAATGACTTATACCGACGCGTCATCAACCGGAACAACCGTTTGAAGTCGATCCTCAAGCTCAAGACTCCCGATGTGATCGTCCGCAATGAAAAGCGGATGCTGCAGGAAGCTGCCGACGCGCTATTCGATAATGGGCGCCACGGCCATCCCGTCATGGGAGCGGGCAATCGGCCTCTCAAAGCCCTTTCCGAAATGTTGAAAGGAAAACAGGGCCGTTTTCGGCAAAACCTGCTCGGCAAAAGGGTCGATTACTCAGGCCGTTCCGTCATCGTCGTCGGTCCGGAACTCCGCTTCAATCAGTGCGGCTTGCCCAAGAAAATGGCTCTCGACCTCTTCGAGCCCTTCATTGTCAAAAGGCTCAAAGACCTCGGACTCGTCTATACGATCCGTTCCGCTAAAAAGATGATTCAAAAGCAGGCGCCTGAAGTGTGGGACGTATTGGAAGAGATCATCAAAGGGCATCCCGTCCTCCTCAACCGCGCTCCGACCCTGCACCGCCTCGGGATTCAGGCCTTTGAGCCCATTTTGATCGAAGGGAAAGCGATCCGGATCCATCCGCTCGTTACCCCCGCCTTCAACGCCGACTTTGACGGCGACCAGATGGCGGTCCATATCCCGTTGTCCATCGAAGCCCAGCTCGAGGCAAAACTCCTGATGATGGCGCCCGACAACATTTTCCTCCCCTCGTCGGGAAGGCCCGTTGCCGTCCCTTCTCAGGACATGATCCTCGGCCTTTACTATTTGATGCACGACCCTGTTCTCCTCCCGGAAAAAATGGGCAAGAAGATCAAGATCTTTAGCAATCCGGAAGAGGTCCTGATGGCCCTCTACTCCAGCGGCAGCTACAACTGGTTCGAGAAAGGGGAACCCGCCGGAAATCCTCCGTCTAGAAGAGACCATTTGGGCCGAGGGATCCACATCCATGAAAAGATCAAAGTGCTGATCGAAGGGGGAATTGTTGAAACTACCCCGGGTAGAGTCCTTTTCAATACCATTGTCCCTAAAGAGCTCGGCTTTCAAAACTATGTCCTTCGGAAAAAGCGCCTTTCTGAACTCGTCCTCGAATGTTATAAGAAAGTCGGCTTAGAAGTGACGGTCCAATTTTTGGACAATATGAAAAACCTCGGATTTGCCGAAGCGACAAAAGCGGCCCTCTCGATGGGCACCTGCGATGTCAAAGTCCCCCCCCATAAAGCGCAAGTGCTGGCAGAGGCCTATAAGCGGGTGGCTGTCGTAAAAAAACAGTACGAAGATGGGATCATTACGGAAGGGGAGCTCCATTCCAAAATCATCAGCATCTGGACCGAAGTTTCCGATAGACTCTCCGAAGACCTCTTTAAGCTCATCTACGACACCTCCTCTGGCCAACTCAACCCGCTCTACCTCATGGTCGACTCGGGAGCGCGCGGCAATAAATCTCAGGTGAAGCAGCTGGGAGCGCTTCGCGGCCTAATGGCCAAACCCTCTGGCGAGATCATCGAATCGCCGATTACGGCAAACTTCCGCGAAGGGCTGACTGTGATGGAATACTTTATCTCGACCCACGGAGCCCGCAAAGGCCTTTCCGACACGGCCCTAAAAACAGCCGACTCGGGATACCTCACCCGCCGCCTCGTCGACGTCGCCCAAGACGTCATCATCACCCGCGACGATTGCGGCACCCTCAACGGCATTGAAGTGGCGGCGATCAAGCAAGGAAACGAAGAACTCCTCCCGATCAAAGACCGGATTTACGGCCGCACCGTGCTGGAAGATATTTATCAGCCCGGCGACAGCACAAAGATCCTCGCCCGCTCTGGCGATGTCCTCACCACTCTGCAAGCCGAAGCGATCGACGACGCGGGGATTGAAAGCATCCGCATTCGCTCGGCTCTCACCTGCGAAAGTCGCCGCGGCATCTGCGCCAAGTGCTACGGCATTAACCTCGCGACGGGCAACCTCGTGGGGCTGGGGGAGGCCATCGGCATTATCGCCGCTCAGTCGATCGGCGAACCGGGAACGCAGCTGACGATGCGGACATTCCACTTGGGAGGCATTGCCTCTGCAGGCCTCAGCCCTGAATTGATCACAGAGCACGACGGCATCCTCGTCTATATGGACCTCCGCGTGGTTCAAAATGAAGAAGGGCATTGGCTTGCCCTCAATAAAAATGGGACGCTCCATATCGTCCGCGATGAAGGGCGTGCTCTAGAAGATTACAAAAAACTCCTCAGCAACAAATCGATCGAACCGCTTCAGATCTTTAACGTAGAGCTGGGCACAAAGATCTTTTTTGCCGATGGAGCCAAGGTCAAGATCAAAACCAAAGTGGGCCAGTGGGAACAGCACAGCAGCCCCATCATTTGCGAGCGCCCCGGCTATGTCAAGTATGAAGACCTCGTTGAAGGGATTTCCACCCAGCGCGAAGTCAACAAACAGACGGGCCAGGTAGAGCTGATCGTCAAGCAGCACCGCGGAGAGCTCCATCCTCAAATCGCCATCTATTCCGACGCTGAGTATAGTGAACTGATCGGCACCTATGCGATTCCCGCTGCTGCCGTCATCTCGATGCGCGAAGGGCAATACGTCACAGCCGGCATGATCCTCGCTAAGCTGCCCCGCGGAGCGATCAAGACGAAGGACATCACGGGCGGCTTGCCCCGCGTTGCGGAGCTCTTTGAAGCTCGCAAGCCGAAAGACGCCGCTGAAATTGCAAAAATCGACGGCGACGTCGACTTCCGCGGCGTGCAAAAGAACAAGCGGATCGTGATTGTCCGCGACGAGGTCACAGGAATGGAAGAGGAGCACCTGATCCCCCTCACCAAGCACCTGATCATCCAAAAAGGGGACCACGTCGTGAAAGGGCAACAGCTCACTGAAGGACTCGTCGTCTCACAAGAGATCCTCGACATTTGCGGCGTCCGCGAATTGCAGAAGTACCTCGTCAATCAAGTCCAAGAAGTCTATCGCCTCCAAGGGGTCGACATCAACGACAAGCACGTCGAGATCATCGTCCGCCAAATGCTGCAAAAAGTGCGCATCGCTGATCCAGGCGATACGACCTTTCTCCACGGCGAAGACATCGATAAGAAAGCCTTTCACGAACAAAACCGCAAGACCATTGAAGAAGGGGGGAAACCGGCCCAAGCTGCTCCCGTGCTCCTCGGGATTACCCGCGCCTCTCTCGGGACGGAATCGTTCGTTTCAGCCGCCTCCTTCCAGGAGACGACCCGCGTCTTAACGGAAGCTGCCTGCGAAAGCAAGACCGATTACCTCCTCGATATCAAGGCCAACCTCATTATGGGCCATATGATTCCCGGCGGGACGGGCTATGAGTATCACAAGAGAGTGAACAAGTTTATCGAAGCGCAAGCCTCCGAAGAGCTCGAGATCGATTTTGAATCGGAAGCGGTTTCTATTGGTATTTAGAGAAAAGGGATGGGAAATGGTTCAATTTCCTATATTATAAATAGGAATCAAAATGAAATAGCATTTACTAGAAGAGTTCAGCAACCACAAATTCCAAGCATATTGAGTGATTGGCCTGTTCTTTATGCGCAATATTTTCCATTGATTGGAGGAATACGAATGCATAATGAAGAAGCAGGAGTAAGGGTTTCTATTTGGCTTCAGAATAATCCAACTGTAGAACAGCAGCACGCAATAGCTCATAGGGCTCTAGATTTACTGAGACCATTATTCCGCTGATTAAATACGAGTATTTCAACCCCCGACATAACAAAGTTCAAGGAATTCAAGCCAAGACCATACCTTAGTTCTTAATTGAATGGGAATTTTCAATTGCTTTTGGATCGCGATGGCAATCCCCCCCTTCCGCCGACTATCCCCCGATACATATCTGGAGGAAGTTCGCCAAATGCCATATCCTGTCTAGATAGAAAGAAGACGGGCATCGGTCGCTACTTTCTTCAGGGATTTCGAGGGAACTAAATAATGTGTTGTCGATGCTTGGGGTGCATTCCCTTCTGGCAAGGTCGTTGACAATCCCTGTCCTCTCCAAGCTGCTCATAAAAGCAAGATCCTGGTCACATAGGTCGTCAATATCCTCAGAACTCAAGGTGTTTGTATAACGCACTGATTTCGCACAGAATTGGTGAAATTCATTTCCAGGAAGTCCATAACAGTACCATACATGATTCAGTGGAGAAGATGTCAGATCTAGAGGCGAAGTAATCTCAGTATCTTGTTGTCTAGGTGATGCGCGCAGAGTACCGCCAGTCATGAAGGAGGGCACGGTAAGAATGGCAAGGGCAATCAGTGTGATTGTCAGAAGACTTTTCACTGTTTCCCGTGGCGGGGCCACAACGTTTCTGAGGGTATCAGCATATCTATAGGCGGTTGTGGCCATAGCGGTTAAGGTTTTCAACATCAGAATGTTCCTTTTAAAGTATTTTTTATCGACTATTTATTTATATTTTTGCTTTTAAAGTATTGTACATAAAAAACTAAATTAAAGCAATTAATTATATACCCACGTTTTTATTTCCCTAAGAGGGCATCGATGTAGCTTTCTGGATCAAAGGGGGCTAGATCATCGGCCTTTTCCCCGGTTCCTACCCATTGAATGGGAATTTTCAATTGCTTTTGGATCGCGATGGCAATCCCCCCCTTCGCCGATCCATCGAGTTTAGTTAAAACGATGCCGGTGATTGGAGTGAATCGATGGAAAGTCTCCGCCTGATCGATTCCGTTTTGGCCAGTGGTGGCATCGATCACCAAGAGCGTTTCATGAGGGGCTGTAGGGAGTTGTTTTTGGCATACTCGGCGGATCTTAGCGAGCTCTTGCATCAGGTCGGTTTTCGTTTGCAATCGCCCCGCTGTATCAATTAGGACGATATCCGTACCGCGGGCTTTTGCCGCTGCTAAAGCGTCAAAGACAACTCCGCTGGGATCGCTATGCGGTTGTGATTTGATTAGATCTCCCCCTACCCGCTTGGCCCATACCTCTAATTGCTCGACCGCGGCAGCGCGAAACGTATCGCCTGCGACGACGAGCACTTTTTTCCCTTGGCGGGCATAGTGGGAAGCGAGTTTGGCGAGCGTCGTCGTTTTGCCGCTTCCATTGACTCCGACGAGAAGAATCACATGCGGACTGTGATAGACAGGGCGGTGGGAAATAAGGCCCTTCAGGAGCTCTTGTTTCACAAAGGCGAGGATCTGCTCTGTATTCAGGGAAGGGGTATTTCGATAAAGAACCCGGATTTTCTCGACGAGTTCCGCAGCTGTAGTCGCACCTAGATCAGCTTCATAAAAGAGCTGTTCTAAGTGTTCAAAAGCTGTATGATCAGGGGTTTTGGAAAAAATGACCCGCAGTTTTTTAGCGAATGGAGATAAAAATTTTCTGAAGAATTCAAACATTGCCAGAGGATTTTAGCAGATTGGAGATTATACCGGGAACCCTGGAAAAAGAAAACCTGACTTGTCATTTTTCAGCCTAACCGGTATTGTCTGTATCGTGCACTTTATGCCAAAGAGGATTTCATGACCCCAAACATTGCCCCCATCATTTCTCTCATCGCGGGAATTTTGATTCTCGTCTACCCACGGATTCTCAATTACGTCGTTGCAATCTATTTGATTCTCATGGGTCTCATGGGCCTGTTGAAAATCTGAGTTGTCATTTTCTCCATTCCGGCGTATAGTCTTTGGCCATTCTAAATAAGGAGCTCCTTCCCATGTTTAAAAAATCTCGATTTCTACTCTTCTTTTTCCCTCTTCTTTTGAATGCTAGCTTTTTCGATTGGCTGGAGCCTCTTTCTCCTAAGGCAGAGCGGGCTAAAGAACTTCTCACAGGATTTGACGCATCCATCGAAAAAGCGTTGGCCGATTATCAAGTTCCAGGCCTTGTAGTGGGCGTTGTGGTCGATGGGCATGTCGTTTATGCAAAGGGATTTGGATATCGAGATCTCGAGCAAAAGCAGCCCATGACTCCGGAGACCCTTTTTGCCATCGGTTCCTGCACCAAGGCCTTCACCGCGTTTGCCATGGGCAATCTCGTCGATGAGGGGCGCCTCGAATGGGATCAGCCAGTGATCGATATCCTCCCTGAATTTAGGCTGTGGGATCAGTATGCGACGGTCAATTTGACCATCCGCGATATACTGACTCATCGGAGCGGAATGCCGCGCCATGAGTTCGTCTGGTATAATTCCAAAATGAGCAAAAGCGAAATGCTCAAGAGGATTCGCTATCTGCAGCCCTCTTTTGACATTCGGGAGAGGTACCAATATGGCAACCTCATGTATTTCACCGCTGGGTTAGCGATGGAGCAAGCGGCAGGAAAGCCTTGGGAAGAGCTGATCCGCGAGAAAATCTTAAATCCGCTGAATATGACACACACGAATTTTTCCATAGAAGAGACGCAAAAGACGGATAATTACGCCTTCCCTTATCTTGAAAAGGGGGACCAGTTAAAAAAGATCCCTTTTCGCAGCCTTTCTCTCATTGGCGCAGCGGGATCGATCAATTCCACTCTCGACGACATGATGCATTGGATTCAAATGCAAGTAGGGGGCGGAGTCTATAAAAATCAAGCTCTCATCAGTCCAGCTACCCTTCAAGAATTGCATGCTGCACAAGTCATTGTTCCCGGCGCTCCTGAAACTAAAGAGACCCTTCTCTATGCTTATGGGATTGGATGGGCCGTTCTCTCTTATCGGGGCCATTATTTGGTCAGCCATGATGGCGTTTCCGATGGATTTACCTCGGTCGTCGCCCTTTTGCCTGCAGAAAACATTGGCCTCGTCATCCTTTCCAATAAAAATATGACATCGCTGCCCCGTTATCTCTCTTTTGAGCTGATGGACCAGCTCTTGGGGCTACCCCACCACGATTGGTTCAAAGAAGGGATGGACAGCATCCGGAAGAACAAAGAGAGCACGAAGGAAAGCAAGCTCAAGGAAGATCGGATGCGTAAAAAAGGGACCTCTCCTTCCCATCCCCTCGAAGAATATGTGGGTATCTACGAACATCCCGGCTATGGAAAGCTCGCTATCGACCTCGTGGACGGAAAGCTGGAGGCGACCTATAACGATCTCGTTTTTGGGCTCGACCACTGGCACTATGATGTTTTTACGGTCGCTCAAGAAAAGCAGGAGATGATTGTCTCAGTCGAAGGGACCAAATTCACCTTTTGCAGCAATTCCAATGGCGATATCGGCGCGCTCAAGGTTCCTTTTGAACCCACAGCGGATGATATTGTCTTTGAGCGGAGGGCAGCAGAGAAGCACTCTACTCTCGCCTACCTTCGCCAATTTACCGGCGCCTACGAAATCTACGGCTATACTCTCGAAATCGTCATCCGAAACCATGCCCTCATCGCCATTGTCCCTGGGCAGCCCAACTACGAGCTTGTTCCGGCTAGCGACAACGAATTTACCATCAAAACCATGACCGGCTCTACCGTTCAATTTATCATGGATGAAAATCAGAAAGTGAAAGAGGTTTTGCTCATTCACCCCTACGGCGCCTTTTCCGCTGCCCCGAAGAAGTAACTGAAGATAGGTAGTCCACCAGATTTAGTTTTTTCTGCGCTTTAGCGCTTCTGCCCTCCTTCTGCGCTGATTGGTTTCTAGTGTTTCGCTCAATAAGACTGAGGAAGCAGATCAGCGCAGAATGAAGGCAGAACCGCAAAAGCGCAGAAAGGAAAAAAGAAGATGGCGGTCTTTTAGGCTGCTCCTAATTCATCAAGCTCCCCGCTTTACGGGGACGTTATGACTATAGAGAAGACGGTTTTGCGAACCCCGGCAAGTCGGGAAGCCGTTTCCTAAATTCCTCAATTGCAGCTTTGTGTTGGTCGGGAGGGACGAAGAGTGTGATCTCAGTAAAGTGGTTCGGATGTTGTGCGGCCAGATAGGTATCGAGGGTGTGCGCTGCGGTGCCTATGCTGAAGGGGATCGGATAATTCGTGCCAGTGATCAGTGGCATACGAATCATTTTACATCTTTTCTTATAAGCCCTATTTAGAACCCGTGCATAGCTCCCTTCTATCGTTTCTATTAGCCTACTATCATTCATTATACCGGGATGGTTAACGTAGGCATCATCAAGGATTTTGGAAATCTCTCTTGCTTGCTCCGTTTCTTCAGGCTTTTCAGATGCGAAGATGTAAATGCGTGTTAGTCCATGATAAAAAATACCGTCTTTCGCATTGAAAGTTACAACGATTTTATCGACCCGTAGCTTCGGAGTGATTTTCTCGTGCAATTCTAAAGGCACCTCTTCTTTTTGCATTCGGGATGCAACGGCCTTTAAGTGGGTGGAAGGATAGAAACCAAGCCAGGAGCGCAAAATGCGTTGGATAAATCCCCAGCATCCTGTGAATTGAACGACAGACCACTTTTTTTTATCGTAGGAGAGATAGTAACCCGTCTTATGCCCAAAGGATGGCAAGGATGCATTAGGAAACTTTTTACTGAGGGTATCTTACAGGGAAATCATAATCTACGTCCTTTTTAAAAGAAGACGCCGATTTTACCCTTTTTTTAGATTAAAAATCTACGGTTAAGCGGGTGGTCAGGCCATAGAGCGCGAGTAGGCTGTTGTTAATCCAAGTTTCTTTAGCGGCTGTAGGAGAGCTGGAAGTAGAGTGATACATTTCCTGAAGGTTGAACCAGAGGTTCATTTCAAGGCCTGCGAAGACCTCCACCCGCGTGCAGGGGAAATTTTTTTGCCACGAAGGACCTAGGACCATTTGCGCCGTAGCGACCGCGCGGACATCCTGATAGGAAGTATCGCGGAGGGGGACGGCTGGATTGTCGGAGGGCGTGGTTTGGACAGTCGTCGTCTGTTTCGCGTGGTTGGAGTAACTGCCCATCAATAGGCCGAAGGACCCAAGGCCGGTCAGGTAAAGCTGACCTGTCCAGTACCAATCGGCCATAGTTCCTGTTTTCAGGCCGGCTCCTACAAAGTGCCACCGGTTGCGGATGGTCGTTGAATTCGGCGTGGAATCGACATATCGAATTTTCCAATCCTGGTCCATCCAAGCAGCCAACCCTCCTCCGAGGATGCGGAGCCGCAAGTGGGGATTGGGGAAAAAAACCCGGGCGATGATCCAGTCAAATACATTGTAATTCAGGTGGAGGCGGCTTGTCGCTCCCGCAAGGGGTTGCGTGGTGATTTGGGGCCACGTTCCTGTGAGAAATTGCTGACCGGCATTGGGGCTGCTCGCGTGGTTGTGCCCTCTATTTGTCATCCGAGTGTATTGCCATTTGATTTCCCAATAATGGGGAGCTCTAAAGTATTGAAGGGCGATTCGAAAGCCTGGATCTAAGCCGAAACTCCCATTTTCAAATTTTCCTTGCGCAAAAGAGGGAGAAGGTCCCCAAGCATCATGCTCCATTTTTAGGGCGTAATCGAGGGCCCCTTCAGCCACAGACCAGTAGAGGAATTCTGTATGCGTGGAATAGACAGGGACATCTCTTTTAAACAGATCCAGATCGCAGTTCGAATTTTCAGGATAAGAATCGGGGAGCCTGTCTGAAATTTTTGACATCGCGTGGATGGGAAGTACAAAAGAGACGGCACTCAGCAGAATCCATTTCATACATCTTAACTTAGAAAAAAATCTTTGAATATGCAAGAAGAATATCGGCCTGCATAATGGGGCGATTGCATGAAAAATCCTTTAATATTCTGTAACATGCTGATGTTGAATAGACTGCATTTAGACTATTGGAAATATACCCAGGGTGGGTATACAATGAAAAGGTATAAAACGGCATCTGAATGGCTAAATCCGAAAAAAAGAAATCGGGATGGGAGGTAGGCCTGACTACTTCGGCCACTAAAATGTCCAATAGGATGCCAGAGAAGATACTGGACTTGCTTACTGCACTAATTGCAGATATTCAGGAATCTGGCCCAATTCAGAAAGAGTGGCCAGATTTTGGCCCATTGAAAAAATCTAAACGGGTTCCTGAGAATGCTTACCATTGTCACTTGAAAAATGGTCGACCGACTTATGTGACCTGTTGGCAGGTGAACAAGGAAAGGAAAAAAATTGAGGTATTTTATGTCGGTACACACGAGAACTCGCCGTATCAAAAGTAACGCTAAAAAACCTGCGAAGCCATCCTTGAAGGTAAAGCCCAAGGAAAAGTTTATCCCCTGGCGTGAAGCATTCAAAGATCGTATTGATAAATTCACTGAGCCAGCGCTTATGTTAAGAGGATATCGTCATAAATCTGGAATGACTCAAAAAGAGGTTGCTGATGCCCTTGGAATGAAGCAGCATCGGATTAGTGAGTTTGAGCTTGGGAAGAGATCCATCAGTAAGGAAATGGCTCAGAAATTCGGAAATTTATTTCATACAAATTATCGAAGATTTCTTTAAAAATTTGATAATGAACGCGATGTGAGAGCTTCTTGCGGCTTGAAACCACCCGAAAAAATTCAAAGCCCGATGTAGCCACAAGCAGGAGCAACGATAGAATGAACTAACGATGAAACGATAGAAATTAATTTCGCTGCAAAGCAGCGAAGCAACAATTTGTCTTCCTATCGTTATATCTTTTTATCGTTGCTTCGTTGTTTCTGCCTCCTGGTTCAAAGGACTTTGCTGGTTTCCTACCTGAAAGTCGCACACGGCGTTAATGAGGGATGCGATGAAAAAATGGATCTCGATCTTATTTGCCTCTACGGCGTTTGCTGCCCTGCCCCCTTTGGCGCAAAGCACGCAGGAGTTGCAGGCGCTTTTAGCCGATTCCCGCTTCTATGAAGCGCTCGGGAGCAGCGAACTCGTCAAAGAGATCATCCGGACTGAAAAGGGCTATTTGATACTGACGCAAAATTATGTGATGCAGGTCGATCTCCAATATGGAGGCGGCAAAGGAGTGGGGCCTATTCCTTTCCAACTGGAATTTCACTCGCCGGTCGACCTCTCTACCGGTAAAGTCAAGTTCTAGCCAGAATCGGGAAAAGGCCCGTCATCCCGGTCGCCAGAGTCTGGATCGCAATGGCAGCTAAAATCAATCCCCCCAGCCGATTGATGACGTTGATCCCTCCTTTGCCAAACACCCTTTCTAAGTTGGCAGCAAAATATAAGAGAATGCCCATTACAAGGGCTACGAGGATCGATGAGATGCTGATCATGAGGAGATTGAAAATGCCGGGGAATTGATTGACGCTGACGATGACCGTACTGATCGCTCCAGGCCCGGCAATAATGGGAATGGCAAGGGGAACGACCGCTCCCAAATCTTTCTGTTTTTCCTTTTGTTCCTCGGGCGTGTGTTTCATGGGGCTTTCTTCCGCGCTCAACATCGAAAGGGACATCAGAAAGAGAACGACGCCTCCCGCTACCTGAAAGGAGGGAAGTTCGATTCCGAGGACCATCAAAAGGGGAGTTCCCACCCATGTAGCGCCCAAGAGAATGATTCCCACTGCAAACGCGGAAACCAATCCCGTGCGCCGTTTTTCCAGAAGTGTTTGGTTGCGCGTGACTCGGAGCACTGCAGGAAGCGCAGACAAAGGGTTGGCGATGACGAGAAGGCCGATAAAATGGTTGACGAATTGGGGGAAATCCAAAGACAATACCTTTTATTATCAGTATACAGAAGTAGGGGAATCAAACAAGATGGAGATTTGGTTAGATACGGCAGATTTAGAGCTGATCGAAAGTGCAAAACAGATGGGAATTCTCTATGGAGTGACGACGAATCCCTCCATTGTGGCTCAGTCCAAAGAACCTCTGGAAGATCTTTTAGAGAAAATTCTTCAAGGACAGTCGGGTCCTGTAACTGCGCAAGTCACTGCCCAAGACGCCGCAAAAATGATTCAGCAGGGAGAAGCGCTCTTTCAGTTTTCTCATCGACTGATCGTGAAAATTCCCGTGATTCGCGAAGGGCTCAAAGCGATTCATGCGATGGCTCAGAAGAAAATTCCCACTATGGCAACCGCCGTCTTTGATCCGAATCAAGTGCTTTTAGCTGCCCGTGCCGGAGCCACTTATATCGCTCCTTATTTTTCTTCCATTTGTGAAGCCGATCTCGAGGGAGCCGAACAGTTTAAAGCGATGCGGCGGTTGCTCGACCGGTATCAATTTTCCTCTAAACTGATCGCCGCATCGCTGAAATCAGGAGAACAGGTCAGGCAGTGCATCGAAATGGGGGCGCATGCAGTGACTCTGAACAAGGAGGTATTTTTATCGTTTATTGAGAACCATCCTGAGACTCTGAAGAGGCTCGATCGCTTTGCCAAGGATTGGAAGACTGCAAAAGCGCGGAGGAGCCTGCCTTTTTAGTTTTTTCTGCGTTTCTGTGCTTCTGCCTCTCCTTCTGCGCCGATCTAGTGTCTCGCTCAAATAAGACTGAGGAAACCGATCAGCGCAGAAAAGGGAGAGGCAGAAGCACAGAAACGCAGAAAGGAAAAAAGAAGTAGCAATCTCTTATGCCGCGCGTGGTATAGGCTACCCGCAATTTGCGGGGATGTTATGACTCTATGCCGCCTGCTCCTAAAGCTTCAAAAATTCTGGGCAGAGGAGAAGAAAATTTCACCTCTTTCCCTGTAAAGGGATGTTTGAAGCCGAGAGTGCATGCGTGTAAGCACAGCCGCTTGAGGGGATTTTCGACAGCTCCGTACCGGTAGTCGCCGACAACAGGATGACCGGCCTGTTGGCATTGAACCCGAATTTGGTGTTTGCGCCCTGTCTCAAGCTGCAGTTTTAAATAGGTGTATTTCTTCGATCTTCGAATCACGGTAAAATGGGTCGTTGCAGGCTTGCCTTCAGGGGACTCAACTACGCGATAAGAGGGGAGTTCTAAAAGATGGCTTTTCCAAGTGCCGGAGCGCTCTTTCAGTGGCCCTTCGACGATCGCGAAATATTCCCGCAAAATCGCGTGCTTTTCAAAGAGCTCATCAAACTTCGTTTCCGCCTCTTTGCCCCGGGCAAAAAGGAGAATGCCTGAAGTTTCTCGGTCGATTCGGTGGACGGCGAAGATCTGGTCGGTTCCCGAGTGGTGTCGCAAAAGGCCTAATGCATGTCGTTTTGCGCCCCCTTCATCGAGAGGGACGGAGAGAAGGCCAACCGGCTTATCGATGACGATCAGGTGCCGATCTTCGTAGAGAATTTTTAAGCCAGGCACTTTGGGTGTTTTAAAGGTTTCTTTTGCTTGGAGGACTTGGCCCTCTACCAATTCCACATCTTCCCGCTTCAAGGGGGTTCCATCGACCTGAAACCGCCCTCTTTTCAGCCAAGTCTGGAGGGTGCGCCGGGAGCTCTCCGGATAGAGTTCGCGGAGCGCCTCCAGAACGCTCATTGGGGAGGGGATCGTATATTGTCTCTTATTCAAAAGGGGGCTTTCTCCACTCTTTTTTTTCGGAAAGGATTTTTTTTGCGGCCAGCATCTTTTCTTTCGATCTGCGGGAACGGCGTTGCTTTTGGCGCCTGATTTTTTCCCTCTCTTTTTGCTTGGCACTTTTTTCTTTAAAGAGCCGCTCTTCCAGCTTTTCGCACAGTTCTCTTCGGGCATAGAGCCGGTTGAGTTCGCGAGAACGGCTCGCTTGGCATTTCACCTCAATGCCTGTGGGGAGGTGCTTTATATAAACACAGGAGGAGGTCTTATTGATTTTTTGCCCCCCGCTTCCAGAGCCGAGGATAAATCGTTCGACCAAATGCCCTTCTTGGATTCCCAGGCGCTCCATTCGCGCCGCCAATTCTTCCCATTTGTCGGTCATTAAATATCGACTTTCAGGTGGATGCGGCGAGGAAAAACGAGCCCTTTATATTTCAAAATAGGGTCTTCTTTGCGCGTGAGGGGAATATCGAGGGGGGTAACGAGGATTTCCGCGGTCACACAGACGACTCCGCGAACCAGATGCCCTGAATAGGTCTCAAAATTTCGCGTTCCAATCGCTGCGTGGCTATGGGCAACGGGCACCCCATCCTGAGAACTGAGGTTTCCAGTGAGGGTAATGAGTTCGTATTCATCATTGAAAAAACGGCGGTCATAGGTTTTAAGATCCGTGCAAAAAAAGGCGAGCTCCACCTGAGTCAATGCCCCAATTCCCTGGTAAAAAGCGGCTTTTAATTTGACTGCTTGCGCAAATTGCCGCAAAGTCTCTTGAATCTCTTCTCCAATTTCGGCTCGAAGAACATATCCAATGTTGCATTTTGAGTAATACATAGGAAGCTATAATAAAACAAACTTATTGAATCTGCAAGAAAAGGAAGATCTTTGTTTATATTCAATGGGTTAGCTCGACTTTGTACAATTTTGT